>Ga0137796_10001705_pt1 | contig 12296 bp, 9 predicted proteins | sample OV2TP3_FD_97704 | JGI IMG/M metagenome (GOLD analysis project Ga0137796, IMG submission 97704)
GAGCTCCTCCTTGAGGGAGTAGGCCCGGACCAGGGGGGTGTTGAGCTTGAGGAGGCTGGAGAGGCGGCGGCGCTGCGCGGGGGTCAGATTCCAGGGGTTCTTCAGGAGGAGGTAGCAGGTCCCCTTGATGAGCTGGCGGGCTTCCCCGCAGAGCCGCCGGACCTCGGCCCGGCGGACCTCGTCGACGGCGGCGTTGAGGTGCCGGACCAGGTGGAAGCGATCGAAGACCCGGGTGGCCTGCGGGGCGTGGCGCTGGACGACGGCGGCATACGGAGCCCACATGTCCAGACACACCACCTCGAGCCGGCGCGCCCGTTCCGGGCCCAGCCAGGCGAAGAAGCCCTCCGGGGTGGCTTCGGTGCGGTCTTCGCCGACCCAGAGGAGGCGGCCCTGGCCGAGGTCGTACACCAAGGTCAGGTAGTGATGTCCCTTCTTGCGGCTGACCTCGTCGATCCCGAGGACCCGCACCGCCTCCACCGCGCGGTGCTGGAGGCCCAGGCCACGGCACCGTGGACGGTGGCGGCCACGGTCTTCCAGTCCACGCCGAAGTGCGCCGCCACTTCTTGCCAGCTCAGTTGCCGGGCGAGCCGCGCGATGGCACGGCTCAGGGCATGGGTCACCCGGCTCCACCGGGCCGCCCAAGGGACCTGTTCGACCCGGACGCCGCAGCGCCAGCACCACACTCGGTACGGGCGGTAGACCAGTTCACACGGCTCGGCCCCGAAGGGCAGGTGGCGCCAGCGCCGCGGGGGATCCCGCCGGAGGACCCGGCGGACGGGCCGGCCGCACTCCCCACAGCGCAGCCGGCGCTGGCCCAGCCGCTCCACCCACGCCACGAGCCCCTCGGCCGTCGCCTCCACCTTCGTCACCCAGTAGGCTTTCATCCTGAGCTGTTTTCTGATAAACGTTTCCATGCGCATCGGCCCTTGGCCTCCTCTCTTGAGCGTGGCTGCCCAAGAGGGAGACTACCCGAGGTCCCCGATGCGCTTCTACTGTCAGGGCCTTAAACTACGGGTACATTTTCGGAGAAGAGCCTAAAAGGCGTTGGCCTCGGTGCTCGAGGAGTACACCGCCACGGTATAGGCGGGGACCCCCCGCCGCGCGAACTCCTGGTTCAGGGCGAGGACCAGGGCCCGCCCATAGCCCTTGGCCCGGTGCTCGGGACGGATCCCGATCGAGATCAGCTCGGCGTCGCCGCCCGGAGGACGCCGGCCGAGCGTCCGTTTCGAGGGATACCGGAGGCTTTCCACGATCTGGCGCAGGAGCGTTGGCCGGCGAGCCACGGCGTGCACCAGGGAGGCGGCGAGGCGCAGGCCGCGACGCAAAAGGACGTGCCGGAAGAGGGCCCGGGTATCGGTGGTGGCCAGCACGAACCCGCCGATCTCCTGGCCGTCGCGCGCCACGAGGCCAACCGTGGCGGGCGCCGTGACGGCGGCGGCGTAGATCTGGGTGAGGAAGGACGGCCCAAGCTGCGCAAGGAATCCTTCCGGGAGGACCGCACAGTGGATCCGCGCGATCTCCTCGCTCTCAGCCGGAGAGATCGGACCGATCTCCTGGGGCTCCATGGACGATCAGCGAGGTCCGGCCGGCCGGGCCTCGGCGCGGAGGAAGCAACAGGGGCCCACCGGGGTGGACGGGGCCAGGTCCCGGGTGAGCACCGAGGTCAGGCCACTGACGGCGACCGTGGCAGCGGCTACGGCAGGGCCGCGATGACCTGGAAGGCGAGGGTGGCCATCGCCCGGTAACCCGCCTCGGAGGGGTGGAAGCCATCAGCAAACAGATCGTCGAGCGTCATCCTCCGGAAGAAGTCCACCACCCTGATCCCCTCCTGGGCCGCCATCGCGCGGATCCCGTCGTTCACGGCCTCGATGTGGAGGCCGACCGGGTTGGTCGGGGAGAGCCGTTCGGGCGGCAAGGTGCCGAGCAGCGGGGTGACCCCGCGCGCCTTGGCCGTCTGCACCATCGTTCGGAGGTTCCCGACGATCGACGCCACCGGCCGCAAGCTCCGGGCGTCGTTGACGCCCTCGAGGATCAGCGCGACATCCGCCCCCGAGCCGGCCAGGGCCCCGGGAAACCGGCCCACCCCGGTCTCGGTCAGCTCCCCGCCGACCCCCCCATTGAGGGTCGAGCTGCCCGGGTGGATCAGCGCCCGCAGGAGATCGCCGAGCACCGTCGGGTAGGGCTGGGAGACCACGAAGGTCCGATCGCCGGAGGTGGTCACCCCACGTCACGGAATCGCCGAAGGCCAGGACCCGCCGAGATTTCGCCGGCGTCCCGGTCGGCGTCGTCACGCCAGCGCGACTTCCCCGACCGCAGCCGGCCACCGCAAGCCCGAGCAGGAGCAGCAAGGCGAAGGCCCGAACGGCAACGAGAACCGTCCAGGCGGCGGGCCGGCCACGACGAGGAGCCCGGGCCCCGTGCTCGCCCCGCAGGTTCACGAAGTCCCTGATGCCCGTCAAGCAATCCCTCCTGTCAAACGGCCCAAGGATAATGGCGGGCTTGGCCGAAATCAATTGATTTCTGAGCCTCCCGCGGGGAGTATAATCGGGCCACGAGATGGTGAAGAGCACCCCGAGTCCGGCCTCGCGCCCCCACCCGGCGACCCTGCTGTTCATGCTGATCCTCCTGGCCTTCATCGTCACCTATGGCTGGATGGCCTGGGCGGGGAACCGCGCCTTCATGCGGATCCTCTTCGACACCGACGTCTGGATGTGGCACTCGGTCATGAAGCACGCCCTGCGCGGCGAGTTCCCGCTGATCCGGAACCCCTACTCCGGCACCTTCACCCACTACTTCGCCGCGGACCACTTCAACCCGCTGCTCTTTCTGGTACTCCCGTTCTGGCTCCTCTGGCCGAGCAACGCCCTCTTCGCGTGGGTGCAGATTGCGGTCTATGGGGCGGCCGCGGTGCTGCTCTGGGCCATTGCCAGGATCCGCCTCCAGAGCGCGGTCTGGGCCGCGCTCCTCGCCGCCGTGTTCCTCCTTACGCCGTCCCCGAACTGGAGCCTCTACAACCACTTCAGCTCCTCACCCTTCCTGACCCTCTTCCTCCCTGGGGCGGTCTGGTGCCTCCTCCGCGACAAAACCGCCTGGTACTGGGTCGCGGTTGCGGGGTTGCTCCTCTCCCGAGAGGACGCGGCGCTGCTCGCGACCGTGGTCGGCCTCTATGCCATCCTCGTGCGCCGCCGGTCCTGGCTGGGATGGACCACGGTGCTCGTGGCGGTGGCGTACTTCCTCGTGGTGGTTGGTGCCATCATGCCGGCCCTCGCGGGGGGCTTCCCCTACCCCTACACCACGCGGGGCTACGTCTGGCTCGGCCCCACGCCGGCCGCCGCCGTTCGGCGCCTGCTCACGGAACCGCTCTGGGTGCTCCAGCAGCTCTATGAACGTGGCGCGATCCGCGGTCTCATCCTCCACCTACTGCCCTTCGCCTTTACTCCCCTCGCCTCCTGGCGAGGGCTCCTATTCCTCCTGCCGCTGACCTATCTGCTCCTGCACCCCCACTCGACCACGCTGATCATCCATCACGCCTACTGGGCGGCCATCCTCAGTGGGCTGGCCGCCGTCGAGGGGGTGCGTCAGCTTCGAGGAAGCCTGCTTCCGCGTCTCCCGGGCCGCACCGGTGAAGCTGCCCTGGCGGGAATGATCCTCGCGCTCGCCGTGGGGACCCATGTCTGGGCAGGTTACTCTCCCATCTCCCGTGCGTTCAATGCGAGGGAGTTCACCGCGGGGCCGCGCGAGCGGGCCATGCGGGCCGCCCTCGCCCTGGTCCCGTCCGGGAGCCAGGTGTCAGCATCTCGCATCTATCTGACGCATCTCGCGCCGACCCATACGGTGGAGTGCGTGTGGGAATGGATAGAGGTCCGCGAAGGTGCCACCCCAGCCGGCCTCTGGTGCACGGACTGGGACCGCCCCCTGGAAAGCGAGTATCTACTGCTGGTCGAGCCCCGCGATTCTCCCAAGATGGGTCAGCTCCTCGCGAGCGAGCAGTACGGAGTTCGCTTCCTCCAGCACGACGTGGTCCTGCTCCAGCGGGACTCCCCGACGTCCTCGAACCAAGGGCTCGCCCGCTGGGTCTTCAACACCCGGCTGGCCCAGGACCTCCCGCGCGAGATCGGCCGGGTGGTCTTCGATGACCGGGGGGTCGCCGGCTCGGCGGTCAAGGCGCACCGGGGCACGGCGGGCCTGGCCCTCTACGGCTGGTACCGCTGGCTCTGCCCGGGGCCCCACCAGGTCGTTCTGCGCGCCCGGACCGGGGCGGGCGTTGAAGACGTCGGGCAGTTGGAGATCGTCAGCGAGGCTGGCGCCACCGTTGTCGGAAGCCGGCCACTGCCGGCAGGAGAGCTTCGCGGTGACACCTACAAGGACATCCGCCTGCCCTTTGTGCTGACGGAGAAGCGCGAGATCGAGGTTCGGGTGCGGAAAAGCGGGCTCACCGAGCTCTGGCTCGACACGGTAAGCCTCGACCCCTTCGACACCCGACCACACCCAGAGAAACCCCCGTGCTGATGCCGCGCGGCCCCGAGGGGCCCCGCGGTCGGCAGGTCGTGCACCGTGCTGCTTGACATTCAGGCGTGACCGACGTATCTTGCGCTCTCATGGAACCCTTCCCGACATGCGAATCTCCCAAGGCACCCATGGCTGATCCGGACCTCGTCCAGGCCACGGCGGTCCCGGGCGCCCCGGCCGGCACCTGGGTCGACTACCTCCGACCGCTCCGGTTCGACCACTGGATCAAGAACGTCGTCGTCCCCGTGGGGAGCACCCTCGCGCTGGTCGCGCACCGGGTCGCGCCGGACTGGGGGCTCATCGGCACGATCCTCGTGGCCTTCGTGATCTCAGGCTTCGTCTCCTCGGTCAACTACGCGATCAACGAGGTCCTGGACGCGCGGTTCGATGCCCGGCACCCCGTCAAGCGGATGCGCCCGATCCCCTCGGGCCGGGTCCGCGCGGGGCCGCTCCTCGTCCTGACGGCCGGCCTCGGGCTCGGCACCTTCGGGGCTGCTGCCTGGGTCTTTTCGCCTCCGTTCATCCTCGCCTGCTTCGCCCTCTTCGTCGCGGGGCTCCTCTATAACTTGCCGCCGATCCGCTTGAAGGACTGGCCGTACCTCGATGCCGTCGTCGAGTCGCTCACCAACCCGATCCGCGTTGCCATCGGGTGGTATGCGGTGTCGCCGATCGACCACACGCCCCCCCCGCTCTTCCTGCTGGCGACGATCTGGGCCTTCGGGGCCTTCCTGATGACGGGCAAGCGCTTGGCCGAGCTTCGGCTCCTCGGGGCCCGCGCGGCCCGCTACCGGGGGACATTCCGGGCCTACTCGGTCCGGACCCTCTTCGTGGCCCAACTCGGGTACGCCGTGGTCACCCTTGGGACCCTGACGGGGTTGTTCGCCACCGAGCGGCCGCGCCTCCTCCTGACCCTTCCCCTCATCACCCTGGTCCTGGCGTGGACCTTCAAGATGACCTTCGAACCCGAGAGCCCGCTCATCGACCCCGAACACCTCTACCGCCGCCCCCTCTTCCTCCTGCTGACCCTCGCCGCCTTCGCCGGCATGGTGTACCTGGCGGTGGGATAAGCGAGGCCGATCGCGAGTCCTCCCCGTTGCCAGCCCGTCATGGCTTCCTGTCCTCTCCCGGCGTCGCGTCCCCCGACTCATCGCGGAGCGCCCGATCCCTGTGGGATGGGGAGCCTACGAGATGCTTGCCCCGCCGTTCGAGCTTCCCGAGGTAGAATACTGCCGAAACGTGGATTACCGCACCATTGGGCGCGCGCTCTCTTGAGAGCCTGCCCGCAGTTCAGCCCCTCGCGCGGAGGCACCACACCACGTACTCGGCCATCGCGGTGTCGATCTCCCCGGCGAGCTCAGAGCGCGTGTGGATGTTATACCGCGCGCCTTTTCGGGTGAGGGCCGTCCCTTCCCGCCAGTCACGGCCTGAGCAACTGCAACTCAGCCACGGACCAGTGGAATATCGGGTCCCGGCCGGTTTGGCGCAGCCGTAACTTCCGCGCGTGGGAAGGCTCGAAGGTCAGGACCACGCGGCGGACCCCATCTCTCAGGACGTGCGTCCCGGCCCACCGAAGGGGGCCGATCCACGTGAAAGCGGCCTGGATGGGGTGCCACCCGGAGCCGTCCGAGAACACCTCGAGCGCCAGCCGCCGCGGATAGTCGTGGTCGAACGGGCCGAGATCGAGCACCACGCCGGACAACCACTCCGGACTTGCGAGACTGACTTGCAGCCAGCTACCCGGCTCTTGAGGGCCAGACGTCGTCCATCGAGTATCCAGTCGCCCGTCAATGAGCACATCGGAGGCGACGGCCGAGCCAGATTCGACAGCTGAGCCGAACTTGATTTCCCACCTGGGAGCCGTGAACGGTGAACCGGGCACCGGTCGCCGCCAGAATTCACTCAACACCTGATATCCACCGATTTCGTCCGTCGTGAATGTCCATCCGGAGGCTCCCAAATCCTTTCTCAGAAATTCCCCAACTTCAGATGAGCTCCGATAGACAACCGCGACACCGGGGCCAGGCTCAAACCCCGGCAGACGGTCCAGCTCCGGCATCCAGCCGTGCGCATCTAGAAAGGTGTTTGACGGGGGAACGGTGAGGTGCCCGCCACTCAAATACGCTACCCGCGCGCTCAACGCGTGGTCGGCATAGATCTTTCGCACCCCTTTCTCCAGAAGACTTTGCACCAGCAGCCCCGTGTCCACGCTGCCGTGAGACATCGGGCCGCCATCCTCATACACGAAGAACTCCCTGATCGTCCACCAGAGCCGGCTTGCGCCGCCGAGGTGGGTCACTCTGAGGTACCGAGCTTCCACCGGCCGAAACCGGAGTTCCACGCGTGCCCACCGCACACGAGCGATCGGACGACCTCCGGACCAGAACACCGGCCCAGAGTACGCCGGAACCTCTCGAAGCACGGTCCATTGCGCACCGTCGCGGGACGCCTCGAGACGAAACCCCGTCGGGATGTCGTCACTGCCTCCCGGAAGCCATGTTACCTTGGCAACCTGATGTACCTCCCCCAGGTCCACCTGGAACCACATTCCCTCACGCCGAGGCTCCCGGCTCTCCCACCGCGTTCCCGCGTCTCGATCGAGCGCATACAGGGCGAACTCCGGGTGCGGGAAGGCGCTAGCACGCCACCGCGTAGCCGGGATTTCCCGATACCCCCGGGGGGCTTCGAGCTCGAAGTCAGTGTAAAGCTGCCCGAATGGGGTCGGCCGAACCTGGAAATAAATCCCTGCAGCCTCAAGGCTCCTTTCAATTGCATGAGCGGTGCCCCGCGTCAGGATCGCCACCCGTTCTGCCGCATCCGCGCGGATCGCGTGCGGTGGGTAAATCTCGTGAACCAGCGTGGACACCACCGGGTTCTCCAGCACGAAAGCAAACTGCACACTTGTAGGCCAGTGGTTCGTATACAGCGCCTCGATCCGCTCGGTGTCGAGTAACCGGGCGAAAGCCTGCCGATCCGCCACGTGTTTGGCGCGACGGGCGCGCTCAGCGGCATCCAGCGGCCACATAAAGGACAGGTTCGTCCACAAGTTGAAGAGAATCAGAAACGCGACCAGACTTACGCCAGCGAAACGCCATCGTCGCCAGAGCCGGGCGACCAACGCTCCGACAAACAAAAACAGCGGAATGTACACGGGTAAGATATAACGGGCGCTTTCCTCGTCAAGAGGCGACGCCACCCGGTAGGCATACAGCATCGCAAGCGGGGTCGCCAGCGCCAGCAGTAGCAACAGGTGTCCCGAGGGCCGCACCGCGCGAATGCCACAGCGGATCGCCTCCCGGACCATACCCGCCGCCACGACGACCGTTCCGACCGCGTAGATCGCTCCGTTTACCCCCAAGGCCGCTTCACGTGCAATCGTGTCAACGGGCCAGTAGTATGTTCCCAGCACGGTAGGCAACGCTGTCGTCGCCACCTCCATCGCGCGAGCCACTGAGAAGCTCATGTCGAGAGCGAAAAACTTCTCTGTCGACCCCACCTGGCCCTGCGCCGGATCGCCGCGGAGTAGATAAAAAAGCCATGCCGGCGAGCTTCCTATGATGAATGCGCCAGCCGAGACCACCCCGACCCGAGACAGCGGGAGCCAAGGATTGCGGATCCAAAGCACCAGAAGCACAGGCAGCAACACCTCGATAGCCTTCACGCTGGTCCAAAGCGCCACCCCTGCCGTCAGCCCCAGACACAGCAGTGCTCGGCTGTAACGCGCCGCGTTGTCGGCGCGCATGGCCGCCACAGCAAGAAGCAACAACACAACGCCGAACGTGTTGGCTTCAAGGTGCTGTTCGGCCACCGTGCTCCAGTAACTCAGCAAAAATGGAGGCACCGCTGCCAGCAGGAGCGTCACGCGAGCTGCCGTGTCGTCGAACAGCCGCCGGCCCAGCACATACAGCCCCAGAGGGAAAAGAAGCGAGTACATGATCGCGTTGACGCGTACCACAAGCGGCGAGAATCCGAACAAGAACAGAGCTGGCACCAAGTGCACTCCATTGAGCGATCCCATATAGCTGATGCGGTACATAAAGACGGGAAAATTCTCACCCGTCAGAATGTGCTTGCCCATCAGCGCAACGCTTGCGTCATCGCCGGATAGGAACTCGTACATCATCACCGACGCGCGCACGACCGCCGCGAGGCTGAGGAGCGCGATGACGACCACCCACCGCCCCACATCAGCTCTTAAACACATGCCGCGCAGTCCGGTCAGCCGCATACCTCACAGAGGAGAAGTGGTCCGGGCAGTTGGCCTCCACGGCCATAGGGATGACCGTGCCACTAGACCACATTTTGGATGACAACATCAAGTCCCCCGACCAGCCGCGGGGTGGACCCTGCCAAGGGGGAGCGCTCGCCCGTCAAACCGCGCGGATCCAGCAATGGTCGTCCCAAATGGCGACCAGGTGGGCACCTGCTTGCCGTCCGCGGGCCCGCAGGCCGGTCGCACCCGGCGCCTCACGAGGTTCCTCCCCCATGACGTAGGCCCGTCCCGTTTTGCCCTGCGCACGGCCGAATCTGGCTAAATTTATTGAATCTTGCCACTGCTGTCCAAATTAGCCGGGATCCCACGGCCGAAGGGCCTTTTTCCTGGGCTTTTGGACGGGTTGGGGCGCGGGCCAAGATCAGGCCCCCCTCTCCTGCTGTCCCAATTACGCAAAGGGCAACACCTCCTGCTGGGGGAGGGCGAGCGGTGGGGGCGCCTGATACGGGTGATCCAGCCAGGCCCACAGATCGCGATGGGTGAACAGGTTCATCCGCAGCAGGGCCACGAGGTTCGACAGCGACCAGGCGAAAAATGGAGTTGCCCCGGTTTGGTGGAGGGTGAACGGCTTTCGGGACTCCATGCTCTTCACGGCACCCCCAGCGAGGGGGATACCAAGATAGCCTCCCGGGGTACGATCGTCGATCCTTCTCTGAAGCGACCCTTCTCTTCGCGCTCTCAGGGGCGAGCATGGTCTCGCCGGCGCATGATGGGAGATTCGATGGGGCGGTGGCGCCATCTGGGCCACGGCGTTCAACGTCCGCCAAGGATCGACTCGCGCTCACCCTCCCGTTCCCTCGTCACCTGGCAGAGAGGATCCGGCGACACTGTGCCAACCTCGGTGTTCCTGTTACGCGGCCTGCTTGAGTGCGTCCCTGCCTCGGGGCTTCGCCGCGTTGTACTCCGTCCGATCCCGCCACATCGCGTAGAGGATCCCGGCCAACCGTCGCGCCAGTGCCACCACGGCGATCCGGCTCCCGCGCCTGAGAGCAATCCGCTCGGCCCACTCCCGGAGGGCCGCGGTCTCGGGCTTCTTGTTCCGTCTCAGGATGCACCACGCCGCCTCCACAAGGAGCCAGCGCATCCGGCTGTTTCCTGTCTTGGTGATGTGTCCCCTGCGCTGCATCTCGCTCGAGCTCCACTCCCGCGGCACCAGTCCCAGATAGCTCTGCACCTGGTGGGCGCCCCGGAACCGCCTCACGTCATCCAACGTCGCCACAAAGGACACCGCCGTGACAGGCCCGACCCCAGGGGCGGTCGTGAGCCGCTTTGCCACCTCGTCTTGGTCCACGAGCCCGGCGAGCTGTTCGTCCAGCGCCTCGATCTGGTCATTCAAAGGCATGAACAGCGTCAGCAGCGGGGCGATCTCGGCCTGGAGATGTGCTGGAAGCGCCAGCTCCTCCACGCGACGGAGGAAAGTTTCGGCGTTCCCCCTCCGGATGCGGATCCCCTCTCGCCGTAAGAGCGGCCGAATGAGGACCATCCACCGAGCCCGGGTCCGCACCAGCGCCTCCCGGACGGCCACCAGGGCCCGCAGGTGTCGTCGTTCGTCGGACGTCCGATGGGCCGGCCGATAGGCCCCGAGCCTGCAGGCGTGGGCCAGGGCCCGGGCATCGCGCCGATCGGTCTTCACTCGCCGACTCCGCTGGGCGTACATCGGAGCGTAATTGGGGTCGGCCACAATGACCTCGTGGCCGAGTTCCTCCAAGCACCGAGCTACCCACTCGCTTTCGGTGGCGGCCTCCAGCAGGATCCTGGCCTTCGGCCGGGCCCTGAAGAACTCGCTCAGCCGGGTGCGCTCCGTGCGAATCCGCTTGTCGAGGAGCTCTCCCTCACCTGTGAGGATCGCGATCTGACTGTCCTTCTTGCCCAGGTCCATGCCAATATGGTCCATGGCTAGTCTCCCCCTTCCTCCTGCGGCCTTGACCGCGTGTGAGAGTGTGGGGCTCATGATGCCACCACGCGGAGCGGGGTGGCTAGCCGCTTCATGCTATCTGAGGCCACTGGGCGATCGCCTGTCGCGTGAGTTCTCTCATACACCATGGGCGACAGGTAGTCGAGCGCGGAATGGCGGCGCTGCGGGTTGTACCAGCCCTCGATGAAGTCGAAGACGGCCGCGCGGGCCTCGGCCGGCGTGGCGAACCGCTGGCGATCGAGGAGCTCACACTCGAGGGTCGCGAAGAAGCTCTCGCACAGGGCGTTGTCGTAGGCGTCGCCCACCGAGCCCATCGAGGGCCGGACGCCGGCCTCCCGACACCGGCGCCCGAAGGCGAGCGAGGTGTACTGGCAGCCCTGGTCCGAGTGATGGATGACGTCGGTGGGCCGACGCTGCGCCACGGCCATGTCCAGCGCCGCCAGGACCAGCTCGGTGCGGAGATGCGTGTCCATCGCCCAGCCGATCACGCGCCGACTCCAGGCGTCGAGGACGACCGCGAGGTACAGGAAGCCGGCCCAGGTCGGCACGTAGGTGATGTCGGCGACCCACAGCCGGTCGGGGCCCGCGGCCTGGAAGTCTCGGTCGACGAGATCCGGCGCCGGGCGCGCCGTCTCGTCCCGGACCGTCGTGCGGCACGACTTCCGACGGCTCACCCCCTGCAGGCCGGCGCCCCGCATCAGCCGTGCCACCCGCTTGCGGCCGACGTGGATCCCCTGGGCGGCAAGCTCGGCGTGGATCCGGGGCGCTCCGTAAGTCCCCCGCGATTCGCGGTGGATCGCCTGGATCTCCGCGGCGAGCTCCACATCGGCCCGGGCGCGCGGCGAGAGCGGGCGCTTGCGCCACGCGTAGTAGCCGCTGGGGGAGACACCCAGCACCCGGCACGTGGTGGCGACGCGATGGAACGCCTGATGTGCGGTCACGAACTCGAATCCCTGGACCGGATCGAGCCGGTCTCCCGCGCAAACCAGGCGGCGGCTTTTTTTAGAATCTCCCGCTCCTCGCGGAGCGCGCGATTGTCGCGGCGCAGGCGGCGCAGCTCGTCCTGCTCCACCGTCGTCAGGCCGTCCTGGCGCCGCCCCTCATCGCGGTCGGCCTGCCGGACCCAGTTGCGGATCGCCTGCGCGGAGGGTTCAAACTGGCGGCTCAGCTCCTCGGTGCCGCCGCCCCTCGGTGATGACCACCACGCTGGGGAGATAGCCGTCGTGGTCCAGCAGGAGGTGGAGCTTGACGGCCCCCTTGGTGCGCCGGAACTTGGCCCAATCGAAGAGCGTCGCGCACAGATCGATCACCGTCGAGTCCAGGCTGACGAGCTTGTTCTTGAAGCGGAATTTCCGCCGGCCCCGGGCCAGGGGCTGACAGCGGGCCAAGAGCGCCTGGAACACGGCCCGGTAGAGCTGCCAGGGCCGATGCGCATTGGCGTAGGCCAACGTCGACCGGCTCGGGGCAGTGATCCCCAGGTGGCTCAGCTTGCCCTCACAACTGGCCAGGCCTCCACAGATCTCGCGCAGGGAGTGGGCCCGGCCGAGCTGACAGAAGAGCATCGCCACGAACTGGCCCCAGCACGTGAAGCCCCGGGCGTGC
>Ga0137796_10001707_pt1 | contig 12290 bp, 11 predicted proteins | sample OV2TP3_FD_97704 | JGI IMG/M metagenome (GOLD analysis project Ga0137796, IMG submission 97704)
CGGGCGCCTTCGTAGGTGATGTCGGCGAAGAGGCTGACTCCGCCCAGTACAAGCACGAACTGCAACGCGCTCTTCTGGGTAGCCTGGCTTTTCAACTCCTGCCTCGGATGCCAGGGCACGATGTTGGACGGCCATTGCCTGTTCGTCTACCGGGGCGACCCCCAAATCGCTCAGGTGATCGAGGCCGCGGCGACGACCGCCTCTCAATGGGAAGGCGTGGCCGGAGGAGCTGGCTCGGCCGGATACTGGTATGCTTCCCGGTAGATCTGGATTCCGGTGAGAAAGATTCCGAGCAGGATGGGGCCCAGGAATATCCCGATCATGCCGTAGGCTGCGAGCCCCCCGAGAATGCTGAAGAAGAGGAACAGCACCGGAAGCTGCGCTCCCCTCCCGATCAGCCAGGGTCTCAGGAAGTTGTCCACCATCGTGACGACTCCGATGCCCCACGCCAGCATAGCCACCGCTTTCCACATCGGGCCGACCCAGTAGAGGTAGAGCGTGACCGGCACCCAGACCACGGCCGTCCCGCCGAACGGCAGCGGGGCCAGCAGCGTCGTCAGCGCCATCAAGAACACAGGGAACGGCACCTGGAGAAAGGTGTAAGCCACGCCTGCCAACAGACCCTGCACGATGGCGGTCACCACCATGCCTTTGACCACCGCTCGGGTCATCTGATCCAGGCGCGTCACGATCCTTGCCTTGTGGGCCTCTTCCAGCGGGATGATGTCGTAGAGTCCCTGAACCAGGCGTCTGCCATCTTTGAAAAAGAAAAACAACGTCATGATCATGACCAGGAAATCCACGGCCAGCAGGAGCGCGTTCTGGGCGAAGCCTGCCAGCTCATTGATCAGGAAACCGCTCATCATTTTGGCCGCCTGTAACAAGAATCCTTCGAAATTGCCCTGAGTGACTACGAACGAGCCGAGCAATTCCTGAAGCTGGGCGCCGAAGGGAAGTGCGGAGAGGGTTTCCGGGAGGCGTTGCAAGCCACCGGATTCGATCCAGGTATTGAGAGCGCTATAGGCGAGCCGCGCCTCCCTCACCAAGACGAAGGTGAGCGCGACGACGGGCAGCACGCCCAGGGCCATGACCGCCAGGGTGAGCAATCCGGCCGAGATCGCTTCGCGCGCACGGACCAGCGCGGTCAGCCGACTGTGGACGGGGAAGGTCAAGTGAGCAAGGATCACCGCCCAAAGTACCGGAAGGAAGAACGGTCGGAAGATGATGAGCAGGTGATAGAGCAGCAGCAGCAGGCCGGCAAAGAAGCAAACGGCGAAGAACTGGCGTTGGGTCATGTGGACGGTCTCGCCGAGCGGCTCACGGCATCTTCATCTTGAGCTCCACTTTCTCTCCGCCGCGAAGGACGGTGACCGTGACTTCGTCGCCGGATCGAAGCTGGCCCAGTCGGTCCCGGATGACCGAGTAGAAGGCGCCGTCACTGATGACCGGGACGCCCTGAACCTCGAGCACGATGTCCCCGCCGACGATCAACGGCTGGCCCTCGATCACTGCCGCCATCGTGCCGGGACGGAGCCCGATCCGCGCGGCGGGAGACCGGGCCGACACCCGCTGGACCAGCACGCCGGCCTGTTGCGGCAGATTGAAGATCTTGGCGAGGTCGCCGGACAGGAGATAGCCTTCAACGCCGCTCCAGAACCGGTTCTTGTCCATCAGCAGCCCGCGCGCCATCTCCGAGGTGACGACGAACCCCAGTCCCTCGAAACCGCCGGATTTGGAGATGATGTGGCTGACGATGCCGATCACCTCTCCCTTCATGTTGAACATGGGACCGCCCGAGTTCCCCTGATTGATCGCGGCATCGGTCTGAAAGAACTCCGCGCGGGCGACGCCGTACATCGTCGGCGGCCGATGCCTCGCGCTGATGTGGCCGACGGTGATCGTGTGCCCGAGCCCGAGAGGCGCGCCGATGATAAAGATTTCATCTCCGATTTCGGAGTCATTGGAGTCGCCGAGCTTGGCCACCACGGCTTTGGGCGGAACCTTCTCCAGTTGCAGCAGCGCGAGATCGGCTGCCGGATCGGACGTGATGACCGTTGCCTTCACGATCTCGCCGGTCAGGAACTCAGCCGCAATTTCATCGGCGGTCTGAACCAGGTGGGCGGCGGTCATGACCTTGCCGTCAGACGACACCAGGACGCCGGAGCCCAACCCGGGCAGGCTGGTGAGCTGTTTTTGCGGGCCGACCACCACCTCCTTGTGGTTGGTCCTGATGATGAGCACCGATTCGTCCAGGCGCTTGAACATCTTGGCGAAACTCTGGGCGCTGGCGGTGCCGGAAGGAGCGACAAGCAGGGTGAGCGTGATCACGGCAATGAGCATATTCATGGGCATCCTCCAGGTGATCCGGAACGATTTCGGGTAGTTCTGGCCTTTTCCCATGCTTCGAGTTGAGCGAGCGCGAAGCGGTATCCGATATCCACCGCCCGGTCAATGGCCTTCCAGTCGAACATGCCGATCTCTTCGGTAGGCGGGTGGAGATACAGATCGGCTTCCCACTTCAACAACTCGGTGTTGGACAGCGTGCTGAGCATCGCGGCGCGGGTCAGAATGCTGAAGATGTTGGGGATGGACAGTCGCTCCCCGAACGGATTGAGGTAACCCCATAGCAGGCGCCAGCCAGAGAGACTGGGCGGTGCCTGCGTGTCGGTGCTGAGGTCGATCCGCGGCGCGGCATCCACGGCGATCACCGAGCCTTGACACAGTTGCCCGACCACGTCGGCCGGCAGGTTGTTCAGTACGCCACCGTCCACCAGGAGGTCTCCGTTGTGCAGCACCGGAGGAGTGACGCCTGGGACCGAGATGCTGGCTCTCGCCCACAACCACAGCGGGCCGTCCTGATGGACGACCATCTCGGCACGGGTCAGATTCGACGAGACGCAGAAGTACCGGGTCCACAGATCCTCGATCTGGGTATCGCCGAACATCATGGTGAGCATCCGGACGAGCTTGCGGGCGGTGATCAGCGAGACGATCGGCACGGTCTTGTCCCGATGCGGCTTCAGGTCGATGAATCCCTTCCGATTGATCTCGACCATCGCGTCCGTGTCATAGCCCATGGCGTACTGTCCGGCGATGATCGAGCCCATGCTGCTGCCGCCGATCACATCGATAGGGATGCCGCACTCGCCCAGTGCCCGGATAACCCCGATGTGGGCGAAGCCACGCGCCCCGCCGCCACTCAAGACCAGGCTGACGGCCTGTCCGGTAACGAGGCGCGCCAGCCGGTCGTAGTCGGCTGCGTGATGGACCCGGACATGGTGATGGGTCTCCACAGGGCGGGCCTCCAGCCACCGCCGCGTCCCGGTGGGGCGGAGCGTTGCATCTTGATGTAAAAGGACGAGGTGCCTGCGGGCCCCGCTGCCGCCGAATTCGCCGGAGGCCATCTCGCGCTCGATGACTCCAAGGGAAGGCTCAGCGTCCGCAGGATGGACCAGAAGGATGAGGTCAGCCTGGCGGAGACACCGCTGGGTCCACGTGGTCGCAGTCAGGTCGCATTCGTACACGAGATGGCGGTACTGATCTTCCTGATCGTTGAGCCAGTTCGCGATGCGAGTGTTTCCGGCGATCGCAAAGGGAGCGCGGGCGGCTCCCTCGCCCAGATACCGATCAATCAGGGTGCTGCTGAGATGCAGCACGGGGCCACCGAGCGTCTCCAGCGCCTCGACCAGTTGCTCGGCGAAGCGGGACTCCCTCACCGTCGGATGGCCGGGGACCACCGCAATCGTCGTCACATGGCCGGCGGCGTCGGGTGAAGCGGTGGCTTGGCGCAGCCGCCGTGCCAGGGTGCGCGCCAATTCCGTGGCCGCCTCCGGATGCCGTTCCAGCAGGCGGGTGAACTCCTCTTTCCGCAGCCGAACGAGCTCCGAGTCGCGGACCGCCCGGACCGTGGCGGAGTGACGCTCCCCCGTCAAGAGCGCGGTTTCGCCGACGCACGTGCCTCGGCCGATCTGACGCACGATCGCACGGCTGCCGCGATCGGGCTGGATCACCACCTGGAGCCGGCCATGCACGACAGCATAAAGCGAGTCAGCCAAGTCTCCCTGACGGAAGAGCGTCTCCCCGCCGGGAAGCCGCACCCAGTTCGATTCGCGTACGAACTCCTGGATCACGGATTTGTCGAGCCCCCGGAACAGATCGGTCAACGCCAGTTGGCGACCGGATTGCCGACGGGCGGCGAGCTGCAGCAAGCGGTTCTTCACAGTCGGATGTTCGGCGACCAGGCGCTCAAAGGCGTCCTTGGGCAGCTTGAGTAACTCTGAAGCCTCGATAGCCCGGACCGTCGCGGATCGCGGATGCCCGGTCATGATGGCCATTTCCCCCAAGCAGTCACCGCTGGCCAGGAGGGCGAGGACCTGCTCCTCTCCGTCGGGGCGGTCGAGCATGACGTGAAGGCTGCCGCTCACGATCACGTACAGGGAGTCGCCGGGATCTCCCCGGCGAAAGAGAATCTGTCCGGCCATCAGCCGGACCCGTTCCAGCTCGTGTTCCAGGTTCCGCAACGCCGATTCCGGGAGCCCGCTGAACGGGTCCACCGCGCTGAGCACGGCGAGCGCTTCAGGGGAGAGACGCGGGGAGGTAAGCGGATCCATCCGTGTTGACCTCGGGAGGCGCGCTGTGCGGGCCCTGCCGGCAGAGAGCGCCCTCAGTGCACCCGTGATACGTGAGGCTGTACTTTACGGAATTCGGTGTGCGAGGTCAAACAATAGGCGAGTGAGGAGTGAGGGGTAAGGTGTGAAGCGAAAAGACGAGCGACGGCCGACGCCTTGAAAACGGCACGGGCTACTCGCTCGAGTAGCCCGTGCCTGGCGCTTAGGGCGCCGAATCGTACGCTGCGTTGTATGACCCGCTCGTCGGATCGCTTCCGGGAGGCGGGATCACCGGTATATCCCGTCGGCCTTGTTCCTCAGGAAGGCTTTCCTTTTTGGCGTTCAATCTTCCGATTGTGGGTGCCGAGAGGCACGGCCAGTGGAAAGCTACCGAGGAGGAGCCGGAAGCCCGCACTCGACGGCGGGCCGCTCTGGCCCGGTGGGGTCAGCTCTTCCATAAGCACCTCCTCCCTTTCTGGGTGGCTGTCGAGCAGCCACAGGGTGTACCTTAATCTTCCCTCGGGCGGATGTCAATTCGAGAAATTCACTGAGGCCTCAACGCAGTCCCTGCTCGATCGCAAATTCAGCCCATAGAAAAGTGTGGTCGGAGGCGCTTGGGGCCCGGCGAGGCTCGATGTCGACGTCCACGTTCCGGCATTGCTCGGCCAGCGGGCGGGTGGCGAGTATATGATCGATCCGCCAGCCCTTGTTGGCCTCCAAGGAGTTGGGTCGTAGGTAGTCCCAGAACGTGAATTGCTGGCGATCGGGGTACAGCTTTCGGAACACGTCCACGAAGCCCCAGGCGACGGCCTCCTGGTACGCGCGGCGGACATCCTCATGGAAGCAGACATGCTTGAGATGCTTTTCCGGGCTGTGGACATCGATGGGCTCCGGCGCGACGTTCATGTCGCCACACCAGACGGCAGGCCGGTCCGGTGACAGGTGCCGCTCGAAGTAGGCGCGGAGGCGTTTGAACCATTCCAGCTTGTAGACGTATTTCGGTGAGTCGATCTTGTAGCCGTTCGGCACATAGGTGTTGATGATCGGCAGTCCTTGCACGACCACCTGCACGAGCCGTGCCTCATCCGGCTCGGCTCCGTCGTCGAACCCATACGCGACGGCCTCAGGGGCGGTGCGGCTCAACACCGCGACGCCGTTGTAGGACTTCATCCCGCGGAACGTCGCGTGATAGCCGGTGGCCGTGCAGGCCAGTAAGGGGAAATCCTCGTCCTGGGTCTTGGTCTCCTGCAGGCACAGCACATCGGGCTCGTGCGTCTCGAGCCATGCCAGAATGGCGGGGAGGCGCATGCGGATCGAATTCACGTTGAATGTGGCAATCTTCATGCCTGGCGATGCGCTTGTGATGGGCGCGGGGTTCGAGGAATGCGGGAAGCGATCAGGTCTGGCAGGCCGTGATCTTCTGGCGAAGCACCTTGCGGATCTCCACCATGGCGAGGGTGTCCCGCTTACAATAGTCCAGAAGCGCCGCCCGGAGCCCGGCTTTCTCTTCGGTATCGAGATCTCCGAACAGCATCCGTTCATACGCCAGGGCGGCTTGAGCCCCATCACGGATTTCCAGGTCGCCGTAGTCGAGACCCGGAGCCAGGGCCGGCAGCACCGACTTGATCGAAAAGGAGCCGCCGAATTGCGGATGGTAGTAGTGCCGCTGGAGGACCGGCAGGAGATCCCAGAGCCGGGATATGACCGCGTACAGCTCGCGCCTCAGGAGCGGGAAGGCCTCAGCCAGCTCGCGTAAGACCAGCCGCTCGTAGTCGGAATAGACGCAGATGCTCCCCTCCCGCCCGAGCGAGTCGAGCAGTCTCACCGCCAGTTCCTCGCGCGGGTCCTTGCATTCGTCGCAGAGATACTGGTCGTGCAGCATGGTGCCGTCGCCGATCTCGACGTGGTTGGACCATTGGAACGGCAAGGTCTGATAGGGGCGCGTCGTGGCGAACCGGGGCACCGCCGGCATGACCGTCTCGAAGTCCAGGTGGTACACCGGATACCGCACGGTATCGAGCGCCAGCTTGAGCTGGGGGCCGACCCACTCCACGTTGTCCTTCATGCGCTGCTGGATGAGCGACAGCGGGAAACCGGGCGGGATCTCGTCGATGGTCTCGATGCCCTGGGCCGTCAATTTGTCGAATGTCGCTCTACCACCGGACAGATAGAAGATCCAGCGAGCCGGCTTGTGCTGGGTGCAGTGCTCCCAGAACGGGCAGACGTAAGGCTCCTGGCAGTGGCTCCCTGGGTCGATCTCCGGTGGAGAGGAAGCGGTCAGCATCGCCTTCATCGCCGCGAGGCGGTCCGGGACTTCGGAGAGCCGGGCCGTCACCTCCGCGGTCAGATCCTGTTGGGTAAAAAGCTGCCGCAGATCGATCTGCTCGCCGTCGTACACGTACTGCTTGTTGAGATGCATCAGGCGCATGCCGCCGAGCGTCACCCCGCAGCCCCCGAGGACGTAGGTCTGGACCGCTAGGTCGTTCAGGTGGACGGTTTTCACCTTCGTCGAGGCTTTCACTTCGATCAACCGCCACACGCCCGCGGCGATTTGCTCAAGGACATCCGCGCGGATCAGCACGTTGTCGAACTGAAAAGCGCCCTCGAAGATGGCCGGGACGGCTGGCTCGTTCACCAGGTCGCGAGTCTGCTTGAGCGCAGCGGCCAGGTTGCTGTGGCCGAACTCGACGAGGACTCCGCCCGGGAACTGCCGCCGCGCCAGCTCGCCCACTTGGGTGCCGTTATCCAGGATGGCTTGAGTCTGGTCGTCCGGTTCGGTGGCAAGCTCGGGGGAGTGAATTTCCAGGTACAGGCGCTTGTGACACTGCAAGCCGGCGACGTATTTCGATTTGGAGAGGCGGGGCTGGACAGGAAAAAGCGTGAGCTGCGACAAGCCGATCCCTTTAGTTGAATCCTGCCAGAAGCTCAGGTCGGGGCGGAGTATAGCGCATTTGCCTATCGTGTGTAAAAATTCTTCTTCTCCCAACCCCCCCACTCCTTACCCTTCACTCCTCACCGAGGTAAAGTTGACGCCTCACCGCCGAGAGAGTAAGGTGACGCGGTTGGCTATGCCGGAGGTGGGCGCTCTTCCCGCGCAACAGACGAAGCTCCGCGGCTGGTTGCTGCTGGTGGCCATCGGGGTGGTGCTGTACCCCCTCCGGTTGCTCGGGTTTATCGTGGACGATCTGCTCCCCGTGTTTTCCAGGGACGTGTGGAGCTTACTGACGGCGCCCGGCTCGAACGTGTATCATCCGCTGAACGGCCCGGTGTTGCTCTTCGAGTTACTGGGAAATCTCGTCCTGTTAATTTGTTCCATCATCCTGGCCGTCATGTTCTTTCAGAGACGTGAGCGGTTTCCGTTTCTGGGGGTGAGTTTTCTGGTGGGCGCGTTCCTGTTCTACTTGGCGGATTACTTCGCGGCGCTCCAGTTGCCATCGGTGGCCAGCCAAGAGGACAGCGACTCCATGCTCGATCTCGCCGGAGTGTTGCTGGTCTGCGCGGTGCTGGTCTCGTACTTTCTGATCTCGAAGCGCGTGAAAGTGACGTTCGTGCGGTGAGAGCCATCGCAGAGAAACCGTGAGTCGGCGGAGTCTGGGGCAAGGAGGGCAACGATGAGATTCGGCACCACGTTCATGTGCGGCCTTCTGGTGGCAGTTTTGGGGCTGCTGGCGAGCTGCGCGCCGGAACAAGAGGCGTACCTCAAGAAAGGGGTTCGCAAAGCGACGCAGGACGACATCGCCAAAGAGTTTGGCCCCCCTCACATCACAAAGGAGTCAATCCTCGACGGCGAGACGATCTGGATGTACCGGTACGCCATGAACGAGAGCGACTTGCATCCGTTCAGCTTCTCCACCATGTACCAGGGCGCCACGGAAGCCGGCAATGCGGCGGCATCCCTCATCGGCAAAGGTGGGGGCGGCCCGTCCACGGAGAAAGTGGTCTGCGTACGCTACGTGCTGACGTTTAATAACGACAAGGTGCTGAAGAACTGGAAACGGGAGGGGTGTTGAGTGGTCAAGCCTTTTTCGCGCCATGTCCCCGCGGGCTGGAAGGCGTCTTGTGCACCGAGTTGCAGGGATTGGGAGCGCAGGGCCTCGCTCCGGCACAGGGCGGCGTCGGCTTCACCGGCCCCTTCCCGCTGTGCTACCGCGTTAATCTGGAAAGCCGGATCGCGAGCCGCGTGTTGTGGCGGCTCTCTCAGAGCGGCTATTGCCGCGAGCAGGATATCTACCGGGCTGCCTATGGCCTGAACTGGCCGGGCTGGTTTGCTTCCTCCCGCACGATCAAAGTCAAAGTCAGCGCCCAGCACTGTTCCCTTCCCAGCCTCGATTTCATCACGCTTCGGATCAAGGACGCCGTCTGCGACAAATTCATGGCGGTGCGCAAGGTCCGCCCGAGCGTGGACACCCGCCGGCCCGATATTCGGATCGAGGCGTTCCTGACCGAGAAAGAGGTCGCGTTCTACCTCGATACCTCCGGGGAACCGCTGTTTAAGCGCGGGCTGCGCCGAGCCCGCGCCGCGGCGCCGCTGCGTGAAAATCTGGCCGCCGGAATCTTGAAGTTGGCCGGCTGGACCCCTGGACAGCCCTTGCTCGATCCCATGTGCGGAAGCGGAACGATCCTGCTGGAGGCGGCCCAGATGGCCCGGAGCATCGCTCCGGGACTCGGACGCCGGTTCGCCTTCGAGAAACTCCAGGGCTTCGATCCGACAGCCTGGCAAACGCTCCGCAAAGCGAGCCGGGCCCGGCAAAGGGAGGATGCATCCGCGATCTACGGATGCGACCGTGACCCGCTGGCCCTCGAAGCTGCCCGGGCCAATTTACGAGAGGCGGGACTGGAGGACGCTGTGCGACTCATGCGAGCCGATGTGCTGGAGATCACGCCGCCGGCTCCCGAAGGAGTCCTGGTCGCGAACCCGCCCTACGGCGTCCGCACCGGGCACGAAGCCGAGCTGGCCGACTTCTATCCACGGCTGGGCGATGCGCTCAAGCAGCGCTTTCCGGGATGGCGCGCGTATGTGTTGACCGCCGATCAGCGCCTTCCTCGGCTGATCGGCTTGGCGCCGTCCCGGCGCATCCCGTTGTTCAACGGGGCCCTGGAGTGTCGGCTGTATGAATTCCTGATCATCAAGGGAAGCGCAAGAGCGCTTCGAAAAACCGCAAAGCCACCTGCTCCCAAGGACGGCCCTGATGCGCTACCGGCTCACCTATGACCGGGGCGGGCGTGGCATGAGGCGGAGTGCTCCTAGCCTGGCTTCCTGGATTGTTCTGCTCGGTGTAGGCGGTTGCGGCCTTGGAACTCTTCAGGTCGCATCAATCTTTCCGGAGCCTCCTCCCCCGGTAGTCTTGCCAGAGCCGGTTATCGGAAAGCTCCAGCGTGAGGCGCGCGAACATCTTGATCACCACTTATCCACGGAACAGCGGGCGGTGCTCGCCGCGTTGGCCAGTGCCAAGACTCATCCCGCTCGATTCAAGCAGCCGTTCATTCTGCAGGGCCTGGCAGACCCATGGAGCGGCCTCATAACGCTTGAACGGCATGGACACCGGCTGGCGGAGCTGGCCCGCTCCGGTGTGGCCAACCTGCCGGCGCTGATCGCGGTCCTGGAAGCCGGCATGGGCCGGAACGCCGAAGCCGTGACGCCGATCAGGATTCCAGCAGCAGAGCAGCCGGCAGAGCATGTGGCCTATCTCGTAGGGACGCTGGACGAGGCTTACGGGCTGCGGCAGAAGGCGCTACGGAACTTGAGCCCGGACGAGCGGCGGTTCCTCTTCGAGCACTCGTTCTTCATGGTCGAGGAGTTTTCGCCGTCCGTTTCCGAGCAGCCCACGCTCCAGGCGGAAGCAGATCTCCGTTTCATTGAGTTGACGGCGGAACGAATGGACTATGCCGCGTTGGTAGCCGCAGCGCAGGTGGTCGCGCGGCTGGGCGATGACCGATGGCTGCAACAGGTACCGGCGGCATTCCACCGGCCGCAGCACGCCGTGCAGGCGGTGTCCGGAGTCACCGGGGAGGTGTGGCTGGTCCATGAGATGCCGGCCGGCTTGATCGTGGTCGGCGGTCCCGGCCCCAACGTCTATGACCTGGACCAACGGATTGCGCTGGTTCTGGACCTGGGCGGAGATGACACGTATCGCGGGGCCATCGCGGCGCCGGCGGATCCCGAGCACGGGATCAGCGTCGTCATTGACCTGGCTGGCAACGATACCTATCGTGCCTCGCCGCTGGGGCTCGCCACCGGCCGTCTGGGGATCGGGCTGCTGATCGATCGGGGCGGCAACGATACGTATGAGCTGTCGGCCGGCGCAGGCGGGACCGGCTTTGCTGGACTCGGCGTGCTCTACGACCGCTCCGGGGACGATCGGTACGTCGGCAGCCGGTTCACACAAGGGGCCGCGGTCGGCGGGCTCGGCCTGTTGCTGGACGGGGGCGGCAACGATACCTACACGAGCTTCGGCTACGCGCTCGGTTTCGGGGGCCCGTGGGGGGTGGGGGCGCTGATCGATGTGGCCGGCGACGACGAGTACCGGTGCGGCCGGCGCTATCCCAGCAGCTACAACGCCACCGATGCGCCTGACGCGCAGCCCGGCGACGAGCGGTTTCAGTATGACGCGTTTGGAATGGGAGTGGGTTCAGGCAAGCGGATCTTCACGAAAGAGGCGGAACGGGTGTCCTATGCCTTGGCCGGTGGCTGGGGACTTCTTCTCGATCTCTCCGGGAACGATCGGTACCAGAGCTCGAATTTCTCCCAAGGCGCCGGCTACTTCTTCGGGGTCGGCCTGAAGCTCGACTTCGGCGGGGATGATGAACACGCGGCGGCTCGGTTCGGGCACGCGGCCGGCGCGCACTCCGGAGCGGGGTTGCACGTTGATTATCGTGGGGAAGACCGCTATGTCTCCAGCGGCCCCTTTTATAACGGCGCTACCGCGTGGGATCTCAGTATGATGCTGTGCATTGACGCCGGACAGGGGAACGATCTCTATGACCTCCGTCGCTCCGACGGGCTCGGTGTCGCCGACCACCATTCCTGGAGCGTGTTCCTCGACGAGGGGGGCCGCGACCGGTACCTGGTTCCGCGCGGCATGGGCTCCGCCAGCGACGCCAGCATGGCGGCGTTCTTCGATCTGGCCGGCGAGGACGAGTATGAAATGGCCGGGCGGGGCAACGGGCGAACCGTGCTGGACCAGGCGGGAGGGCTGTTCATAGACCGGTGAGAAACGGTCGATGACATGGCGATTGGCGACGACCTGGCCGCTCAGTTACAATACGACTGTTGAGTTCAAATTAGGGTGGCCGTTTGTGAGGAGGAAGGTCCAAGGAGGAACGTGATGGCACAGAAAGCAGGCAGCGCTACGATCGCCAGGATCACAAAGACGGATGAGGAGTGGCGTAAGCTGCTGACGCCCGAGCAATACTACGTCTTGCGCCAGGAAGGCACCGAGCCGCCGTTCAAAAACAAATACCACGACAGTAAGGCCAAGGGAATCTATCAGTGTGCCGGCTGCGATCTGGTGCTGTTCTCCTCCGAGCACAAGTTCGACAGCGGCACGGGCTGGCCCAGCTTCTGGCAGCCTCTCTCCGAATCGGTCATCGGGACCAAGACCGATTGGAAGCTGATCTTCCCGCGCACGGAGGTGCATTGCGCCCGGTGCGACGGCCATCAGGGGCACGTGTTCAATGACGGTC
>Ga0137796_10001708_pt1 | contig 12288 bp, 14 predicted proteins | sample OV2TP3_FD_97704 | JGI IMG/M metagenome (GOLD analysis project Ga0137796, IMG submission 97704)
TTCGAGTTTGGCACCTTCTGGAAGTTTACCAGCAGAGTATTCAATTTCGTCACCGTCAGGATCCATGGCCTTGAGAGATATAGTGAGTGTTTGATTTTCTCTTATAACCTGGTTTTCTATGCTATCAAAAACAAGAAGCCTGTCAACATTATTGACTTTGATTTCCACAATTTCGTCATCGCTAAAGCCTTTGCCTTCAACATGAACATTGACATCATGAGTTCCTGCATCATCATATGTAGTGTGCCATTCATTTTGATTTCCGACTGGAGATGAAACTGAGTATGTTAGTCCATATTTCTCAAAATCCGGCAGTTTAAGGCTCACTAATTCATTTTCATTAACAGTTTCATCAGGTATAGACTCTAAAAAATTTTCAATATCAAAATCAAAAACCTGCACTTCCCATTCCTTGTTGGCACTTGATATACCGTCTGAGACTATTACCAAAACTTTGTGGTTTCCTTCATCGTCGTAATTTGGATAATAGGAGAATTTCTGCCCTTCCTTTACCTTTTTATTATCTAGGTACCATTCGTAGCTTAACAGGTCTTTATTTAAGTCGCTAGCTTCAATATGGAAATCAATTGACAGAGTTTCATCAATTGTCAAAAGTAGTTGTTGAGGTTCATAAGATTCTATTACGGGTGATTCTTCTTTCTTTTTAACTACTATCAGGACTTCTTCTGTGGCATTGGTATAACCGTCAGACACAGTAATTGCGGACTGGTAATTTCCAGCATCGCCATATGTAGTTTGCCACTCACCAATTTCATTCAAAGGCGGACTGTAATGAATTGTAAGAGTATCATTGTCTGGGTCAATCGCGTTCGGAACTAGGCTTATTTTTTCAGTCTCTTGCATAATAAATGTGGCAGAATAAACCAGAAATGGAAAAACTAAGAAGATAATTGCCAATAACACAACGTTTCTATTCATTTATTTACCCCCAACAAAAGAATATTCAGCAGGATTAACCGCTGAACTTAAAAACAAAGCAAAATTATTTTTGCAATACGTCTGTAATTACTGGCGGCCTATTAACGTTTTCTACTGTAACTTTAAATGTTTCCTCAGTTGTATCTTGACCGTCACTGGCGCTTAATGTAATTTCATAGACCCCTGCGCTGTCGTAATCTGTCTGCCATGTGAATACATTGTCTTCCTGCATAAACTTGTTATCGCTGATTTTATAAGTTATTGAGTCTTCATCGTCATCTGTTGCCAGTGCTGTTATCACTATTTTATCAGTCTCTTTCGCCTCATTGTCACCAACTTCTTCAAGCACAGGCTTCCTATTAACATTTTTCACATCTACCGACCATAATTTGCTTGCACTGGATAAACCATCTGATACTTCAACCTTTATTGTATGCGAGCCTGAGTCATCATAAGTGGTTTGATAGGTGTACTCTGTACTGTCGCCTACATCTTCACCATCAAGTTTCCATCCGTAAGTTAAGGGGTCCTTATTTAAGTCACTTGCTTTTACGCTGAAGTCAACAGATTGAGTTTCATCAACTGTGAGGGCGCTTTCAATGGGCTTGGCGCTATCGATGACAGGTGATTCTTCTTTTTTGTTTATAATTATAAGAACGTCCCTTGATGTCGTTGATTCACCATCTGAGACTGTAACTGTTACCGTATACTCGCCAGAATCCCCATAAGCTGTTTGCCATGCCCCATTTTCGTCTAATGGTGATGTGAAGGTAAAAACTAATTTATCCTTGTCAGGATCATCTGCTTTTGGAACTAAATTTACCAAATCTGTTTCCTGAACTACGATAACAACTGGCTTTTCTTTTGGTTCTATTGAAATGACTTCCTCAACTTCTTCTGTTAGCTCTTCCTCCATTGTTTCCTCTTCAGAAGGAGCTTCTTTTTCCATACTCTCTTCTTCTTCAATAGTTTCTTCCATGCTTACGTTTTCAGACGGAGCTACAACTTGGCCAGTGGTGGCATTAGCACCAGTACCGTAAAGCGCTTGGTAAACCTCACAGCCACTAATCAAGAAAACAGAAATTGCCAATATAACAAAAACCAGCTTAGTTTTAAAATCCATTAGATACCCCTCCTATTTTTTGTAAAAATTAAATGTTGTTATTATAAAATGGCAACCTATATTTAAACTTTTTGGTAGTTAAAATGATTTTTCGTTAAGGAATATCAAATGGGCCTGGACAGATTTGAACTGTCGACCACTCGATGTCTGAGCTGGTTATCAGTTCTGCCGCCTCTTTTGGAGACTCGAGCATTCTAACCAGACTGAACTACAGGCCCCTATAAACATTGAAAATATACTAGATTTATAAAGTTTTATTTATTGAATTTAGAATAAAATCCTTGATTCTCTGCACTTCTTCTTTTTTTTACTTCCTTGAACCATAATTGATCAGGATAAATGACAACTGTTGCTCCGACATTATTGCAGAAGCCCAAGCAGCCTGTTCTTGTAATCCAAACAGAACTTGTTAATCCATTTAATTTAACCCAATCTTTTAACTCCCTGAATATTTCATAGCCTTTAACGTGAGAGCAGCAGTCTTTTCCTGTTTCCCTTTCATTTGTGCAGACTAGGATATGCTTTACTGGCTTTGATGTTATTTGTTGCATTATGCTGGAAATATGATTAAAATATATAATGGTTTTGATGAGAAAAAATTAAAGCGCCTCCGAAGAGACCACTGGACATTTGCTGACGCAGACTATTTAAATAAGAACTTCTTCTGGAAACTGAAAAAGAGAATACGCAAAACTGTCAAATAATGCTTTCGGTCTTTAACACAAAAATCAATTACGCAGTTTCGCTTAGCATCTCTTTTTCTATGCTCCAAAGCCTTTGAAAAACAAAAACTTCGGAGGTTGATTGAGATGAAACTTGATATAGCAAAAATAGAATTCAGCAATAATGACTTGAAGTATAAGATAAAGCTTCCTAAATTCCTAGATGATAGATTAGCTTATTTATTAGGGGTTCAAGTTGGAGATGGCTATCTAAGAAAACAAGTTCGAGGTACCACAACAGATTATCTAATTTGTTATGATGGTCATATTATTAATGAATTTGAATGGTATGAAGATATCCTTAAAAAATTAATCAAAGGTCTTTTTAACAAAGATGTAAAAATTGTAAAAACAAATAAAGGTACCGTGAAATCGTATCTTAGGTCTAAAGCTATATTAAGTTTCTTAAATCAAGTTTGTGGTGTTTCTTATAGCCCTAAAAATAACATCAAAATACCTGATATAATAACGATTTCGAATAAAGAGATTAAAAGGTCTTTTTTAAAAGGTTTAGCGGACACTGATTTTAGCTTCACTTTTAAGAAAAGAAAGAATTATGATTACCCAGTCATTTATTTCCAAACTTACAGCAAATCACTATATGAATCAACTAGGCTACTTCTTGAGGAGCTTGGTTTTAAAGTTCATGGAGCTTATAGAAAAAGTTACAGATATGATAAAGTATTTGACTCCTATTATTTAACTATTTCAGGTAGATCTCAATTTGGTAAATGGGTAAATGAAATTGGTTTTGGTTCTTTGAATCATATAACTAAATTCAAAATATGGAAAAAAACAGGTCATTTACCGAGAAATACTAACATACTTGAAAGATATAAAATATTAGAAAATAAGGGCTAGTGAAAATTACTAGCCCCTTTACGCCTCTGACCAGAATACCTTCCAATCAGAAAAACTGATCGAAACTTGAACTGGTGACCTTCCATTCCTTTACTAGGATTTACGGTGTCTAACCCTGTAGGATAACAGCTTCGTAGTTTCTTTTGGGAAACGCGTACGCTCCTTATAGCCTTATAGCAAAGCTATATAGGGACCTACTGAGCTACAGAGGCATAAGATTCAGAATAAAAGTTTAATTTAAATAACTTTAGGTTAGAAATCAATTTATCTCAACAACCTTTACCTTGAAATTCAATTCTTTTCCGGCTAAAGAATGGTTCAAGTCAATTATTATTTCATTATCTTTTATTTCCTTGATTTTTGCCGGAATTCTCTGACCTTCAGGGCCTTTCAGGAGCAAATGGCCTCCTGCTTCTATTTCAGGCGGGAATTTGCTTCTTGGAACAGCAACAACCATTCTTTCATCTCTTTCCCCATAGGCGTCTTTCGCATCAATTTTTATTGTTTTTTCATCGTTTAGATTCATTCCTTTCACTCCATTCTCAAATCCCGGAATAACTTGATTGTCGCCTATTGTGAACTCCAACGGCTCTTTTCCCTCCGATGAATCAAAAACTGTTCCGTCGTTTAAAGTTCCTGTGTAATGGACTTTGACTTTTGCTCCTTGTTTCAAATTGAATCACCAGCGTATAGAATTAAGAGTGATTATTTTAGGGTTTGGCTTTATTAATATCTGCATCTGAAAATAAACCCATTATAGCAGATTTTTTTAATATATTTAAATTTTTCTTCTAATTGAGACTGTTACCTTAACTATGTTTGAAAAAAAAAGTATCGTCTAGAAAGCTTGTTAGGCTATTTCCCAAATTCTTTTGATGTGGCTTTTGCTCAAAGATTTAATCTTGGGGCAGACAATTCCTCTTCCAAATATGCTTTATAGAGCAGAGGAGATGCTTCAAAGAGCTTCTTCGCCTTAAAGCTAGTTCGCCAGATATTTCAGGAACAATCAATAAGAGATATACTTGCTTTTATACTTTACGAAAAAGTTAACGTAACGGTTCCCTTCTAATTGATTCAAACCTCCACTTCTCTCTCCACCACAACCTTTCCAGTAATAGACCTCAACATATGCCCAGTAATCTCCAAATCATAGAATTGTTTTAATGGCAATCTCCCCTTAACTCCAACAATCAATGGATATGTTCCGAACTGCCTGCAAAATGTTGTATTTCCATCATAGATTTCAGCATAGCAATTTGTCAAAACAGTTCCAGAAGGAACAATTCGTTGAAGCATTGGCCAATCTATCTTTTGCCTTATTTCGTTGCGCCATTTCCAATATAATTTTTTATTTTTTCTCAAAAACTTGTCTTTTCCTTCGTTATACATAGAAGTTCCTTCGAATATTGCAACTTGCCTTATGTTAATTCTTCTCAACTCCAAGCCTTCGTCATAAATTCTTTTAAGCCATTTCATATTTTCTTGATGTGTTTTTTTGGTTTCATTTCTCAATCCAAATATTATGTTGATGCCGGGCAAAAATCTTGGCATTCCATCTGGTCCTCGTTCTGTTCCATATTTGTTAAGTATTTTTATCGCTTCATAGGCAATTTGTGGAGTTGTATTCAAAGTGTTAGCTTTTACAACCTCCATATCGAAGCTTTCAACGCCAAAAGCAGCAATGTTTCCAGAAGTGCAGTATTTTACAATTGCTGTTGTTATATCAAAATCATTTTTCTTATCTAAAACTACTTTCACAGGATTTACATTATCAATATGCAGGACTTTAATATCAGGGCAATTATTATGAATTTCTTTCAGTAATTCAATAGCATAAGGCAAAGTATAGAAACAAGTTTGCTTTCCCAGCCTGAAATATCTTGCGCCTAACTTATAGAATTCTTTTATTTCATTCAAGACGTCTTCTTTTTCACGAAACTCGACTTTATTTTTAATTGGCTCAGTGCAAAAGCTGCATTTTCCAATATCGCAACCATGCCCTGTCTCTATTTCAATCATTCTTATGTCGGGAATTTGTTTTATAATAGAAGCTCCTTTAATTGCATAATTTTTAACATCGGTATATTTGAAATTAAACATTTCATAAGAAACTTTGTCAAAAACGCTTAAATCAGCTTTCTCATGGAATCTGCCGCCAAAAAGCTGAGTGCCAAAAACAGCAGGCCCTGTTAAAATTTTCTTGCAATTTAGATTTTGAATCATTGGGATTATTTCATGCAAAGTTCCTGGAATTGCGGATAGGTATTTTCCGGGAACATGAACGCCTAAAACAACTATTAGGGTATTTGTGTTTTGGAGAATTTCATGGACATTTTTGTAATTGATTGTCAAGTTATATGTCGAAATATCTGTTTTTTGTGAAATCTTTGCCTCTTTTACAATTCCATCATGCTTTCTCCATAGTCTTAAATCGTCAATTGTTAAGTAATAAACATCTTCATTAAGGAATCCTGCTATATACCTCGGATATGTACCAAGATAAGGCGGCACTCCTAATCCTGCTGGCTCGTCTGTGTAGCAGTCTAAAATTGTGTAGGTCATAAAATTAGTAGAATACTATTCTATTAAAAATCTTTTTGGTATTTACGTAGAAAAACTTGATAGCAGACTAGATAAAGTTGTCAGTAATATAGGAAAACCTAAAAAAAAGTATAAAACTACTATTAGCCATTTAATATTTTTCTGTTTTTTTCACCTTGTAATACTGAATGGTAGTTATTGCTAAGAATAAGAACGAATAGAAAATGATTGATAACTGCACGCTATATTTTGTGTAAATTGGATCGCTGATGAATATCGAATACGCAAGTGGCACAATAAATATTGCTGTCTTTACAAGACTGTCCTGCAAGACATAATAATCAGGTCTAAGAAACAACATATAAATAAAAACAAAACAGACCAACATAGATGGAAAAAAATACCACCTTGCGGATAACTCCCAAAAATTAAATCTTGCGTGCACAGTTGTAACTAGTTGACAGTATTTTTATATTTTTATTCTTTCCAAAATATATTTCCCAAAATATATTCTATACTGAAATTAAACAACAAACTTTAAATAGGGATTATTAATAGAATATAATGAATCGTAATAGAATATAATGAATCGTGGAGGTGATTCGTATCGCAGATGTGCAAAAGACATATGCAACAGTTTTAGGAGCAGTGTTGGTGCTTTTAGGAATATGGGGTTTTGCCCAAAAGCCTGTACTTGGCTTATTTGGAGTTAACCCTGCGCAAAATGTGTTGCATTTGGTAGGTGGAGCTGTTATATTATGGTTTGGTATGAAAGGTTCAGCTAAAACAACAAATATGTGGCTTGGAATTATAGCCTTAGTTGTTGGAGTTCTTGGATTGATACCAGGAGCTAAAGACTTATTGGCAAATATTTTTGCTATTAATGCAGCGATTACTTATCTACACTTGGCTGTAGGTATAGTCTCTTTAGTTGTTGCATATGGTGTTAAAGAAACAGCAGCTGCACCAGCTTAACTTTTTTTCTTTTTTGCTTTTATGATAAGAGAGAATATTCTTGATATTATAGGGACTATATTTCTGTTTATTGGATTTTTTCTAGCATTTTTGCCACATGCAATTCACGTTTCTGCTGGTTTTAATGAAGCATCCCATATTAAGCATGTCGCTTATGGGATTGCAATTGTTGTAATAGGATTGGTTATATTAGTATATAAGGGTAATTATATTGGAAAAAATAAATAAAAATATTTAAATTAGTTAAAGAATCTATAATTCATATGTTAATAGCATTTATAGCGGTTCTAGCAATACTTATAATTTTATTTCTAATGAACTTTTATAGAGATCCAGAGAGGGTTATACCCAAAGGCAATAATATTGTCGCGCCTGCGGATGGAAAAATAATAAGCATAATAAATACATCAAAAAACTCAGTAAATGTAGGAAAAGGATTAATTGGAAAGGTAAAAACATTAACAAGTGATGTTGCAGATCAATGTCATATAGTTTCTATCTTTATGTCACCTTTTGACGTTCACATTAATAGGTCACCGGTAACTGGCACAATAACTTCGATAAAACATTCAAAAGGCAATTTCTTTAAGGCGTATGATTTTGAGAGAAGCCTTCAAAATGAAAAAAATGAAATTTTGATTCAAAAAGGTAAGTTAAAAGTGAAAGTAATTCAAATAGCGGGTTTTCTAGCAAGGAGGATAATTTGTAAGGTTAGGAAAAATCAAAAAGTTAATAAAGGGCAGAAAATAGGCATGATAGCGTTGGGGAGCCAAACAACTATTATACTACCTATACGGTTGAGGCTTAAGATTAAGCTACGTGACAAAGTTAAAGCTGGAGAAACAATTATAGCTGATATGAAGTGAGGTGTATGGACGAAAAACTCTTGTTTTTTTCAACATTCCTGAAACATCCAAAAGAAATTGGGTCAGTCATACCAAGCTCAAAGTTTTTAATAAATAAATTACTTGAGAATGTTAATTTCGAAAATGCAAAGTGCATTGTGGAATATGGACCTGGTACGGGACGAATTACAAGAGAGTTTCTTAAGAGAGCAAGAAAGGATGCAATGATTGTATGCTTTGAGATAAACAAGAAATTTTATGGTTATTTAAGCAAAAAAATAAAAGACAAAAGATTGGTGTTAATTAATGACAGCGCTGAAAATATAAAAAAGCACCTAACAAGACTTAGCATAACAAAAGTTGATTATGTAGTTTCCGGATTGCCATTTTCAAATCTTTCTGATAATAAGAAATGTGTTATAATAGAAGAAACGAAAAATACCTTAAAAAAAGATGGAAAATTTGTAATATACCAGTTCTTGAATAATTTTAAAAAATACCTTTATAATTATTTTTCAAAGATTTCTATAAGCTATATGCCTTTTAATATACCCCCTTGCTTTGTGTATGTGTGTGAAAAATAAATGAAGCTAAAAATTAAAAAGGAAAAAATTTTTTTTGCAGTAACTTGGCTTAGATGGATTTTAGCTTTTGTAGTTGCAATTGCACTTTTGTTTGATAGAAGGCTTATTGCGTATTACATTTTTATCCTTACTGCATTGGTAGGATTTTTTGAAAATTTTATTTCAAGAAAATACCCATACTCATTGAGATTGATAGCTGATTTTTTTGCCGATAAGCTTCTTGTTAATTTTGCTGCAATAGCTCTAACAATAAAAGGAATTATTCCTATTTGGGTTACCATTATTATTCTAGCAAGGGATATGCTTACAATTATTGGAGGTACGGTGCTGCTATACAAAGATCTGAGGAATGAGTTCAGACCGACCTTACTGGGAAAAATAAGCTATTTCTTTCAGCTTATGGCATTATTACCGCCAATGATTAGTCTGCAAATTGATTGGATATTTATGGCAACAGCGTTGATACTAACTGTGCTTTCTGGAATCCATGCATTGTGGAAGTCTGAATTCAGGCTTTTAAGAAGAAGAACTGAATTTGATGAGTTCAGGATGTTTAGACTTTTAAAGTTTGCGGATTTGCTAACATTGCTGAACGTCGCATTGGGCTTATCGAGCATAATATTATCGATTAATAATAATTTTAGATTAGCTGCTATTGTCATGTTTGTTGCAGTTTTTTTTGATTATTTTGACGGTAAAATCGCTAAATCACTGCAACAGCAGAATATGTTTGGCAAAGAGCTTGATTCTTTAGCAGATACTGTTTCATTTGGAGTAGCTCCTGCAATATTTGGTGTCAGCTTAATGCAATTTGATACCAACTTAAAACAATTGCAAATTACATTTGGAATTATAGCATTCACAATTTTCCTTTTCTGCGGAATCTTGAGACTTGCAAGATACAATATAATGGATTTGAAAGGCGCATTTCAAGGAATGCCTATAACAATGAACGGAATTATCATACCTTTTGCTTATTTTTTGAATATTCCGGCAAAGTTTTACCCTTACATTTACCTTGTTTTAGGCGTACTTATGGTTTCTTCTATGAGAATTAAGAAATTATTTTAATCAAGGGCTTTTTGCATTAGTATATTTTATAGTGGATTTAGGCATACTCAATGCTTTTAACATGTAACCACCCATTGCTAAATATGTCATCACAACTGTAGCAGTGAGCAACATCTCTTCGTAACCAAATCTAATTTTGTATCCTAATGCTATTAAGATAGATATTATGGTCATATATGTTAATCCTACACTTAGACGCGCGATAAATATAACTGGAACTATTTTGAGCTTTTTGGCATAAATCATCTTAAGAATGCCACTGATTGAGGATGGAATGATAAGCAGAATAATCCATAAAATGCTTAAATGATTCTTTATGACAAGCATAAAGAACGTTGTTATAATCAAAGTCCAATCTGTAAACGAATCAAATCCACTTCCCAATTCTGTTTTTTGATTCATTAGCCTTGCAGATATTCCGTCAAGCTTGTCGCTTAAAATTATAATCAAAAAAATTATCAATGAAATATTTATTCTAGAATTTAGAAAATAATAAAAATAAGGGATAATTAATAAAAATCTAAAGAGAGTGATAAGATTCGGCAAGTTAACTATCTTGTTTCCTGTCATCTTTTTTATTCTAACTAGATATTCTAGTCCTGAAATTACAGTCAATAGAACAGCGGCTAACATCATGTGCCAGCTAAGGGAAAGCTCCAGTAAAACAAATACAATTGCTATGCTCTGCAAAACAGTCTTTGCCTTGCCAAAAACGCTCGCTGGGATAACTATCTTACTGGGAATTAGATAAATTCTTACAGCTGTTAATATAACTTCCCTTGAAATAATGACGGCAGCCATCCATAGCTCAACTCCTTTCCCGATCAAGAAAATCATTGCTGTTGAGATAAGCAGCTTATCGGCGATAGGATCAATAAGCTTGCCAAATTCCGTAACTTGCTTTTTTTTACGTGCAATATAGCCGTCTAGAATGTCAGAAACAGAGAGCATTATAAATATAAAAGCTGCGAGCACATTTTTGTGTGGAATGTCAACTATAAGTATAATAGCAAACAGGGGAATTAGACTAACCCTAATAATAGTGATTTTGTTTGGAATATTGAATTTAAATTGCATAAATAAGTAAGATTTATAACTACTTAAATAATTTTCTGAAGACTATGCCGTCAATTTACCTCAAGGGCGTTAGCATTAATTATCAAAAGTTAGGTAGAGGGCAACCAATAATATTACTACACGGCATATTTGCTGATTCAAGAAGTTACGAAGGATTAATTCGTATTCTAAGCAGGCGTTATTGTATGTATGCTATAGACTTGCCAATGCATGGGAAATCAGAAAGTCCAAAAAACCATGTATCGATTTCTGGATTTTCCTTAATATCAAAAGATTTTATAAACAAACTTAAAATTAAGAATCCATTACTTTGTGCGCATTCCGCTGGCTGCTTAATCGCTTTTGAATATGCTTCAAAATACAGAGTAAAAGAGCTAGTACTAATTGATCCAGCAGGGCTAATATTTTTTAGGCGTAAATTTACATTGTTTTATAAATTTTTAATAAAAACATCATTAAATATCCTTCGAAATCCAGTAAAGTCTTTGAAAATTATCAAAATAGGACTATATAATTTTTCCAGAAATATTTTTAACAGTAATTTTTGGACTTTGGTGGATGATAATTACAAAAAAGATTACTCCAGAAAAATTAAAGAAATAAAATGCCCAATAAGAGTTTTTTGGGGCAGATATGATGAGTTATTTCCATTCAAAAAAGCTAAACAAATTCAACAAAGCTTGAAAAATTTGGAATTTATTCCAGTTTATGGAGGTCATGACTGGCCAATATTCAGGCCAGAAGAAATAAAGAAATATACAAAAACTATTTAAATTGACAATGAAGTATTTCCCACATGCTTGAGTTTAATTTTATATTAAAGTGCTTTTACTTAATGCTGCCAGCATATTTTGCCAATATGGCGCCTGTAATTGTCAAGAAAATTAATTTATTTGCGTTTCCAATTGATTTTGATAAACAATTAAACAACAAACCAATATTCGGAAAAAATAAAACGTTCAGAGGACTGGTTTTTGGCCTTGTATTTTCAATTATTGTTGCCTACTTTCAGTTCTTGTTGTATAATGACGAATTTTTTAGGAGTATCTCATTTATTGATTATCAAAACTGGCTTTTGTTTGGATTCTTGATGGGGACTGGCGCCTTGACTGGAGATTTGACAAAGAGCTTTTTCAAGAGGAGGCTTGGAATAAGACCAGGTGACAAATTTATACCTTTTGATCAGACAGATTTTGTAATTGGAGCATTGGTTTTTATTGTGCTTGTTTTTGATTTGACATTGGAAATATTCATAGTTGCTTTGCTATTAAGTTTTATGTTGCATATTCTAGTCAATCATATAGCTTTCTTCTTAAAGATAAGAAATGAAAAATGGTGATTTTATAAATAGAAAAGGAAATTAGCTATAATTATAAATATAAAGCTGTAATAAAATATTCTTAAAAAATTTTTTCCTTTTTTATTGTAAATTGAAGAGGATGTTGGAATTCCATATAGAAGAATCAAACTAGATTCTATGACAAATAGATTGAAATTTTTTGGACTCAGGAGAAATATAATTCCCAAGATAAAATAAATAAACATAACTT
>Ga0137796_10001709_pt1 | contig 12283 bp, 8 predicted proteins | sample OV2TP3_FD_97704 | JGI IMG/M metagenome (GOLD analysis project Ga0137796, IMG submission 97704)
AGTTGCCCGCCGATGGTCTTCCGTTCTTCCGGGGAGAAAAGATGAATCTGGCCGTACTCACCGTCGTAACCGGCCGCAATCTTCAACTGGCCCGCGCGCATCCGGCGGATACCCTCAGCCACCAGATCACCGGCCACGGATTGGATCACCGTCAAGGGGGCCTCTTTAAGAACAAAAATCTCATTGCCGCATTTGGCCAAAATCTGCATAAAAAGCTCCTGGACCGCCTTGGAGCCTGCCGCCGTGTCCTTGGCCTCCGCGATGATCTCCGGAAGCGGAATCAGATTGTCGTACGGCCGCCAGCGAAGCGATTTTTCTCCAGCAGGGCGGTCAGCCAACTCCTCCACGCGGGACATAACGCCCACGGTCACGGGTTTGCCGCAGGCCGGACACAGCCCCTCACTTTTAATCGTTTCCTGAGGATGCAAACGCATGCCGCAGTCCCGGTGGCCGTCGTAATGGTACTTTCCTTCTTCAGGAAAAAATTCCACGGTTCCCACAAGGCCCTTGTCGTTTCGATCCGATAAGGCCCGGTAAATTCCGGTGTACGAAAAATCCGTATCGTAGATCGTGGCCTCCCGGCCGAGTTTCGGGGGAGAATGGGCGTCCGAGTTGGAGACGAGCACAAAGGGATCCAACTGTTTTAACCGCCAGTTCATCGGCGGATCTGAGGATAATCCCGTCTCAACCGCAAACACGTGTTTGGTCAGATCCCCAAAACAATCCTCCATCCGATCAAATCCCCCCTTCGATCCCAAAGCGGAAAACCAAGGCGTCCAGATATGGGCAGGAATGAGATACGCCAGCGGATCGGATTCCAAAACAATCTCCAAAAGATCTCTGGAATCCAAACCCAGAATGGGCCGTCCGTCGGAGCGGATATTGCCGATCTTGGCCAAGGTCGTTTGGATTCTCTGTGCCGCTTGAAAGCTCGGAGCGCACACCACATTGTGGATCTTGCGCACCCGATCCAGCCGTTTGTAGATATTGGAGATCTCAACAGTCAGCATAAAACGGACGGTACCCCGGCAGCGTGGGGGAACTTCGGATTCACTGAGGCGGGCGTATTCCGGCTTTAATTGGAACAATCCCTCTTCGGCGGGCTCGAGCTTTTTCTGGACTTCCTCGAACCACTCGGGATGGACAAAATCCCCGGTCCCCACGATCTGAATTCCTTTGAGTTGGGCCCAAAGAAAAAGGTATTCCAAATTGAGCTGCGGGCTGGTGGCGCGGGAGAAATGCGAGTGCAGATGGATGTCCGCATAAAATTTCATATTAAAAATCCCAGAGGCCTTTATCCTCTTTGTCTTTGATCATGGGGACAAATCTAACGGGGAGCAATTTCTCTTCAAGGATTCCTTTCTCTGTCTTGGTGATTCGATACAATTCCTGATAAAACGAGCCGATGGGGATGACCATTCTCCCCCCCGCTTTCAGTTGTTTGAGGAGCTCTTCCGGGATTTCATTGGGGGCCGCGGTCACGATGATCGCATCAAAGGGCGCGTACTCGCTCCATCCTTTATATCCATCGCCGTGCTTAACGAAAATGTTTTGATAGCCCAGCCTTTTAAGCCTTTCTTGAGCACTCTCGGCTAAGGGCCCCAGGATTTCGATGGTATAAACTTCCTTAACGATTTCCGCCAGGATCGCGGCCTGATAACCGGAACCCGTTCCGACCTCCAGTACTTTATCGCCGCTGTCGACTTTCAAGGCCTCGGTCATGAAGGCCACGATGTACGGCTGGGAAATGGTCTGGCCGTAACCAATCGGGAGAGGCCCGTCGGTATAGGCTTCCTCTCGAAGAGAATCAGGAACGAAAAGAGGACGCTCGACTTTTTCCAAGGCCCGCAAAACTTGGGGGTTTCTCACCCCCCGTTTGACGACCTGCTCCTCGATCATCTGTTTTCGTTTCATTGCCTGAAGATCATCCACCCACCCATAGGTTTCAACCCTCGTTGCTGTCTTGCGACAGCAAGACGCGGGGGTTGAAACCTAGACACGGGTGCCCCCATGTATAGATTTTGAGGCTAGAAGCCGAAGAATCTGTGGGGGGTGCCGAAGACGGTTGGCTTAAACCCCCTATGAGGAAAGTACAAAGCAGGATTATGGGGCTCATTATACTGCTATTGATAAAAAAGTGGAGGGAAATTCAAACGCTGAATCGAAAATAAACGATATCGCCTTCTTGGATCTCATAATCCTTACCTTCCAGGGAGACCAATCCTTTTTCCTGCACGGCCTTGTAATTCCCCAAGCGAAGGAGGTCGTCGTATGGATAGACTTCCGCCCGAATAAAGCCGCGCTCCATATCGGAATGGATTTTTCCCGCGGCCTGCGCCGCTTTGGTTCCCTTCGGGATCAGCCATGCGCGCGCCTCTTTCGGCCCGGCGGTGAAAAAGCAAACCAGATTGAGGAGCTTTTTTCCCGCCTGGGCGAGGCGGGCCAGCCCCGGAGAGCTGATCCCGGCCGCCTCGTAATAGGCGCTGCGTTCCTCCTCGGGCAGCTGGACAATCTCGGATTCCATTTGAGCGCACAGGATCACCAATCCCGCGTGATCCCTTTCGGCCCGCTTTTGAAGGGCATCGATCAAATCCGAAGGGGCATCCTTTTCATCCGTATTGGCTGCATACAAAAGGGGCTTGGCCGTAAGAAATTGGAATTCCGCGATCCCCTCAAAAGGAAGATTTAAAGAGCGGGCAGCCTTGCCTTCATTGAAAGATTGTTTGAGTCCTTCTAAAAGGATCATTTTCTCTTTGGCCTTTTTGTCACCGGAGAGGGCCGGTCCGCGCAGCCTCTCGATGGCTTTAAGGCACTGTTCCAAGTCCGCCAAAAGGAGCTCGGTCTCGATAATATCGATCGCCTTCAAGGGATCAAAATCTCCCACAAGATTGGCCACATTCTCGTCTCGAAACAGACGAATGACATGCACAACAGCATCAACCGATCGGATGTGGGAAAGAAATTTGTTCCCTAACCCTTGCCCCTGGCTGGCGCCTTGGACCAGGCCCGCGATATCCACAAACCGAATCCCGGCGGGTGTCGTTTTTGAACTCGCGAATTTCTGTGCAAGGATCTGAAGCCGGGGATCGGCCAGGGGAACGACCCCCACATTGGGCTCGATTGTGGTGAAAGGGAAGTTTGCCACCGCCGCGGCCGCGCCAGTCAGGGCGTTAAAAAGGGTGGATTTCCCGACGTTGGGCAAACCGACGATTCCGATTTCCATTTAATCTCTCATTTCATCCAATTCTTTTTCGGGGTTCTCTCTTTCGAATTCTCGAATCAGCCTCGCAACTGTTTCTCGGCATCGATAATATCCCGGTTGATGAGCCGGATGAGATTCTGAATCTTGGTTTTAAGCTCCCACGACACCGGCGTCTCCAAGATTTCTCTTAAAATCTGAAGCGCCATCCGGAAGTAGCGCACCACCTCGCCCTCATCGCTGTCGGTGGCCCGCAGAATCCTCTCAAACGGCTGTCCATGGAGCCAGGCCTCCAAAGCCGGCGCGAGATGAAAATAACAATTTTTGCTTAAAGGCCGGACGCCCAGCTTCCTCTCGATGCCGTGAATGCCCTGAAGGATCTCCTGCGTTGTCCTCTCCAGCTTCCGGGCGGGTGCGTTGAGGATGGGGCGGTGTTCGCCCTTTCTGGGTTCATAGACGGCGACCACACTCAAAATCCCTAAGGCCGTTTCCGAAAGCTCCTCGAGAATCCCGGCCGTATAAAGCTCGGCCAACAACAGCTCATAACCATACAGACGGCTGGCGAAAAGCCCTTTGGGGGTCAGTTGATTGTCTTTGATGTGCTGGAGGGTTTTAAGGGCCGTCACTTTGGCCTCGAGCTCTTGGATGGCCCGGCGGTGGGCCCTGTCCCGTTCTGAGACAGGACGGGCGTATTTCTTTTCCTGAAAATAATGGAGCGAGCGCGGATAAATCTCATAGAGCTTTTCTCCATAACGCTGGTACAAATTGAGGATCGTGGCATACGAGGCGTTAAAATGGGAGACGACCTTCTCGGGCGTGCCGTAAACGATCTTGTGGAGCCGCTCGGGCGGGATAAACTGCGGGCTGACGCGGCAGAAGACAAATCCCTCTTTGTCGATGGAACGCCGGCCCGCGCGCCCAGCCATCTGATAGAAATCGCGCGTCTTCAGGAATCCATGGCCGGTGCCGTAGAATTTCCTGAGCTCATCAAAGATCACGGTGCGGGCCGGCATATTGATTCCCAGAGCAAAGGTCTCGGTCGTGAAAATCACCTTAAGGAGGCGGCTGGTGAAAAGCCGCTCCACGACCTCCTTCAAGGTCGGGAGCATCCCGGCGTGATGATAGGCCACCCCCCTCTCGATAAAAGGCCGCAATTTCTTTGCACTGTACTCATCCGTCAAATCAAACCGGTCGCAGAGCTCCTCGTAAAGGTTGACGATCCGTGTTTTCTCCTCGGGCAAAAGAAAATCGAAGGGCCGCATCTCTTCGGCCAGATATTCCGTGCGCCGGCGGCTGAAGACAAAATAAATGCAAGGGAGCATATCTTTTTCAAAAAGATATCGGATCAAGGCGGTGGGCTTGTTGGGCTTAAGGTGAGTGTCCTCGAAGAATCGACGCCCACGCGGATAAACGGGGCGGGTGTCCTTGTATCCTTCCTTGACCATCTGGGAAAGATCATCAAAGATCTTGCCCTGGCATTGGTAAAAAAGATGAAGCGGCACCGGACGCTTTTTCTCCTCGATCGTCTTGAGCGGGCGCCGATGAATCGACTCGAACCAGCTCGCCAGCTCCTGGATGTTGGGGATCGTCGCTGAGAGTCCCAGCAGGTTCATGTGCTCCGGCAAAAAGATCAGGCATTCCTCCCAGACACTGCCGCGCTCTTCGTCGTCCAGAAAATGGATCTCATCAAAAATGATCCAGGAATAATCCTTAAGGGTCTGTTTTTCTTCGAGGAGCTTGTTGCGGAAAATCTCGGTCGTCATAATGAGGGTTTGGGCCTGCGGGTTGATGGTGACATCGCCGGTTAAGATCCCGATTTTCTCCCGAAACTGTCCTTGGAAGTCGCGAAATTTCTGGTTGGAGAGCGCCTTGATGGGCGCGGTGTAGATGACCTTTTGATTCTTTTCCAGGCTCTCGCGGATCACGTGCTCGGCGATGACGGTCTTGCCCGCGCCCGTTGGCGCCGCCACAATCACCGAGTAGCCTTCGTTGATATAATCAATCGCTTTTTGCTGAAAAGGATCGTAGTGCATCATTCCCCAAAAGCCAACACGGCCATAACGGCAATCCCGAGAATGATAAACCCCAGTTGCTTGAGCGAGGTCGATAAACGCATATCCTCCCCGTGATGCAGCTCGGGAATGAGATCAGATCCGGCAATATAGAGGAACCCTCCGGCGGTTATCGGAAGGCAATAGGCCGTGAATCCTGTCACCTGCGGCCCAATGGTCAAAGCCAGGACCGCCCCGGCAAAAGACGTTAACGCTGAAAAGAAATTGAGGGCCAGGGCCTGGGGGACGCTCAACCCTTTATGGATCAAGATGCCGAAATCGCCGATTTCCTGCGGGATCTCGTGAAGGAGGACCGCCAGTGTTGTGGCTATACCGATCTGGATACTCGCTGAAAATCCGACCGCAATAATCACACCGTCCATGAAATTGTGCACGGCATCGCCCACCAGATTGAGGGTGGCCACGGGATGGATGTGCTCATCGGATGTGGGGATATGGCAGTGCTGCCAGCGCAGGAATTTTTCCAAGGAAAAAAACAAAAGGAGCCCGGCCACAATGAAAAGCGAGGTGGCGGGCCCTGAACCCAGTTGTTCGAAGGCCTCCGGGATCAAATGAATCAGGGCATCACCGAAAAGACCGCCGACGGCAAAGCTCACCAAGAAAAGAACGAGCGTTTTCAATCGCTGGGGTCTGATCGATAAGGTCAAAATCCCAATCAAGGAGATCAAACTCACAATCGCAACGCTCACTAAGGTGTACAGCCAGACCACAGAATGAACTCCTTTTAATACTTTATGGGAGCAAAAGAAGAATGGAGGTGCCGGGAATCGAACCCGGGTCCTTGGATGGGTATGCACAAGGCCCTACATGCTTAGTCTGCCTTTTGGTCTCACCTTGATGGCTCCGGCAAACAGGATTAACCAAGGCCAGCCTTTTAAAGTTTCGCTATGAGCCCAAAGGCAAAACTCATAACTAGCCTGCTTAAAATGCCTTTTATGAACCTACAGGCGAGGCTCATAAAAGGGCCTTGTTGGGATTAGCCGACAAGGACTTGGTCGCCAGCGAAGACCGGATTAACGATCTCGTTGGCTTGCGCTAACAACTTATCGTCGTTTGCGTTTGATTTGTGCTTGGGTGATTTATCCCTCGCTTTCGCTCGGGATCCCTGCCCCTCACTTTCGTTCGGGGCAAACGGGACGAGGCCAACCAAGCGTCCTCGGCATGCACCTTATACACCCGCACCGCAAGTCGAAGCCAATCACCCCCCCTAGTTTTGGAAAGAATGACAAGAAACTTAAATGGGACTCTTCGAAAGAGCGGTGATAATAAGTATAGTGGAATCCCGCTAGAAATGCAAACCAGAGCTCGCCTTAAGCTACCCGCCCCTCTTCTTTCCCTTAAACGCCCTTTTCAGCTCGCGATCAATATCGCGGCGCTTGATATCCTCCCTTTTATCGTAGAGCTTCTTACCCTTGGCCAGAGCCAACTCCACCTTCGCCCATCCCTTTTTGTTAAAATAGATTCGCGTCGGAACCAAAGCCAAATGCTTCTGGGTCATAAGACCGTTTATCTTTTCAATCTCTTTTTTCTTTAGAAGAAGCTTGCGGGGCCGCTGCGGCTCGAGATTCAAATAACTCGCCTGAGGATAAGGAGCGATGTGGAGATTATAGAGCACAACCTCCCCTTTTTCGATACGGGCAAAACTATCCGTAAAATTGACCTCCCCGGCCCGCAGCGATTTGACCTCACTGCCTTGCAGCTGGATGCCGGATTCCCATTTTTCCAAAAGAAAAAAATCGCGCAGGGCCTTTTTATTGGTAGCGATTGACTTAGATTCCATCACGATGAACCCCTTTGGACGGCCTCTTCCGTTTTAAAAGCCTCCCCTCAGTCTGGTGTACAACATCAAAAAGACGGGGATCGTCACCACACAGGCCAGATGCCCCAAGAAAAGCGCCTGGTTGATCAAACCCTCTTCGATCTTATAATGCCGGGCAATGACCGAAAGCGAAACCGCGCTCGGGACCGCCGCCTCCAGAACAATCAAAAATCCGATCAGAAAATCCATGCGGAAAATTAAAACGACACTCAAAGCCACCAGAGGCAGGACAAGCAATTTGATCATCAGGACCAGACCGATTTCTCTGGATTTGAACTCAGAGGCTCTTAAGGCCGCCAGATTCCCTCCCAAGACAATCATGGCCAAAGGGAGCGTACAGTCCCCAAGCATCTTTAACGGTTTCATAATAAATAAGGGCACAAACTTTTGGAATCCCCAAGTAATCATTACAAGCGATGCCAAGATCGCCACAACCGGCGAATGGATGAGGTTTCTTATTTCAAATTTTTCTATTGGTTGACGGGCCAAGACTCGCACCCCCCATGACCACAACACCAAATCGAACCCAATCAAAAATAAAAAGATATAGACATACAAAATCTGCGCCTGCTCGGGGGAAAAGAGAGTCGCCACCAGAATTAAGGGAAGATAGCCGGAATTTTGAAAGCTCACCAGAGAAAGGAATTCTTTTTTAGCGGCTGCTTCCTTGTAACAGAGAAGAACAACTTGACCAACGGCAAATCCGCCCAAAGTCACGGCAAAGCTCAAAAGCGGAAAAATCCACCAGTTGGGATAAAGCTGAAAGCTGAAATTCCCCAAGAGTTGAGACAAGATAAAGCTCGGCAAGAACACATTGATGACCAGCCAGCTGAAGGTTCCCAGGGCCTCTTCGTTGATCATCCGTTTTCGAATGAGAACATACCCAACCAAGGCCATCATCAGGATCTGAAGGCTGGCCAGAAACGTGGTTTGAAAAGATAGGATAAACATGACAGCGTCATTATAACAGCAATGATGAGGCAGGGCAATGGGATCGCGGCCAAACTTAAGGCGAAATCATTGACAGCGATTTTTTTTGTCGTTATACTTGAGACACAAAGCGTAAAGCCGATCCTGAAGATGCCGACCCTGCTACGCTCAAGTGCTTTCGCCTTGAGCTTCGCAGAACTTAAAAAATTTTAACAACTTTTAGCTTCGCGGAACCTTCAGATTTACTCCTGCGAAGCTCAAACGTGAAAACATTTGAGCGAAGCAGAGGCCGAAGTGGTGAAATTGGCATACACGCAGCGTTCAGGGCGCTGTGCCCGAAAGGGCATGAGAGTTCAAATCTCTCCTTCGGCACCAATTGAAAACAGGTGGATGGTTCGACTGGCATTTTTTAGACCAAACAAAAGGAAAACTATATGAATAAAACCAAAAACATCCCCCTCATCGTTGGATTATCCATTCCCCTCGCCATGATTGTCTTTGTGACGGCTAGCATTTATCTGCCGCAACTCTGGGCGCCCCAGCCCAAAACCAATTTTCTTTATTCTCTAAGTTCCACTTATTATCCGGCCAAAGAGTATTTCGTTTCAAACAACAAAATAGCCGAGCGGATCCTCCCTTATACAGGAAACCCAAACCGCCCTCAACCCTTGGGCGATATCAGGATTTACCTCCATGATGTGGTCAGGAACGAAGGCCGCGAGATTTCCTTTGAGGAGGCCCAAACCCTCCTTCTGGATAACAGAGCCCTCTCTCCCGATGGCTTTGAAGTCGTCCCAGGCACAAGGGGTGAGTCATTTTTTCTCTTCTTTTACAATTCTGAGGATTACTCTTCTCTCTATTTGAAGGGCCATCACACCACTAAAAAACTCCACCTCTATAAAATAGGATCAATAGGATCAGGAAATTACTCCTATTACAACAACCGCTACCGCTTCATCGGCTGGGTGAGGGAATGATCAAAGAGGAAATCCTCAACCAAATAAAAATCCTGGCCTCTCAGAAATTTCTAACCAAAGAGGAAATCCTCACGGCTTATGAAGAAGGATCCCGCACCCAACCAGAGACCCCTCCCCACTCCACTCGTCTTTCCTTAATCCTTTACTACATCGGGGGAATCGTTGTCTTCCTAGGGATTATCATCCTCATTGCCCAACACTGGTCCAGCCTCAATAACTTCACAAAAATCCTTCTCACCCTCGGCTCTGGCATAGCCGCTTTTATGACGGGGATTTTGCTGGAGCGCGGAGGCCACCTCAATCAACTCTCCCAAGCCTTTTATTTTATCTCCGGCTTGATCACTCCTCTGGGGGTGCACATCACCTTTGACATTGCCGGGTTGGATGTCGGCAGCAATGAAATTCAGACTCTCATCTCCGGGCTCCTTTTCGTCACCTATATGGGATCTTATCTTTTTTTCCGAAAAATTATCTTTCTTATCTTCAGCATTATCTTCGGGACCTGGTTTTACGTGAGCTTTGGGAATCTCTTGATTGCCGGACATCCTCTCTTTGACGATTGGAGATTTAACGCCTACCGGGTTCTGGTCATCTGGTTAAGCTATCTTTTCTTAGGGTATCAATTTTCACGAACTCCCAGCCCGCATAACGCCCGCCACACCCTCTCCCAGTGGCTTTTGGGGATCGGTGTTTTTGGATTTCTGGGAACCACCCTGGCCCTGGGAGGATGGTCGCCTGACCAAAGTGTCTTATGGGAGCTCCTTTTCCCCGGCCTTGTCGTTGGGATCCTTTTTTTGAGCATTCCCCTTAAAAATAGATCTTTTCTTGTTTTTGGCTCTCTGTATCTGATGGCCTACATTGTCAAGATTTCGGCAGAGTATTTTGAGAAAAGCCTCGGTTGGGCTCTGTGTTTGGTTTTAATGGGCTTCCTTTTAATGGGAATCGGCTACTTTGCTTTTTACCTCAACAAAAAATATATGGTTTAAAGCCCACCCCCTTTTGAAATTCTCCTTGCGAATCAAATCTTTCCATAATACAATAATTTTCCTTTATTCCTATTAACATCGAGAAGTTCCATAAAAAGACGGATTATGAGTGAATCCAACAAATATACTCCCGGAGTTGAAGACATCGAGATCAAGGAATGGCTCGACTCCTTGGATTATGTCCTCCAGTCCGGCACACCCGAACGGGCTCAGCATCTTTTGCAGCAACTCCAAATCCGAGCCCAGGCCGCGGGCGTCACTCTTCCTTTTTCCGTCAACACCCCGTACGTCAATACCATTCCCTTAGAAAAACAGCCGCCCTTTCTCGGCAACCGCGAGATCGAGCGGCGCATCAAAAGCATTGTCCGCTGGAACGCGATGGCGATGGTGGTGCGCGCCAACAAAAACGAGAGCGGCATCGGCGGTCACATCTCCACCTACGCCTCTGCGGCCACGCTCTTTGAAATCGGCTTTAACCATTTCTTCCGCGCCCGAACCGAAAAAGGAAGCGGCGACATGGTTTACTTCCAAGGCCACGCCTCTCCCGGCGTTTACGCCCGCGCCTTTTTAGAGGGCCGGCTCAGCCAAGAACAGCTTGAGAATTTCCGCAGGGAGCTACGTCCCGGAGGCGGGCTTTCGTCATATCCGCATCCCTGGCTTATGCCTAACTTCTGGCAGGCCCCCTCGGTCTCCATGGGGCTTTCGCCCATCATGGGCCTCTACCAAGCCCGCTTTAACCGTTATCTCGAGGATCGGGGCCTCAAACCCAAAGACGACTTTAAAATCTGGGTCTTTATGGGAGACGGCGAGTGCGATGAGCCCGAAGCCCTCGGCGCCATCACCATGGCCTCCCGCGAAAAGCTGGACAATCTGATTTTCGTCATCAACTGCAATCTGCAGCGGCTCGACGGCCCGGTGCGCGGCAACGGAAAAATCATCCAGGAGCTGGAGGCGCTCTTTCGCGGGGCCCAGTGGAATGTGCTCAAAGTCATCTGGGGATCCGACTGGGATCCGCTCTTGGCCAAGGATACCGAAGGCCTTTTAGCGCAGCGCATGGGCGAGGTGGTGGACGGCCAATATCAAAAATATACCGTGGAATCCGGGGATTATATCCGCAAAGATTTTTTTGGCACAGATTCCCGGCTTCTCGAGATGGCCAAGCATCTCTCCGACGAACAGATCCGCAAGATGCGCCGCGGCGGCCATGATCCCGAGAAAGTCTACGCCGCTTACCAGGCCGCCACGGAATTCAAGGGCGCGCCCAGCGTCATCATCGCCAAGACCATCAAAGGCTACGGCATGGGCGAAAGCGGCGAAGGCAAAAACATTACTCACCAGCAAAAAAAGCTCAATGAACAAGAGCTCAGAGAATTCAGAAGCCGTTTCAATATTCCGATTTCCGATGAAGATGTTGCGGAATGCCCCTTCTACAAACCTCCGGAGGACTCGCCGGAAATGCAATACCTTCATGAGCGCCGTCAAAGGTTAGGGGGATATATCCCGCAGCGTGTTGAAAAAAGCACATCCCTGAAAATCCCCGGCGAAGAGGTCTTTGAAGAATTCTATAAAGGTACAGACGGCCGCGAGGTCTCAACCACCATGGTCTACGTGCGCATCCTCTCTAAGCTTCTTCGGGATCCGGATCTCGGCAAACTGATCGTGCCGATCGTGCCGGATGAGGCTCGCACCTTTGGGATGGAGGCGCTCTTTCGCCAGTGCGGGATTTATTCGCATGTCGGACAGCTTTATGAGCCAGTGGATGCCGACAGCCTCATCTATTATAAGGAAGCCAAAGACGGCCAGATCTTGGAAGAAGGCATAACGGAAGCCGGATCCATGGCCTCGTTTATCGCGGCCGGGTCCGCCTACGCCACCCATGGGATCAATACCATTCCCTTCTTTATTTATTACTCGATGTTCGGCCCGCAACGGATCGGCGATCTGATATGGGCCGCGGCGGATATGCGCTGCCGGGGATTCTTAATTGGCGCTACCTCGGGACGCACCACTTTAAACGGCGAAGGTCTCCAGCATCAGGATGGCCACAGCCATGTCCTGACCTCCACTGTACCGACCCTTATTTCCTATGACCCCGCCTTTGCCTATGAATTGGCCATCATTATTAGAGAAGGCCTGATCCGGATGTATGAAAAACAGGAAAGCGTGTTCTACTATCTCACCGTGGGCAATGAAAACTATCCCATGCCTTCCCTGCTGGAAGGAATCAAGGAAGGCGTGGTCAAAGGGATGTACCGGTTTCGCGCTTCCGAGAAAAAAAATGGGAACCTTCGGGCCCATTT
>Ga0137796_10001712_pt1 | contig 12264 bp, 4 predicted proteins | sample OV2TP3_FD_97704 | JGI IMG/M metagenome (GOLD analysis project Ga0137796, IMG submission 97704)
ACGCGATCTTCAAGGTGAACGGGATCGCGCTGACCCGCAGCTCGAACTCCGTCGGGGACGCGGTGACGGGGCTGACGCTGGACCTCAGGGCCACCAACGAAGGGTCGCCCGTGACGGTCTCGGTGAAGCGGGACACGGCCAGTATCAAGAGCTCGATCCAGGGCTTCGTGTCGAGCTTCAACGCGGCCATGTCGTTCATCAACCAGCAGTTCACGTTCGACACGGAGACGAACAGGGCGGGCGGGCCTCTGTCGGGGGACGCCACGACGCTGGCGTTGCAGTCCCGGCTGCGGGACATCGTGACGTCCACCATCACGGGCCTGGCGGAGGACGAGAACAGCCTGGCGCTGTTCGGGGTGGCTTTCGACCGGACCGGGGCGCTGACGATCGACTCGGCGACGCTGGACAAGAATCTGTCGAACAACATCGAGGCGCTGAAGAAGGCCTTCATCGGGGCCGGGAGCACGTCGGATTCGGAGGCGGCGTTCGTGTTCCAGTCGGACGACACGGAGGCCGGGACCTACACGCTGGACATCACGACGGCGGCGGAGAAGGGGGAGACGACCGGGACGACGGACCTGACGGGGGGCATCGGGGCGGAGGAGACGATCACGATCACGGACGTGTTCACCGAACGATCCGAGGCGATCACGATCGCGGCGGGCACGCAGATCGACGACATCGTGACGCAGATCAACACCACCCTGGCCAGCACCGTGGCCGAGGTGCGCACGGGGAGCGCCGCCAACACGCAGGCCTCGGACGGGGCCGCCATCACGGTGGACACGACGTTCGACGACATCGCCGGGGCGAACGTGGCGGACGGGGACACGATCAACATCAACGGCACGGATCACAATGGCAACCGCGTGTCGGGGACGTTTACGATCTCGGACGCCTCGACGGACACGGTGGGGGACCTGCTGGCGCAGGTCCGGAGCATCTTCGGCGGGACGGTCTCGACCTCGGTGGACAGCTCCGGCAAGCTCGTCCTCACGGACAACAAGACGGGCAACAGCCAGATGACGATCGCGCTGATCGAGCAGAACGAGGGGGGCGGGGGTCTCAACTTCGGGTCGCTGGACGAGACGACGCAGGGGCGGTTCGCCGTCGGCGTGACGGCGTCCAGCGACGGCGGCAAGCTCAAGCTGACGGCCAACTCCTACGGGTCCAAATACGGGTTCACCGTGTCCCAGTCGGCCAACCAGACCGGGATCGCGGACGGGACCTACGAGGGCGTGAACGTGGCGGGCACGATCAACGGGGAGACGGCCACCGGGGACGGGCAGGTGCTGACGGGGGATTCAGACAACGCCAACACGGACGGGCTGGCGGTGCGGGTGACGGTCACCGCCTCCCAGCTCACGTCGCAGGGGGCCAGCCAGGGGACGGTGACGGTGACGCAGGGGGTGGGGGAGCAGATGCGCCGGGCGCTCAAGGCGATGACGGATCGGTTTACCGGGCTGGTGGCCACGCGCAAGAAGGCGGCGCAGGACACCATTGACGATTTGCAGAAGCAGATCGACAGCATGGAGGACCGGATCGGCCGGTCCCGGCAGGGGCTGGTCCGGCAGTTCTCCGCGCTGGAGTCCACGGTGGCCACGTTCAACTCGCTGGGGACCTTTTTGGGGTCGCAGCTGGCCAACCTGAGCGCGCTGGGCGCGGGGAGATAAATGAACTCAGACCAGGACAGGACGTCACGGACGACAAAGGAGTCAGGGATGACGAAGCCGAACACCACCAGCCGCTACCGGCAGGTGCAGATCGCCACGGCATCGCGGGGCAGGCTGATCCTCATGCTCTATCAGGGGGCGATCACCTCCCTCAAGAAGGCCGTCGATCTGCTCGAAAAGAAGGACTACATGGGCAAGGGGGAGTGCATCATCAAGGCCCAGGACATCATCATGGAACTGAACATGGCGCTCGACATGAGCGCCGGGGAGATCGCCCGGTCTCTGCGGGGTCTTTATGTCTACATGTACCGACGCCTGATCGAGGCCAACCTGCGCAAGGACGCCGCCCCCATCCAGGAGACGATCCGCATCATGTCGAACCTCTACGAGGCGTGGGAGCAGGTGGTGACGGAGAAGGACGACGGGGGGATGGGGAAGCTGAGGCCGTCGCGGATCAGCATTGTGAGGTAGGCACATGGACTCTCTCACCGCACAGATTGAGGAAATCCTGGACGAGCAGGCGGAGCGCTACGAGACGCTCAGGCGCACGCTGCTGAGACAGGGGATCTGCCTGCGACAGGGCGACGTCGTCGTCGTCGGGGCCGCGAACGCCGAGATCCGGGAGGCGGTGAAACAGGGCTCTGCCCTGGAGGCCCGTCTCGCCCCCCTCCTGGCGCGGTGGCGCGAACGGGCCCCTGAAACAGGGGACCCTCTCCAGGAGAGGGCGGAGGCGGTTCGCGCGCTCGTCCTGGAGGTGGAGGGCCTGAGGGCGCGAAATGAGGGGCTTGCAAAATCGGCGATGGAGCGGATACGCCGGGAGATGGTGGCCCTCAGCGTGGGGGCCAACGCCGTGCGGGGCTACAGCCCGAGGCCCTCGGACGGGGCGCGATTTGTGGACAGGACACGTTAGTTGTTGATTTTGTGCAGTTTAAAAAATATAAAAATTCTTGCAAGGCGTCTAAAATTTCCTCAAGAAAGTTTCGCTCTGTCCGATATAATAGACAGAGGTGATCAACTATGAAGATCGAGGGGATTCTCAGCGAACTCCGAAATATCACGCAGGCCGACCGCAAGGCCGCCGACGCCAAGCAGCGTCCGGGCGCGGCCCGGTCCGGCGGCGATGTGGTGCAGATCTCCGACAAGGCCCGCACCCTGAAGTCTCAGCAGGAGACGGCGGCTGCGGCGCTCAAGGAGACGCCGGATGCCCGCCAGGCCCGCGTGGAGCAGGTGAAGGCCCGCGTGGCCGAGGGCTACTACGACCGGCCCGAGGTGCGCCAGGCCGTGGCCGACTCCATCCTGAACTCCGGGGTGGTGAAAGAGGTCGCGGCGGAGAGGCGGCAGGTCAACGTCGCCAGGACCTCCATGTCCGAGGTGCCCGACGTGAGGGCGGATCAGGTGGCCCAGGCGAAACAGCGCGCCGCCAGCGGGTTCTATGACATGCGGGAGGTCCGGCAGAAGGTGGTGGACGGACTCATAGACGGCATACTCGGATAGGGTCACAGAAGACGTGGGTTTGATTCGAATATTCAGCTCAGGGGATATAAAGAAAGCGGAGGTCAGGCTTTGACCTCCGCTTTTTGCGTTTCTAGACCTCACCCTCCTCCGTCGCTGTAGGGGCGACCGGCCGGTCGCCCCTACGAGATCATGCGTCATAGTACAACGCAAACTCGTAGGGGTGAGGCCGGAGCTGGACCTGCTGGATCTCGTTGTTCATCTTGTAGGTGATCCAGGTCTCGATCACGTCCTCCGTGAACACGTCCCCCTTGAGCAGGAAGGCGTGGTCCTTCTTCAGGGCGCTCAGGGCGTCCTCGAGGGAGCCGGGGGTGGAGGGGACCTTGGCCAGTTCCTCGGGCTCGAGGTCGTAGAGGTCCTTGTCGAGGGGCTCGCCCGGGTCGACCTTGTTCTGGATGCCGTCCAGCCCGGCCATCAGCATGGCGGCGAAGGTCAGGTAGGGGTTGCAGGCGCCGTCGGGGCAGCGGAACTCCACCCGCTTGGCCTTGGGGCTGGTGGAGTACATCGGGATGCGGACGGCGGCGCTCCGGTTGCGCTGAGAGTAAGCCAGATTGACCGGGGCCTCGAAGCCGGGGACGAGGCGCTTGTAGGAGTTCGTGGTCGGGGCCGCAAAGGCCAGGAGGGCTGGGGCGTGCTTGAGGAGGCCGCCGATGTAGTGGAGCGCCATCTCGCTCAGGCCCGCGTAGCCGGAGCCGGCGAACAGGGGCTTGTCCCCCTTCCAGAGGCTCTGATGGGTGTGCATGCCGGTGCCGTTGTCGCCGAAGAGGGGCTTGGGCATGAAGGTGGCGGTCTTGCCGTGCTTCTTGGCCACGTTCTTCACAATATACTTATAGAGCGTGAGCTGGTCCGCGCAGGAGACGAGGGGGGAGAACCGGAAGTCGATCTCCCCCTGCCCGCCGGTGGCCACCTCGTGGTGGTGGGCCTCGATGTTCATGCCGCACTGGATCATGGTCAGCATCATCTCGCTGCGGATGTCCTGCAGGGCGTCGGAGGGGGGCACCGGGAAGTAGCCCTCCTTGTAGCGGGGCTTGTAGCCGAGGTTGGGCCTCTCGTCCCGTCCCGTGTTCCACCGCCCTTCTGCGGAGTCGATGTAGTAATAGCCGGAGCGGGCGTCCTGGTCAAAGCGGATGTCGTCGAAGATGAAGAACTCGGCCTCCGGGCCGAAGTAGGCGTTGTCGGCGATGCCCGTGGATTTGAGGTAATCCTCGGCCTTGCGGGCCACGCTGCGGGGGTCCCGGCTGTAGCGGCTGCGGGTGAGGGGGTCGCGGATGTCGCAGATCATGCTCAGCGTCGGGGGATTCATGAACGGGTCGATGATGGCCGTGTCGGGGTCCGGGACGACGAGCATGTCGCTCTCGTTGATGGCCTGCCAGCCCCGGATGCTGGAGCCGTCGAACCCGAAGCCGTCCTTGAAGGCGTCCTCATCGAGGGCGGAGATGGGCACGGAGAAGTGCTGCCAGAGGCCGGGAAAATCCATGAATTTGAGGTCGAGGATCTTCAGGTTGTGATCTTTGGCCATCTTGATCACGTCTTGAGGGGACTTTGCCATGGAGAGACTCCTTTCCGTAACGGTGATTCAGAGAAGATGAGGTGTGATTTGCCTTTGATATCGCGCCATATTATGAGGGATACGATCCTCAAAAGCAAGGGAAAAAATTTAAACGGTCCAATATACCGACGTTTCATTTCAGGGTCATTTCTCCTGTGTTAACTTTCTGTTAAATTCCCGCCGGGTTCAAAAACCTGAACGTTTGGGCTGCGGCGCGATCACCGATCGCGCCCTACAAGCGCGATCACCGATCGCGCCCTACAACCCTTCTGAGATGTGACAGCGATCACCTCCGCAGAGTGCCTCGCGTCACATCCCAAAGCATCGGGAGAGGCTATATTCTCCCCCGGAGCGACTTAAAAAAGTCGGATAAACCAAAAAACTGTTGAATTCGGGTCGGGCATTGTGTATATTAGACAACCTTAAGACAACCTTATTCTTTATAGCTATTTACAAAAATTTTTACAGGATTTGAAGGATGTTCACAATTTGTATATTATGGACTATTAAGGAGGCGACTTTGAAAAAAAATGTATAGTGGCTATCGGCCTTTGCCGTATAGCGACTATCGCTTTCCTGCCTGATCGACTCACCCCCTGTTTCATCGTCTCGCCGAGCCATCCTGCTGGGAGGGTTTCTTTTTACATCTAAGTAGTTTAATTTATTGAATATAATTCGCTTGAGATCTCGTCGGTGAGGGCGTGTCTGCCCTCTGAGGAGGATTCGTCATGCATTTTATGAGACAGATCAATTTTTTGACAGCCATTGCCCTGCTCTTTCTGGCGCCGGGGATGCTCGCCTTCGGGCAGACGACGCAGCCCGCGCCGGTGGATTTTGAGAAGGACATCCAGCCGATCCTCACGGTTAGTTGTGCGACGGCGGGGTGTCACGTGCCCGGCGGGAGCGGGCCGATGTCCCTTCAGGCCGGCGTGGCCTACACGAACTTAGTGAACCCCACTACGCAGAGCAATCCCCCCCGGGTCGTGCCCAAAGACCCGACCAAGAGCCAGCTCATTCAGCGCCTGGAGGGGACGTTCCCTCCCCAGATGCCGCAGGGGAGGACCCCGCTCCCGCAGGCGCAGATCGACCTGTTCAAGCGGTGGATCACGGAGGGGGCGCTGGCCAAGGCCGCCGTGGCAGGGAGCATCACGACCTATGCGGGTAGGGGAACAAGTGGTTTTTCAGGAGACGGAGGGCCGGCGATTCAGGCCAGCTTGTTCAACCCGACCGGCGTGGCCCTAGACGCAAAAGGGAATCTCTATATCGCTGACCATTTCAATCATCGCATTCGCCGTGTAAGCTCAGATGGCATCATCACCACCGCAGCAGGTACAGGAACTTTGGGGTTTTCAGGGGATGGGGGATCGGCGGCCCAGGCCAACTTGTCCAACCCGAATGGCGTGGCCGTGGACGCAAATGGGGCCATCTACTTTGCCGAGTTTAGCGACGCTACCAATCACCGCGTCCGCCGGGTGGGGACGGACGGGGTCATCACGACCTTCGCGGGTATGGGAGCTCAGGGTTTTTCAGGGGACGGGGGACAGGCGGCCCAGGCCCAGTTGCGTGGCCCGTATGGCGTGGCTGTGGATCCTACAGGGGTTGTCTACATCGCTGAGAGTGGGAATCACCGCGTCCGCCGGGTGGGACTGAATGGCATTATCACGACCTTCGCGGGTGGAGGAACCAGTGGGCTGGGGGACGGAGGGCCGGCCGTCCAGGCCCAGTTGAATGAACCCTCTGGAGTGGCAGTGGACACAAAGGGGAACGTCTACATTGCCGACACACAAAATCACCGTATCCGCCGGGTCGGTCCCAATGGCATCATCACGACTTTCGCAGGGACGGGGACAAGTGGTTTTTCAGGGGATGGGGGATCGGCGTCACAGGCTCGCCTGAATGTCCCATATGGTGTGGCCGTGGATGCAAAAGGGGACGTCTATATCGCCGACAGGGATAACCAGCGTATCCGCCGGGTAGGATCGGATGGCATCATCACGACCTTTGCGGGGGGAGGCAGTTCTTTAGGGGACGGGGGACCGGCTATCCAGGCCAGCCTGAACCGCCCCTATGGCGTCGCAGTGGACGCTGCCGGGGCTGTCTACGTCGCTGACAACAACAATCACCGCATCCGCCGGGTGGAGGGGGCAGGAGTCACAGAGGTCGCAGGCGTGGAGGGGCACATCGCCACGCTGGACGCACAGAGCGGCACGGTCAGCCTGTATACGGGCATATCTCTGCCGGCGTCGCCCGTGACGGTGGTGGATGCGACAGGCCGGGAGAGCACGGCGGGGGGGACGACCCTGCAGGGCCTTCTGAGGGTCGGCATCGCCGTGGCCGTGGACTACCGGCAGGAGGCGGGAGGCCCGAGGGTGGCCACGCGCATCCAGATCGCGGGGGCGGGCGGACTGCCGGCGATCCCGGACCAGGCGAACCGGCTGAAGGGCACGATCGGGGACGCCAGCGTCACTGCGACAGGGGGGTTCGTCCGGCTCCTGTTCTTTGCCTTCCGGGTGGCCAATGACACGAAGATCTTCGATGAGAAGGGGGTGGCGATCGGACCGGGCAACCTGCGCAGGGACGACCGGGTGCGGGTGACCCCGGCCCCCACGCAGCCAGGGCCGCCTCAGACGCCGGTCGCGACCGAGGTCCGCGTCCTGGATCGGGCCGCGCAGCCCGGCCCGACGCCGGTGGGCGTGAAGGTCAACCTGGTCTCGGTGAAGCTGGACGGGAAGGTGGTCCAGAAGCAGACGAAAACCGACCCGGTCGCGCCGGGGAGGCATACGGTGGAGTTCACCTTCGACACGGCGCTGAACATCCACCTCGACCCAAAGGCCGGGGAGTTTGACGTCGCCGGGGTGGATCTGGCGCTTCTCCCGTTCCCGTCCCAGTTCCCCGACATCGCGGTCAGCCCGGACCGGAAGGGGTTCTCGGTGACGCTGGACCTGCCCGCGAACACGACGTATCAACTCGTTGTCATCACCAACATTGACACGGACGACGACACCGAAGAGACCTTTTCGGACTTCTACTTCGGGACCACGGCCCTGTCCGACGCGAAGGTGTCCGGCTCGATCCTGCCCCCGGCGGAGGCGGAGGACGCTGAGATCGGGGATGGGATCGCGCTCCTGCTGACGGTGCCTCCCGAAGAGATCTTCGGGAATGAGGGGTCTTCGAAGGTGGCGCGGGCGGCCAAGCGGGTCGCGGCGCGGCTCATGAAGGCAGGGCCGGAGCAGGATGATGGAGAAGGCGGGGATGAGGACATCGAGGAGAGGCTCTTTCAGGTCTCGCTGCGGGCCTCCCTGATCCAGGATATGAATTTCAGTTTCCTGTTCGTGCCGAACGGGCAGTACTATATCCTGACGAGCGCCGACGTGGAGGTGAACGGCCAGTACGGCGAGGTGTTCGGGGTCTACGACATCGACGGAGACGGAGAGGCGGACCCGGTGGTGGTCCAGCGCGGGAGGAGCGTGGAGGGGCTGGAGATCGCCACGGTCCTGTTGACAGAAGGCAAAGAACCGCCGCCTCCGGCGATCCGGGGGGTCGTGGCGCGCGTGGAGCTGAGTCAGAGGCAGTTCGCCATCGGCCGGTCCATTGAGTTCGACCCGGACCAGGTGGCCGTGTTCGGCGGCCAGGGGGGCCGGATCACGGTGCGGGACCTCCAGCCCAACTTCCCGGTGGTCGTGACGCTGGAGCATGAGGCGACGCCCCTCAGGGCCGTTGAGATCCGCATTTTAAGGCCGGGGCAGGTCGTTCCGCCCGGCATGGACCAGACGATAGGCGTCATCGACCGGATCGAGGCGCGAAGGCTCTTCCTGATCGAGCAGCGGTTCCAGTTCGATCAGAGGACGATGTTCGTGGACGCGGACGACAATCCGATCGAGGCGTCGAGGCTGATGCCGGGGGACTTCGTGGAGGTGGAGGCGATGCCCAAAGACCCGCCTCCGCAGTACGCGGTCCGCGTGAAGGTCCTGCCGGCCGGGTTCATCCCCGGCCAGAACCCGGACCAGGTGACGGGGGCGGCCTTCCTCACCCGGACGGGGACGGTCCCGGCGGACGGGGCGACCAACCTGGCCACCAACCCCCAGCTTCAGATTTCGTTCAACGGTCCGGCGAACCAGGACTTTATCGACCAGTTGGAGGTCGTCATCGTCCCGTATGCGGATGACCTGTTCAAGACCTACGAGGCCAGGAACGGCCGGTTCGTGGCGGACCTGAACCTGAAGGCCAACACGTCCTACACGATGTGGGTCGTCATCCATTCGGGGCAGAAGGCCCCGTTCGTGGCCCATTTCACGACCGGGTCGGAGTTTCCCAGAGGGACGGTCTCCGGGAAGGTTGTCCTGCCCGCCTCCAAGGACATCCCGGGGCTGCCGGAGGGCGCGGTCCTGTCCATCAACCCGGCGAGCGGGCGCACGGGCGTCCTGTTGATGACGCAGGACCCGGCCACGGCCCTGCCGCTACTGAACTCCGACAACTCCGACGACTACGTGAAGTTCCTGAAGCAGATTGCGGGGGCGGGACTCATCCGCCCGGATGGGAGTTACATCGTCACGGGGGTGCCGGCCGGGAGCTATTACGTGGCAGCCCTTGTCGACGTGTTTGCCCGGCGCGGGCCGACCGGCCCTCCCATCCCCGGCACGGAGCGCAGCCTGCGGGGCTTTTACGTGGATCAGCAGAAGGCGGGTACCGTCTCCCTGACGAGCGCGACCATTATCAGGATTGAGGGGATCGACATCCAACTCAACCCGCCCCCGGCGCTCCGGGTCGTGAAGGTGACGCCGGCGGCCAACGCGGTCAACGTTCCGTTGCAGACCACGCTGTCGTTCACGTTCAGCGACAGGCTCCGCATTGATGACAACGGTTTTGTGAGCGCAGAGATCCATCTGTTCCCGGAGCCTGAGAGCGGCCCCATAGACCGGGGGCAGCTCTCCCTGAGCGAGGATGCGAAGACGGTCAGCGTGGACGTGACGCTGGCGGGCAACACCACGTACCAGGCGTTCGTGTTCTACGCGGAGAGCAGCAATGAGGGCCTCCTGCCGGCGAGCAGCCTGGAGGCGCAGACGGGGTTCTCGACGGGCGCCGCGGTGGGGACGGGGAAGGTCTCCGGGGAGGTCGCGGGCATACCGGGCGGGGCCATCAGCCGGGACGTGGGGTTGATCTTCACCTATCTGATCCCGGCGGGCATCGACCTGCGCGATCTGGGGCCGGGCGACTTTGAGCGGGTGGTGGCCGCCATCGGGGTCTCGGACGGAAACCTGTTCCGGGCGGCCTACATCCCGGAGGGCCGGTACTTTGTGCTGGTTGAAGTCCACCGGTTTGAGGACGAGGCATCTTTCTATGGGTTCCTGACGGACCCGCAGGGGAAGCCGAGGGTCCTGGCCGTGGGCAAGACCGATGACATCAAGGGCCTCAGGGTCCAGGTGTCTCCGCAGAGTCCGTTTGAGCAGGAGACTCGCGCCCTGCGGGTGTTGAATGTGCAGGCGTTCAGCGACAAGAACAACAACGGGAAGATCGAGTCCGGCGAGCTGATCGATCTCAAGGAGGGCGTGGGGGGCGTGCCTCTCAAGACGCAGATCGTGGTGACCTTTTCGGAGGCGATCCAGGTGAGCCGGGAGTTTGTGGGGGTGAACGCGGAGCTGATCCCGGCGGCCAAGTCAGGGGACCTGTTCGGGCAGGGGAAGTTCCGGGTGCAGGACCAGGGGAGGCAGGTGGTCTTCACCGTGGAACTGTCTGCCGACACGGACTACCAGTTCATCGTCCGGGGGGCCGTGGGGGTGTCCGGCGCGGAGCTGAGGGTCTCTGAGGAGCGGTTTTTCACGACCAGGTCTCAGAGGGTGGCCCTCGGGTCCGTCACCGGAAAGATCAGCCTGAGCGACAGGAGCCGGCCGCACGGGTCGGTGTTCGCGAGCGTGAAGTCCGGGTCGAATGAGATCGTCATTGCGCAGGTGGACGCGGACTCGGTCTATGTCTTCCCGAGGCTGCCTGACGGGAAGTATTTCATCGTGGTGGACCTGACCCTGGAGAACAAGCTGAAGGTGGGCGGGTTCTACGATAAGAACAAAAATGGGAAGCGGGAGGACGAGGATTTCGTGGAGATCAGGGGCGGGAATGCAGTGACCGGCATCGACATCGCGCTGACCGTGCCGACCGTGACGCCTCCGACGACGGGAGGAGGTCCCAACGCCAAGGTCACGGCGTCGCTCGATTTTGGAAAGGACAAGGGGGATCAGAAACAGACGAGGCTGGAGAACGTCAGCCCTGCGACGGACGTGACCGTGGCGGTCTACGTCCAGGGGGTGAAGGACCTGTCGGGCTACACGGTGACGCTCGCCTTCGACCCGACGAAACTCGCCTTCAACGGGGCGGAGAACGACAACACGGCGGAGGGGACGAATCTCCTCAAGACGTCGGGCGGGGTGGCGGTGTTCCTGCCTCCCAACCTCAAGGGCGGCGCCAGCGTGGAGTTCGGCGGCGCTGTGCTGGCCGCCACGGAGGCCACCGCGCCGGAGGGGGACGGGCTGCTCGGCGTGTTCCGCTTCAAGACGACGGAGACGTTCGACTCGACGACGACCATCTCGATTACGCGGGTGGTGTTGAAGGGCATAGCCGGCACGGACACGGTGAAGTCGTCTGCGGTGGGGACGGTCAGTGTGCCGGGTCAGCAGCCGCCGGGCGGGGGGGCCACGCTCACGCCGAAGGCGGGGGACGGGACGGGGATGGTGGACTTAGATGTGGCTGCCGGGGACCAGAACTCCCGGACGCTGAGCGGGGTGAAGGCGGGGCAGAAGGTGGATGTGCAGATCATTCTGAACAAGGATTATGCCAGCGCCTCTGCGTTCCAGGTGGTCTTGAAGTTCGACCCGAAGAAGCTGTCTTCGACGGTGACGGGTCGGAAGGACGGGACGTCGTTTAGCAGCGCCCTGGACCTTCCTGCACAGGTCAAGGACAACACGGTGACCTATGGGGCGTCGATTTTGGGGGGGTCGACCACGGTCAGCAAAGGTCCTGTGGCGATCTTGACGTTCGAGACGTTGGGAGACTTCACGGGGGAGACGGAGATCGAGCTGTCTTCGCTGGTGATTCGGGTCTCCGGGGTCAACAACACGCTGACGCCCGGCGCCTCGGTGGTGTTGAGCAGCAGTACCGGGGGGGGGTCCAAGCCGCCGACGCCCGACTTTGACGGGGACGGGGAGGTCGGGTTCGGGGACTTCTTCGAGTTCGCCGGGGCGTTTGGACAGCCGGCCACAGGGGCCAACGCCAAGTATGACCTGGACGGGGACGGGGAGATCGGGTTCGGAGACTTCTTCGAGTTTGCGGGGAAGTTCGGGCAGAGGATATCCAAGCCTGCGCTGGCCAAGCCCGCGGGACTGGGGGCTGCCGGGGTCAACGGGGAGGCCCGGTTGGGTTTGCAGGTGGTCCCCTCGGACGTTCAGGACGTGGTGGGGGTGGACCTGAGGGTTTTGGGGGCGCAGGGCCTCAAGGGCTACGGGGTCCACCTGAGCTATGATCCTTCGGAACTGGAGTTCATCG
>Ga0137796_10001715_pt1 | contig 12255 bp, 14 predicted proteins | sample OV2TP3_FD_97704 | JGI IMG/M metagenome (GOLD analysis project Ga0137796, IMG submission 97704)
GAAAGGCTTTGGCATCCCCACGGTCTCGCTACGTTACTTCACGGTCTACGGTCCCCGGCAGAGGGCGGATATGTCCTTTCACATTTTCATGCGGGCGCTTCTCCACAGCGAGGAGGTCCCGCTCTATGACGATGGAGAGCAGAGTCGGGACTTCACCTTTTGCTCTGACATCGTGGAGGGAACCCTTGCGGCGGCCCTCTATCAGGGATCCGGAGAGGTCTTTAATCTCGGCGGGGGGTCTCGAACCACTCTCAATGAGGTTATCGGAATGCTGGAGACCATTTCGGGAAGAAAGGCGAGGCTTAGAAGACTTGGGCGCCAAGAGGGCGACGTGCGTCATACAGCGGCTGACATCGGCCGCGCCAGAGAGAAGCTCGGCTTTACGCCTCGAGTGAGTCTGCATGATGGCTTGGCCCAAGAGTGGGAATGGATACGAAAGATCGAATGATGGGAACTTCCTGTGTTGTATACCAACGTTGGAAATACAAGACGACATATTAAAGGCCTTGTAGTAAGCTTGGTTTCGGTCTTCAGGTTCTTGTAAAAGCTGCTCATCAGGTAAGCCGTGGACGCATCGTCCGGGCCATTGCCTCGCTGGGCCAAGAAGGCACCAAGTACCGAGCTTGATTTTGCCATATAACGGTTTTATTGTTTCCTAAGAAAGCTCTGGTACAGAAAGCTTTGGAAGGAGAGGCAATATGAGCGAAACTTTAGAGGCGATCTATGAAAACGGTGTTTTTAAGCCATTGAAAGCGCCCCGGATATCTGAGGGGCAGCATGTGCGCCTCACAGTAGAGACAGCTTCGGAAGCCACTCCAGAGGAGCTTCTTAACTTGGCTGCAAAGGTCTATCAAGGATTGTCCGACAAGCAAATACATGAGATTGAGGCCATCGCGCTGAACCGCTCTGATTTCTTTCGAAGAAAGGCCCCTTGATGGCCTTGCCGCAAGTCTTGTTGGATACCGATATCCTATCTGCAATTTTGCGCCAAAACCATCTTGTAATTCCCAAAGCTCGCGCCTACCTGGCCGAGCACAGGCGGTTTACGCTCTCGATTCTGACGCGATATGAGATTCTACGCGGCCTCAAAACCAAGGGCGCAAACCAGCAAGCCATAGTTTTTGACCGCTTCTGCACAAGGAACACCATCTTGTCTGTCACCGAAGAGGTTGCCGTGAAAGCAGCGGATATTTATGCGGACCTGAGCAGGCGGGGCGAGCTGATAGGAGACGCCGACATTCTGATTGCCGCTACCGCATTGGTAAACGGGCTAGGAGTTGTCACTAACAATGAAGATCATTTCGAGCGGATTCGTGATCTTCAAATAGAAAACTGGCTGAGGTAAAGACGCACCGCTCATAGGATCAGGAGGTCGCCCTCCGGAATATAAGTCAGAGCGGGTTCCTTATCAGGGTGCTGTTTCTTTGCTTTCTGGTAGGCCTGCCATGGGCTATCAGCCGCCGCAGCTAAATGAAATGATAATGATAGAACTTCCTTTGCCGGGATCAGCCGCCCAGAACTCAAATTTGTCGCCGACCACCCCGCCAGCCCGCCTTCTCCAACTCCCAGCGCCCATCACCCGGAGCAAACCGGCTCGCTACCTCTTTTTGGCCCTGCGGAAGCACCAAAAAGAGGCAGGGAGAAGGGATCAAGCAAGCGAAGCGATATTGGAAGGATTGGAAGGAAAGGACATTGAGATGAAACAAAGGCAAAAGAAGGTTCATTCGGCGAGCAGAGCCTACGAAGAAGGCTTGGATGAGCGTCTCAAGAACCCGGAGGACGCAATCGGATATCTGAATGCCATTCTCGAAGAGAATGATCCAGACCTTCTGCTTTTGGGACTTCGAGACGTCGCGCGGGCCTATGGCTTTACGCATATCGCTGAAGCTGCGGGCCTCAATCGGGAAAGCCTCTATAAAGCGCTTTCAAAGGGCAGGAATCCAAGAATCGGGACCGTCATGGATGTCTTGTCGGCGATGGGGTGCAGGATCAGGTTAGAGCCGGCCAAGAGGGCAAGACGCAAAGCGGCTTGACCTGCTCGAGTGCCAGATTTGCATTCCAGCAAAACCAAATCTCGCACCGGATTGCTGGAGATTTCCTCAATGTTGACACGAGAGCCTGTTGCCGGATACTCTCTCTCCTGAAATGGGGATACAGGGAGGAGGGCAATGATGAGCGCACCAAACAATTACGCGGAAGAGGACGTCGGCAACATTGTATCGATGGAGCACGTCAACTTGACCATCCCGGACCAAGGGACGGCCACGCTCTTTTATGTAGTGGCGCTGGGATTCACGCGCGACCCCTACCTGACCGTCGGCCTGGAGAACATGTGGATCAACGTGGGAGAGCAGCAGTTCCACCTTCCCACTCGAAGCGCGCAGGTGATCGCGGGACATATCGGGATCGTGGTGCCGGATCTGGAAAAGCTCAAGGGCCGTCTCAAGGCAGTGCAGGACCGGCTGGGGTCGACCCGATTCGCCTGGTCCGTCGAGGGCGATCATATAGCGGTCACCTGCCCGTGGGGAAACCGTTTCCGGTGCTATGAGCCCAGCCCGAGGTTCGGCGATATGGCTCTAGGCATCCCCTATGTGGAGTTCCGGGTGAAGCCAGGCGCAGCCGACGGGCTCGCCCGTTTTTATCAGCAGGTGATGCAAGCCCCCTCCAAGGTTGATTCGGAGGGCGGTGCTACGCTGGCCCGCGTCGAGGTTGGCCGCAATCAGTGGCTGCTCTTCCGGGAAACCGACGAGGAGATCCGGCCATATGACGGCCACCACATCGCGGTCTATGTCGCGAACTTCTCCGGCCCGTACGGGTTTCTAAAACATCACAACCTGATCATGGAAGATGTGAGGAACCACCAGTTTCGCTTCAAGGACTTGGTGGATCCGGAGGATGGTGGGGAGTTGTATCACCTCGAGCACGAGGTCCGGAGCCTGCGCCACCCAATGTACCATCGGTTGCTCGTCAACCGGGAGCCCGAACAGACCCAGCGGAGCTATAACCGGGGTCGCGACGCTCTAATCCCGACAGGTGGGTGGCGGCCTCCCGCATGAGCAACGAGTCTCGGCTAACTTTTGTTCAAACGGCTCTCAATTGTTTGCCGTAACTCTTTCAATTCTTTATCTATTTGAGGAAGCTTAGAGAAAATAACTGCGCACTTTAACCAGAGTTTGTGATCGATGGCTGGAGCTCCGGAGACGATTTTACCCGGCTCCACATCAGAAGGGATTCCAGTCTGGGCCGTGGCGATGACATTGTCTCCTATCTTACAGTGTCCGGCGACTCCGACTTGGCCTGTAAGAATGACATTGTTCCCTACCTCTGTGCTTCCTGCCAGACCGACCTGGCCACAGAGCAAGGTGTTTTCTCCCACCCGCGATCCGTGACCCACTTGGACCAGATTGTCAATCTTAGCTCCTCTGCGGATTCTTGTTTCGCCGATGGCAGCTCTGTCGATAGTCGAGTTGGACTGAACTTCGACATGATCCTCTAGGACGACCCTGCCTGACTGCGTAATTTTGAAGTAAGCGTTGCCCTCTCCTTTCGCAAAGCCGAATCCGTCTGCTCCTATAACTACGCCGTTTTGGAGAATCACATGATTCCCGATCTCACAATACTCTCTGACGCAAGCGTGGGCGTGCGCCACAAAGTCATTGCCGATGCGGACGCCGCGATAAATGACCACGTGAGGATGAAGGACGACATTGTCGCCGATGACGACTTCGTCATCGACAAAAACGTAGGGTCCGATTGAGGGGTTTTTGCCAATTCGAGCCGATGGTGAGATGATGGCGGTCGGATGTATTTCGGTCTTGGGCCGCGGAGCGGTGTAGAAAAGTTCAATGGATCTAGCAAAAGCCAAATAGGGATTTTCCGTTCTTAGGGTGCCCATGTCTAAAGGGGGAAACTCCTTGGAAACAATGATGGCTGAGGCCTTGGTGGATTTGAGCTTGGCCACGTACTTTGGGTTGGAGATAAAGGTGAGGTCACCCGGGCCTGCTTCTTCTATTGCGGCTACTCGATAAATCTCAACAGATCCGTCACCCTGTAATTCACAGTCCAAGCTTTTGGCAATCTCACCCAGTTTCATGTTCCCACTCCGTTTAGCTGATGGCGAAGAATCGCGGGGTCTAAATACTGATTTATCCTTTAGAAAATCAAGGACTTTATGCTATATTAGGTTGTTTGGTGTGTCAATGTATCCTTGTCGGGTTTTCAGCAGAGATCCATCGTAGTCTCTATTATTGGAACGGAGGGCTCACCTATGCCGATCAGTCAGGAACTATTGGACATCTTGGCATGTCCAAAATGTAAGGGAGATATTCACCTCAACCCGTCGGGGGACGGCCTCATTTGTGAGCCATGTCGCTTGATGTACCCGATTAAAGACGATATCCCAGTCATGTTGATAGATGAGGCGATCAAACTAGACTAAGGGTCAGTTCAAATCGTTTAAGCCGTTCAAATAGTTCAAAACGTTTTGACCGCTTGAATGTCTTGAACGAGTGGAACGGTTTGAACAATTTGAGAAACGATACCCGAATCGATGCCAACGAGAGTCCAAATCAAAGAAAACGGGAGCGGAGAGAAAATTTTAGTGGTCCAAACCAGCTTCCTGGGCGATGTTGTTTTGACCACGCCTCTTCTCTCCGAGATCCGACGTCGCTTCCCGGATGCGGAATTGGCCGTCCTCTGTACTCCGCAGGCGCAGAGTCTGTTGCACGGGAACCCGGATATCCAGGAGATCCTTACGGATGACAAGAGGGGAGAGGGAAGGGGCTGGAGAGGGCTATGGCGCAAGGCCAGGGATTTGAAGAGTCGAGGCTTCACGATCGCGGTCTCTCCCCACAGATCGTTCCGGACCGGCTTTCTCCTTTTTCTTGCAAGGATTCCTTATCGCGTTGGGTTTCGCCAGAGCGCTGGGCGGTTTTTCTACCATCACCGGGTGGAGAGGGATCTGGGCCGTCATGATGTGGAACGGAACTTGTCTCTCCTTGAGGCGCTGGGGGTGGACCCTGCGGCGTCGCGACGAGAGCTATGGGTAGGAGTGGAGCCTGATGCCCGGCAAGCTGTCCAGCGTCTATTTCGCTCTCTTGGCATCGAGCGCAACGGGCTGACTTTCGGCATCCATCCCGGCTCTGTCTGGCCGACTAAAAGATGGACGCCGCGCGGGTATGCGGAGTTGATGGTCCTTCTCAAGCGTCGGTATCGTTGTCAGATCCTCCTCTTCGGTGGCCCTCAAGATCAGGAGATCGTAACACAGATTCAAGAGCTTTCAGGCGACCTCGGGGTAAATCTGGCAGGAAAGGTCCGTCTTCGGGAGCTGGCCTGCGCCCTGGAGTCGTGCGATGTCTTTATTACCAACGATAGCGGGCCGATGCACGTCGCGGTTGCGCAGAGGGTTCCCGTCGTCGCTCTTTTCTGCGCGACGACACCCTCCCTGGGTTTTTATCCCTATTCTCCCAGGGCGGTAGTTGTGGAGAAGGATCTCTCCTGTCGTCCTTGCAGTTCGCATGGAGGACGGCGTTGCCCTCTGGGCACAGAGGACTGCATGCGTTTGATTAAGGCCGAAGATGTCTTGCGAGGGGTGGCGCGGCTTCTGGACGGAGCAGGTCAGCCGGGCCCGGCGACCGCGGATCCATACCTGCCCGAATTTATGACGCTGTAGCCGTTTCCCATGTCCACTCTCGGTGTTGTCGTTTTTAGTCTGCAAGGAATGAAGCATCTTGCGCAATGCCTGGAGAGCGTCCGGTGGGCCGACGTCATTGTGGTGCTGCACGCCGGCGATGGAGAGCCGTCTATCGGGGCCGATCCACGCCCGGCTCCGATTCTTCAGAAATTCTCTCCCAAGCAAGAGATAAGGCAATTTTGTCAGGGGATCAAGACCGATTGGGTCTTACATCTTTGGGGAGAGGAGCGGGTGGAAGGGGAGCTCAGCGAAGAGCTGCGTGCGCTTTGCAAGGCGGAGTTGCCGCAGTCCCCGTTACGCTATCGCATCCCCATTCGGTCCCGTCTTTTGGGTCGATGGGCGGAGGGGAGTCTTTGGGGGTCGAGTCCTGCGCTTCGTCTGAGTCGCGAACTTGAGGGGCTTGCGCCCGGCGGATGGTGGCACGAGACGGATCGCCGCTTGCGGCAGGGCTCAGGCCTGTTGCGGGGATGGATTGGGGACTATTCTTCGGCCCGGCTCGGGGATGGCGTGGATCGAGTCAATCTTGTCTCCAGCCTTTGGGCCGAGCGATTGCAAGAAGGGAGTGGAAGCCCTACCTCCGCGGCTATGGCGTTGCGCTCCCTAAGGGTTTTCGTGCGGCTCCTTTTTATGAACGGCGTTTTTTCTCATGGGCTCGCCGGATTGACTTTATCGGCATTGGCCGCCTACGCTACTCTCCTGAGCGGGGCTAGGGTCTGGGAGGCAGGAAATGTCAGGCAAATTGCCGGGTGAGGAGTGCAAAATGAAAATTTTAAAATTCACAATTTGCCATTGGCATTGACAAGGAAAGGAAAAAAAGTGGGGTCAGGTACCGTCGGGCTGGATCAGCGATGGGTATGGGGCGATACTCCAATCGGTTTCAAAACGATATCTCCCGAGCGCATGTGGATGATGATGATACGTGAAGGGTTGGAACCCTGTCTGGGTCCGGAGAAATTGATGGAAGAAAATGAGTTAGCAAAGGCCGCGAGCCCTTTTTTTGGCAGGGATAGGCTCCGCTTCTTCCGTATGGACAACGGTGAGACTGCCTTGGTTCGGGCTTACCGTCACGGAGGACTCTTGCGAGCCCTGACAGGCGATTTTTTTTTCACCTGGCCGCCGCGGCCCTTTAGGGAGTTGGCCGTGACCGAAGAGGTGCGCCGCAGAGGGATTCTGACCTTAGAGATCGTCGGCGCGTGGGTGAAGAGGGCTTGGGGTCCATTCTACCGTGGTTGGCTGGTTACCCGTGAGCTCAGCGGGGCGCACGATCTCTGGGCCGCGCTAGGGAGCCATCTCTATGTTGGGGAGGATGGAATGTGTTTGCTTCGCTCCGTTGCCCAAAGCCTTCGACGGATGCATGGCCGAGGTGTCTATCATCGGGATCTGAATCTCAAGAATATACTCGTTAGACGGGAGAAGGACGGGATCAGGAGCTATATTATCGATTTTGATAAGGCGAGGCTCTTTTCCGAAGAGGTTCCACCGAAGAAAGCAGAGAGAAACCTGAATCGGCTTCTTCGATCGGTCTGCAAACTGGATCCGGAGCGGCGACGCCTATCACGGGAAGATTGGGATCTCTTTCTCCGCTTTTACCGAGAGGCGAGTAACGGATGAACCTTAATCCGCAGAGAATTCTCATTATCCTTCACGGTTCCATCGGGGATGTGACCCGGGCTCTTCCCTTGGCGAATCTGATCCGACGGGGCTATCCGAAGGCCAGACTCACGTGGGCGATCGAGCCTCCGGCTTTCGCTCTCGTGGAGCATCACCCGGCCGTAGATGAGGTCATTCTGTTTGACCGCAGCTGCTGGTGGAGGACCTTGGGCCCTTTTCTCCGGCAGGTTCGGTCGGGACAATTCGACTTGGTGCTGGATCTGCAGAGGCATCTAAAGAGCGGGCTGATCAGCCTCTGGTCCGGAGCCCCTTATCGCTTGGGCTTTCATCGGGGTGACGCAAAGGAGCTGAACTGGCTCTTCAACAATCACCATATCCCGGCGACAGGAGACGGGGTCTCCAAGCTATTTCATTACTTGAAATTTGCCGAGCACCTCGGCATCGAGCCTGGTCCGATTGAGTGGGGGCTTCGTTTGACGGCGGCAGAGGAGGCCACCGTTGACAGGTTGTTGGACGGGGTGGGCGGCCATTTTGCGGTTGTTTTTGTCGGCGCCCGCTGGGAGAGTAAGCGATGGTTTGCCGCTCAAACAGCCGAGAGCGCGGCGGAGATCCAGAGGCGTTGGGGGCTGGAGATCGTCCTGTTGGGCGGGAAAGAAGATGCCCCGTTTGCGGCAGAGGTAGAGACGTTTCAAGGACTGCGGGTCACCAATTGCGTTGGCCGGACCTCGCTGCGCGAGGCCGTAGGGATTCTTTCTCGAGCCAAGGTGGCCCTGGGTCCGGATACAGGGCTCATGCATCTCTCTGCGGCCGTCGGCACGCCCGTGGTTTCCTTGTGGGGTGCGACCAGCCCGGTTCGGACCGGACCCTATGGTTATCAAGATTTGGTCATTCGGGGAAAGGCCGCCTGTTCCCCCTGTTACCTCAGGCGGTGTCCGATCGGCCGCGTTTGTATGCAGTCTATCGACATCGAGGAGGTGGCCGCCAAGGTAGGAAGGGCGCTTTCTCAGAAAGGCGGGGCCGATGGGACTCGGATCTGAATACCGAGTTTGCCGTGAAGGAAATTGGCGTCTCCTCATCTGTCCCGAGGACTGGAGTCAGGGCTTATGGACGGAAATTTTGTGCTGTCTGAACCATCAAGCCCCGGCGCATCATCCCCACACAAAGAGGTTCCATTACCCCCCAGGAGAACACGGTGCGGAGTATTTCCTCAAGAGCTACACCCGCTCTCGTCCGCTTGGGTCCTTCAAAGACCTCTTTCGCGATTCCAAAGCCTTCCGCTCTTTGAAACAGGGAAAGGCCCTGTCCGAGTTGGGCTTTCACGTTCCTCTCGCCGTGGCAGCGGGAGAAGAAAGGAATCTTAGGTTCTTAAGAAGATCGTTCCTTTTGACATCGGCAATCAGAGGGTCTCCGCTCCCTCTCTTTCTTCGCGAGCACTGCTCGCTTCCCTTGGATCTCGCAGCCCTGAGGAAGAAGAGAAAGTACCTCCGAGAGCTGGCCCTGGAGATCAGCCGCCTGCATCAATGCGGCTTCGTTCATGGCGATTTGGTCCCCTCCAACATTCTGGTCCGAGCCGAGCAGGGAGAAATCACTTTTTTCTATGTGGATCACGACCGCACCCGGCGCTATCCGGCCTGGTTCCCCCATCTCCTCTGGAGAAGGAACCTAGTCCAACTCAACCGCTTTGTCCTGCCCGGAATTTCTCTTCAAGACCGGATGCGCTTCCTGCGCTTTTATCTGGGGAAGAGCTCTTGGGGCGAAAGCGATCGTCGATTGATCCGCTGGCTGGAAGAGAAGACGCGAAAACGGCGCCGGGAATGTGACCGGATTGCGCCCCAAGTCAGCTTTAGGGAGCTCATGAGATGGAACGGTCCTTTTGCCAGAGATATTCAGTAGAAAGTGGCTCTTTTTGATGTATTATATTCATTTTAGATCGGTTCCGGTTTTGCACCTGCTGACGCTTACGGCTCTGTGCGGCGCCCTCTACTTCCCCTATCTAGGTCGGGTCCCGTTCTTCAACAAGGGAGAGCCGAGAGAGGCGCTCGTGGTGCAAGAGATCGTTCTTCATGGAACTTGGTTGTTCCCGTTGAAAATGGGAAGCGAGATTCCTTCCAAGCCGCCGCTCTTCCACTGGTTTGGCGCGTTCGCCTCTCTGGTTTGGGGCCAAGTGACCGAGGCCACCGTCCGCTTTCCATCGGCCCTCTTCGCGACCCTCGGCGTGCTGCTCCTCTATGCCTTGGGTCGAAGGCTTTTTGATCCGGGGATCGCCCTCGCAGGAGGAGTTATCCTGGCCACGTCGGTCGCCTACCAAGGCCATGCAGTGTCTGCGCGGGTGGATATGACGCTGGCCTTCTTTGTGACCCTGACGTTGGTCCTATTCTACTTGCTTTATCAGGGGCTTGTGACCGGAGGCCTTTGGACCTACGCCTTCTATCTTTTGCTGGGAATAAGCGCGTTGGCCAAGGGCCCTGTTGGCCTAGTTCTCCCGGCAATGGTAATATCGTGCTTCTTGGCCCTCAGGAAGAGATGGGATTTTTTGTCTCGGATCTGTTTTCATAGGGGCACCGTGATTGCCCTAATGGTCGGGATCTTTTGGTACGGCGCGGCGCTGCTTAGGGGTGGGGAAGATTTTTTTGATCGTCAGGTCATGCATGAGAATCTAGCCCGGTTTTTCGTCTACGGTGAAGGAGGTTCGGGTCATCAGAAACCGTTTTACTATTATCTCCCCTATCTCATGCTCGGCGGCCTCCCGTGGAGCCTTTTTTTGCCTTTTGCTATGGTGGATTGGTTTAAGAGCAGGATTTTCACTCGGGATCATTATCTCTTTTTGGCGTTGTGGGCCGGCGTGATTTTTCTCTTCTTCTCCCTTTCGGCCGGCAAGCGTCCAGCTTACCTTCTCCCTCTCTATCCGCCTCTCTCTCTGTTGCTTGCGGCGTGGCTCGGAGAGGCTCGGGAGGGAAATAGGATACGGGCCGTCGGTTTCAAGTTCGTCGCTTGGCTTTTCCTCCTCGTGGGTCTTTTGACCCTTGGGGTTCTTGTCGGCGTGGTGATAGGAGACCGTCTCTCAGGACCCATCTCTTATTTCGGGGTGATGCTCAAGGCGAAAGACCAATCCCATCTCTCGCTTGTGCGGGATGCCCTGGGTCGGGCCGGAGTGGTTGTCCCGGCATTTTTGTTCCTATCCGCTCTCCTCTGGATCTCAGCCGCGCGCTATTTGATTGGTGTGCGGTGGTGGGCGGCGACGGCGCGGCTCGCCTGCCTCTCGGTTCTGACAGCGCTTGTGGTCCAGGGCATCTTTGTCCCCGCTATTGCCGAGTCTCGGAGCTATAAGCCCTTTGTCATGGAGGTCAACCGTCGGATCGCGCCGAGCGGCGCTGTATCTATCTATGGAGAGGGTTGGGACTACGCGTCGGTGGTTTTTTATCGGGGGGATCGCGTTGCCGTCCTCAAGGACGACGGCCGGTCCCTGCAGGAAAGGTTGAGGGAATCAGGAGATTATTACATCATGGCTGAAGCGGTATGGAGGAAAATGGCGGCCGCAGGGACGTTTCCTCTTCCTCCAGAGTTGAGAAGCCGGGGAACAGGGCCCGACGGGAAAGATCCCATCGTCTTAGTGAGGGGTAAGGCGCCAGGGGAGAATCCATGAAGACCGTTATTCTCTGCGGGGGGCTGGGGACAAGACTGAGGGAGGAAACAGAGTTCAGACCCAAACCTATGATCGCTATTGGGGACAAGCCGATCCTGTGGCATATCATGAGGAATTATTCATCGCATGGCTTCAAGGAATTCGTCCTCTGTCTCGGATATAAGGGGGAGGTGATCAAGAATTATTTCCTCGAGTATGATTTGGTGCACAGCGACTGGACGATTCGGTTGGGGACCAAGGAGATCACGCGCCATTCCGTGTTCCACGACGAGAGCGATTGGCAAGTCACGCTGGCCGAGACCGGGCTTCAGACCATGACCGGCGGCCGGATAAAGAGGATCGAAAAATATATCGATGGCGAAAACTTTATGATGACGTACGGCGATGGCTTGGCAAACATCAATATCCGTGATCTGCTAAAATTTCATGCGGACAGAGGCAAGATCGCCACGGTCACCGCGGTGCGGCCCATTGCGCGCTTCGGGGAGATCTCGGTGGATGGGGATCTGGTAGAATCCTTTAGGGAGAAGCCGCAGATCGAGAGCGGCTGGATCAACGGGGGATTCTTTGTGTTCCGGAAAGAGATATTCGACTATCTGGATGAAGCGTGCGTGCTGGAAAAAGAGCCGATGGAGCGATTGGCGCGGGAGCGGCAATTGGCCGTTTATAAACACACAGGGTACTGGCGGTGCATGGATACCTACAGGGATTTGGAGGCCCTAAACCTTGACTGGCGGAGCGGTCATCCGGGATGGCTGATCCCATCCGAGTGGAAGACCGAGTAGGCGCTGAAGCCGTTTAAACTCGCTCGCCGATCTGAACGCATTTGACCTTTGAACGATTTGTCAGGCAAGCGATGATCCAAGGAGTCGTCATTCGTCCATTGAAGCAGATCGCGGACGAGCGCGGTAAGGTCATGCATATGCTCAGGCGCGACGACCCTTGGTTCGAGAAGTTCGGGGAGATCTACTTCTCCGTGGTCTATCCGGGCGTGATCAAGGGCTGGCATCTCCACAAAATCATGACCCTGAATTATGCCGTGATCAGCGGCTCGATCAAGTTGGTCCTCTATGATGACCGGGAAGACTCGCCAACCAAGGGGCAGCTCGAGGAGATCTTCGCCGACGGAGAGACTTACTCCCTGATTACGATTCCCCCCTTGATATGGAACGGGTTTAAGGGGGCTGGCCTCAAGCCGGCCATCGTCGCCAATTGTGCCACGGAGCCTCACGACCCTTCCGAGATCGTTCGGCTGGATCCGTTCTCCAAAAAGATCCCCTACGACTGGAGCCTCAAGCATGGGTAGCCC
>Ga0137796_10001716_pt1 | contig 12253 bp, 14 predicted proteins | sample OV2TP3_FD_97704 | JGI IMG/M metagenome (GOLD analysis project Ga0137796, IMG submission 97704)
GGAGTTAACGTATCAGAAGTGACAGCGTATAGGCTTCATTTGGGAGAGAATGCTGTTGTTACTTACGAATCGGGTTTGTTGAATGCGGAGTTTTCGTCGGGACCTTCTGCGGGATGGGAGGTTGAAAGTTGGAAAGAAGTCCCATAAAAGTTACAATAGATGTTGACGGAGCGTTTTATATATATAAATGTTTAATAATCTTTTTAAAATAACCCCGGAGCCGTTTGGTTTGGATTTGTCCGACAGGTCCATAAAAATCGCTAAACTTTCCAGAAAGAAGGGTAAGCTTTTTTTGGAAAATTTTGGAGAGGCAAACATAAAGGAAGGCCTTATGGAAAACGGCGTAATATTATCAGATGCTAAACTCGCCGATGTTATGAGGGCTTCTTTGAGTAATCTTAAAATGGGCGCGCTCAAAACCGCGTACGCGTCTTGTTCCCTTCCCGAGCAGAAGACTTATTTGCGCGTTGTACAGCTTCCCAAAATGAGCAGAAAAGAAACCGAGGAAGCAATACAGTGGGAAGTGGAAGCAAATATTCCCTTTGCTTTAAAGGATGTATATTTTGACTGGCAGGTTATTTCACCATTGCGAAAAAGCATTGATCATTTGGACATACTTATCAGCGCGGCTCCGCGCGATTTAATAGATTCCTACATAGAGCTTTTTAGGAAAGCTGGAATAAAGCCCATTTCCCTTGAGCCGGAATCCCTTGCTCTCGCGAGATGTTTGATAAAAGGCGGGGTTTCAGAAAAACCGGCACTTATAGTTGATCTTGGGCAGACTCGCACAAATTTTATAATCTACGCCGGGCGCGGCTTGAGATTTAGTTCTTCCATAGATATTTCCGAAGATATAATGACAATGAATATCGCGCGGTCCATGAGTATTAGCGTAGAAGATGCCGAAAAATTAAAAAAAGAGATCGGCATGAATCGCGATGAAAACGAAAAGGTCTTTGAGGCAATTATACCGGTGATGACTGATCTTAAAGAGCAAATAAAGAGCTACGCGGATTTCTACGCGGAACACGCGGCTCATGTTCATAGCGGAGGCGAGGGCATAGAGAAAATTTTTCTTTCGGGCGGAGGAGCTCGTCTTAAAGGTATAGAGAAGTATTTAACTACGGCTTTGCGGATGCCGGCGGAAATAGCAAGTCCTTGGATAAATATCCTTGAGCCGCCGCTTCGCGAAACACCCGAATTGTCATACCTGGAATCAATTAGGTATACGACAGCGCTGGGCCTAGCGCTGATATAACCAATAACGAGTTATAGGTTATAGGTTGTTGGTTGTAGGTTAATCGATGAATTTACTTCCTCAAACTCAAAAAGAAGCGATTAAAAAAGACGTTTTTCTGCGGCTTTTATTGGTGATTGAGGGAATTTTTGCGCTTTTGGGTTTAATATTTTTAGTTCTAATATATAATGTGATTTTATACATAAATATCCAGACTCCTATATTTGAAGAGCGTCTTCGACAAGAGCGCCTTACTGAAACTTCACAGATTTATGAAAAAGTTAAGGAGAAGATAAACGAGCTTAATAAAACCCTTGTAAAAATTCAAAAAGTAAACGATATAAATAAATTCAACTTTCCTGAAATTTTAAGAGATATGGGCAAGCACGTTCCTCAGGGCGTACAGTTTACTACTATGTCTTTTAGCGGTGAATCTTTATTGATTGCGGGCCACGCGGATACTCGGGATCAGGCCCTTGTTCTTAAGCAGAATCTTGAAAAAAATTCTATTTGCGGGGATCTTACATCGCCAGTTATAGTGAGGGAGCTGGACGTGAATTTTACATTTAATTGTAAGCTTCGTTAATTATGGAAGATGAACTAAGAAAAAGAAACTTACTGGTTACAGGAATAGCAGTAGCGATATTGATTATTTTTGGGTACGGATTTTACGCGATAATGGGCGGGCTGGCTTTAGCAAAAGAAAGATATCTTGGAACCTATAAAGAACTTGCGGGACTAGAGCAGAACCAAAAAGAAGCCGAGCTTATTCAAAAAGAGCTCGAAAAGACAACTCGCGAACAAGAAGAAATTATGCAGGCATTACTTGCCCAAACGTATGAAGATAAACTGAAACTAGTAATACAATTTGAGAATATAGCTAAAAATACCGGGCTTGAATATGATCTGGAAATTTTGCGGGAGTTAACAGAAGAGAGCATCGTTGAAGAAAAGGCGAGATTAGATCGCTCACGCAGAAAGACACAAGAAGATGAAGAAAAAAAGGCGGTTCTAGAGGAGAAATTCCCGAGCATCATCTTTAATTTGAAACTGAAGGGTGACTATACCGCGGTTGTTAAGTTTTTTGAAAAGCTTTGGGCATTGCCCTATTATATAAATATTGATAGTTTTAATATAGCGAGGAAAATATCTCCCGGAGAAAACGTATACGCTGGAGTAGAAGTGATATCGCAAATAACAGTGTTCACGAGATGATATGAAGCTAAATCTTAAAAAACTGAAGAGTTTTATCAACGCCGAGGATCTCCCGCGATTTTTTGAGCGATACGAGCTTTTTGTCGTAATAGGGGGGGCTGTTTTCGTATTTCTTATCGCGGGGTTTATTTTTTATAACAACGCGTATAAAACAATATCCGCGGATATCGAGGGCGAAGTGAGCATTCCTAAAATAGAAACTGTGCTATTCGAACAGGTCCTTGAAGATTTAAGAGAAAAAAAACAGCCCTTTCCAGATGAGCCAATAATTGATCCGTTTAGATAAATGTGGTATGGTAATATCCCCCCGCGCTAAGCGCGGGTGAAGCCACGCTCAGTTGGTGTGGCCCCGCGCTAAGCGCGGGTGAAGCCACGCTCAGCGTGGCCCCCGTAGCTCAACGGATAGAGTAGAAGGTTTCTAACCTTTTGATGCAGGTTCGATTCCTGCCGGGGGCACCACGTTGTATTTATACGACCAAGCTCGAACGTATTTTAGCAGAAATTTCTGAATTTGACGAACGCCTCCGCGCCCCGCCGAAGGCGGGGCGCGGAGCCGCTTGAAACCTTTTTATCGGTTTGTGGATGAAATACAATATGATTTGTGGTAGAATGGATTTATGAAAATAGGCATAGCGATTACAGCATTAATACTACTCGTTGGCGGAGGCGGATACTGGTATCTTGGAATATACCAACCGTCACTATATGCCGAATCATCGGTTATGCTCTATAAAGAATGGCGTGACGGCGAGGTCCAGATTTTAGATAGGGTCAGTATTATAGCCAAAGAGCAAGGGGTCTATAATTACGCAGCCGCTCTTGAAACACTAAAATCTCTTGAAGATTTTCTTGTTCAAACACAAACTAAGCTCTCCGACTTAAGGCCGATTTTTTTGAGCGGAATAGAAAAGCAATTTGATGCTGACTTCGTGGAATTTCTAAATAAGACTATCGAAACTGTTAATAGTGCTGAAAATCGCACAAAATTTGTCGCAAAAGCTAAAGAGTATGAAGATATATTTTCCGAGAGCAGCGTAAATGCTCCGACCATCACAGGCGAACAATTAGCTCCGATCGCGTTGAGAATGAAAACATCCGAGGAAATGTGGGCCGAAATTGAGGTTAAAATTCCAAAGGCGAAAGCTATTGGCGACGCGCTGTTTGTAGAAGAATTTAACAGATTAAATGGCGTCTCTTTTGCGCAACTGAAATCTGCGTGGGAAGAAACTTCTCCAGCGCTTGACGCTTTGGCGCAAACCAAAGGCAAAGATGTAAACGCTGCCCGAAAATTAGCAAACTTCAATAACCTTATCGAGGTTGTTCGCTTGAATGGTATTTATTCTCTTTTATCAAGAATTTCCGCCGGCGACGTTCCAATCTTTACTGGCGATGGTTCGCAAGATAACTCTTCGGCTCCGCAAGAACTCGTACTGCTTGCCATAAAACTCAATAACGACTTGTGGAGTTTACTACAAAAATATCCGGAGCTTAGCGTAGGACATAACGTGGATCAATTAACAACACCACCCGAGTATTCTCCAGCGCCATTAGAAGAGCAACGGTAAAGGAAAAACTTCGCTACGAAAAACGACCTGCCATATACAGGTCGTTTTTCATTCTCACTTAACATGTTGCCTGCTTGAACTACAAAATATATTATTGCTTCAGCTTAACGAACACGTTTTTGATTTTCAGCTGCGGCTCATCGGCCGGACGGGGAACGTCTATGGTCATAGTAAGGTTTTCATTCTTGATTTCCCATTGGATATTTGTACCTCCAAAGTCGCCACCATGTATTGTAAGTGTTCCTCCAACTACTTGAAAACTTCCGGACTTGTCGCAAGAAGGCACTGGTTTCCCATCAGCACCAAGAGAACCAATACATAATTGCCCACCGCTTCTAAATTCTAAATATTGGCGATTTGAACCATCAGGCAGCGGCATTTCTTTCAATTCATCTGTTTCCGGATACCAATACTGATGTTTTCCGAGTATCCACTGTCCGATAAGGATGTCTTCGTTAAACGATGACGGAAATAAGGAAGAGGATGGAGTCCCGTTTTTGGAAATAAACAGATACACAATCAACGCCCCCACGACAATTACGGCCAGAACAATAAAAATAATCTTTTTGTCCATAGTATAGATTACATTGCCGAAAACGTTAAATTTGTCTGAGTCTCATTTTTTGCCTCATCAGAGGCCCTGCAGGTTGCAGTGTAGTTACCGGCAAATTGTATCTTATGTTCGTGGGTTTTCGTGTCACCACTTAAACCAAACCCGCCTCCAGAATACGAACGATCACTTCCTCCTGGAAGTTCAGCAAAAGTTTCGAGTTCGATTTGAACAAATTGCGAATTATCAGTGGCAACACATGTAAGAGTGACCGTATCGCCAACCTCAACTGATGGCGGACTAATATTGAAAGAAGTGATTTTTGGTTTTTCGGTATCTGGCGGTTTCGGCGCATACGTAGGAGTAGCAGATGTCGGATTCGATGTCTGTTCTGTAGGATGACTAGGTTTTGGCGCTTGAGAAGGCAGTATCTGTTTTGGGGTAGCATTCCCAGAAGAATTTACACGCTCATATACTTTTTTTTCACCAAATTGCCATAAGGTAAGCGTATCGCCAGTTGCCTTCCATTTAGTATTCGGTTTAGATTGTTCACCAAATCCAATAAGATTTTTTGAAACTGTATAAGGAGCATATTGTGAGCAATAAAAATGCGCTGGCGAATCTCCACCCCACGCAAAACAGAATTCTTTTTCTTTAATTTCTAAGTATTCGCCATCGGGGAAAATTGAGCTTTCTGTTCTCCAAAGGCCAATAAGTAATTGAGGGTCCTGCGGTTTTAGATTTGAAAACCAAAAATAACCTCCTCCTATACCAAGCAGGGCAATTACCCCAAGGATAATAACAACTGGCGCAAAGCCTTTTTGTGAATCATCCATATTTTTATTCTAACTTGAGAGTGGAAAGAAAAGCGTCAAAGAGAGGAATAGCTTCTTTCTCAAGCTGATTTTTGTCTTTGGCAAAGCTAATAAATACAATATGGCCGTTTTTATGAGAGATAACTGCATATATAGAATGCTGATTGTTGCCAACATTGGGACTAGGACCTATTTTTACCTCAAGCCCATCTATTCCAGCTATGGTTTTGGGTGTTTCCCTATAGTATTCCGCGCCTATTTTTACTCTTTCAAACTCTTTTTGAATCTCCGCATATGCAGCATCAGGAGCCACCAGCACGCTTAAGGGCACGCTTTTCCATAGATCGGGTTTGTCTTTTGGATCTGGTAAAAACATCACCTGGAAAACTTCTCCGACGGGACTCGATGACGGGGCTTGTTCTTCTACGGTATATCCCTCGGGGTATTTTATGCTAAATCCGACCCATTTGTGTCTATAGGTTTGCCAATTTTCGGTAGATGGTTTAATTCCCAAAACCTCTTTAACTGTTTTAGACGGAGAAAATGACGAAGTATCAGACTGCTCTTGTTTGAAGAACACAAAATATCCCAATCCGCCGAGAACTATAAGACATACGACTACAATTGTTAGTTTTTTTGCCATAACTCAAATTTACTTGGTAGTAAATATCAAGGGTGTGTTGCCGCCGGATAAAACCTTCCCTGCGGTTTCCACTATTGCATTCGCATAATAACCCGGGAAATACAAATCGGCAGTTTTTTTCCAGAATTTCTGGGCATAACCAGCCTCTTTCCAACTTACTCCTCGATCTGTTGATTTATATATTACCGAGTTGCTCTCATAACAAATCGAATAAGAGTGGACAAACATTGTGCCGTTGGGGGCTTCTATTATTGAGCCTTGAATTGTCCACGAATTAGGGAGAGAACCTAATTTCGTCCAAGTCTCCCCATTATCACCGGACTTGTATGCCGTAAGATACGCTCCTCCCGGTTGGTCATAGCCCGCGCCATAGACGGTATTTATATCAATTGATATATCGGGTCCAATAAAGTAGATAAACCCGTCGTTTGCCTTCAATAATCCTGCGTCATATTCTATTGAAACTGGACTACCAGAAAAAGTTTTTGCTATAACTCCGTCTGCGTAGCGGTATACGTCGCCGCCAGAAGTGTATTCACGAAAGAGTATAGATCCGTCGTTTGCTTCCAAAACAGACGTAATGGGCGCAGGATGACTGAAAAGCTTTGTCCATGTTTTCCCGCCATCGATGCTTTGAAAAACCGTTGGTTCGAAGTAGCGATAAGGATAAAGATTGGCAAATGCGTTATCGCCAAAAGCGACAATAATTGAATTATTTTTTGCTGATATCGTATATGTTTCCGGAACTGGCCCTCCGGTAATAAACCCGGGATATGGCATAGGCAGAACAACCCATGTATTACCGCCATCAGTGCTCTTCCACACTTTTGTGCCCGCCGCATAGAGTGTACCGTTATCGTCTTCCGCCATGGCGTAAATCATGGTCCATAATCTTGTTGCCGGCGGAAGTGTTATGGAAGTCCAATGCGCACCATTATCGGTAGATTTATACATAAAGGGTACGTACCCGTCGCCGAGAGATCCGTTTTCATAATAATCTACTAAGCCGGGTTTAAACCCCGCGGTAAAGATGGTACCGTTTTTTGATTTCAACATTGCGGTTATCCAATAATTTTGCGCGGGTTTGTCAGTATTCCAACCAGGATCAAGTGAACTTAGTTGGGTAAGTTCTGGTATCTTCGGGCAAACATTAGATGAGGCGCGCAGAATAGCGGGGGTTGCGGGTTTAGCCGGAATAGCCCGAATGCCTAATCCTGGGAACGGTTGAGCAGGTACGGCGGGAGTGGTTCCAGATCGTGTAACTGACGGCGGAGATACTATTTTATTGTTCACCGCCAAATAACCGCCCCCTGCGCCGGCAATAACTGCCACCAGCAAAAATCCCATGTAACGTAATAAAATTGGATTCATAGTGTTTGGTTTTAGTTAATTATGAGCAATTTGTGACTCAATCTTTAAATTATATCATAGAAGTGATCATACGTTATCCACAATGATAATTCTATCATAAGCGTCCCCCTTGTCATCCACAAACCGAGAAAAAGGTTTCAAGCGGCTCCGCGCTTTTGCGCCAGTCAAAAGCCACAAAACAGAAAAATTTTCTCGTTTTTATTTTCGCGCCCCCCAGCCCCCGTTTCGTAAAGGAATTGAAATTTTTCTGTTTTGTGAGTGCCGCAAGGCGCGCGGAGCCGCGTGGACGAGATTAAGATGGAAGCACCGCGCAAAGCGCGGTGCTTCCTTTTCTCAAGTATTTTTGGTAAAGTGAGTTCGAGCGAAGTTGTATAAAGCCACCATGTTGTATTTTTGCTCAATTCTAAATTTTGCGTGAAGCCATTTTGAGCGGAACGACTGACCCGCCTCGCCAAAGGCGGATGCGCTTCGTGAGCAATCTTTGGGCTGGAAATCCTGCATCGTCCACTAAATATCTGCGCCTATCTTGTTTTCTTTCTATTAAAACTAGCATTTCCAGTTTAGCTGGACCAGTGATTCTTTATTTAATACTCCGTTCCAAGTGGAGCTTGCTTGAATAATTTCCCATACCTTCATTTAAATCACATAACGTTTTAGTCTCGTTGTCATTCCAGCGAAAGCTGGAATCCAGAGTAAAGCTCATATGACTTGTGTAGCAAATAAGCCCAGTTCAGGTGAATTGGGCCTTGGATTCCCGCTTCTGCGGGAATGACTGTCGGAAAACCCGATATGAGTTTATGTATAACCCAACAAAGCCGTACAAACATCACATTCTTAAACTTATCGAAAGTACCTGGGACAGTCCGTATGTGGAAGTAAAAAGAGGTTTGTATCCGATTATCAAAAAGAAATTTTCACTTCCCGAAATTCAACATACGGACGGAATTGGAACGAAAGGTTTTTATCATTGGCATGCGCGAACATTCCAAAACGCGGTTTTCAGGAAAAATTATTGAGCTTTGATTTTGGCGGCTAACTAGACTTTTTGCAATAACAGGGTATAATATCATATAGGGAAACGGAGGATTTAGATGTGTCTGTGGTGTGGCAACAGAATGGTGCCCGTAGCTCAATCGGTTAGAGCGTCAGCTTGTGGAGCTGAATGTTACGGGTTCGATCCCCGTCGGGCACCCAAAAATAGTAATAGTTATAATATACAAATGGAGATAAATAGCATACTAATAGTCAATATAATCGCCGTTATAATAGGCCTAAGCTCTATCTATATAGTTTATAGTCTTCGGAAAAAGATAGGAGGAAGATTGGGCGGGGCTCTTAACCTGTTCGTGTGGGGCGTAGTTGCCATGACCCTTTCTTTTATATGGTCTATCGTATCGGAGTTCATTATCTTTGCGGCCGCTTTTCCGAATGAAGAAATCCAGAGAATTTTAATGATTGCGGGCATGACCATATTTGTTCTTTCGGCCCGTAAATTTTTTACATTGGTACAGCCTTAGAAACTGTTTAATAAGTCCTTAATGAACAAGGAAAAAATCACAAAAGAATTTGCGAGCGCCATAACTCAAACGCTCGTTAATCTTGTTGGCGCGCAAGCGGTGCGCGCGATTTTTGCGCAAGAATTTTCCAAGGGAGAAGTTTCTCTTGGAAAAACAGATAAGGTTGAGTTTAGCTCGGGGGATATAGAAGAAAGGACAAAAAAATTAACCTCTATTCTTACCGACAGGTCTATAAGAAACTTTGGCTATGATTTTTCAGAGCATATTCTTAGTGATATATATAATAATCTGAAAGATAAATATGGGGCCGACGATTCGGTTTTCATAGTTCTTGATTTGGCCCCAGAGGGATCACTTGAAAAAGAAAAGATAAAATACTTATCTAAAGATGAGCTGGAAAAAAGAGTGCTTGAAAGAACGCGCGAACTTCAGGAAACAAACGCGAATCTGGAAAAGACGGTTGTAGACCGAACAAAAGAGCTTGTCATGGCGAATTACAAGTTAGAAGAGGCAATAAAAGAACTCAAAGAGTTAAATAAAATGAAGAGCGAATTTCTCTCGCTTGCTTCCCATCAGATGCGCTCTCCGCTTACCGCGTCAACCTGGTCTTTAAGTCGGCTAAAGGAGCTTTTTGAAAAATCTTCTTCGGTCGGGGAAGAAAATAGAAAACTTCTTGAAGACGCCTTGTCCAGAAACAAAATAGTCGCGAGATTAATTGATAATCTTTTGAATATTTCTCGGGTAGAAGCGGGCAGATTCTTTAAAAAGTTTGAGAGGGTTTCTGTCGGCAGTATTATTAGTGACGTTATATCATCTCTCCCGTCCATGGAAGAAAGAAAGTTTATTGCCGTAAAATACGAACCGCCAAAGAGCGATCTAGTTGTTATGGCGGATAAAGAAAAACTGTTTATGGCGATAGAAAACGTGATAGATAACGCCATAAAGTATAGTTCGGACAAAGGAAAAATAGGCGTTTCTGTCGTACAAGAACGTAATAATGTAATTATAAGCATTAAAGATAACGGGATCGGGATACCAAAAAGCGAGACAGAAAATGTATTTGGAAAGTTTTTCAGGGCACAGAACGCGCAGAATAAACAAGTTCCGGGGTCCGGACTGGGTTTATTTCTCGCGCAGAAAATTATTGAGGGGCACGGAGGCCATATATCCTTTGAGTCAGAAGAGAATAAAGGAACCACATTTTTTATGGAACTGCCCCTAGTGGAATAATGAAATTCAAAATTTATTTAATTTTTATTTTAACATTGAGCCTCCTTGTACTGGGAGGCTTGTTTGTAATGAGCAGCAGAGATAAAAGTGACGAAGCAGATTCTTCGATTGTCATTGCGAGAAGGTCCTCTGACTATAGTCGGAAGACCGACGCGGCAACGTCAGATACCGAAAAGATTGCCACGCTATCTTCGCTCGCTCGCAATGACACCTTAAAAATGCAAAGCATTCTTTTTGACGTCCCATTTACATCTCAGGCTCCGTTGAGAGACTGGGATAATGTAATATTTCAGCAGGCGTGCGAAGAGGCGTCTATGCTGATGGCAATGCTTTGGGTTGAGGGCAAAGAGTTTATTTCAAAAGAAGACGCAGAAAAGGCAATACTAGAGATATCAGATTTTGAGAAGAAAAACTATAGATACTTTGAGGATACTTCGGCGCAAGACACTGCGATAATCATGAAAGACTATTTTAACTATACTAATATAGAAGCTAAGTATGATGTCAGCAGGGAACATATAAAAAGGGAATTATTAAATGGCAATTTAGTTATTGTGCCGGTAAACGGGCAAAAATTAAGCAACCCATTTTATACTCCACCGGGGCCGCTGCGGCACATGATACTTGTTGTGGGTTACGACGCTGAAACAAAAGAATTTATAACTAACGATGCCGGCACGCGCCGCGGCGAAGGATTTAGATACAAGGAAAATATTTTTGAATCCGCTATTCAGGATTACGTAACCGGATACAAAGAGCCAATAGTTCAAGTTAGAAGCGCTATGATTGTTGTACGCCGTATTTCTTCCTAACAATGTCCCAGGCGATTTCCATTTCCTGCACCGCTTGATGCGGCGCTTTATATTTTAGACGCAAATAAGAGCCAATTCCAGGGAGTTCATCTTCACTCTCCGGAACAAATCCTGATCTCTCGAGGATTATAGAAACCGGCAAGTTATAACAACGGGAAAATTCAACAAGTCCCTGCGCGCTTATTGTCTGAAAAGTAGCGCAGTTTTCGATTTTGGATATATAGCTTGGCGTAAGGCTGGTTCTTCGGGCGACCTCGTGCATAGATAGTCCAAGATCGGTGCGCATTTGCCTTAGATACTCGCCAAGGTTTCTCATTTCTTTTGGTATTTTATTTTTCATTGCGATCGCAGAATTGACGCGGAACTCATACACAGAACAGACGCGGAAAAGCGAAAACAGGTTCCGTGTCGGTTCTGCGTATAGTTCAGTTTCAGTTCCGTGTCAGGCCAGCCATGCTGGCCTGTGGATAACTTTGTGTAAAACTCCTATTTTTCGACCCTTTTTACGATATCCCGGAACTAGTAACTGTATCAATACTGAAATAGTATATTTCTAATAATATTTTATCATATCCAGGTTTTTAGTTATCCACAGGATACTTGGCGCTATTTAGAGCCATTTTTGTTTGATAAGTTATTTTTGTATAACTTTTGATATACTTTGTGTTTTTTATGAAACAATAAAGTACGTAAGATATACACTCTGTTTCTAAATTGAAATAATGTATGCTTGACACGTATTTTAGGCGCTTGGTATCATATAAATACCCCCATATTACCGCCTGTCCCGCAGTTGCGGGATGGGCGGATAAAAAAGAGCATCAGATATTTTGGCAAGGAACTTTAAGGGTTTAGATTTAATACTCTAATCGTATATAACAGGGCCCTTAAACGTTACCCTCTTTCGGTTCCGCGTTGAGCGATCTACGGAAAGAGTAGCCCTCCCTTGGAGCACTAGGTGCTCTTTTTTATTTGTTTCCCCAAGAGGGCGAAGCCCGATTGGCGGGAAACAAATAAACCCGCCGAAGCTCCGACCGCAGTCGGAGCGAAGGAGGGTGCTGTGTGGCAGGCAAATAATAAACCCGCCGAAGCTGTAGCGCCGCGCCCTTCGTAGCTTTAGCGAAGAAGGGAAGGAGGGTGCTGTGTGGCAGGCAAATAATAAACCCGCCGAAGCTGTAGCGCCGCGCCCTTCGTAGCTTTAGCGAAGAAGGGAAGGAGGGTGCTGTGTGGCAGGCAAATAATAAACCCGCCGAAGCTGTAGCGCCGCGCCCTTCGTAGCTTTAGCGAAGAAGGGAAGG
>Ga0137796_10001717_pt1 | contig 12245 bp, 7 predicted proteins | sample OV2TP3_FD_97704 | JGI IMG/M metagenome (GOLD analysis project Ga0137796, IMG submission 97704)
GTGGAACGTCCTCTGGCTGCCCGGGACCGACCACGCGGGGATCGCCACCCAGAACGTCGTCGAGCGGCAGCTCGCCGCCGAGGGGACTACCCGGGAGGCCCTCGGACGCGAGGCCTTCGTCCAGCGGGTCTGGCGGTGGAAGGAGGAGGCGGGCGGGACCATCCTCCGCCAGTTGAAGCGCCTGGGGGCCTCCTGCGACTTCAGCCGGGAGCGGTTCACCCTGGACCCCGGGCTCTCCCGCGCCGTCCGCGAGGTCTTCGTCCGGCTCTGGGAGGAAGGGCTCATCTACCGGGGGGACTACATCGTCAACTGGTGCCCCCGTTGCCAGACCGCCCTCTCCGACCTCGAGGTGGAGTACGAGGAGCGCGACGCCCAGCTCTACTACATCCGCTACGGCCCCCTGACCCTCGCCACCGTCCGCCCCGAGACCAAGCTGGGGGACACCGCCCTGGCCGTCCACCCGCGCGACCGGCGCTACGCGAAGTACGTCGGGGAGGTGCTGGACGTCCCCTCCGTGGAGGGGACCATCCGGATGAAGGTCATCGCGGACAGGGCCGTGGACCCCAAGTTCGGGACCGGGGTGGTGAAGGTCACCCCCGCCCACGACCCGGCCGACTTCGAGATCGGCCGGCGCCACGGCCTCGAGGCCCGCCAGGTCATCGGCCCGGACGCCCGGATGAACGAGCGGGCGGGGAAGTACGCCGGGCTCGACCGGTTCGAGTGCCGCCGCCGGATCGTCGAGGACCTCCTGGCCCTGGGGCTGATCGAGCGGATCGAGCCCTACCGGCACCGGATCGGGGTCTGCTACCGCTGCCGGACCGTGGTGGAGCCGCTGATCTCGACCCAGTGGTACGTCCGGACGAAGCCGCTGGCCGAGCCGGCCATCAAGGCGGTCCGGGAGGGGCGGATCCGGATCACCCCGAGGGCCTGGGCCAAGACCTACTACGCCTGGATGGAGAACATCCGCGACTGGTGCATCTCCCGGCAGCTCTGGTGGGGGCACCGGATCCCGGTCTGGCACTGCGAGCGCTGCGGGACCCAGCACGCCTCGCGGGAGGACCTCACCGCCTGCCCGGCGTGCGGCGGGCCCGTCCGCCAGGACCCGGACGTCCTGGACACCTGGTTCTCCTCGGCCCTCTGGCCGTTCTCCACCCTGGGGTGGCCCCAGGAGACCCCGGACCTCCGCACCTTCTACCCCACCGCCTGCCTGGTCACCGCCTACGACATCCTCTTCTTCTGGGTCGCCCGCATGGCGATGATGGGGCTCAAGTTCATGGGAGAGGTCCCCTTCCACGACGTCTACATCCACGCCCTGGTCCGGGACTTCGAGGGGAAGAAGATGTCCAAGTCGCGGGGGAACGTCATCGACCCGCTGGAGGTCATGGACCGGTACGGGACCGATGCCCTCCGCTTCACCCTCGTCGCCCTGGCGGCCCAGGGGCGGGAGATCCGCCTGGCGGAGGAGCGGATCGAGGGGTACCGGAACTTCGCCAACAAGCTCTGGAACGCGGCCCGCTTCGTCCTGGCCAGCCTGGAGGGGTACCGGCCCGCGCGGGCCCGGGCGGCGGCGCCGACCCTGGCCGAGCGCTGGATCCGGAGCCGGTTGGCCCGGACCGTCATCGCCGTCCGGAAGGCCCTCGGCGCCTACCGCTTCAACGAGGCGGCCGGCGCGATCTACCAGTTCCTCTGGCACGAGTTCTGCGACTGGTACCTCGAGTGGTCCAAGCTCACCGTCTACCGCGCGGAGGACCCCGCGGCCCGCGCCCTCGCGCAGCGCACCCTGGCGGAGGTCCTCGAGGCCACCCTCCGCCTCCTCCACCCCTTCATGCCGTTCGTCACCGAGGAGCTCTGGCAGCGCCTCCCCCGGCCCCGCTCGGCGCCGGCCAGCATCGCCCTCGCCCGCTTCCCGCGCGTCCGGCGGGGTGACCTCGACCCCGCCGCCGAGGCCGAGATGGGGCGGCTGATGGCGATCGTGAGCGCGATCCGGAACATCCGGAGCGAGGTCGGGCTCCCGCCGAACCACGTCCTCCCGGCGATCATCCGCCCCCTGGCCCCTGCCGCCGCGGCGCCGCTCGCGGGCGCCGTCCCCGAGATCAACGCCCTGGCCCGCGCCGAGGCGCGCGTGGACCCGGCGGCGACCCGCCCGGCCCGATCGGCCCTCGCCCTCGTGGAGGGGGTCGAGCTCTACGTGCCGCTCGCGGGGGTGGACCTCGGGGGGGAGCGCCAGCGGCTCGACCGCGAGCTTCGGAGGGTGGAGGCCGAGCTGGCGCGGCTTCTGGCCAAGCTCGGGCGGGAGGAGTTCCGGGCCAAGGCGCCGGCCGAGGTCGTCGCCAGGGAGGAGGAGCGGCGGGCCGAGCAGGAACGGATCAGGCAACGGCTCCTGGAGAGCCGGGCGCGCCTCGATGAGCTGGACCACGCCTGAGGACCACCCCGATCCGACCCTCGCCCGGGGCTTCGACGCCCGGCTCCGGGGGCGGTGGGGCCGTCCGCTCTACGCCTTGCGCTCCACCACCTCGACCCAGACGGTGCTCCACCGGCTGGCCGCCGAGGGCGCCCCCGAGGGGACGGTCGTGGTGGCGGATCACCAGACCCGTGGGCGGGGGCGCTTCGGCCGGAGCTGGGTCGTGCCCCCGGGGAAGGCGCTTCTGGCCTCCCTCCTCCTCCGCCCGGCGCTCCCGGCACCGCGCCTCGGCGAGATCGGCCTGGCCGCGGCCGTGGCCGCCGCCGACGCGCTCGAGACGGCCGCGGGGGTGGCGGTCCGGATCAAGTGGCCCAACGACCTCCTGGTCGGCGCGCGAAAGGTCGCCGGGATCCTCGCCGAGGGGGTGCTGGAAGGGGCGCTCGGCGGCTACGTGGCCCTGGGGGTGGGGATCAACGTGAGCCAGGGGCTCGAGGATTTTCCTCCCGAGCTCCGGGCGACCGCCGGCTCCCTCGCCCTGGCCGGCGGGCGACCGGTCGGGCGCGAGGCGCTCCTCGCCGCGCTCCTGGCCGAGCTCGAGGCGCGCTACCGGACGCTCTCCGCCGAAGGGTTCGCCCCGATCCGGGAGGCCTGGCTCGCCCGGGCCGTCCTGGGCCAGCGGGTCGTCTACGGGGGAGGGGAGGGGGTGGCGGTGGACCTGGCCCCGGACGGGGGCCTGATCGTCCGGAACGGGGACGGCCGCCTGACGACCATCGTCTCGGGCGAGGTCGGCTGAGGGCCGGGGGAGGGGATCGATGCTCCTGGTGATGGACGTGGGGAACACCAACACCGTCCTCGGGGTGTACGACGGTCGCCGTCTGGTGGCCAGCTGGCGGCTCACCAGCCGGCGCGAGCAGACCGCGGACGAGTACGGGGTCTTCACCGAGACCCTGCTCCGGGCGCGGGGGCTCGAGCCGGGGGCGATCCGCGACATCGTCATCTCTACCGTGGTGCCGCCGGTCCAGCAGACCCTCGAGGAGATGTGCGAGCGCTACTTCGGGCTCCGCCCCCTCGTGGTGGAGCCGGGCGAGCGCGTCCCGCTCCCCCTCCGGGTGGAGAACCCCCGCGAGATCGGCGCCGACCGGATCGTCAACGCCGTGGCGGCCATCGCCCTCTACGGCCCCCCGCTCATCGTCATCGACTTCGGGACCGCCACGACCTTCGACTGCATCTCGCCGCGCGGGGAGTTCCTGGGGGGCGCCATCGCCCCCGGGCTCACCACGGCCGCCGAGGCCCTCTTCACGAAGGCCGCGCGCCTGTTCCGCGTCGAGCTGGTCCGTCCCAAGGAGGTCATCGGCCGGAACACGGTCACCAACATCCAGTCCGGGCTCGTCTACGGGTACGCCGGGCTGGTGGACGGCCTGGTGGAGCGCATGCGCGCCGAGATGGAGGGGGACCCGAAGGTGATCGCCACGGGCGGCCTCGCCCCCCTCATCGCCCAGGTGGCCCGGACGATCCACGAGGTCAACCCCGACCTCACCCTGGAGGGGCTCCGGGTCATCCACGAACTGGCCCGGGGGCGCCCTTGACAGGGGCGACGCCGCTCCGTATAATACAACAAAATCTTGTAGGGGTGCCGTCCTGATTCCCTAGATCTGGTGTTCGCCAAGGAGGTCGGGCATGGGCATGTGGATCGGTCGGGGGCGGAAGGCCCGGGTCGCCTACGGGTTCGACGACGTCGCCCTGGTCCCCGGGACGGTGACCGTCAACCCCAACGAGGTGGACATCACCTGGGAGCTCGCGGGCCGCCGGATCGAGCTCCCGGTCCTGGCCGCCGCCATGGACGGGGTGGTGGACCCTCGCTTCGCGGTCGAGATGGGGCGGCTCGGGGGGATCGCGGTCCTCAACCTCGAGGGGATCCAGACCCGCTACGAGCACCCGGAGGAGGTCATCGACCGGATCATCTCCGGGAGCCACGAGGAAGGCACACGGATCATCCAGTCCATCTACGGGGAGCCCATCAAGGAGGAGCTGGTCTACCGGCGCATCACCGAGATCAAGAAGGGCGGCGGCCCCGCCGTGGTCTCCGCCATCCCCCAGCGGGCCATGCGCTTCGCCAAGCTGGCCGAGGAGGCCGGCGCGGACTTCTTCGTCGTCCAGTCCACCGTCACCACCGCCCGCCACATCGCCACCGAGTATGAGCCCCTAGACTTCGCCCGGCTCAAGCGCGAGCTGGCGATCCCCCTTATCGTGGGGAACTGCGTGACCTACGAGGCCACCCTCGAGCTCATGCAGACCGGGGTCGATGCCCTCCTCATCGGGGTGGGCCCCGGGGCGGCCTGCACCTCCCGCGAGGTCCTCGGGCTCGGCGTGCCGCAGGTCACGGCCACCGCCGACGCCGCCGCGGCCCGCGACTTCCACTACAAGCAATCGGGGCGCTACGTCCCCATCATCACCGACGGGGGCATGACCACCGGCGGGGACATCTGCAAGGCCCTGGCCGCGGGCGCCGACGCCGTGCTGATCGGCTCGGCCTTCGCGCGGGCGATCGAGGCCCCGGGGCGCGGCTACCACTGGGGGATGGCGACCCCTCACCAGAACCTCCCCCGCGGGACCCGGATCCACGTGGGGATCATCGGGCCGCTGGAACAGATCCTCTTCGGCCCGGCCTTCACCGACGACGGGACCATGAACCTCGTCGGCGCCCTCCGCACCTGCATGGGCTCGGTGGGGGCCCGGACCATCCGGGAGTTCCAGCTCACCGAGCTGATCATCGCCCCCGCCATCAAGACGGAGGGGAAGATCTTCCAGAAGGTCCAGCGGGCGCAGCAGCCGGGAATGGGGAAATGACCGCCGGGGGGCTCGTCCCCCCTGTGTCTCGGCTGTCGTCCCCCGCGGGGGGAGACCGTGGATAAGGTCGCGGTCCTCGACTACGGCTCCCAGTACACCCAGCTCATCGCGCGGCGGATCCGCGAGGCCCGGGTCTACTCGGAGATCTTTCCGCCCGACGTCCCCCTCCACCGGCTGCGGGACGAGTACCGGGCCGTCATCCTCTCCGGCGGGCCGGCGAGCGTCTACGACGAAGGCTCCCCCCTGCCGGAGCGGGCCCTGTTCGAGGCCGGCCTGCCCATCCTCGGGATCTGCTACGGGATGCAGGCCATGGCCGCCGGCCTCGGAGGGCGGGTGGTGCCGGCCGCGCACCGGGAGTACGGCCGCGCCGACCTCGGGTTCGAGGCCGGCGATCCCCTCTTCGAGGGCGTGACCCCGGAGCTGCCGGACGGGCGGATCACGGTCTGGATGAGCCACGGCGACACGGTCCTGGCCCCGCCGCCCGGCTTCGTCCGCCTCGGCGGGACGGGGAGCTGCCCGATCGCCGCCATGGCCGACCCGAGCCAGCGGCTCTACGCCGTCCAGTTCCACCCCGAGGTCGCCCACACCCCGCAGGGGCGGCGGATCCTCGAGAACTTCCTCTTCCGGATCGCCGGGCTCGAGCCCGCCTGGTCCATGGCCTCCTTCGTCGAGGAGGCGATCGAGGCGATCCGCCGCCGGGTCGGCCGGGGGCGGGTCCTCTGCGCGCTGTCGGGCGGGGTGGACTCAGCCGTCACCGCCCTCCTGCTCCACCGGGCGGTGGGCGATCAGCTCGTCGCCGTCTTCGTGGACAATGGGCTCCTGCGAAAAGGGGAAGGGGAGTCGGTCCGGCGGACCTTCCAGCAACACTTCCGGGTGAACCTCGTCTACGTGGACGCGGCCCAGCGCTTCCTGGACCGCCTCCGCGGGGTCACCGACCCCGAGGCCAAGCGCAAGGCGATCGGGGCGGAGTTCATCACCGTCTTCGAGCAGGAGGCCCGCCGGCTCGGCGCCGTCGAGTTCCTCGCCCAGGGGACCCTCTACCCGGATGTCATCGAATCGACCCCCCACCGGGGGCCGTCGGCCACCATCAAGACCCACCACAACGTCGGGGGGCTCCCGCCGGACCTCCGGTTCCAGCTCATCGAGCCGCTCCGGGATCTCTTCAAGGACGAGGTCCGCCAGGTGGCGAAGCTGCTGGGCCTCCCGGACGGGATCGTCTGGCGCCAGCCGTTCCCGGGCCCGGGGCTCGCCGTGCGGATCCTGGGGGAGGTGACCGAGGAGCGCCTCGAGATCCTCCGGGAGGCCGACGCCATCGTCCAGGAGGAGGTCCGGGCCGCCGGGCTCGAGCGGGAGCTCTGGCAGGCCTTCGCCGTGCTGCTCCCGGTCCGGACCGTGGGGGTGATGGGGGACTTCCGGACCTACGCCCAGGTCATCGCCCTCCGCGCGGTGGTGAGCCAGGACGCCATGACCGCGGACTGGGCGCGCCTGCCCTACGACCTCCTGGGGCGGATCTCGAGCCGGATCATCAATGAGGTGAAGGGCGTCAACCGGGTGGTCTACGACATCTCCTCCAAGCCCCCCAGCACCATCGAGTGGGAGTGATGGGACGAGACGCCGGGGACGGGCCGCCGGGGACGGCCCGCCGGCCCGCTTTAGCCCGGCGGCGACCAGTGGATGCGAAGCCGATCAGCGCCTCGCGGGTGGTGCTGTCGCGGGTGATGCAGCCCCTGGACGCCAACGCCCAGGGGAACGTCCACGGCGGGGTGATCCTCAGGCTGATGGACGAGGCCGCCGGCGTGGCGGCGGCCCGCCACTGCCGCGCGCGGGCCGTCACGGCGGCCATCGACAGCTTCAGCTTCCACTCCCCCGTGGTGGTCGGGAACCTGGTCACGGTCAAGGCCTCGCTGAACTGGGTCGGCCGCTCCAGCATGGAGGTGGGGGTCAGGGTCGAGGCGGAGGACCTCCGGACCGGGCGGGTCACCCACACCTCCTCGGGCTATCTCGTCTATGTCTGCCTGGACGACGGGGGCCGCCCCCGGGAAGTCCCGTGCCTGCTCCCGGAGGGCGACGAGGACCGCCGCCGGATGGCCGAGGCCGAGGCGCGCCAGCGGGCCCGGCTCAAGGCGCGGAAGGCCAAGGGCGGGACGTGAGGATCGTCTCCCTCATCCCCAGCGGGACCGAGATCGCCTGCCTCCTGGACCTCGACGCGCAGCTCGTCGGGGTCAGCCACGAGTGCGACTACCCCCCAGAGGCTCGCGGCAAGCCCGTCCTCATCCGCCCGATCCTCGACCCCGACCTCCTCGCCAGCGCCGAGATCGATCGGCGGATCGTCGAGCGGCGGCGGGCCGGGGCGCCCATCTACCTCCTCGACCCGGACCTCCTCGCCCGGGCGGCGCCGGACCTCATCCTGACCCAGGCCCTCTGCGACGTCTGCGCCGTCGGCTACCGCGACGTCGCCGCCGTCGCCGAGCGGCTGCCGCGCCGGCCCGAGGTCCTGTCCCTGGATCCGCGCACGCTCGGGGAGGTGCTCGATGACATCCAGCGCGTGGCCGCCGCGACCGGGACCATGGAGCGGGCCCGGGAGGTGGGGGCCGGGCTCCGCCGCAGGATCGACCGCGTGGCCGGGCGGGCCCGCGAGGCCCGGGACCGGCCGCGGGTCGCCTGCCTCGAGTGGCTCGACCCGCCCTACGCGGCCGGCCACTGGATCCCCGAGATGGTGGAGCTGGCCGGCGGGGTGGACCTCCTGGGCGCGAAGGGCTCTCCGTCGCTCCCGGTCGCCTGGGAGGCGGTCCGGGCGGCGCGGCCGGAGATCGTGGTCCTGATGCCGTGCGGCTTCGAGATCCCGCGCACCCTCCGGGAGCTGGCCTGCCTGACGGAGCGCCCCGGGTGGTGGGACCTCCCCGCGGTCCGTGCGGAGCAGGTCTGGGTCGTGAACGGGCACGCCTACTATAGCCGCCCCGGGCCCCGATTGGTGGACGGCCTCGAATACCTCGCCCAGATCCTCCACCCCGAGCTGTTCACCTGGACCGCGCCCCTGGAGGCCGTGCTCCACCTCGACCTCTCGCACGTCCCCTGGGATCGCTCATGAGGCATCAGCTTCGCTCTGAGGAGGCATTCCGAGCGCCCACCCACGCGTTTGGCGCGGGTACCCGGCCGGCGCAACCCCCCGGGGGGAGGTTCGGCTCGCGGAGCGGTTCTCGCGGCAGCGAGACCGCGGAGCGCCCGACCGACAGGAAGGGTAGGGGGGCAGCGCCCCCCTCCGAGGGTGTATGAGCGATCGCGCCGAGTTCGTCCACCTCCACGTCCACTCCGAGTACAGCCTCCTGGACGGGGCGGCCCGGCTCGAGCGGCTGGTGGCCCGGGCCCGGGAGCTGGGCTTCCCGGCCCTGGCCCTCACCGACCACGGCAACCTCTTCGGGGCCATGGACTTCTACCTGGCCGCCCGCGAGGCCGGGGTGAAGCCGATCCTCGGCGTCGAGCTGTACATCGCGCCGGGGAGCCGCTTCGAGAAGTCCAACGTGGACGGCTCCTACGAGGGGGCCAACCACGCCACGGTCCTGGTCCGGAACCCCACGGGGTACAAGAACCTCATCGCGCTGGTCTCGAAGGGATTCCTCGAAGGGTTCTACTACAAGCCCCGGGTGGATAAGGAGTTGCTGGCCCAGCACTCGGACGGCCTTTTGGTCCTCTCCGGGTGCCTGAACTCCGAGGTCTCCCGCCTCCTCCGGGACGGGGAGGAGACCAAGGCCCGCGAGGTCGCCGGCTGGTACCGGGAGGTCTTCGGCCGGGAGCACTACTTCATCGAGGTCCAGGACCACGGGCTTCCGGAGCAGGCCCGGGTCACCGAGGGGGCGCTCCGCATCGCCCGGGCCCTCGGGGTGGAGGTGGCGGGGACCAACGACGCCCACTACCTGGAGGGGCGCGACGCCCGGGCCCACGAGGTCCTCCTCTGCCTGCAGACCGGCGCCAAGCTCGCCGACCCCGACCGCTGGCGCTTCTCCGGCGACCAGTTCTACCTGAAGTCGGCCGAGGAGATGCGGGCGGTCTTCCGCGACCTCCCCGAGGCGGCCGCCAACACCCTGGCCGTGGCCGAGCAGTGCCAGCTCGAGCTCGCCTTCGGCCAGCTCCGCCTCCCCCGCTACCAGGTCCCCGAGGGGCACACCCTGGACTCCTACCTCGCCCACCTCGCCCGGGAGGGGCTCGAGGCCCGATTCCCGGACCCGACCCCGGCGGTCATCGAGCGGCTCGAGCACGAGCTGGGCGTCATCCGGGCCATGGGCTTCGCCAGCTACTTCCTGGTGGTCTGGGACTTCATCCGCTACGCCAAGGAGCGCGGGATCGCGGTGGGGCCGGGGCGGGGCTCCGCCGCGGGCTCCCTGGTCGCCTACTGCCTCGGGATCACCAACATCGACCCCCTGCGCTACGGGCTCCTCTTCGAGCGCTTCCTCAACCCCGAGCGGGTCACCATGCCCGACATGGACATCGACTTCTCCGACGACCGCCGGGACGAGGTGATCGAGTACGTGGCGCGCCGGTACGGGCGGGACAACGTCGCCAAGATCATCACCTTCGGGACCCTGGGGGCGAAGCAGGCGATCCGGGACGTCGGGCGGGTCCTGGGGATGAGCTACGGGGAGGTGGACAAGCTCGCCCGGCTCGTCCCGCCCGCCCTGAACATCACCCTCGACCGGGCCCTCCAGCAGAGCCCCCCCCTCGCCGAGGCGGTGAAGACCCGGTCCGAGGTCGCCGAGCTGTGGGAGGTCGCCCGCGCCCTGGAGGGGCTCGTCCGCCACGCCTCGACCCACGCCGCGGGGGTGGTCATCTCCGACGAGCCCCTCATCGAGCTGGTCCCCCTCTACAAGGACCCCAAGAAGGACGAGGTCGTCACCCAGTACGCCATGAAGCCCATCGAGAAGATCGGCCTCCTCAAGATGGACTTCCTGGGGCTCCGGACGCTCACGGTCATCGCCAACACGGTCACGCTGGTGGCCGAGACCCAGGGCCGGGCCATCGACATCGACCGCATCCCCCTGGACGACCCGGCCACCTACCAGCTCCTCTCCGAGGCGCGCACCTTCGGGGTCTTCCAGCTGGAGTCGGCGGGGATGCGGAGCCTGCTGCAGCGCCTCCGCCCCGAGCGGCTCGAGGACGTCATCGCGCTGGTCGCCCTCTACCGCCCCGGCCCCATGGCCTTCATCGACGACTTCATCGCCCGTCGCCACGGGCGCGCCCGGGTGGACCACGAGCACCCGCTGATGGAGAAGTACCTCCGGGAGACCTACGGGATCATGGTCTACCAGGAGCAGGTCATGCAGATCGCCTCGGAGCTGGCCGGGTTCAGCATGGGCGAGGCCGACGTCCTCCGCCGGGCCATGGGGAAGAAGGACCGGGAGATGATGGCGACGCAGCGCGCGACCTTCGTCGCCCGGGCCAAGGCGCGGGGGATCCCCCAGCGGAAGGCCGAGCGGATCTTCGACATCATGGCGCCCTTCGCGGAGTACGCCTTCAACAAATCCCATGCCACGGCCTACGCCATGGTGGCCTACCAGACCGCCTACCTGAAGGCCAACTTCCCCGTGGAGTTCATGGCCGCGCTCCTCACCTCCGAGATGGGGAGCACCGACAAGATCGTCCGGCACATCGAGGAGTGCCAGGCCATGGGGCTCGAGGTCCTCGCTCCCGACGTGAACCTCTCACGGACCCAGTTCACCGTCGCGGGGAAGACCATCCGCTTCGGCCTCGCCGCCATCAAGAACGTGGGGGAGAAGGCGATCGAGTCCATCCAGGCGGCGCGGTCCGGCGGGGCGCCCTTCACCTCTCTCGAGGACTTCTGCCGCCGGGTGGACACCCAGCTGGTCAACCGGCGGGTGATCGAGAGCCTCATCAAGGCCGGGGCCTTCGACTCTCTCGGCGCTCCCCGGGCCCAGCTTCTCGCCGGCCTGGACCGGGCCCTGGAGCAGGGCCAGCGCCACCAGCGCGAGCGCCAGCAGGGGCAGGGATCCTTCTTCGACATGCTGGGCGGCGAGGCCCTCCCTGCCGCGCCGGCGGCCGAGGCCCCCGATCTCCACGAATGGGAGGCCGACCAGCTCCTGGCCTACGAGAAGGAGGTGCTGGGCTTCTACCTCACCGGCCACCCGTTGGCGCGCTACCAGTCGCTGGCGGCCCGCCTCGGCGTCCTCCGGATCGGGGAGCTGGCTGCCAGGGAGGACGGGTCGCGGGTCACCCTCCTCGGCCTGGCCGGGGTGGTGAAGGAGATCACCACCAAGGGGGGCGACCGGATGGCCTTCGTCACCCTGGAGGACATGTCAGGGAGCCTCGAGGTGACGGTCTTCCCCGACGCCTACAAAGGGAGCGCCGCGCACCTCCGGGGCGGGCTCCCCCTCCTGGTCCGCGGGCGCCTGGAGGGGGGGGAGGAGAAGAAGCTCCTGGCCGAGGAGCTCCGGCCCGTGACCGAGGCCGCGGCGACCGACGCCGACGGCCCCGGGGGCGACCCCTTCACCGCCTGCCGGATCCGGGTGCCGGCGAACGGGGCGGCGCGGGAACGGCTCGAGGCCCTCCGGGAGCGCTGTCGCGCCCACGCGGGGCCCCTCCCCCTGTATCTGCACGTCGCGCTCCCGACGGGTGACGAGGTGGTCGTCCGCGCCCGCGGGGTGACGGTCGGCTACTCCACCCGGCTGGTCGCGGAGGTGGAAGGCCTGCTGGGCGAGCGGAGCATCAGCTTCGAATGAGAGACGGGCTCGACTTCGAGAAGCCGCTCCTCGAGCTCGAGGCCAGGCTCGCCGAGCTGCACCAGGCCGGGAGCCCGGAGGAGACGGCGCGGCTGGAGGAGCGCCTCCGCCGCCTCCAGCGCAAGGTCTTCGCCAACCTCACCCCCTGGCAGCGGGTCCAGCTCGCCCGCCACCCCCGGCGCCCCTACACCCTCGACTTCATCCGGCTCCTCATGGAGGACTTCGTCGAGCTGCACGGGGATCGGGCCTTCGGGGACGACAGGGCCGTG
>Ga0137796_10001718_pt1 | contig 12244 bp, 13 predicted proteins | sample OV2TP3_FD_97704 | JGI IMG/M metagenome (GOLD analysis project Ga0137796, IMG submission 97704)
AGGCCCCCAGGACCTTGCCCAGGACCAGGGAGAGCCTGGGGATCGGGGCGACCAGGACGGACTGGAGGAAGCCCTCCCTCCTGTCCTCGATGATCGAGATGGTGGCGAAGACCGAGGTGAAGAGCACGATCAGGACCAGGGTCCCTGAGAAGAAGTACTGGAGGAAGCCGAGCCCCTCTCCGCCCGGGACCCGGAAGGAGGCTCCTAGGCCCGAGCCGATCAAAAACCAGAAGACGACCGGGGGCAGGAGGGCCCCGGCCACCCGGCCCCTGTCCCTGTAGAAGCGCACGAGCTCCCTCCTCCAGAGGGTGCGCACGGCCAGGATCATTGTCCGCCTACCTCTTTCATTGGGCCTCCCCGAGGCTCAGCCAGAACCTGTGCCCGGTGTGGCGGATGAAGACGTCCTCCAGGGTGGGCTTTGAGAGGCTCACGGAGCGGACCAGGCCCGGGAAGGCCTCCACGAGCTGGGGGATGAAGGAATGGCCCTTCTCGCGCTCAAGGCGCAGGAGCCCGTCTATTCTGGCCGCCTCCAGCCCGAAGCGCTTCCTGATCGCCTCCCTGAGGGCCTCGGGGTCAGGGGACTCGATCGCGATCACGTCTCCCCCGATCTCCGCCTTCAAGGCCTCCGGGGTCCCCTGGGCCGCCACCCGGCCTCCGTCCAAGAGGGCCAGGCGGTCGCAGTTCTCGGCCTCGTCCATGAGGTGGGTGGTGAAGAGCACCGTGACGCCCGAGCCTTTGAGCCGCCCCAGGTGCTCCCAGAGGTCCTTGCGGGCTCCCGGGTCCAGGCCCGTGGAGGGCTCGTCGAGCAGGACGAGCCCAGGCTCGTGGAGCAGCCCCTTGGCGAGCTCGACCCTGCGCCTCAAGCCCCCGGAGAGGGACTCCGCGAGCTCCAGCTCCCGGTCCTGGAGCCGGAAGCGCTCGATCAGCTCGCCCATGCGCCGCTCGAGCTCGGTCCCGCGCAGGCCGTAGAGGTGCCCCTGGTGGAGCATGTTCTCCCTGACAGTAAGCTTGGGGTCCAGGCTGGGGCTCTGAAAGACCACCCCCAGCCTGGGGCGCAGGGCCGCGGCCGAGGAGGCCAGGTCCAGGCCGAAGGCCAGGGCCTTGCCGGAGGTGGGGGGAAAGTACGTGGAGAGGATCCTAAAGAGGGTGCTTTTCCCCCCGCCGTTTGGGCCCAGGAGCCCGAAGCATTCCCCGGGCATGACCTCGAAGCTCACGCGGTCCAAGGCCCGCCTGGCCGGGACCTTGCCCCTGGCCGGGTAGGCGTGGGAGAGCTCGATGAGGCGAAGGATGGGTTCCAATTTACTTCTTGGCCAGGCCCTGCCAGGGGGTCTCGGCCCTTCCTGATTTCGCGTTCACCCAGCGCGCGGCCGTGAAGAGATGGTCCGAGAGCCGGTTAAGGTAAACCAGTATCCCCTCAGGCGCTTTCTCGAGGGCGGCCAGGTGCGCGGCCCCGCGCTCAGCGCGGCGGCAGATCGTCCTGGCCAGGTGGAGCCAGGCCCCGGCCAGGCAGCCCCCGGGCAGGATGAACCGGCGCATGGGCTCAAGCTCGGCCGCGAGGGAGTCGATCTCGCGCTCAAGGCGGCCCGCGGCCTCGGGGGGGAGGCCCTGATCGAAGGGGGGCGAAAGCCTCCCCAGGCGCGCCTCGGGCGTGGCGAGAAGGGCGCCCACCACGAAGAGCTCCTCCTGGATCCTGGCCAGGATCCGGCGCAGCTCGGAGAAGGCCGCCTCATCGGGAAGGGCCGAGAGGACAAGCCCCAGGCAGGAGTTGAGCTCGTCCACGTCCCCGTAGGCCGCGACCCGGGGATGGTATTTCGGGACCCTGTCCCCTCCCCAAAGCCCGGTCTCGCCCTTGTCTCCGGTCTTGGTGTAGATTTTCACTGTCTTGGCTCTGGCGCCGATCCCATTGTGCCAAATTGGCGATGGGAGGTGAAGGGGCGCTCAGGCCAAGAGCACTTGGCTCTCGGAATGGCGCTGTTCCAGGCGCCGCCTGAGAGCCCCCCGCAGGGTCCGGCCGGGGAAGAGCCTGGCAGCCTCGACCAGGAGGGATACGCAGGCTTGCGCGTCATCAATCCGGACCTTCTCCGGAGCCACGGCCTTGGCCCCCCAGCCGTTGTGGTAGTTGACCAGCGGGACGGCCACGCCCCCTGCCTCGTAGCCGAAGGCGAGATAAGCGGTCGCCTCGCAGGTCCCTCCGGTCAGGCGCCGGCGCTGGGTCCGGAGCCCCCTTTTCCTGAGCCTGGAGGCCGCCTCGTCTAGGAGCGCCGTGAGGTTCGGGTCAAAGAGGCAGGCCTTGTCCCCCAGGCGGATGACAGGGCCCTTGCCAGGCCTTGCCCCGGGAAGCTCCCGGGAGGTCTCGACCGAGATGATGGAGTCCTCAAGGGAGACCTTCCCGGCCCGAATCAGGTCCAGGGCCCCCACGAAGCCAACCTCCTCGGCGCGGTGTAGGAGCACGCTCAGGTTGGTTTTCGCCCTGGAGCTTGAGACCAAGCGCAGGGCCTCCAGGGAGATCGCGCAGCCCAGGAGGTCGTCTATGGAGCGCGAGAGGAGCCATTTCCCTTCCAGGGAGCAGGGGGTCAGGGCCAGGACCGCGAAGGCGGGCCTGCCCCTGGGAGCCTCAAGCCAGCGGACCGGATAATCCCCGTCTTTTCTCGCGGCCCCCAGCACGCCCCTGGCCAGGGGGACGTTGCCCTTGGGCTTTTCCGGGAAGGCCTCCACGGAGCAGCCCTCAAGGAGGTGCCTGGGAAGCCCCCCGCGAAGGCGGGCGAGGGCCGCGGGGGTCTCCACCCGGGAAAGCCTGAAAGCCGGGTGATCCAGGTGGGCGGCCAGGGCCAGGGCCTGGCCCTTTCCGGCCCCGCGGTAGCTGAGGACCAGGCCACCCAGGCAGCGCCTGATCTTGACCCTTGGGCCCAGATGCCTGCGGCTCCACTCCAGGGCCTTGAGAGCGACCGCCTGCTCGCAATAGGGGGCTGTGGGGACGGAGGTGAGAAGACGAAAGAGCTCCAGGAGGGATGACTTCATCAGCCTGTGGAGTTTAACAAATTGGCTTGACGTTCGCGGTCCTGGGCGTTATAGTATTCCCGTGGCGCGCGCAAAGATCCCAGTTTGGCTGGCCCTGATCGGGCTGGGTTGCTTCCTGGGCATCCTATCCGTCCGGGCTGCTCCGGAAGCGGCTCGGCAAGAGAAGGAGGAATTCCGCGAAAGGCGCCTGGCCATGGTGCGCCTGGTCGCGGACTACGATCCCGGGCACAGGGTCAGCGACCCCAGGGTCCTGGCCGCCATGGGGAAGGTCCCCAGGCACCTCTTCGTGCCCCGGGCGATCATCGAGCGCGCCTACGACGACAGCCCTCTTCCCATCGGCGAGGGCCAGACCATCTCCCAGCCCTTCATCGTGGGCTACATGACCCAGGTCCTGGAGCCCAGGCCCTCGGACCGGGTCCTTGAGATCGGGACAGGCTCCGGCTACCAGGCCGCGATCTTGGCCGAGATCGTGCGCGAGGTCTACACGATCGAGATACTGGAGCCCCTGGCCCGGAGGGCCGAGGCGGTCCTCAAGGGCCTGGGCTACAAGAACGTCAAGGTCAAGACCGGGGACGGCTACCAGGGCTGGCCCGAACACGCCCCCTTCGACGCCGTCATAGTGACTTGCGCCCCGGACCATGTCCCCGAGCCTCTCCTCAAGCAGCTCAAGGTGGGAGGGCGCCTGGTCATCCCGGTGGGCCCGGACCAGGAGGAGGCGCCCTGGGTGCCCCAGGTCCTTTACGTGGTGCGCAAGACCAAGTCCGGGATGGTCAGGGAGAAGACTTTCGATGTGCGCTTCGTGCCCATGCAGGGAGAGGCCCTGAAGAGGAAAGCGCGCTAGTAGACGCGGCGGCAAGTTCGCCGCGGGCCTTTCCGCAGTCAGCGGGAGGCCGTGGCTTCCTCGCTTTTTTTGAGGTGCCTCTCCAGGAAGGCCTCGGCTTTCTCGTAGAACCTGAGCCTGTTCTCGGGCCTGGCCAGGCCGTGGCCCTCGTCCTCAAAGAGGATGTACTCGACCGGGCTGCCCTTGGCCCTCAGGGCCTCCACGATCGCCTCTGACTCCGAGCGCTTGACCCTGGGGTCATTGGCCCCCTGGGCGATCAGGAGGGGGATCCTGATCTGGTGGGCCTTGTATAGAGGAGAACGGCTGTTCAGGAACTCGAGCTCGGTGTCCACGTCGCCGACCCTGAGATCGAAGATCCGGCGCAAAGGCTCCCAATAAGGAGGGATGGAGCGGATCAGGGTGGCGAGGTTCGACGGCCCCACCATGTCCACGGCGCAGCAGTAGAGCTCAGGGGTGAAGGCGGCTCCTGAGAGGGCCGCGTAGCCCCCGTAGGAGCCCCCATAGATGGCCAGGCGCCCGGGGTCCGCGATCCCCTCCCGCGCGGCCCAGAGGACGGAGTCGGTCAGGTCGTTCTGCATCCTGGCCCCCCACTCCCTGTCCCCGGCGTGGAGGAAGCTCTTGCCGAAGCCCATGGAGCCCCTGTAGTTGACCTGGAGGACAGCGTAGCCCCGGCTCGCCAGCCATTGGACCTCGGGGTTGTAGCCCCAGAAGTCCCTGGCCCAGGGCCCTCCATGCACGTTGAGGACAAGCGGGAGCCCCCGCGGCTCCTCCCCTGCCGGAAGGGTGAGATAAGCGGGAAGAACAAGCCCGTCCCTGGCCTTGATCCGGAGGGGGCGCATCTCGGAGAGCCGGGTGCCCTCCAGCCTCGGCCTGGTGCTGAAGAGAAAGCGCCCCTTCCTTGTACTGCGCGAATAGAGGTAGTAGGCTGGGGCCTCGCGGTCCCTGTTGTAGAGGAGGATCCAGTTCTCGTCCGAGTCGTCCCGGCTGACGACCTGGAAGTCTCCCTCGGCCAGGCCTTGGAGGGCCTCGAAGTCGGGCTTGAGGGACTCATCCAGCACCGTCCAGGAGAGGCGATCCAGGAAGAAGGCCGCGGCCTGGGCGCGGTAGTCCGAGGGGTGGATGAGGACCCCTGTCAGGTCCGAGCCCTCCGCGCGGGCCAGCAGCCTCAAGGGCTTGCCGTCCAGCCCAAGCTCCCAGAGGCAGGTGGTGTCCGAGTCGTGGCTTGATTCCACGTAAAGAGAGCCGTCGCCCGGAGCGAAGGAGTGGGCCCCTCCCTGGTCCTCGGGGTCCCAGGAGATCAGGGTCTTCCAGGCCTTGCCGTTTCTTAGGCGCAGCTCGCTTCCACCGTCGGGCCTCATGGCCTTGGCGCAGCGCGCTTGAAGGCGCGAGTCCGCCAGCCACCCGACCACGTCCCCAGGGTTCTCGACCTCGAGAGAGAGCTTCCCGCTCTTGAGGTCCAGCCTGTAGACGTCGTGGAGGCGCTTGTCCCTGGCGTTCAAGGCCGCCAGGACATCGTCCGGAAAGCGCGGGTCAGTGGCCACCACCTGGGCCTGGACCTCTGGGAATGGAGTGAGGTCCCTGGGGGAAGAGCCCTCCAGATCGGTCAGGTGGAGGCGCCAGTTCTCGTCCCCGTCCTTGTCCTGGAGAAAGAGGAGGTTGCGTCCGTTCTCGGCCCAGAAATAGCTGCGGATCCCCCGGCCCCTGTCCCTCGTGATGGGCCTGGCAGTCCCCTCGAGCGGCCCTGCCCAGATGTTCAAGACCCCCTCGTCGGGGGCCAGATAGGCCAAATGCCTGCCGTCCGGGGAGATCTTGGGGGAGACCTTCTCCGGGTTTCCGAAGAGGATCTCCCTTGGGATGGGTTTGGGCATTTTGCCTTGGGGGCTCAGAACTGATAAAATGGGAGGCCCTCGAGCCGGGTTCTCGCGGCGCGTTCGTCTAGCGGCCTAGGACATCGCCCTCTCAAGGCGAAGACCACGGGTTCAAATCCCGTACGCGCCACCAGACCCCGGAGGAGGGCCTTGTTTTTTAGCTCAGGTGCCTGCTGACGAGCTTGGTCAGCTCGAACATGTTGACCATCTTCTTTCCCCCCAGAACCTGCTTGAGGGTCTCGTCCGCGTTGATGTTCCTCCTGTTCTTCTTGTCCTGAAGGTTGTTCTTCCTGATGTAGGCCCAGAGCTTCTTGACCACCTGGGTGCGGGGCAGGGGCTTGGCTCCCACGATCTGGGCCAGCTCCGGGCTTGGAGTCATCTCCTTCATGAAGGCTGCGCTTGGTTTTCTTGGCATTTTTCTTCTCCTTGAATCCAGGGGGTCGGGGCCCTCCTGTCTCTGCGTCTTATTCTTGCTGTTTTCAGGACTCCGGTCAAGCCCCTTGACAGAGTATCTATTTTAATATATACTCTACCCAGGAGGGCCGGCATGCAGAAAAAGCTATTCAAGCACGGCGGCAGCTACGCGGTGGATCTGCCTATTTCATTCGTGCGCGATCTGCCCTCGAAGACTGTCATGGTGGAGAAGGATCGCGACAGGATCGTCATTGTCCCGAAGGGCGGGCTGGACACCATCGAACAGGAGCCGGAGTTCAAGACTTTTATCGACGTCCTCCTGCATGACGCCATGAAGCGCCCGGCCAAGCTCCGCGACGCCCGGGAGGTATGGGGAAGGCAATGGGATGAGCTCCTTGCGGGCGTCGCCGAGCAGGAATGAAGGGCTATCTCCTCAAGTACCATGAGTTCTACCATCAGCGGATACAGGAGCTCAAGGAGCGCGTCAAGGAGCTCGATCAAAGGCTGAGGCCGGAGGAATTCAGGCGGCATGAGGTCGTCAAGCTGGCTCTTCGCGTCAGGCGGGCGGAACAGGAGATAGCCCAAGATCCCAACCGCCCGGAATATCTCCTGCACGGCGAGCTGAGGAAATTCCGGCGCTACAAGCGGGGGCTGGGAAGATACAGGATCATCTTCTGCTTCTCGGAGCAGCCTCCCATCATCGTCTTTCTTTACCTCAATACCGAGGAGAGCCTCAGGAAGGAAGGCGGCCGGCATGACCCCTACGAGGAGTTCAAGGCCTTCCTGCGCCGGGGAGGGGTCTCGCATGATCCCCAGGATCCCAGGGTTCGGAAATGGATCCTGGGCCGGGCGGGATAAATCTTGATTTGCCCGCAGCCTTCCTCCGGTGCTATAATCGCCTGGGAGGTCCTTCCATGAAAACGACCGCTGCCCTTCTGATCCTCGGTCTCTCGGTTCCGGCCTGGCCGGCCACCATGGCCGGCCTTAAGCGAGAGCACCCAGGCTTCATCACTCAGGACGTGAGAGAAGCCTTGCGCCGGATCAAGCAGGCCGTCCCTCAATGGACCTCGGTCTGGATGAGGGTTTCCTCAAGCTTGGGAGGCTTCTACCAGATCTGGGAGCCCAGCCTGCGCGTCAACATAAGCGGGAGTAGGGATTCAGGCGGCTATTTCCGCTTCTACGGGTCAGTGGAGAATGAATCCCTCAGCTTCAACGCCAGCCCCTATTCCAGCCGGGATCCCTCCAGGGGCTATTCCTTCTGGGGAGGGGTCAGCCTCTCGCTTACCTGCTCTGGAAGCTCCTGCCGGGCCTTCGGGAGCGTGGATGGGAAGAGCTTCTCCCTTCATGTCAACCGCTTCCGAGGGGGAGGCTACTCGATCTGGGGCCAGGCCGGCATGAGCCTCAGCGTCATCTCCACTGGAGACGACCTGACTGTGAATGGCTCCGTTGACCTCGAGAAGTTCGGCAAAAAGTCCCTGGCAGTCCTAGGGGCTGTCCTGGCTGTCGTGAATTCCATTCCAGCGTCCTAGTCTACACGACAAGGAATTCTTGAATCTCGTTGTGGGCAAGCCTTTGGCGAATTCCTTGCCGTGTATACCACCTCCTCCGCCTTTGAGTCCTTCAGATAATCGAAGCTGAGGGAGATGAAGCTGGTCCCTGTCTGGCAGAAGACCATCTGGTTCACGTTCCTGACAGGCAGGCGGTCGAGAAGGTAGTCCAGGGTGTTCGCGTAGATGTTGCAGGCCCAGGTGTCGTTCATGGACCTCTGGAGGTTCGCCCTTGCCCAGAGAGCCTCCGCTGGCTCCTCCGGGGCTCCCGAATCCTTCCACTTCTCGCCGAGGCCTGAGAGCCAGCCGCCCTGCCTCTCCAGGCCATCGAGGAACCTGGCCACGGACCGGCTGTTTTGATCCTTGACTGGGGTGAGAGCCTCCCACTCGGCCTGCAGGCCCCAGTTCCAGGAGCACTGGCTCTTCTTGCGGCGCGCCTCCATCATCCAGAGGAGGTCGTCCAAGGCGTTGAGGGAGGCGATGCAGTCCCAGCCTCGGTAGCGCGGGCCGTCGTAGGCATAGTGCTTCCAGACCGCCTTGACTGTCTGGACCTGCGCCAGGGCGGGGGCGGCCAGCCCGAGCAAGAGGATGGCGAAGACTTTTCTCATTTTCTCTCTCCTTTTGAATGCTTCTGGACGTAGCGGATGGCCAGGGCCCCGGTCCGGCGCACCTCCTCCCGGATGCGGGGACTGCGGAGGTCCCGGATCGAATGCCAGCGCATCCCGTCGTGCTCGGCCTCCCTGTAGCTGGCCTTCCCGTTTTTGGCGCGGCAGAAGTAGACGAGGTCTATGTGCTGGGGGTGGCCGGGGATGTCCTCGAGCTGGACGTGGTTGGGGACATGGAGGTATCTGACCTCCGGCTCCCGCGGGTCCGGGCTGCTTTTGGGCGAGAGGATCTCGACCTCAAGCCCTGTCTCCTCCCTGATCTCACGCAGAAGGGCCTCCTCCGGGAGTTCCCCCTCGTCTATGTGCCCCCCGGGCGGGAGCCAGTGCCTGAGTTTCTTGTGAAAGAGAAGGAGGGTTTTTCCGCCCCTCACCACGTAGCCGGTCGCGACGAAGTGCCTCTTCACGGGCTCTAACGTATAAAAATTGCGCGCCCGCGTCTAGCCGAAAAGCACGGGGCAGACGGCGCCTCCCCTGGCCACGTTCACGATCTCCCCCGGTCCGATCCGCGAGGCGAAGCCGAAGCCCCTGCCTCCGAAGAAGACTCCGATGATGGCTCCGCAGTCTTTGAAACGTATCCTGCCTTGGCGCAGATAGGCCATTGGGAGCTTGAGGCCCTCCCGGTATTCCTGGACCACGAAGCCCCCAGGCCTCTCCAAGGCCTTCCCCAGGGCCTCGCGCCACTTCCCCGGCGCGGCCCTCGGACCGATGAGGATCCTTTCCCCGCCTGCTCCCCAGGCAGGCTTGAGGACCAGGTTCTCCCTGGTTTTGAGGACGTACTCAGGGAGGTCTACGCTTTTCCCCTCGGGGGACTCTGTCCTGCGCTCGCCGAAGGCCCTGGTCCAGGGCACGTGTTCTCGAAAAAGCGAGAGCTCCCTCTTGCTGAAAAGCGCATGATAGCGGCTCGAGGTCAGGACCTCCAGGAGGGATTTCGGCGCGAAATCAGCGGCGAAGCCGGGCGCGACCCTTCCCTCCTCCCAAAGCCTCCTGAAGGCCTTGAGGCTCGGATTCCGGGGGCCTCCCAACTCCTCGAAGGAGAAGTCCCGGTAGGCGAAGGCGATCGGCTTGCCTCCGAGGAAGACCTTCTCCTTGCAGAGTTCTAGCTCCCGGGGGTCGGCGTGGACCGCGCTCATTGCGGTCTTTCTCAAGGAATCCACGATCCGCGGGATCTCGGAGAATCCTCCCGCCACGGGCAGCTTTTCCAGGAAGGCGATGGCCTCTCCTTGGGCCGGCCGGCAGAAAGGCGAGATCCAGTTCTTGAAAAGCAGGAGCAGGTCAGGCGGGGCTTTGAGCCCATGGCGGCGGCCCAGCTCAGGAAGGCTTTCCAGTATCTCCTGGGCCATGGGCTGGTTGTAGAGGCTGGCCAGGAGCAGGGAGTTCGATTCGTAGAGGAAGGGTTTGGGGATCCCGTTTTCCAGGGCAAGCCCGAAGTCAGGCCTGAGGAGCAGGGAGGAAGCCGTCCTTGGGCTCAAGGTCTGCCGCAGCCAGGACTCTGTCCTGGCCTGGGGTTTGACGATCTCGGCGAAGCCCAGGGCGTTGTCCCGGTGGAGCCTTGGCGCGCGCCTTTGAAGCCGGTAGACCGCGCGGGTCACTGATTTCAAGGCCGGCAGAACCTGTCTTGGCAGGACCAGGGGGACCAGGCTCAAGGGATGGCAGTCTTTCCCCTTGTAGAAGAGCTTTTTGCGGCGCGCCAGGGCCTGGACGCGGGAGACGAGCCTTTCGCACTCCACGGGGCCCAGGGCCATGAGGCGCTCAGGGAGCGAGCTCATGACCCCGGGAAGGAGAGAGCTTTTAGGCGCTTGCCTGCCTCACTTCGGATTTTCCCAGTCGAACTCCTCGGGCAGTTCTTCGAGTTTTTTCTCGACCTTCTTGGCAGGCTCCTCCAGCTTGGGCTGCTTGAGCTTCTCTTCAGCCTCCAGGGCCTTCTTGCTGGCTTCCAAAGCCTCTTGGAGGTCCTTGGCGAGGGTCGAGACCATGGTGGCTCCCGAGGAGCCCTCCTCCTCCTCGAACTTCTTTGACCTGTAGACAGTGGCGCCGTGATCCTCCAGGCATTCCCGCAGGTCCTCCTCCGGGTTCCAGGCCACGATCCCCTCGATGAGGTTGCTCTCCGCGTTGAAGACAGGGCTTCCTGAGTTGCCGGCAAAGGTGTCCAGGTTGGACTCGAACCTGGTTCTATGGACCCTGCTGACCTTTCCGTTTGCCACCACCTTGGCCGGGAGGCCCAGGGGATGGCCGATCATGTAGAGAGGCATGCCCTTCTTGACGTCATCCTGGGCCTGCTTGAGGTTGACATCGAGGGGAGCCCGGCCCTTGACCGCCTGGTTGAGGCGCACTATGGCCCAGTCCTCGGCGCCGTCGACTATCATGCTCTTGACCAGGGCCTTGCAGGTGTATATGTCCTCTGTCTTCACGGTCCTGGGATCCGCCTTTTCCGCGGCATAGGAGAAACCGAAGACGAAGCTGGTCATCTGGCATTCCTGCTCTCGGCTCAAAAGGCCACCGCTTTTCTTGAAGCAGTGTCCTGCTGTCAGGAGGATGTCCGGTCCGACCAGCACGCCCGTGCAGAAGGCTCCGATGGGCTGGTCGCCGAAAGGCTCTTTCTCGCAGAGGGTCTTGGCCTCCCTCAAGGTCTCCAGGCGGTCCAGCTTGATCTCCGCGCGCTTGTCGTTTTGCGGCAGCCGGAAGCTGAAGAGGGCGGCGACGCTTCCGGCCTTCTGCTTGTGAGTCTCCGTGGCTTGGTAGACTTCCCTGCGGTCGTCTTGCCCGTAGATGATGGGAAGGATCCCGGAAGGGATGGCGGCCCAACTTGGCCTGCCGCAGGGCGCAAGGAGCGCCAAAAGAATCGCCGCGTTGCGGATTTTTCTGCTCTGCATGGACCTGCCTCCTATACGGGATGTGCCCCAGGATAGCTTATGCCGGGAGGGCCTGCCAGGAGCAGAGGGCCTAGCCCAGGCTGGGTCCTTTGTCCCCTGATATGCGACGGCAAGAAGTTCGGCGCGGGTTTTCCATTGAAGCGCGCCAAGAACTTCTTGCCGCGCATACTAGAGGCCGGCGAAAAAGCCAGCGATCTCGGAGGCAAGCTCTTGCGGCCGGTCCAGGGGCACGTGATGGTGGGCTTCCGGGATCTCCGCCCCCCTGGCCCCAGGGATCCCGCGCACCGCGCGTTCGAAGGCCCTGTGGTCCATGACCACGCTTTTCTCCCCTCGCACGACCAGGGTCGGGACCTTGATGGAGGCCAGAAGCGGCCAGATGGGCTGGTACTGGTAGAGGAAGGCCCTCCAGTCGAACTTCCATGTGAATCCCCCGTCAGCGCGCCTAAGGCAGTGCCTGGCCAGGGCCCTCAGGACCTCCGCGTCCAGCAGGGTGCCCCTGGGCTGGAGGTGGAAGGCGCGGAGCATGGTCTCCTCGTCCGGGTAGAGGGGCTGGCTGCGGCTGCGCGTGCGCTCGAAGCTCCTGGCCTTGGACTCGTAGTACTCCGGCAGGAAATCCACTAGGACCAGGGCGAGGAGGCGCCCGGGATGGCGCCTGGCGTACTCCAAGGCGATCCTGGCTCCCAGGGAGTGGCCGCAGAGGACCATGCGCGGCCAGCCCAGGGCGTGCCTGGCCTCCTCCATGTCCTCCACGAAGCCCTCGGTGTCGTAGCGGCCGTCGGGCCTCCACTGGCTCTCCCCATGGCCGCGGAAGTCCAGGGCCACCGGCTTGAAGCTCTTGGCCAGGAAGGGGGCCGAGGGGTCCCACCAGCGGGCGTTCCCGGCCATGCCGTGGGCCAAAAGCAGGGGGGCTCCCTCCCCTCCCCAGGACAGGAGGTGGAGCCTGGGGTCCTCGTTGGTCCAGAGGGACTGGGGGAGGAGGCTTTCTTCCCGAGCCTCGATGGGTCCTGGCATATTAGGATTC
>Ga0137796_10001723_pt1 | contig 12227 bp, 6 predicted proteins | sample OV2TP3_FD_97704 | JGI IMG/M metagenome (GOLD analysis project Ga0137796, IMG submission 97704)
GATGACGCCGTGCTCGTGCGCGTATTCGAGCGCCTCGGCAATCTGTTTGGCGATGGGCAGTGCTTCCTCGAGCGGCAAGGCCCCGTGCGCAATGCGGTCGGCCAGCGTAGGCCCTTCGACTAATTCCATCACCAGCGCGCGCGTGGCGCCAGACTCTTCGAGTCCGTGAATGGTGGCGATGTGGGGGTGATTCAGCGAGGCCAGCACTTGCGCCTCGCGCTGGAAACGAGCCATGCGCTGGGCGTCTTGCGCGAAAGCCTCAGGCAGCACCTTCAGGGCGACGTCGCGGCCCAGCTTGGTGTCGGTGGCGCGATACACCTCGCCCATCCCGCCCGCGCCCAGCTTCGCGGTGACTTTGTAGTGCGCGATTTTGTCGCCAGCGTTCACACCGAATCCTTCGGAAGCGCGATCAGCCGGAGCGGCGGCGGAAGATTCTGCCCCAGCGCTTCCCAGCGCGCTCGTACTTCCTGCATGAGCGGCGCGAATCGCGGATCGCTGCGGACGTTGGCCAGCAGCGGGTCATACACCGCAAGGAACGGGTAATGGATAAAGCCGTGCTCCATGCCGATGCGAATCCAGCGCAGGGCCTCGTCGTTGCGGCCGATGAGCGAGTAGCAGTCAGCGATGTACCGGCCCAGATGATCCACCCAGCCCGCGGATCTTTCCACCAGCGGTGTCATCTGCGCGCACGCCTTCTCGGCCTGCCCTTCCAGCGCGTACTTGAGCAGGAGGGCGCAAGCGCGAGGAACCGGCGCCGTCAAGCTCGCGGCGGTCCTCTCCAGGACGGCGATGGCTTCCTCGCGCATTCCGGCTGCGGCAATCGCAGAAGCCGCAAAAAGGTGCAAGTTGGAAGGCACCGGCGCCAGTTCAATGGCGCGCCGTCCCCCCGTCAGCGCCTTTTCGAAGCGTCCGGACATCATGTGGTGATAGGTATGGGTCAGCCACGTTACGGGAGTCAGTGGATCCATCTGGACCAGTTCTTCGATGTAGCCCTCGACGTCGACGCCCGCCGCGTTGGCGAACCGGGTCAACTCCGCCAGCGCATTGGGGTCGCTGGGGCGCAATTGATAAGAACGCTGGCAATCGTGAAGCGCGTTGGCCGTCTGCCCTCGCATCCCCGCCACGAGCCCACGGACGAAAATCGCCAGATGGTTCTGGGGATCCAGGGTTAGAGCGCGTCGCACACAGTCCGTGGCCTCCTCCAGATGCCGTTCGTCGGGATCAAACATCCCATTGACCTTGTTCCAGCAAATCTGCCCCTTGGTCGCGAGCAGAAGTGGATTCTCGCCCACAATCCCCAGGGCTTGCTCCACCAAACGGACGGCCCGATCCTGCGAATCGGGCGTCCACCCGTAAATCTCCTGCCGCGCACGCAAGTAACATTCGTAAGCCACCACATTCTCGATGGGCCGCTGGACGACTTGCTGCGCTCCCGAGTCGGTGAGCTTCACTTTCAGGGCCTCGACGATTCTTTGCGCAATCTCTTCCTGAATCCCGAAAACGTCGGCCACCGAGCCGGAATACTTCTCGCTCCAAACGGGTGTATCGGTGGCGGCCTCGATCAATTCAGCGGTCACGCGCAGCGAATCGCCGGCCCTTCGCACCGAGCCCGAGACCACGTGGGTCACACCCAGCTCCCTGGCGATGGTAGGCGTGTCCTGAGTCTTGCCCTTCAGCGCCATGGCGGAATTGCGCGAGATAACTCGCAGGACTTCGACGCGCGAAAGATCGCTGATGATCTCTTCGGTGAGGCCGTCGCTGAAGTAATCGTTCCCCGGCTCCGGGCTGCGATTGACGAACGGCAGCACAGCCAGGGATTTCCCGTCCACCCGTGTGGTTCCCGAATCGGCGCGTGCCAAGCCGGAGTCCGCTGGCGTTGCCGAATGTACCACTGGAGCTGTCGCGACCGGTTCGTTCTCCACGTACGCGATTTCCAGACCGGCTTTACGCGCGCCATCCAGCAGGTGCTGCCTGTGCTCGGGATCGAACCACTTCCTGGCCTCCCGGGGAAGCGAAACGCCGGCATTCGGCCGGAGCTTAAGCAACTCGCGTACCGCCTTGGCGCCGGCTTCACGTTCGCCGAGCTGCCCGCAGGCAGCCGCGGTCAAGGCAAAACTACCCCAGTCGCTGGTCGCATTCATTTTGGTGGCGAAGTTCAGCGCGCTGTGGTAGTCGCGCTGGTGGTAGGCGTTGTTGAAGTTCACATGCCAGTACCACCCAGGGTGATGCGGATTGAGTTGCTTGGCTCGATCGGACAGCCCCACGCCGCGTTCCCATTCGCCTGCATAGGCCATCATTTCACCAAGAAGAGCGAGCGAGTTGCCGTCCAGCGGGTTCAAGGCCACCGCACGCTCGGCGGCGCTTTGGAAGCTCCGGAAATCCTTCTGGAAGAAGTGCGCCTGAGCCAGGCTGAAATAGGCCAGGTGATTGGAAGGGGCAGCCTCGACGGCACGCTTTGCAGCCGCTGACCCGCGGGCTAGAGAGTCGGCCTGAAGATCGAAGCCCTGCGCGTAGTCCTGAACGCACAGCAAGGCCAGCATCGCCCAGGCATCGGCATAAGCCGCTGCCTTTTGCACCGCCAATCCCAGTCCAGGCCAAGCCGCCGCAAGGTCTTCCGAGGTGTACCGCCCAAAGTAGCCGAGGCCGCGAAGCACGGCCTCGTAAGGGCTCAGCGTGTCGGCGGCGCGGCCGCGAAGCGTTTCGCTCATGGTGCGGGTCAGGACCCCATGTGTGTCAGCGACAGTGGAAACGATGCGAGGCACGAGATCGTCCTGCAGCTCGAAGATACTTTCGGCCGTGAAAGGGCGCTCGTAGGTTTCCGCCCACAAGTGCGCCCTGGAACTTACGTCCACCAGTTGCACCGCCAGGCGCAGCCTTGACCCCGCTTGACGCAGGCTGCCTTCCATCACGTAGCGCGCGCCGAGTTCGTTGCCCGCGGCGCGAACATCGGCCACCTCGCCTTTGAATCGCGCAGTCGAACTACGCGCGATGACCCGCAAATACGAGAAGCGTGACAGCCCGGTGATGATTTCTTCGGTCATTCCCTCGGCCAGCGCCGTGAGGTCAGCGTTCGCCCCGCTGCACTTGAATGGCAGGACCGCCACCCAGAATCCTTCTTCGGCGCGGCCCACGCCGGAATCGGCTGCGGCCACCGAACTTGACTCTGCGCCTCGTGCGCGTCGGGCGGCTGCCGCAGTTTGCGGCGCAAGCCGCGCCAATTCGAGAAACTCGTTGCACACATCGAGCGCGGTCTGAATGCGGTGACGCGGATCCTTTTCCAGGCAGCGGCGGATAATGCGCGCCAGATCCGCGGGCAGGTCATCTCTTGCGTCTGTGACCGCCGAAGGCGTGTCCCGCAGGATGGAAGAGGCAAGCTCCATCGAGGAGCGCCCCTCGAAAGGCCGGCGGCCGGTAGCCATCTCATAGAGCAGGATGCCGAGCGAAAAAATGTCGGTGCGGTGGTCCACCACGCGGCCCGCGACCTGTTCAGGTGACATGTAGGCCGGCGTGCCCATCACCACTCCCGCTTGCGTGTGCCCATCCGAACTCAGCGTAGCGTCAGTGGAGATGTCCGCGCGCGTCTCCTTGGCCAGGCCGAAGTCCAGTACCTTGACGCGGTCACTCTCCGTCACCATCACGTTGGCCGGTTTCAGGTCGCGGTGTACCACGCCCTTTTCGTGTGCCGCCGCCAGCGCCTCGGCCAGCGCGATGGCAATCTCGGTGAGCCGCCCCATCGGCAGCCCGCCCTCCGGAATGCAACGATTGAGCGGCTGCCCCTCGATCAATTCCATGGTGAAGAAGTGCACACCGCCGGCTTCTTCCACAGAGAAAATGGTAACGATATGCGGGTGATTGAGTGCGGCCACCGCGCGCGCCTCACGCTGAAAGCGCGCCAGGCGTTGCGCATCGCGGGCCATCTCCGCGGGCAGAACTTTCAGCGCCACGTCGCGGCTCAGCTTGGTGTCGGTGGCACGATACACTTCGCCCATGCCACCCGCCCCGATCTTTGCCACGACGGTGTAGTGCCCGAGTTTGTCGCCTGCATTCATTTAGTGTAGTGAAGCAGGCTACGCCTGCGTGTCTTTGCGGACAGGTTGAAAGGCTGTCCCACCTTAGTAAAAGTAGAGGCGCGGCCATGTTAGGTGGGGGAAAGGCACAAGTCAACGCAAGCGGATTCCTGGTAGTGGTGCATGAGCGCTGTGACACCACTACCGGATTCCTCGGTTGGCAAAGAACGTAGAGAAAAACAAGAAGGATGGATCAATCTACAACGAAGCGGACGCCGACGCCGCGTCCGGCGACGATGCGCGCGACGATGCACTTCACCATCAGCGGTTTGGCGAGGTGCAGGCGGGCCTGGAAGCTTTGGCCGAGGGCAAAGCGCTCGCGTGTGGCCACGAACATTCCTTCGCGGCTTACGTCGGTGACGAACGCTGGCACGATCCCCTGCTCGGTGCGGATGTCGAGCTCGGCATGCAGCGGGTAGCGCGGCGAATGGCGTGTTTCGGCGACGGTCGCCCTCACGGGTATCTCCGAGGCCTGGTTCGAGGGCGCGCCCTGCTGACGATTCGGCATGTGATACCCCTCCCCCAGGACTTGCCATGGGTCTCGCACCGGGAATGCCAAACATGCCAAAACATAACCGCAAGTAAATCATGCGCTTATCCAGGTGTATCGAATCAGGAAGCAGGTAGGAATTACAGCCACTCAGTCGCTTTGAAATGGCGTGGGCTTCACCCATGCCACGCGATGTGCGTATCTAAAGGACGAGCCCACCCACGAATTCACAGCTACGGATGCCTGCCAAGCAAGCGGCGCAGCAGCACGAGCTGGCCGATGTGGTAGGCGTTGTGGTCGGCCAGCACCAGCGCTTCGCGCAACAGGGTGTGCTTGGCTTCAGCTTCCGGATGATTGACGCGGGCAAAGAGGTCGCGCTTGGGGTCGGCGACCAGCTTGGCCATGGCGCGCATGTCCGCGCGAAACGCGGCGACGCTCTTCCTCCACGCGACGTCATCCGGCGGCGCGTCCGTGGCCGGCCAGTAGCCGCCGGGAAACGCCGGCGAGGCGTGCTTCGGGTTGCGGCAGAACTCGACGAAGTCCCACAGGCAGATGCGCAGATGCTCGAGCAACTGCCACGCCGTGTGCGCTGCACCCGGCGGACGCACGCCGCGCTGCTCCGGCGCAAATCCTGCCACGGCATCGTCGAAGCCGAGGTGCGCATCCGTGCTGGCGAGCAGGCTCACCACATGAGCGCGCAGAGCGCGCGCGGCGGGGCCGCCTGCCGCGGTGACTGAACGCGTAGCGCGCCGCTTTTGTTTTCTTCTGGCCATCATTTTCTCCTCAGTGTGGCTGTGGTGACTGAGCAGGAAAGTTCATGCGGCGCATCAGCTCCTGAAAGCGAGGATCAGAGCGCAGCGGGTCGAACAGCGGTTCGACGCCAATGAAAACCATCTGCCAGTTGCGTTCCTGGTAAGCCTGCTCCATCCATGCCAGCGCGCGGTCATACTGCTTCAGCCCGATGTACGGAGCCACCAGGATAAAGGCGGGAAGCCCGCCAGTCTGTTTCTCCCGCTGGAGTCCTGCCAGGAGGCGGTCGGCTTCTGATTTGCGACCTGCCGCGGCGTAGTAGGTGGCCAGGCCCATTTTGAGTTCCGGGATGTCCGCCTGAAGGGCTTTGGGCTCGAGCACCGCAATCGCTTTGGCCGTCTTGCCGGAGTTATGCAGGGAGAGCGAGAGGTAGAAGGTGGCGATGAAGTAACCCGGATAGGTCTCGATGGTCTTCTCAAAAGAGCGTATGGCCTGTGGATACCGGCGGGCGTAGTAATCCACTTTTCCGGCGGAAAGGTCCGCACCAGGGGATAGCGGGTTGAGGTCGCGAGCCAATTGCACCTCCGGCCGGGCCTCCTCGAAGCGTCCGAGGTTGATCAGCAGCTCTCCCAGTGACTGGTGCCCCGTGGCGTAGCTAGGATTCAGCTCGATCGCCCTATGGTAGCGGCGTATCGCCTCTTGCCAGTCCCACTCGAAAAGCTCAGCGACGGTGCCGAGCGAGGCATGGGCTTCCGCGAGAGTGTCATCCAGTTGTACGGCGCGGCGGGCCGCTTCTTTGGCCTTGGGGTACGCCACGTTGGTGGGCAAGGCGTTGTAAGCGGCGAGCGAGCTGTAGGCGTCCGCCAGCCCTGCGTAGGCGGGTGCGTACTCCGGGTCAGCCGCGATGGCCTGCTCGAAGTATTCCAACGACCGGCGAAACTCCAGCACGCCGCGGCGGCGCCAGTGGTCGCGGCCACGGAGGTACGCTTCGTAGGCGGCAGGATTCACAGGGCGGGTGGCCACGGGGCTCTCGCTGTGCTCGCGCGCCAGGGCCAGGCGGATTTCTCCCGCGACGGCGCGGGCCACTTCCCGGTGAACCGCCAGCACATTGCGCATATCGCGCTCGTACTCCTGCACCCACAAATGCGTGTCGCTGGATGCCTCGATGAGCTGGGCTGTGATGCGGACGCGCTCGCCGACGTGCAGCACGGAGCCTTCTACCACTGCGTCTACGCCCAGCTCGCGAGCGATCTGTTGCAATGGCTTGCCTCGGCCCCGGTACTGAGATGCGGAGGTCCACGACTTCACTTTCAGCTCGCTGATTTTGGAGAGTTCGGTGGTGAGCGCATCGGTCATGCCATCTACAAAGTAATCCTGTTCCGAATCGCGTGACAGATTCTCCAGGGGCAGTACCGCCAGCGAGCGGATTTGCCCCGGCGGGCTGCCGCCGCGGAACAGGCGTGTTCGCACACCCGCCACATCGAAGGTGAAGGTCAGGATCGCAATCAGCACGGCGATACCCACAGCCCAAGTCCATGTGCGGCGCCTCACACCCGCGGGCGGCGGCAAAGAAGGGACGGTGGCGGTCACGGTTGGGTTCAGGAATCGCCGCAGGTCCACAGCCAGCTCTTTAGCCGACTGGTAGCGATCCTCCGGGTCCTTCTCGAGACACTTCAAGATAATGCGTTCCAACTCCGCAGACAGGTGAGGATTGAGCAGTCGCGGCAGCTGGGGCGGGCGCTGCAAGATGGCGTCGATGAGCTCGGTGACGAGCCTTCCCGCGAACAGCCGCTGGCCGGTGGCCATCTCAAACAGTATGCAGCCCAGCGCGTGGATGTCTGTGCGGGCATCGGCCGGGCGGCCGCGCACCTGCTCCGGCGCCATGTAAGGCAGTGTGCCAACAGCCTGTTGCGACCTGCTGAGGCTGACGGTTAGCGCCTCGTCGGTCACGGGATGGAGGATGCGCGCCAAGCCGAAGTCGAGTACCTTCACCTGCCCCTTCGGTGTGACCATTACATTGCTGGGCTTCAGATCGCGGTGAATAACGCTGTGCTCGTGCGCCTCTTCGAGCGCAGAGGCAATCTGCTGGCCGATGGCGGCGAGTTCCTTTTCCGGTAGCGGTGCCCCGGCGATGCGATCGGCGAGGGAATTGCCCGGCACGCACTCCATGACAATGAAATCCGTGCCGGCGTGCGTATCGAAGTCGTGGACAACGGCGATGTTGGGATGGTTCATGCGGGAGAGCGCCAGGGCTTCCCTGCGAAAACGCTGGCGGGCATCGTCGCTCGAGAGCGCATCGGGCGGCAGGACCTTGACGGCCACATCGCGTTCGAGCCGGATGTCGCGGGCGCGATAGACCACACCCATGCCGCCTTCACCGAGTTTCTCGATGATCCGATAGTGCGAGAGTGTGCCGCCAACCATGGAAATGTGGCCGGACCGTTAGCTGTGGTGACGCTACACAAGGCGCTGGGACGTGTCAACGAGTGGCGGGGGAGTAGCAAGCGGTTACGAGTTGACTGTTTGCAAGACCGCTGGCGGCGGCTAAGATGGGTGCGCGCTTCAGGGGTCACCATGGAAATCGAGCAGGGAATTCGGCGCAGCGACCGCGTCACGCTGGCCGTGCCGGTGGAGGTGCTGGGCACAGAGGCGGGCGGCGGAGATTTCTTCGATGTCACGGAGACGCAGCGCATCAGCCGACACGGCGCGTCGCTGGTGGTGCGGCGCAAGCTGGCGCCCGACCAGGAACTGACGCTGCGCAATCTCGAGAACCATCGCGAGGCGGAGATCCGCGTGATTGGTCAGATTGGCACGAGCGAGCGCGGGGAGGTCTATGGCGTCGCCTTCACCAGCGACAGTGCGAACCTGTGGGACATCGAGTTCCCGCCACTTTCGGAATCAGAAGACGCTGCCCTGCGTATCGTCATGGCCTGCGTGGCCTGCAAAACGCGCGAGGTAGCCTATCTGAATGAACTCGAAGCGGAAGTCTTCCACGCCAGTGGCGTGCTGCGGCGCAAGTGCGCGCGCTGCCGCCAGTCCACCGTGTGGCGCGAATCGGCCGGCGTGCCCCAAGCGCCAGCCGCGAAACAAACCGTGCGCGCTTCCGTGACGGATGCGGATCGCACTCATGCCGCCATGGATGCCATGCCGGTTGCGGAGTCCATCGGCTCGCACGCGGAGGTGCGGGACGACGACGAACCCCCGGCGGAGCCGCGTACCCAGAACGACCGCAAACACACCCGCAGCAAGCTGAAGATTGTGGTCTGCATCCGCCGCTTCCACGACGCGAAGGACCACTGGGGTGCGGAGGAAGAAGTGCTGGAAACAGCGGACGTCTCGCGCGGTGGCTTCGGTTTCTCGAGTGGCGTGCGCTACCGCAAAGGGAGTCACGTCGAGGTGGCGATTCCCTACAAAGCCGGGGCCGGCGCCGCGAATATTTTTGTTCCCGCCAAAATCGCCAATGTGCGCACACTGAAAGACGGCCGCCGCCGCTATGGCGTTGCCTACATTCCCGTCCACAAAGGCTGGCCGGGCGCGGCGTAGCACAGGCTCACAGCCTGTGCGTTTTTCATCAGCCATACCACGAGCACAACCTGCCCGATGTCAGGACTCGGCGGAGTCCATCGGACTCCTGAAACAGGAGAAGTTGCGCCACTTTGCGTAGCCTATAACTACTTCTCAGTCGCTTCTTTGCGCTTCAACTCGGCGAACCAGTTCAGCACGACGTGAAATTGCAGCGGGGCGGGATTCGGGTTGGCGCTGCGAACCATGACAAACTCTTTTCCATTCGGAAAGACGTCGTAGAAGAGATGGAATGTCTCGTAACCTTGGAGACCTCCGAACAGAACCCGCGGCCGGCCCAACTGGAGCGAGGCTCCGCGTTGCACCGGCACGGCGACGAGTTTGTCGTCCTGAACGAAAAACAGCTCGGAGCCATTGCGTGCCCAGCGCGGGACGTTGCCGCCTTCGGTCGAGACCTGCATGCGCGGTCCCGGGCCGGGGAAGGGCTGTACATAGACCTGGTCGCGGCCCGATTGGTTGGAGGTATAGGCGATCCACTTGCCATCGGGCGAAAACTCAGGCTCGGTTTCTACAAAAGGCGTTTGCAGGAAGACCTGGCTTTTTCGCTCCTTCATCGAAAAGACGAAAATATCCGCATTCAGATTGCGGCCGGCTCCCGAGTCGGTCGAGTAGGCCAGCCATTCCCCATCGGGGGATAGAGAATGGGGTGTAAGGTCCGATTCGCTCTGCACCAGAAGCTCGGGTGGGCGACTGGTGTCTAACGACTCCTCGAACAAGTTTTGGGGGCCGGCGCGCGAGGAGGTAAAGACAAAGCCCTTGCCATCGGGCCGCCACACGGGAAATTGATTCTCGAAAGCGAACGTCATCCGCGTGAGGGTGCCGCGTTCCAAGTCATACAACCAAACGTCGTCGTCCGAGGAGTGAATATACAGCGCGATGCGCGTTCCGTCGGGAGAAACCCGGGGGGCTTCGTAATTGCGCGGTTCCGCCAGCAGCGGGGTGGTCTTGCCTGTGCGGTCCACACGAACCATGGTGCGCATCCAACCTGTGTCGCCGGTTACGGTGATCAGACTGCCGCCGCGGGAGACCGAGAAATTGGTTGCGCCAGTGCCTGGATGGATGGCCACGCTTTCGCCGAGCGGGACGGGGGTCCCGGTAATCTCCATTTTCTGAAGGTCGAACGGTACGGCATGAAGTGCGCCCAGCCGCCCGAACATGATGTGGCCGGTGGAAATGTAGCGCGCGCCGGTTCCTCCCTCGATCAGGACGCGGCGTTTGCCGTCGGCGAGCGTCACCAGTTCAATCCTCGCCTCATCAAAGCTTTTGCCGGCAAGCTCCACGGTGAAGAGCGCCGCCTTGCTTCCGGGCAGGACGTGGGGCCACACGTGCCCGCTTTCGCCCTTCTCGATCAAGCGCTCGGTCAGCGGCCGCGGCGTGCCCCCGGCGGAGTCAATGGTGAACAGGCCCTGGCTAAGATCCCCGCTGAAGACGATCCGGCCGTCGTCGCCCCAACTTGCTCCACCCATCGTTCTGACTTCAGCGAGAGCAATCGGCGCCCCGCCATTCAGGGGTATCTTTTTCAGCGCCCCGTCGGCGTCAAATCCAACCCACTGCCCATCGGGGGAAATGAACGGCGACGCTGCCGCTTCGGTGCCCGCCAGCGGGACCGGTTCCGCCTTGTCCATCGAGCGGAGGAACAACCGTCGAACTCCGCCAGCGGACCCTTCAAACACAATTTTGGAACCGTCTGGGGAGATATCCGCAATCGGCCGCGCTTGCCAAGCGATGAGCGTTACATCCTTGGGAATCGGCAAATCGAAGCGCACAGCCGCGCCGTCGGAAGGCGCTTCGGTTCGGGGCAGGAAAGACCACGTGAGCACGGAAGAAACCAGGGCGAGCAATCCAGCTCCGATCAAGACCGCGGGCTGCCGCAGCGCGTCAAGCGGAGATACGCTCGCCGCAACCTCAGGCCGACCACCGGGCGGACTTGGCGCGGCAATCTCCGCTTCGATTTCCAGCCGCGCGTCGCCGATGTCGCGCAGGCGGCTTCGGGCTTCCTTGTGCAGGCAGCGGCGCAGCAGCTCGCGGAACCGTCGAGGCGTGTTCGGCGGAAGAGCATCCCAGTCCGGCTCCTGGGTGATAACGCGGGCCAGCACGTCGGACGCAGTCTCGCCGCCAAACAACTGCCGTCCCGCCAGCATTTCGTAGAGCACCACGCCGAACGACCAGATGTCGGCACGGCGGTCCACCGGTTTGCCGCGCGCCTGCTCGGGTGACATGTAGGCCGCCGTGCCCAGGATGATGCCCGCCCGCGTGGTGGCCACACTCAGCGTGGGCGAGTTGGAAATATCGAGGGACGACGGCTCATCTTGCAGTGCTTTCGCCAGACCGAAGTCCAGCACCTTTACTTGACCGTCGGCGGTGATTTTGATGTTGGCGGGCTTCAAGTCACGGTGCACGATGCCCTTTTCGTGCGCGTACTCCAGCGCTTCGGAGATTTGCTTGGCGATGGGCAGCACTTCCTCGACCGGCAACGGGCTTTGCGCCAGGCGCTCGGCCAGGGTAGGCCCATCGACCAGCTCCATCGCCAGCGCTTGCGTGCCGTTGTGGTGCTCCAGCCCATAGATGGCGGCGATGTTGGGGTGGTTGAGCGAGGCCAGCACCTGCGCTTCGCGTTGGAAGCGCGCCATGCGCTGGGCATCTTGCGCGAAGGCAGCCGGCAGAACCTTCAAGGCGACGTCGCGGCCAAGCTTGGTGTCGGTGGCGCGGTAAACTTCGCCCATGCCGCCTTCTCCGAGCTTGGCCGTTACCTTGTAATGCGCAATGGTTTGCCCAATCACCAGTTTGACCGGGCGAGATTCTATCAGGGAGATACGCAGCCGGAGACAAACAAATACGATGCTGGGAACAAGAAACGAGCAATGACAGGCTAAGACATGGGTGCAAAGTGAACCACTGCTTACGGCTTCTACTCGAAGACGATGCGGCCGTCGAGGATGGTGTAGAGCACGCGCGTTTCGAGCAACTCGGCGGGCGGACGGGAGAAGATGTCGCGGTCGAGCACAACCAGGTCGGCCAGCTTGCCCGCCTTGATCGAGCCTTTGGACTCCTCTTCGAACGTAGTCCACGCGTTGTTGAGGGTGAACCAGCGCACTGCCTCTTCCATCGTGACGCGCTCGGCCGGAAACCAGCCCGCCGCGGGCTCGCCCTTGAGCGTCTGCCGCGTGACGGCAGCGTAGATGCCCATCAGCGGGTTGATCGGATAGTACGACGCGTTGGTGCCCGGCCAGTCGGAACCGAACGACATCACCGCGCCGCTGCGCTCGATGGACCGAAACGTGTACGCAAAACGCGCGCGGGCGCCGATGCGCTCTTCCATCCAGCGCATGTCGTCGGTG
>Ga0137796_10001725_pt1 | contig 12223 bp, 8 predicted proteins | sample OV2TP3_FD_97704 | JGI IMG/M metagenome (GOLD analysis project Ga0137796, IMG submission 97704)
CGCACCGTCGGTTTCGCCTTCCTCCGGATAGAGAAACACGAGATCGATGTCGGACGAGACATTCAGCTCGCGGCCACCGAGCTTCCCCATGCCGACGACGACCAGATCGCAGTCGCCGCCGGAAGGCGCGCGCGGCGCTCCGTGCGCGGTGGAGACGTGGCCTTTCGCCCAGGCGAGCGCAGTGCGGATCGAGGCATCCGCGAGATCGCTCATCGTCCCGCAGACCTCGGCGAGATCCGCTGCGCCGGCGAGATCGCGCGCCATCACGCGCAGCAGCACGCGATGACGCAGCCGTCTCAGGCGGCGCTTGATGGCGGGCTCGCTGTCGTCGCTCGCGCCGGCAAGCGCGCGCTCGATCCCGGCGCGCGGAAACGCGACGGCGGCGTCGACTTCGCTCGCCAGTTCCGGATGCAACGCCAGGAGCCGTTCGGCGTAGCGGGAAATCGTGATTTTCCGAATCGGATCGGGCATTTACCGATAGAATGACCCGCAGCGGGCGGGCGCGTCACTGGTTATAGGACGTTTGCCCGAATATAGAGGCAGCACGAAGCAGGATGCAAACCGAAAAGGAAAATACGGCGACCCGGGACAACACGCGGCGCGATGCTTCGCGCGCGAGCGGGCTCGTCGCGCGCTTCAGAGGCGCCGTCCCGGCGCGCACGCTGCGCGCGCTGGAGATCATCCTTTGGGCTGCATTCTTCGCGCTTGCGGGCGCGTTTCTCGCGCTGCGCTATTGGGTGCTGCCGAACGTCGAGCGCTACCGCGAAGACATCGCCGCCGCGGTATCGCAGGCAACGGGGCTGAAGGTGACGATCGGTGCGATCGAGGCCGACTGGGCTGGGTTGTGGCCTGAACTCACGCTGGCCGACGTGCGCGTCTATGATCGCGACGGGCGCGAAGCGCTGGTGCTCCCCGCGGTGGAGAACGTCGTGTCCTGGCGCTCGCTCGTTCACCGCGAACTGCGGCTGCATTCGCTTGCGATCGAAGGGCCGCGGCTCACGCTGCGGCGCGATCCGCAAGGCGTGATCACGGTGGCGGGAATCCGTATCGAGGGCGACGCCGGAGAGGGCGCGCTCGCCGAATGGGTGCTCGCGCAGCGCGAAATCGAGATCCGCAACGCGGAGATCGACTGGGTGGACGAACTGCGCGGCGCACCGCCGCTTGCGCTTTCCAGACTGAATTTCCGGCTGCGCAACGAGGATTACGAGCACTCCTTCGGCTTGTCGGCGCGTCCGCCCGCCGCGCTCGGCTCCGGGCTGGAGGTGCGCGGCGAGCTCGTCGGGCGCGCCGTGGGCGAGCTGAAGTCGTGGAACGGACGGGTTTTCGCCGAACTCGGATACACCGACCTCGCGGGGTGGCGCGCGTGGGTCGATTACCCGCTCGACGTGCGCAAAGGCCAAGGCGCGGTGCGGCTGTGGGCGACGTTCGTCGAAGGCAAGGTGAGGCGCGCGACCGCGGATCTTGCGCTCACCGGCGTGGTCGCACGGCTCGACAAGGACCTGCCGGTCATGGAGCTGCCCTCGGTCCGCGGCCGGCTTCACGGGCGCGATACCGAGCGGGGCTACGAATTCGGCGTGCGCAATCTCGCCGTCGCCTCCGGCCACGGGCCGGACATGCAGGCGACCAGCTTTCAGATCAACTGGGAGCGCGCCGCGGGCGAGCGGCCGCAGCGCGGCGTGGTCAGCGCCAACCTGATCGAGCTCGCGCCGCTTGCGCACCTTGCCGAGTACGTGCCGTTTCCGGCGGATCTGCGCAAGCTCATCGCCGAGCTCGCGCCGAACGGGAACCTGCTGGACGCGAAGTTCGACTGGTCGGGCGAACTGCCGGACGCGGCGACGTTCAACCTGAAGGCGCGCTTCGCGGGGCTCGAGATGAAAGCGTGGCGCACCATCCCCGGATTCTCGGGGCTTTCGGGAAACGTCGAGGCGAGCGAAACCCGCGGCGCGCTGCATCTCGCCTCGCAGAAGACGGGGTTCGACCTGCCCGCGGTGTTTCCCGCGCCGCGCATCGCGCTCGATACGCTCGGCGGCGAGATCCGCTGGGAACGCAAGCCGGGCGGAGCGCTTGCGGTGCGGATCGCGAACCTCGCGTACGCCAACGAGGATCTCGCCGGGAGCGCGCACGGCACCTACGCGTACGACGGGAAAGGGCCCGGCGTGATCGATCTTTCGGCGCAGCTCGAGCGCGCCGCAAGCCGGCACCTTGCGAAGTATTTGCCGCTCGCCTCGATCATGGGGGGCGAGACCCGCAACTGGGTCGCGACCTCGGTGCTCGACGGGAAGTCCTCCGACGTTCGCCTGCGCCTCAAAGGCGATCTGCGCGACTTTCCCTTCGCGGATGCGTCCAAGGGGCAGTTCCGGGTGGCGGCGAAGGTCAGCGGCGGCGCGCTCGACTACGCGACCGGCTGGCCGCGCGTGGAGGGCGTCGACGGCGAGCTGCTGTTCGAGCGCGACAGGATGGAAATCACCGGGCGCTCGGGGTCGATTCTGGGGACGAAGGTCTCGAATGTCCGGGTCAGCATCCCGAGCCTGCTCGCCGAGCGCACGCTGCTCGTGATCAACGGCAATGCCGAGGGTCCGACCGCCGAGTTCCTGAAGTACATCCAGCGAAGCCCGGTGCGAAAGATGGTCGACGGGCTCACCGACGGCATGAGCGCGCAGGGTAACGGCAAACTGCAGCTCAAGCTCGAATTGCCGCTCGAGGATCTGGGCAGGAGCAGGATCGCGGGCGAGTACCAGTTCCAGAACAACATCACGACCGTGGATCCGCGCCTGCCGCCGATCGAGCGCGCCTCCGGCCGCATCGGCTTCACCGAATCTGCGCTCACGGTGCACGAAGGGCGCGGGCAGCTCTTCGGCGGTCCGCTCAGCGTTTCGGGCGGATCGACTGCGGAGGGCGGCGCAGTGTTCGTTGCGCGGGGCGAAGCCACGGTCGCGGGAATGAGCGCGCTCATGGATCATCCGTGGCGCGCCCGGCTTACGGGATCGTCTCCGTACAGCGCCACGATCTCGGTCAAGGGCGCGCGCACGCAGGTCTCCTTCGAATCGCCGCTGCGCGGCGTCGCGATCGACCTGCCGCCGCCGCTTGCGAAGAATCCCGCTGACACGCTGCCGTTGCGCGTCGATCTGTTTCCGAGCGAAGACCGCGAGCGGATCTCGCTCACGGTAGGCAGGATCGTGGCCGCGGAGTTCCTGCGCGTGAAGCAGGGCGCCGAGATGCGCGTGCAGCGAACCGCGGTGGCGCTCAACCCGGCTGCGGGCGAGGCGCTGCGCCTCTCGGAGCGGCCCGGCACGCTGATCTACGGATCGCTGCCGGCGCTCGATCTGGACCGCTGGCTGCCGCTCATGGCGGGCGACGGCACTGCCGGGGCGTCGCGGTTCGATCTGCGCTTCGGCGTGCTCGACATGCTGGGCAAGCGCTTGAGCAACGTGGTGGTGCGCGGCGGTGCCGACGCCAGCGGATGGTCCGCGAACGTGAGCGCCTCGGAGCTTGCGGGCGATCTGAGCTACCGCGCCGAAGGCGGCGGCCGGCTGATGGCGCGCCTTGCGCACCTGCGCATTCCGGACGACTCTCCGGGCGCAAAGCCGGTCGAACGCACGCGGGAACTTCCTTCGGTCGATCTCATCGCCGAGAGCTTCACGCACCGCGACAGGCGCTATGGCCGGGTCGAGGTCGCGGCCTTGCACGACGGCCCGAACTGGCGCATCGAAAAGCTCGGAGTGGTGAATCCCGAGGCCTCCATTTCCGGCACCGGACTGTGGCGCAGCGGAACCGGTTCCCGAACCGCGCTCACGCTCAAGCTCGAATCGAGCGATGTGGGCAAGTTTCTCGAGCGCCTGGGCTACCCGGAGCGCGTTCGGGGCGCAACCGCGAAGATCGACGGCAAGCTGGAGTGGAGCGGCGATCCGTTCTCGATCGATTACCCCAGCCTGACCGGCGAGATCTCGCTCCATGCCGAGAAAGGGCAGTTGCCGACGATCGAATCGGGCATCGGCCGCATGCTCTCGCTCATCAGCCTGAACGTCACCGATGCGACCGCCAAAGGCTTCTCCTTCGACACGGTGTCGGCGTCGTTTCAGGTCGCGCGCGGCGTGATGAACACGAGCGACCTCAAGATCCGCGGCTCCGCGGCCGAGGTGACGCTGAACGGCGACTTCGACCTGGAGAAGGAAACCCAGAAGCTGCGCGTCAAGGTGGTGCCGAGCGTGCGGCGGGGCGTGACCACGCTCGCGACCATCGTCAATCCGGCGGTCGCGGTGGGCGTCGCGATCGCACAGAACGTGCTGAAGGACCCGATCGGCCAGATCCTTTCTTACGAGTACGACGTGAGCGGCAGCTGGGACGATCCCAAAGTTGAAAAGGTCGAGCCCCCGCTCCCCGCCGGCGGCCCGCCCATGTCTCCCTGAGCTGCGATGGCGCGCGTCGCAGCGATCCAGATGGTCTCCGCGCCCGAGGTGGCGCTCAATCTCGCCGCGGCCGGCCGCCTCGTCGCGCAGGCGGCCGCCGAGGGCGCACGGCTCGTTGCCTTGCCGGAGTACTTCTGCATGCTCGGGGGGCACGAAACCGACAAGGTGAAGGCGCGCGAGCGGGACGGGAGCGGGCCGATCCAGGACTTCCTCGCCGGGGCGGCGAGCCGCAGCCGCGTCTGGCTGGTGGGCGGGACGCTGCCGCTCGAGTGCGGCGATCCGGCGCGGGTGCGAAGCGCCTGCCTCGTCTACGACGACGCCGGAAGGCGCGTTGCGCGCTACGACAAGGTGCACCTGTTCGTATTCCGCAGCGGAAACGAAAGCTACGACGAATCGCGCACCATCGAGCCGGGCGAGGGACCGGTCGCAATCGAAAGTCCCTTCGGGCGGCTTGGTCTCTCGGTGTGCTACGACCTGCGCTTTCCCGAACTCTACCGGAGCTTCGATCGGATCGCGGCCTGGTTTGCGCCTTCGGCGTTCACCGCGAGCACGGGCGCCGCGCACTGGGAAACGCTGCTGCGGGCACGCGCGATCGAGAACCTGTGCTACGTCATCGCGCCGGCGCAGGGCGGCGTGCACGCCAACGGACGCCGCACGCACGGCCACAGCATGATCGTCGATCCGTGGGGCGCGGTGCTCGCAGAGCGCCCGGAAGGCGAGGGAATCGTGCTTGCGGAGATCGATGCGGCGCGCCTTGCTGAAGTGAGACAATCGCTTCCCGCACTCGACAACCGGAAGATCGCCTGATGGATACCGATTTCCTGCGCGCCACCGCCGACTCCTGCCTGCTCGCGCCGTACGAACTGGAGCCGGGAAAGCTCGACTCGGTGTTCCGTGCGCTGCGCCAGCGGCGCCTCGACGCCGCCGACCTGTATTTCCAGTACACCCGCGCCGAAGGCTGGAGTCTGGAGGAAGGTATCGTCAAGTCGGGCACCTTCGCGATCGATCAGGGCGTGGGGGTGCGGGCGATTGCCGGTGAAAAGACCGCATTCGCGTATTCCGACGAGATCAGTTTCAACGCGCTCGAGGACGCGGCGCGCGCCACGCGCGCCATCGCGCGTGCGGGCCAGTCCGGCCGCATTGCGGTACGCGGATTGAAGCCCGAAAAAGGGCGCCGCGTTCCGGCGCGTTCGGCGCGCCTGCCGGTACGGCGCTACGAGCCGATCGACCCGCTTGCCTCGCTGCCGGACGAGGCGAAGGTGCAGTTGCTGGAACGGCTCGAGCGCATGTGTCGCGGCCGCGATCCGCGCATCGTGCAGGTCATGGCGAACCTCGGCGGCGAATACGAGGTGGTGCTGATCGCGCGCTCCGATGGCGCGATCGCCGCCGACGTGCGGCCGCTCGTTCGCCTTTCGCTGCAGGTGATTGCCGAGCAGAACGGCCGGCGCGAGTCCGGAATGGCAGGCGGCGGCGGGCGAACCGATTATTCCCACTTCAGCGATGCGGTGCTCCAGGCGTATGCCGAGAGAGCGGTGTCGCAGGCGCTGACGAACCTCGAAGCGCAACCCGCGCCCGCCGGAACGATGACCGTCGTCCTCGGTCCGGGATGGCCGGGGATCCTGCTGCACGAAGCGATCGGGCACGGCCTGGAGGGCGACTTCAACCGCAAGGGAAGCTCGGCGTTTTGCGGAAGGATCGGCGAGCGGGTCGCGGCGCGCGGCGTGACGGTGGTCGATGACGGCACGCTCCCGGCCCGGCGCGGCTCGCTCTCGGTGGACGACGAAGGCAACCCGACCCGGCGCACCGTGCTGATCGAGGACGGCATCCTGCGCGGCTACCTGCAGGACAGCCTCAACGCGCGCCTGATGGGCATGCCGCTCACGGGCAACGGCCGGCGCGAGTCGTTCGCGCACCTGACGCTGCCGCGCATGACCAACACCTACATGCTCGCCGGCCCGCACGATCCGCAGGAGATCATCGCCTCGGTCGAAAAGGGACTCTACGCGGTCAATTTCGGCGGTGGCCAGGTGGACATCACCAACGGCAAATTCGTCTTCTCCGCCGCCGAGGCCTACCGCATCGAGGGCGGCCGGATTACGCATCCGGTGAAGGGCGCCACGTTGATCGGCAACGGCCCCGATGCGCTCACCCGCGTATCGATGATCGGCAACGATCTGCAGCTCGATCCCGGCATCGGCACCTGCGGCAAGGAGGGCCAGAGCGTGCCGGTCGGTGTCGGGCAGCCGACGCTGAAGATCGATGGCCTTACGGTTGGCGGCACGACCTAACGAAACGCGTTTTCTCGCCGGCGCCGACGCGCTCGCGGGCGATATTCCGGACGGCGCGTGCGTGGCGCTGCCGCCGGATTATTCGCTCGTGGCGATGGAGGCCGTGCGCGGGCTCATCCGGCGCCGCGCCCGCAACCTGAAGCTGCTCGGCGTGCCGGTGCTCGGCTTTTGCGCCGATCTGCTCATCGGCGCCGGGTGCGTGGCCGAGGTCGAGACGAGCGCCGTGTCGCTCGGCGAGGCGGGCGCCGCCCCCCGCTTCACCGATGCGATCGAGCGCGGCGAGCTGCGGATCAAGGACGCCACCTGCCCGATGGTGCACAGCGGCCTGCAGGCAGCCGAAAAGGGCGTGCCGTTCATGCCGCTGCGCGGCGTGATCGGCTCGGACCTGGTGCGGCACCGGGCCGACTGGAAGGTGATCCAGAACCCGATGTCCGATTCGCCCGACCCGATCCTGCTCGCGGCGGCGATCGAGCCCGATGTGGCGCTCTTTCACGCGCGCTTTGCCGACCGGGCGGGCAACGTCTGGATCGGCCGCCGGCGCGAACTCGCGACCATTGCGCACGCGGCGCGGCGCTGCTACGTCACGTTCGAGGAACTGCGCGAGGGCGACATGCTCGAAGACGAGCTGCTTGCGCCCGGTGTGCTCGCCTCGGTCTATGTAACGGCGGTCGCGCGGGCCGAGCACGGCGCCTGGCCGCTTGGCGTACTGGATCTGTATCCGATCGACGACGCGCACCTCGCGCGCTATGCGCAGGCGGCGCAGACGCGTCAGGGTTTCGCCCGCTACCTGGAGGACTTTGTTTTTCCCTCGCCCCTTGCGCGGAGAGGGCAGGGTGAGGGGGGGCTTGAGTGAGCTGGACTACGGAGGAATTTCTCGCCTGCACGATCGCGCGGCTGATCGGCGATGCGCAGCATGTGGCAGTAGGGGCGGCGTCGCCCGTTCCGGCGGCCGCGTGCACGCTGCTGCGGGCGCAGAACGGGGGCCGGCCGCGCCTATCGCTCCTGCACAAGCGGCGCGGCAATCCGTTCACCGAAGGCTCGAGGGAGCTGTTCGACCTTGCCGGGCAGGGCCGGATCGACGTCTTTTTCCTCGGCGGCGCGCAGATCGACGGCGAGGCGAACATCAACCTCGTGGGCACAGGCGGCTATCCGAACTCCGAGGCGCGTTTTCCGGGCTCGTTCGGCTCCGCGTTCCTGTATTTCGCCGCCAGGCGCACGATCCTGTATCGGGAGGAACACTCCAGGCGGGTGCTGGTGCCGCGGGTGGATTTCATCTCCGCGCCGGGCTGGAGCCCGCCGGGCGTATGGCGGCGCGGCGGGCCGCAGGCGCTCGTCACGGGCAAGGCGATTTTCGCGTGGCAGCCGGAGATGCGCCGTTTCCGCCTCGAGAGCGTGCATCCGCGGCACACCGCGGACGAGGTCCGCGAGCATACGGGCTTCGAATACGACGCGCCGGCGCGCATCGGGGTCACGGCGGAGCCTGCCCCCGAGGAACTCGCGCTGCTGCGCGGACCGGTCGCGCGCGAGATTGCGGCAAATTACCCGGAGTTCGCCGCGCGCGTCTGGGGCGCGAGCGCCTAGGCGTAGTCCGCCCAGTGCAGGCTGCGGTGAACCGCCGCGCGCCAGCGCGCAAGCAGTTCCTCGGCCGCGTCGCGGTTCATCTGCGGCTCGAAGCGGCGCTCCATCTCCCAATGCGCCGCGATCTCCTCACGCGAGGACCACAGGCTCGTCGCGAGCCCCGCGAGATAGGCGGCGCCAAGCGCCGTGGTCTCGAGCACGCGCGGCCGCACCACCGGCACGCCGAGCACGTCGGCCTGAAACTGCATCAGCAGGTCGTTCGCCGCGGCACCTCCATCGACCCGCAGCTCGGAGAGTTTCTCGCCGGAATCTTTTTGCATCGCGTCGAGCACATCGGCGCTCTGGTAGGCGATCGATTCGAGCGCAGCGCGCGCGAGATGCGCACGCCCTGAGCCGCGCGTGAGCCCGACGATGGTGCCGCGTGCGAAAGGGTCCCAATGCGGTGCGCCGAGACCGGCAAACGCCGGCACCAGGTACACCCCGCCATTGTCCGGGACGCTTGCCGCAAGCGCGCTGATCTCGGCCGAGGAGCTGAAGAACCGCATTTCGTCGCGCAGCCATTGCACCACCGCGCCGGCGGCGAACACGCTGCCTTCGAGTGCGTATTCCTTGTCGGCATCGCGCGCATCGCGCGCGCGGCCGAGCTGCGCCGCGGCCGTGGTGACCAGGCCGTTCGCCGAGGCGACCGCGCGCTCGCCGGTGTGCAGCAGCATGAAGCAGCCGGTGCCGTAGGTGTTCTTCGCCATGCCGGAGCGGTGGCAGCCCTGGCCGAAGAGCGCCGCCTGCTGGTCGCCCGCGATTCCGGCGATCGCCGCCGCCTCGCCGAGGATCTCGGGCGCCGCCATGCCGAATACATGTGCCGAGGGATAGACATCCGGCAGGATCGCGCGCGGGATGCGCAGGATCGAAAGCAGCTCGCCGTCCCAGTCGCCGGTGTGGATGTTGAAGAGCAGCGTTCGCGACGCATTCGACGGGTCGGTGACGTGCGTGCGGCTCTGCGAGAAATTCCACGCGAGCCAGGTGTCGACGGTGCCGAACGCGAGTTCGCCGCGCTCGGCGCGCGCACGCGCGCCGGGCAGGTGATCGAGCATCCAGGCAAGCTTGGTGCCGGAAAAATACGGGTCGAACATGAGGCCGGTCTTGGCGCGCACCGTCGGCTCGGCGCCCGAGGCGCGCAGTTCCGAACACATCGCCGCGGTGCGCCGGTCCTGCCACACGATCGCGTTGTAGAGCGGTTCGCCCGTCTGGCGGTCCCACAGCAGCGTCGTCTCGCGCTGGTTGGTGATGCCGATGGCGCGGATCTCGGTCGCCGCGATGCCGGCCTGCTCGACCGCCTCGCGCGCGACGTCGCGCTGCGTGATCCAGATCTCGTACGGATCGTGCTCGATCCAGCCGGGCTGCGGATAGAGCTGGCGGAACTCGCGCTGCGCGATGGCGCGCGGCGCGCCCTCGGCGTCGAACACGATGGCGCGTGAACTGGTGGTTCCCTGGTCGAGCGCGAGAATGAAGGGCATGACAAAAATTCTAGCAGGGAGCGGATGATAAAATGCGCGCCCCTATGCCGCTCCCCACGACCGATCATCGAGGCGCATCTCTCCGGCAGTGGTACCGGACGGATGCGGGCAAGGGGAAGGCATGAAGATCCACGAATACCAGGGTAAGGAGCTGTTTCGCAAATTCGGCGTCGCGACACCGCGCGGCATCCCCTGCTTCACGGTCGACGAGGCAGTGGCGGCGGCGACAAAGCTCGGCGGCAGCGTCTGGGTGGTAAAGGCGCAGATCCACGCTGGCGGCCGCGGCAAGGGCGGCGGCGTCAAGGTCGCAAGCTCGCTCGACGAAGTGCGCGAGCGCGCAAAGCAGATTCTCGGAATGCAGCTCGTGACGCATCAGACCGGGCCGGCGGGGCAAAAGGTGCGCCGGCTGCTCGTCGAGGAGGGCGCCGACATCCGCAAGGAGCTCTACGTCGGCATGGTGGTCGACCGGCAGACGCAGCGCGTCTGCCTGATGGCCTCTTCCGAGGGCGGCATGGACATCGAGGAAGTCGCGGCGAACCATCCGGAGAAGATCCACAAGGTGTTCGTCGATCCGGCGCAGGGGCTCACCGATGGGGAAGCGCAGGACATCGCGCGCAGGATCGGCATCCCGCAAGCGGCGCTCGCGCAGGCGGGCGAACTGCTCAAGGCGCTCTACCGTTGCTTCGACGAGACCGACGCCTCGCTCGCCGAAATCAACCCGCTCATTCTCACCGGCGACGATCGCGTGGTGGCCCTCGATTCGAAGCTCAATTTCGACGACAACGCGCTCTTCCGGCATCCCGAAATCGTGGCGATGCGCGACCTCGACGAGGAGGACCCGCTCGAGATCGAGGCCTCCAGGCACGAGCTTTCCTACATCTCGCTCGAAGGCAACATCGGCTGCATGGTGAACGGGGCGGGCCTCGCGATGGCGACGATGGACGCGATCAAGCTCTTTGGCGGCGAGCCGGCCAACTTTCTCGATGTCGGCGGCGGCGCGAGCGCGGAAAAAGTGACCGCGGCGTTCAAGATCATGCTTTCGAACCCCAAGGTGAAGGCGATCCTGGTCAACATCTTCGGCGGCATCATGAAGTGCGACACCATCGCCGCCGGCGTGGTGGGCGCGGCGCGCGAAGTGCACCTCGCGGTGCCGCTCGTGGTGCGCATGAAAGGCACCAACGAGGACCTCGGCAAGAAAATCCTCGCCGATTCCGGCCTGCCGATCATCTCCGCGGACAACATGGCGGAGGCGGCCCGCAAGATCGTCGCCGCGGTGAAGGACAGGGCGGCGCGCCAATGAGCATCCTCATCAACCGCGACACCCGGGTCGTGACACAGGGAATCACCGGCAATACCGGCCAGTTCCACACGCGCGCGAGCCGCGAGTACGCCAGTGGCCGCGCCTGCTACGTCGCGGGCGTGAATCCCCGGAAAGCCGGGGAAAACTTCGAAGGAATCCCGATTTTCGCTTCGGTGGCGGAGGCGAAGAAAGCGACGGGCGCCAACGTATCGGTCATCTACGTTCCGCCCGGCGGCGCCGCCGGCGCGATTCTCGAGGCGGTGGAAGCCGACCTCGACCTCGTGATCTGCATCACCGAAGGCATACCGGTGCGCGACATGATCGCGGTGCGCGAGCGGATGAAAAAGCAGAACCGCAGGACGCTGCTGCTCGGGCCCAACTGCCCCGGGGCGATCACGCCCGAAGAGCTGAAGATCGGCATCATGCCGGGCCACATTCACAAGAAAGGGGGCGTCGGCGTCGTATCGCGCTCCGGCACGCTCACCTACGAGGCGGTGGCGCAGCTCACCGAGCTTGGAATCGGGCAATCGACCGCGGTGGGAATCGGCGGCGACCCGGTGAACGGACTCAAGCACGTCGACCTGCTGCGCCTTTTCAACGACGATCCGGACACCGATGCGGTGGTGATGATCGGCGAGATCGGCGGCTCGGACGAGGAAACGGCGGCGCGCTGGGTGAAGCAGAACATGCAAAAACCGGTGGTCGGGTTCATCGCCGGGGTCACGGCGCCGCCCGGAAAGCGCATGGGACACGCCGGCGCGATCATCTCCGGGGGCAAGGGCACGGCGCAGGAAAAGCTCGCCGTCATGGAAGAGTGCGGAATCAGCGTCACCCGCAATCCGGCGGAGATGGGGAAAGTCCTGAAGTCGGTCTTGAAGCGATAATCGTCTTTTCGAGGAGGTAGGCCATGAGTACATTTCCCCTTCCGATCACGGCAATATTCGCCGGTCTTCTCGCTCTGATGCTGGTCGGAGTCAGCATCCGGGTCACCGTCCTGCGGGGGAAGAAGAAGATCAACCTGTTCGACGGAGGCGATCCGGAGATGGGCCGCGCGATCCGCGTGCAGGGGAACTTCGTCGAATACGTGCCGATGGCGCTTGCCCTGATGGGGCTCGTCGAGTGGCTGGGCGCGAAGCC
>Ga0137796_10001726_pt1 | contig 12218 bp, 11 predicted proteins | sample OV2TP3_FD_97704 | JGI IMG/M metagenome (GOLD analysis project Ga0137796, IMG submission 97704)
CCATGCTCAAAACGCGAACGCTCTATGACCCGGCTCAACGGCGGCCCCTTGAAAAAGTCGCTTGACAAAGGGTGGGGAGTCCGGCCGGCTCCTGGTGGTGCTCGGTCACGAAGAAGGAGTCGAAGCCGGACCGCTCGGCCTGCTGGGCCTCCGCGCTCATCTCCTCCCAGAGCCGCGTCAGGTCGGTCCCCGGCGCGGGGTGGCTGTTCGACATCACCCCGAACTGGATCACGGCTTCTTCTCGAAGCGCCGGTCGACGAGCCGCTTGGCCTTCCCCTCGCGCCCGTAGGTGTAGGCGGCCAGGCTCCCGGCCGGCACCAGCTCCACCGCCACCTTGACACCGAGGTCGGACCGGAGCCGGTCCTCGAGCCTGGCCTTGAGACCCTCGCGGTCCGGCGCTCCGTCCTTGACCTCCACCCTCACCGTCATGTCGTCCCGGATGTCGAGGCCGCCCTCCTTCCGCTCCACGACGCAGAGCCACTCGCCCGTGGTCCGGTCGTCCGAGGTCACCGCGCCGAGGCACGCCATGGGGAAGACGTTGGTCCCGCGGAGCTTCACCATGTCGTCGCTCCGCCCCAGGAAGTGGTCCATCTTCATGAAGTGGGATCCGCAGCCGCAGCGCCGCGTCCCGTCGCTCACCAACCGGATGTAGTCCCGGAGGTTGTAGCGGATGAGCGGGGGATGGTGGCGATAGAAGCTCGTGATGACCAGGTTCCCCTTCTCGCCGGGGGGGAGGATCCGGTCGGTGTCCACGTCGGCGACCTCGACGAGGAACATGTCCTCGTTCACGTGGAGCCCATCCTGCTCGCAGCACTCGAAGGCGCCCAGGCCCACCTCGTGGGTCCCGTAGTTGTCGTACACGGGACAGTGCCAGGTCCCCTCCATGAGCTTCCGGAGGCTCCCGTCCAGGTCCGGCCCCAGGAAGGAGGTGAGGAACCGGGTCTTGAGCTTCCGGAGGTCGAACCCCTCCTGGGCGGCCACGGAGGCGAGGTGCATCAGGTACTCGGGGAACCCCGCCCAGAGGTTCGTCCCCCACTCGAAGGCGACCTCGAGCTGGCGGCGGCTCGCGGTGACGTTGCCGCTCCCCGTGGTGACCGGAACGACGCCCGACCAGTTGAGGCACGAGAGGTAGTAGAACCAGCCCAGGTTCGCCGTGGAGAGCGTGGAGGGAATCTGCATCACGTCCCCGGGGCGCGCCCCCTGGACCCAGAGCGCCCGCGACCCCTGGATCCCCTGGACCTCCCACTCCCGCGGTGTGAAGAGCGTCGGGCGCGGCAGCCCGGTGGTCCCGCCGCTCGACTGGATCTTGATGGGCGTGCGGACGCCGTCGGCGGTCCCGAGCCCCTGGTGCTCGCCGAACGGCGGCTTCGCCTTGATCCCCTCCTTGAAGTCCTCCACCGCCACCATCGGGAGCTTCACGATGTCCGTGACGGACCTGATGTCGCCCCTCCGGACCCCGGCGGCCTCCCAGTGCCGGCGGTAGAAGGGGTTCGTCCAGGCGTAGCTCACGATCTCCAGGAACCGGCGACCCTGGAGCCGGGCGAGCTTCTTCCGGTCGTAGCGGAAGACGGTCTCCGCGAAATCCCGGGAGGGCGGGTACTCGCGGACCAGCGCTCTCCAGTCGAGCGAACGGTAGTAGTACGGAACCTTCATGGCGCCCCTCCGAAGATCTAGATCATCGTGACGCCGGCGTCGACGAAGAGGTGGCTCCCCGTCACCAGCCGCGATTCGTCCGAGGCGAGGAAGAGGGCGGCGCCCACCACGTCCTCGGGCTTCCCGATCACCTTCATGGGGATGCCGGCCAGGCGCCTGGCCCGGAACTCCTCCTGCGCGATGTCCCGGCGGTTGATGTCGGTCTCGATCAGGCCCGGGCAGATGGCGTTCACCCGAATCCCGTGGTCTACCAGCTCCAGCGCCGCCTGGCGGGTGAACTGCGCCACGCCCCCCTTGGAGGTGTTGTAGGGGGTCACGTTGGGGCCGGCCACCTGCTGGCCGACGGAGGACATGTTGATGATAACGCCGCTCCGGCGCTTGACCATCTCCCGGGCCACCGCCTGAGTCACCAGGAAGCAGCCCTTGAGGTTCACGTCCAGGACCGCGTCCCAGTCGGCCTCGGTGATGTCGAGGAAGGGCGTCCGCTTGAGGATCCCGGCGTTGTTGACCAGGACATCGATCCGGCCGAACTCCCCGATCACGCGGTCCACCATCGCCCGCACCTCGGCGGCGCGGGCGACGTCCGCCTGGACCGCGAGGGCGCGGCGCCCCAGCTCCTGGATCTCTTTCACCGCGGCGCGCGCTTCGCCCTCCTGGCTCCGGTAGTTGACCGTCACGTCGGCGCCTTCGCGCGCGAAGCCGAGGGCGATGGCGCGCCCCATTCCCCGACTCCCGCCCGTGATGAGCGCCACCTTGCCCGCCAGTCTCATGGGACTGCGGAATACTATGGGCAGGCCCGCCGGAGCGGTCAAGCCCTCCCGTGCGGCGCGGGAACGAGCCCGCGGTCAGCGGGCGGAGGGGAACTGCGGCGGACGCTTCTCCCGGATGGCCCGGACGCCCTCGCGGACGTCCCCCATCGTGAACGTGAGCATCTCCAGCGCGATCGACTGGTCGAAGATGGGCCCCGCCATGCGCAGCCAGTTGTTCAGCGCGCGCTTGGTCCAGCGGATGGCCGGCTGGCTGCCCTGAGCCAGCTTGTCGGCCACGTCGAAGGCCTTGGCCATCAGCTCGGCGCGAGGCACGCAGAAGGTGACCAGGCCGATGCGCTCGGCCTCCCGACCGTCGATGAAGTCGGAGGTGAGCAGGTAGTACTTGGCCTTGGCCATGCCGCACAGGAGCGGCCAGAGGATGGCCGCGTGATCGCCGGCCACCACCCCCAGGCGCGTGTGGCCGTCCGTGAAGCGGACGTCCTCGGCGATGATGCTCACGTCCGCCAGGAGCGCCACGACCAGCCCGGCTCCCACCGCGACGCCGTTGATGGCGGAGACGACGGGCTTGTCCAGGTTGATCATGTTGTAGACGATGTCGGAGGCCTCCTGCAGCGTGCGGGCCAGCTTTGCGGGATCGGTGGCGTTGGCTTCGACCATGTCCAGCTCGCCGCCGGCGGAGAACGCGCGGCCGGCGCCCGTGACCACGGCGACCCGCGTCTCCGGGTCGGCGTTGATGGTCAGCCAGACCTGGGTCAGCTCCCAGTGCAGGCGGTCGTTGGTGGCGTTGAGGACCTCCGGGCGGTTGATGGTGATCAGCAGCACGCCGTGAGGCCGGCGCTCGAAGAGCAGGTGCTGGTAGTCACCGTAGTTCATCGGCTCGCTCCTTGGTCCCTCCGCCCGCAGGCCCGAGTGGGATGGCGCGGTGGCGAGGGCACTCGGCGTCCTTCCGTCAGGCCTGAGGCTACGGCGTCAGGCTCGCCAGCGTCAAGCCAGGCAACGGGCCGGACCGGCTGTTGACCGTCGAAGCACCCCGTGCTACCAGTACCGGAGGATCGGGCCTCCGTGAAGCTGAACCCGCAGTCCACCGTGGTCGTGGCGGTCGACATGCACCGGGGCCATCTCGACCCCGGGGTGGCGACGCTGCCTTTGGCCGCCGAGCGGTGCGGCCCGGTGATCGCCCGCGCGGCGGCGCTCTTCCAGGAGCTCCGGGCGATCGGGGTCCCGATCGTCCACGTGGTGACCGAGTACCGGGAGCCTGGACCAACCGCGACTTCCGCGTGGTGATCGCCTCGGACGCCGTGGATTCCATGGACGGGGAGGAGATGCACGGCTTCGCGCTGAGGCTCATGGGCGCCGCCGTCGGCTGGGGCTGGGGGAACGAGGCGATCCTCAAGGCCCTCCGGCGCTGACCGCCGGCGGTTCAGCTCCGGTACGAGGGATCCTCGGCGTCGAGCCGGCGGACGAGGGCGTCCCAGTCGAGCTGCCCGAAGGGGTCGCCCTTGTACCAGGTCCAGTAGCGCCGGGCTGCGTCCTCGCACACCTCCCGGGGCGGGATCCGGAGTGGCCGCCCCGTGGTCAAGGCCTGGACCTGGATCTCGCAGGCCCGATCCAGGTAGTGCATGAGCACGAAGGCCTCGGAGATCGCGCGTCCCACGGTGAGGAGCCCGTGGTTCCGCAGGATCAGGGCGCACTTGTCCCCGAGATCCTCGACCAGCTGCTTGCACTCGGGCCGTCAGCCGCCTTGCTATACTCAGCAGGACAAGCGCCGGCGCTGTCCCAAGGGGGCCTCCGTGATCAACGACAGCCCGATCCGCGAAGGCCAGATCCTGACGGGCCCGCTGTTCAACGAGCCCATGCGGGTGGAGACCGTGGCGCCCAGCGGGCCTTCGGCATGGACGGTGGGGCTCGTGGGGACCCAGACCGAGCGCTTCCGCCGGGTCTCCCTCACCAAAGACCAACTCGCCACTCTGACGGTCCTGTCCCCGACCTGCTCCTACACTGGCGACGGAGCCCTGGTCCGGCTCGGCCTTCAGGCCTACGCCCTCGGGATCGCGTGGGAGTACGACCCGTACTTCGGCCTCTCCGTCTCCAGGGTGGACCCCCTCCCCCACCAGCTCGAGGCCGTCTACGACTACCTCCTCAAGCTGGCCCGGGTGCGCTTCCTCCTGGCGGACGACGCCGGCGCCGGCAAGACGATCATGGCCGGCCTGCTGGTCCGGGAGCTGAAGCTCCGAGGGCTGATCGAGCGGGTCCTCGTCGTGACTCCGGCCAACCTCGCGTTCCAGTGGCAGCGCGAGCTACGGGAGAAGTTCGACGAGAAGTTCCTCGTGCTCCGGGGAGCCGACCTCAGGGTCCAGTTCGGCGTGAACCCCTGGCTCGAGCACCCCCAGATCCTCACCTCCCTGGACCTGGCCAAGCGGGACGAGATCCTCCCGAGCCTGCGCCAGAGCCACTGGGATCTCGTGATCGTGGACGAGGCCCACCGGATGTCCGCGGCGGCGGAGGACAAGAAGAGCCTGCGCTACAAGCTCGGTGAGCTGCTCCGGGCGATCACCGACCACTACCTGCTCCTGACGGCCACCCCGCACCGCGGTGACCCCGAGAACTTCTCGCTCTTCCTCCGCCTGCTCGACCAGGACGCCTTCGCCGACGTGCGGTCCATCCGCCAAGCCATGGACCAGCGCCGGGCGCCCTTCTACCTCCGGCGCACGAAGGAGGCGATGGTCTACTTCCCAGAGCGGCAACCGGACGGCGGCTGGGCGGCCCGAAAGATCTTCACCAAGCGGATCCCCCACTCGGTCGACTTCGCAATCGACGGCGACGAGTTCCGCCTCTACCGGGACGTCACCAGCTTCGTCAAGGCGCAGAGCAGCCGGGCAGCGGCCCAGGGCGAAGACGTCCGGGCTCGGGCGGTGGGCTTCCTCATGGCCCTCTACCAGCGCCGGCTGGCGTCCAGCACCTTCGCCCTCCGGCGTTCCCTGGAGAACCGGGCCCGGCGCCTCGAAGAGAACCTCCGGCGGGCCGCCGACCTCGCCCGCCAGGCGCCGCCGGACCTTCCCACGGCGGATGAGCTGGAGGAGATGGAGGACCAGGAGCGCGAGCACCTGGAGGCGATCCTCGAGGCCATCACGATCTCTCAGAACCCCCGCCAGATTCAGGAGGAGATCGGCGAGCTGACGGAGCTGGCTCGGCAGGCGGAGCAGGTCGAGCGCTCGGGTGCCGAGGAGAAGCTGGCGCGGCTCAAGCGGCTCCTGCAGGACAAGGGGTTCTTCGACCAGCCGGCAGAACGCCTCCTGCTCTTCACCGAGTTCAAGGACACCCTGGACTACCTGGTCCAGAAGCTCCGGGAGTGGGGCTTCCGGGTGGGATTCATCCACGGCAGCATGAAGCCCGGCAGCCGGGACGAACCGGGAACCCGCCTCCAGGCGGAGCAGCAGTTCAAGGACGGCGAGATCCAGGTGCTCGTGGCCACCGAGGCGGCCGGCGAGGGCATCAACCTCCAGGTCTGCCACGTGCTGTTCAACTACGACATCCCGTGGAACCCGAACCGCCTCGAGCAGCGGATGGGGCGCATCCACCGCTACGGCCAGACGAAGGACTGCCTGATCTTCAACTTCGTCGCGACGAACACCATCGAGGGGCGGGTGCTCCAGAAGCTTCTCGTGAAGCTCCAGGAGATCCGGGACGCGCTGGACGACGACGCCGTGTTCAACGTCGTGGGCGAGGTCCTTCCGGCCGCGCACATGGAGCGCGTCCTCCGCGAGTACTATGCCGGCCGGCTCGGCGACCAGGACCTGGAGGAGCGGCTCCTCCGGAACGTCAACGAGGAGAGCTTCCGGGCCATCTGTCAGAACGCCCTGGAGGGGCTCGCCACCAAGACCCTCAACCTCGCCATGCTGATCGAGCGTCGGGCCAAGGCGCAGGAGCGGCGCCTGGTCCCGGAGACGATCGCGCGGTTCCTCCGGGACGCCTCGGGGCAGGCGTCCATGACGCTCCGCGAGGTGAAGACCCTGCCGCACACCTTCGATCCCGGCCCCACGCCGGCGAGCCTCCGCCGGTACGAGCGTGATCCGGACTGGCGGCTCCCCGCCCTCATCACACGCTACCCGCGTCTGTCGACCGACCGCGAGACCGCCGAGGCCCAGCATCTGGAGTGGGTGACCCCTGGTCATCCACTGTTCGAGGCCTTCCGGCGGCACACGCTCGACCGGGCTCGACCCCACTTCGTGGAGGGCGCGTGCTTCTACGAGCTCGGTGCCGCGGAGGCGAGCCGCCTCGACGTGTACCGGGCGCGGATCGTGGACGGCCTCGGGCGCGTGATCCACGAGCGGCTCTTCGTCGTCCGGCTGAGCCGGAGTCGCGAGCCAGTCCTCCCGGAGGTCGGGGCCTTCGGGGACCTGCAGCCGGCGCCGGCGCCCGCCTCCTTGCCACCGGTGGCCCTGGAGCCCGAGCCGCTCGTCTGGCTTCACCAGGAAGCCCTGCAGCCATTCCTGGAGGAAGTCCGGAAGGAGCGCGTCGCCGAGCTCGACCGGATCGCGGCCCACGTGGAGCTCTCCCTGACCGAGCTGATCGACCGCGAGGACCGCCTGATCGGCCGGCTCCTGGAGGACAGGGACCGAGGCGTCGAGGGAGCCGCCGGGAACCTCGCCCAGGCCGAGGAGCGCCAGTCGGCCCTCCTCCAGCGGCGGGAGCGACGCCGCGAGGAGCTGGAGCGCCAGCGCGCGCTTTCGCTCCAGGCCGTCGAGCGTATCACGACGGCGCTCGTACTCCCCCATCCGGAGGCCGCGAAGCCCGAGATCCAGCGGCTCCGCCCCGACCCGGAGACCGAGGCGATCGCCATGCGCGTCGCCACGGACTACGAGCGCGCCCAGGGACGTGCCGTGGCGGACGTCCACGAGCAGAACCTCGGCTACGACCTGACCAGCCTCGAGACGCAGAGCGGCGAGCTGCGTCTCATCGAGGTCAAGGGGATCGGGGAGGCCACCGGCGCCGTCCTCCTGACGCCGAACGAGCGCCGCGTGGCCGAGGACCGCCGCGACTGCTACTGGCTCTACGTCGTCACCCACTGCCGGACCACGCCCAGACTCCAGGAACCCGTCAAGGACCCCGCTCGGCTCCCCTGGCACGAGGTCCGGAAGGTCGATCACTACTGGCTCGAAGTGGACGCCCTCACCCAGCCGATGCGGGTTCGGGAGAACCCCGAGCCCTACGGAGGCCCGGCGTGACCCCGAGGGGCGGGCGGCGTGCCAGCCTCGGCAGGACCGGCCGTTCTGTACGCTTGACACCTGTCAAGAGGAAGCTGATACTAGCAGTCACAACCACGAATTACCCCCCCACTCGTCCCGGGCGACCGGGACGGTGGGTGATCACCCCCCCGGCGTCCGGAAAACGGACGCCGGGTTCTTCTTTCGGCCTCCAGGGTCCGGTGGATTCGGCACCTACTAACCGTGCCTGATCGGGTCGCGGTTTTCATGGACGGCGCGAACATCTACCGGGCCTTCAGGAGCGCGTTCGGCTCGGGCAGGTACTCCCCGGTCAAGCTCGCCTCGGAGCTGGCCGCCGGGCGGCAGTTGGTCAGAGGTTACTACTATATCGCTGCCGTCCCGCAGCAGATGGGCGCCCAGCTCTACGCCGATCAGCAACGTTTCCTCATGCATCTCAAGCAGCAGCAAGGGCTCACCCTGTGGACAGGTCACATGGCCGAGACGAATGGCCGTTGGTACGAGAAGGGCGTGGACGTGAAGATCGCCACGGACATGGTGGCGATCGCGTACGCTGGCGAGTATGACGTGGCCATATTGGTGAGCGGTGACGGTGACCTGGCTCCGGCCGTTCACGAGGTGCGGCGTCTCGGCCGAGTCGTCGAGAACTCGATGGTCCGAGCCCGGCGCTCCTGGCACCTGATCCAGGAGAGCTCGAAGTTTGTGGAGATCGACATGGCCATGTACGACCGCTGCCGCCCCTGATCGTGAGGGCAGGTTTATGCCTTTGCTTCAGTTCATGCCGTGGTGCCCGATCGACAAGCCTCATGTGGTCGGGAACATCACTCTCATCCCCTTCTGCCGCGACGAGCGAATTGCCGGGCTTGATGAGCTGACTGCATGTCGTGTGCGGACCATTTTGGCGTCTTACAAGGACCTGGAGGGACATCCTGTCCGGACAGCTACCCTGGTTCGGTACGAGAATCGAGACCTGCTGGCGGAACTGAACGAAAAGGAGATGGAGGACACGCGAGACTGGGTAAGCCTCGCTTGCTTCGCCGCCCTTGCGAGGCGCGCGTACTTCAATCCCGTTGGCCCGTACTGTAACGCCGATTCTTTCGTTGTGTACGGTCAGCGCTTTTCCGACGAGCCTGACTTCACGGGCATCGTGTCTCGACGGCGTGAGGGTCGAACGATCGACGGGCGTCCCCTTGCCGACACTGCCATCTCGATCCCCGTTCATGGCAGTCCGGTGAAGCAAGTTCTGCTGGATGAAGCACTTCTCACGGCACTGGTCTCCTTCCGAGCAGCGGCCACGGCGGAGGAGTGGGGTCGATGGCAGAACGCAATCTCCTGCTTCAACCAGGCGAATACCGACAACGACGCTGTTTCCTATCAAGTCGAGTGGGTGCTCCTGTGCAGCGCCTGTGAGCGCATTCTTGATGCTGCGCCGAAGGCCAAAGATGTCGCCAGGAGTTTCGCGAGCACGGTTGCGCCAACCGTCGCGATACTCGCCAGTGCTGCGAAGCGCAACTCGTCCAAGTGGAGCGGCTCCACTGCGCACCTTCGCTACGAGTGGATGAAGGAGTTCTACGGCGTCCGAGGAGCCTTCGCGCACGGCAAGCTTGAGACGAAGCGACCGCTTGTGTGGACGCCGCTCGAGCACGTCGTGCTTGCGACGATTGCGTTCCCATTGGTCGCGCGATGTCTCCTTGTCAAGAGTGGGCAGTACGTGATCACGGATGACGACCAAGCTGTTATCGATGCCTTTGACAAACTCGTGGACGCGGATTTTCTCAAACTCCCTGCCGACGCGAGCGGAAGTCTCGACTCAGTGTTGTCGCGGCTGGTGGCTTCCGCGAAGGCTGAAGTCGTGAAGCGAAGAGCCGTCGAGGCACTCAAGGAACTGTTGCAATCTTCTTGACAGAGACGAGCCCGTGATTCCCAGGGAATGCAAGCGGCTGGCAGAGGTGGACTTCCCGATCGCCGAGGTGTCGAGGCACTCGGCGCGGGAGAAGTCGATCCGCCACGGACATCCCTCGACGCTCCATCTCTGGTGGGCGAGGCGGCCACTGGCGGCGTGCCGGGCGATGCTGCTGGCATTGCTTCTGCCGGATCCGGGCGATCCGCACTGCCCGGAGCGTTTCAAGGCGGGAGCCCGGGCGGTTCTCCGCGCGCCGCTGCCTCAACCGAAGGGAAAGACCGACCTCGATCTCCGGCAGGCGCTGCTCAAGTTCATCGCGGACTTCGCTAACTGGGATGCGTCGGCCGAATCCGTCTTTCTGGAAGCGGCTCGGTCCCTCGTGAAGGCCGCTCACGGCCAGGAGCCGCCTCTGGTCGCGGACCCGTTCGCTGGCGGAGGATCCATTCCGCTTGAGGCGCTCCGTCTCGGGTGCGACGCGTTTGCCAGTGACTTGAACACCGTGGCCTGCCTGATCCTCAAGGTGCTCCTTGAAGATATCCCGCGCCATGGCCTGGCGCTGGCGGACCAACTGCGGCGCGTCGGGGCGGAGATCAGGGCCGCCGCCGAGAAGGAGCTGGCAGAATTCTACCCCGCCGATCCCGACGGAGCCCATCCCATCGCCTATCTGTGGGCACGCACCGTCCGGTGCGAGTCGCCGGGCTGCGGTGCGGAGATCCCCCTCCTACGCTCCTTCTGGCTCTGCAAGAAGGCAACCCGCCAACGGGCGCTGCGGTACGAGATCAAGCGCCCGAAGGGCAAGCCGCCCGAAGTGGAGCTCGACATCTTCGAGCCGAAGAGCCACTCGGACGTGCCCCACGGCACCGTGTCCAGGGCCAAGGCGTCGTGCCCGGCCTGCAACATCGTACTGTCGCCCGAGCGCGTCCGGGCCCAGCTTGCCGCCCAGGGTGGAGGAGCCGACGTCGTCCTCGAGGAGAGTGGGCGCCGGACCAGCGGCGCGCGCCTCCTGGCTGTCGTAGCGCTCAAGGACGACGAGCGAGGACGCCGCTACCGGCTGCCAGCGGACTCGGACTACCAGGCGATTTCGAAGGCCAGGCAAGCTTTGGAAATGAGAACCCGAGAGCCGCTTCCTGGAGGCCTGTCCTGGGTGCCGGACGAGCCGCTCCCACCAGTGGGTACGCTCGGCTTCCGCGTACAGCGCTACGGCATGCTTCGGTGGGGCGACCTCTTCACCGCTCGCCAGAAGCTAGCCTTTGTCGCGCTGGTTGGTTTGCTCAGACAGATCCCCCCAGCGACCACTGCCCGGGCTGCCGCGATGGTGTGTACAAAACTCGCAGATCGGAACAATAGCCTTGTCAACTGGAGCGTGGGCGTGGAGTGTCCCAATCAGCTCTTCAAAGGCAATGCTGTGCCGATGGGATGGGACTTCGCAGAGAGCAACCCGCTTTCGGACTCCAGCGCGTCCATCTCACAATCGGTCGAGAACATCTCCGCGAACATTCTGGCTTCGGTCATTCCGGCCGCTTCTCCATCATCACCCCAGATCGCGGATGCACGCAACCACCCGCTCGCCTCCGGATCCGCCGCAGTGTGGTTCACGGATCCTCCGTACTACGACGCCGTGCCTTACGCGGACCTGTCGGATTTCTTCTTCGTATGGTTCAAGCGAGCCCTGCCGGGTGATTCGCTCCTCCGAGACCCGTTTGATTCCACCAACCCGCTCACACCCAAAGAGTGTGAGGTTGTTCAGGATGAGACGAAAACATTCAAGGGGCGCCCCAAAGACCGTGCGTTCTTCGAGGAGAGAATGGCCGAGGCGTTCGCCGAGGGTGCGCGAATCTTGGGCGAAGGCGGCGTGGGTACGGTTGTCTTTGCCCACAAGACCACGGAGGGGTGGGAGGCCTTGCTGTCCGGGCTGATTCGTGGTGGCTGGGTGATCACAGCATCTTGGCCAATCACGACGGAGCGTTACTCCCGCTTCCGTGCGCGGGAGTCTGCGGCGCTCTCGGCAAGCGTACACTTGGTCTGCCGCCCGCGCGATGCGGCTTCCTCGATTGGCGACTGGGGAGACGTGTACGAGGCGTTACCGCGACGGATCGCAGAGTGGATCGAGCGGCTTACGGGAGAGGGCATCCGTGGCGCCGACCTTGTATTCGCCTGCATCGGGCCGGCACTGGAGCTGTTCAGCCGGTGCCGCCAGGTGGAGCTACCGGATGGCGAGGTCGTCGGGCTGGCCGCCACCCCGAGCGCTCGGGGCGAGCCGGCGCGTCGAGGATTCCTCTCGTACGTGTGGGAGGCCGTGGGCCGCGCGGCGCTGACCCAGGTGCTCGGTTCCGGCTCGGCCAGGGCGGGGGATGGCGGCGCCGGCATGCTGGAGGAGGACGCGCGGCTGACGGCCTTGTTCCTCTGGACGATTCAGAGCACGGCCTTGCCCGAGAACGGGCAGGAGGACGCCGCCGACGAAGAGGCCGAGGCCACCGACGATGAGAATGAGGCGAGCCGGCCGACTGTTCGGGCTCACGGTTTCTGACAGCACTCTGCTCGGGATCATTGTGCTCGCCGCTGGCTAGTGGGTCGCGTAGTCGAGTCTGAGACCCCCATCGAGAAGGGCAGCCGCTTCCTGGTGTAAAAAGAGCCTCTCAACCTCCCCGTCCCGGGCTATCCCCGCAAAGG
>Ga0137796_10001727_pt1 | contig 12218 bp, 10 predicted proteins | sample OV2TP3_FD_97704 | JGI IMG/M metagenome (GOLD analysis project Ga0137796, IMG submission 97704)
TTGCTGAACAGGATAATCCCTGTGCCCACCGCGGACTGTTGTGGGACCACGGCCGAGCCAGCCGGTAAGGGTTTGGTAGGATCCCCCCCCACGCCGTCCAGCGGTGTGACCACAAACGCGCCATCGGGGATCTTGGTCGTCCCGCCTGTCGCCACCAGACTGGCCGCCGTCTCGCTCACGGTGTACGGATCCCCTGACGTGTTCACGCCAAACCACGCCTGGTAGTACACCGTTGCATTGTAGACTCCGAACGGCTTCGTCAAAATGCCAAAATCCATCTCGGTGGCCGGCGTGACACCATTTTGCAGCAGGGTCACATCAAACTCGAGCGCAGCTTGGATAACCGCAGAGACCGGGACACTGATGGACGTCGTCGCCGCGCCCGTGACACCGGGCCATCCTCCCAGCACCACGATCATCCCGAGGAGCACGTTACTGATTGCACGAAGCATTGATGTGCGCTTCATGGCGTCACGAATCTCCCTTCTCGTCGGTAGTGGCCCTCGGCGCACCGCATAAAAACAGCCGGCCCTGCCGATGGTGATGCTTCACATCTTCGGCAGTCCGGCGTTCCTCGTCCGACAACAGAGGATCCGTGACTTTGCGCCCCTGCTTCGCGCTGCGTCCCTGTGTCACGCTCGGGCTACGCAGGGTTGCCTTTCTCGGATGTGTTTCAGTTTCTCAAAGTATAGCACAAAAACGGCACGCTGTCAAGAGGTCATGCATGCCTCTAAGGCACGCACGCGTGGTGTTACGACAACTCCTTGCAGCTCAAGCCGATGCGGCGCTCGGCGTCTTCGATGCGGATGATGCGGACGGCAACGGCATCACCGGGATGGAAACGATCCTCCACGCGCACCCCCGACGGCAGGCCGGTCTCGGAGATGTGGACCAGCCCCTCGACATCCTGCTCAAGCTCGACAAAGAAACCAAACGTTGCAATCTTCGTGATCGTCCCCTGGACGACGCTGCCGACGGGATACTTCGAGGTAATCGTCGGCCAGGGATCGGCGATGAGCTGCTTGATGCCGACGGCAATGCGGCGCGCCTCGGTGTCGTAGGAGAGCACGACGGCCTCGATGGCCTTGCCTTTTTTCAGGAGCTCGGAGGGATGGTTGACGCGGCGCGTCCAGGAGAGATCCGAGTTGTGGAGCAGCGCATCCATGCCCTCCTCGAGCTCGATGAACGCGCCGAAGTCGGTCAGACTCTTGACCCGGCCACTGACGCGCGTGCCGATGGGATACCGCTCAGCGATCGTGTCCCACGGATTCGGCTGGGCCTGACGCAGACCCAACGAGAGTTTTTGGTTGGCAGCATCCACGCCCAAGACAACCACCGACGCCTCCTGGCCGACCTGCAGGAGTTCCGAGGGATGGGCGATGCGTTTGGTCCACGACAACTCGGAGATATGCACCAGCCCCTCGACCCCTTTTTCCACCTCGACGAAGGCGCCGTAGGGCATGAGGTTGACGACCCGTCCAGTGACGCGCGTGCCGACGGGATACCGCTCGTCCACGCCGGTCCACGGACTCGGCTGGAGCTGCTTGAAGCCGAGCGACACTTTGCGCGTGTCCTTATCGCATTGCAGCACCACGACTTCGATTTTCTCGCCGATCTTCACGACCTCCGATGGATGGGTGATGCGGCTCCAGGAGATATCCGCGATGTGCAGCAGCCCATCCACACCGCCCAAGTCCACGAACGCGCCGAAGTCGGTGATGTTTTTGATCGTTCCCTGCCGACGCTCACCGACGTGTAGCTCCTCGACGAACTTCGCGCGGGCCTCCTCGCGTTCGCGCAGGAGGTAGTCCTTGCGTGACAAGACGATGTTCTTGCGGGCCTTGCTGACTTTGACGATGACCAGCTTGAGCTTCTGGCCGAGGAGGTAGTTGAGGTTGGTGTAGCCTTTCAGGCCCGCGAGCGAGGCGGGCAGGAAGGCCTCGATGCCGATGTCCACCATCAAGCCGCCTTTGACCTTCCGCGTGACCGCGCCCTCGACGATGCTCCCCTCGTCAGCGTGCTCCATGACGCGCTCCCAGCCTTGCAGACGCTCCGCCTTGCGCTTGGAGAGCACGACCATGCCCTCATCGTCTTCTTTGGTCTCGAGGTAGACCTCGACCTCATCGCCGACCTTCAGGGTGTCGGCCTCGGTAAATTCGTACCGCGAGATACTCCCCTCAGACTTGTAGCCGATGTCCACGATGATTTCCTGGGGGGTGATGCTCACGATGCGGCCTTTGACGATCTGGCCTTCCTCAAACTCCTGCATGCTCTGGGCGTAGAGCTGCGTCAACTCGCTGGAAGGCTCTGACAGTTCAGAGGAGGAATTCACCTGTTCACTCACCACCATACCGACAACACCATCCTTTGCTGCTGATTTCCCCTTAAGGGGATTGGGGTACTGTAACACACCGTTCCTCGCAGGGCAAGCCTCAAAGATCGTGCGGTGTTCAGCGTGCGGCGAGCACAGCACGATGTGAGGAGGGGAGCTACGTGTAACCTATGATTTTTCAGATGCTTACGACATTAGCGCGTGGAACATCGTGGAACACTCAATCGAGTGCGTAGACAGCGGACAGCTCACAGCGAACCGTCACCCGCGCACCACGAGGGACGTTCAGCGGCAAGCGTTCAGCGTGCAGCAACGGCCGTCAAGCGTTCTGCGTGAAGCGATGGCCTGTGCAGCGCTTGACGCTTAACGCTGGATGGTAATCGCCGAACGCTCAACTCCAAGCGCCCAACGCCCCCGGCCCGACCGGGGCGGGCAAACTCCCAACCACGAACCCTGATCTACGATGCACGAGCCACGAACTTTGAGGCCTACCCTCGAGGGCAGGGAACGTTCAGCAGGTGCGCCAGCGCCGCGGTGACCTGCTGGGCGATCCGGGCGTAGTCCGCTGGCGTGGGGTGCGACACCGGGGTAACGGCAATCGGCGGCCCAATCCGGACGGTGACCGGCGCACAGCGAATCCACCGCGCCCCTCGCGGCAGGGCCTGATCAGTGCCCACCAGCCCCACCGGCACAATCGGCACCCCGGCCTTCATCGCCAGCAACCCAACGCCACGCTTGGCCGGTTGCAAGGCGCCCGTGGGACTGCGTCCGCCTTCCGGAAACACCACGAGAATCGCTCCCTGCTGCAGCAGGGTTAAGGCCTGTCGGATGACGCCCACATCCGGACGATCCAGTTTGACGGGAATGGCGTTCAGCCGCGGCAGCGCCCAGCGGAGAATCGGGATGCGAAAGAGCTCCTCTTTCGCGACGTAGTGGATGGGCTGCTGCCAGGCCACGCCCACGACGGGCGGATCCAGGTAGCTGATGTGGTTGGCCGCGATGAGGTAGGGCGCTGACGACGGCAGGTGCTCCCGGCCTTCCACGCGCAAGCGGAAGGCCGCGCGACAGACCACCCCACAGGCCATCCGCACGGTCCTGTAGAACCACCGGTCTAGCAGCAACATCCACGCACAACCTCCAACATCCGCTGCGCCACCTCGCGGACCGACAGATGCGTGGTATCCAGCCGTCGCGCATCCGGGGCCGCCTTCAAGGCCCCGAGCGGCCGATGCCGATCCAGCCGATCCCGCAGCCGCACGTCGTGCATGACCTGAGCGCGCGTGACACGCTCGCCTTCGGCCGTGAGCTCCGCATGCCGACGACGGGCGCGTTCCGTCAGCGAGGCGGAGAGGAAAAACTTCCACCGCGCGTGCGGAAACACGACCGTCCCAATGTCGCGTCCCTCCATGACGACCGGCCGACGACGGGCCATCGCGCGCTGGCGCTGGACCATCCAGTGGCGGACGCGCCGGTGGCGCGCCACGCGCGAGACGAGCGCTGAGACTTCCGGGCGCCGGATCTGCCGGGTGATCTCGTCGCCATTGAGGAAGACGCGGAGGGTGCCGTGGCGCGTGGGCGTGAGCCGTAAGCGTCGGGCGCGTGTCACGACGAGGACTGCGCGCTCATGATCCGGATCGCAGCCGTGTTGCAGCACGTTCCACGCCAGCGCCCGATACATCGCGCCGGTATCCACGTGGAGCCAGCCGAGCGTGCGAGCGACACGACGCGCAATCGTGGTCTTCCCTGCGCCAGCGGGTCCGTCAATGGCAATCACTGCGGGGGGCGTTCGGGGTTTGGGGTTCGGGGTTTGCCCGCCCCGGTCGGGCCGGGGGGGTTCGTCAGACGTCGGACGTGTGACGATACGCGGTTCGTTACCGTGAGACGCTCGACGCTTGACGGCCGTTGCTGCACGCTGAACGCTGGACGCTGTACGCCTCATGACAACTGGCGCCGCCGTCGCTGGGCCTGTGCCAAGGCGCGCAGGAGTGCTCGCGCATCCCGACGCTGTAATGCCGCCCACAACCGTGTGAGCTGCTGGCGCACGGTGGTCAGGGCCACCAGAACGTCGCGACGATTCATGAGGAGAATGTCCTGCCACAGGCGGGGATCGCTCTGGGCGATGCGCGTGACATCCCGGAAGCTGCGCGGCGCGTGGCTCAACGGGACTGACGCAGCAGCGTTCACCAACGCCGCGGCCACGAGATGGGGTACATGGCTGACGGCGGCGAGCCACCGATCGTGCGTGCGAGGTGAGAGCTCGATGACGCGCGCACCAACATTCTGCCACAGCCGTCGCACCATCGCCCGCGCCTGCTGATCCGTGCGCGCGGTCGGCGTCAGGATGCAGAGACTGTCTTGAAACAGGTCAGCCGTCGCTGCGGAGATGCCGCGGGCTTCTGAGCCTGCCACGGGATGTGCCCCGATGAAATGCACACGCTGCCTGGGGGCACGGCCTCGGAGGAGGCGCTCAAGTGATTGGACGATCGGCTGTTTCACCGAGGCCACATCGGTCAGCATCGTGCGCGATGACAGATGCGGCAGGAGGCGTTTGACGAGTGGGAGGATCATCGCCGGCGGGATCGCCAACACCACGAGGTCAGTTCCTCGGACCGCGCGAGCGAGCGACCGCGTGCCCCAATCCATCGCTCCACGCTGGCGCGCCACGCGCAGCGTCGCGGTAGAGCGAGCCACGCCGACGACTTCGCGGGCGACGTGGCGCCGCTTGAGCGCCAGCCCCAGCGAGCCGCCGATCAGGCCCATGCCGATGATCGTGACACGACGGACCAACGGTTTCATGGTGCGGCTCTTCCGGCCATTGGCCAGCATCGCTCACCATGCATCCTGAGTCCCTCGATGACGCTCAGGACGCCGCCCTGCGTGTTGTCGAATGGGCTGAGCGGAGTTGCAAGAGCCACTACAGCTCTCGGCCTACGGCCTGCGCGACGAGCTTCAGCTCCTTCATGAGTTGCGCGAATTTCCGCGGGAGGAGGGACTGCTGCCCGTCGGACAGGGCCTCTTCAGGATTGGGATGGACCTCGATCAAGAGGCCATCCGCGCCGGCGGCCACCGCCGCTTTGGCCATCGCGCCGACGAGATGCCAGTACCCGGTCCCGTGGCTGGGATCAATGACGATGGGCAAGTGACTCAACGACTTGATGACCGGCACGGCGGCGAGATCCAACGTGAAGCGCGTGGCGGTCTCGAAGGTCCGGATCCCTCGTTCGCAGAGGATGACGTTGAAATTGCCTTGGCTCAAAATGTACTCTGCCGACAACAAAAACTCCGTAATCGTCGAGGACAGCCCGCGTTTCAGCAGGACCGGCTTCTTCGCCATCCCGACTTCCTTGAGGAGGTTGAAGTTCTGCATGTTGCGGGCGCCAACTTGGATGATGTCGGCGTAGCGCTCAATGAGCCCCACGTCCCGCGGATCCATGACTTCCGTGATGACTTTCATACGCATTTTCGTCCCGAGCTCTTCGAGAAGCTCGAGGCCGTCTTCGCCCAACCCTTGGAAGGAGTAGGGCGAGGTCCGCGGCTTAAACGCCCCTCCGCGCAAGACGCGCGCGCCGGCGCGCCGGACCGCGTGCGCGACAGCGCGTAACTGCTCCCGCGTCTCGACCGAGCAGGGGCCGGCCATCACGACGACCTGCTTGCCGCCAATCCGCACCCCCGCCACATCCACGACGGTGTTTTCCGGCTTAAACTCGCGCGAGACGAGCTTGTAGGGCTTCAGAACCGGCATGACTTTCTCAACGCCGGGAAAGACCTCCAACGGTTGCACGCGCAAGAGGTCTTCGGGGCCGATGACCCCAATGACGGTGCGCTCCACCCCCTGCGAGATCACGGGTTTGAGCCCCAGCGCCTTGACACGTTCGACGACGTGCGTGATCTGTTTCTTCGTCGCGTCGGATTTTAAGACGATGATCATGCCAACCCTCCGGTCAGTCCGTTAGCACACTTGGCGCAAGACACGTCGCAAGGCCTTCACCACCCGCCGGTTCTCACGCGGCAGGCCAATCGTCACGCGGAGGTAACGGTCTAACCCCCACGGATGGAGATCGCGCACGAGGATGCCGCGATCCACGAGCCGCTCAGCGACAATCGCCGCCCGCGGGCCCACTTCAATCAAGAGGAAGTTGGCTTGGCTGGGGACGGCGCGTAAGCCCAACCGCTCACACTGCTGCGCCAGGTACGCCTTGCCCTCCCAGGTCACCGTCTGAGTCCGTCGCAGATGCTCGACATCATCGAGCGCCGCGAGCGCTGCGCACTGCGCGAGGCGGTTGACATTGAATGGTTCCCGTACGCGCTCCACCCACGTCGTCAGGTCCGGCCGGGCAACGCCGTAACCGATGCGCAGGCCGGCGAGCCCATACGCCTTGGAAAAGGTGCGCGTGATGAGCACGTTATGCGAGTGGAGATACTTTGTCGTGTCGGGATAGTCCGGTGCCTCGCGGTACTCAAAGTAGGCCTCATCAAACACGACGATGACATGCGGTGGCAGTCCCAACATGAAGGCCGCCAGTTCGCCATCGGTGATGTAACTCCCCGTCGGATTATCAGGATTCGCGATGAAGACGAGCTTCGTGTGCACCGAGATCGCCCGGCGCATGGCCGGCAGATCATAGCGGAGCTCATGCGTCAACGGGACCGTGATGACCTCCGCGTGAGCGAGCCGCGCGGCCAACTCGTAGATCAGAAACGTCGGCTTCGCGAGGACGACTTCATCGCCCTCGTTGAGAAACGCCCGTAGCATGAGGGTGACCAGTTCGTCGGAGCCGTTGCCGAGAACAAAGGCGCTGGCGTCCAGCCCGTGGTGGTGAGCCAACCGTTGCTTGAGTGCGAACCCACTGCCGTCGGGATAGCGGTGGACGGCTCGGAGTTCTCGACGGATCGCCGCGAGAGCGCGCGGCGACGGGCCTAACGCATTTTCGTTCGAGGCTAACTTGAGGACCCGTCGCAGTCCTCGAACGCGCTGTACCGTTTCGATCGGTTGGCCGGGGACGTAGGGGGTGATTTCCCGCACGCCACGACGCGTCAGCCGTGCGACATCCATCAGCGAGGCGGCTCCGCCATGGGGTAGGCCCCGAGAATTTTCAGAAACGTGCACTGACGCTCGAGCATCCGCAGCGCCCGCTGGACCTTCGGCTGGAGTGCATGCCCGATGAGATCCACGAAGAAGTAGTACTCCCACGGACGGCGCTTGGAGGGTCGCGACTCAATTTTTGTCAAGTTGATCCGCTGCCGCTTGAAGGGAATCAACATGTCGTGGAGCGCGCCGACGCGATCTTTCACGGAAAACATGAGCGACGTCTTGTCCTCCCCCGTCGGTGTGGATTGCGTCGTGCCAATGACCAGGAAACGCGTGACGTTCTCCGCATGGTCCTGGATGGAGGAGGCGAGGATTTTCAAGCCATGTCGTCGGGCCGCCATGGGGGTCGCAATCGCGGCGGCGAACCGGTGACGCGCCGCCCGCTCCGCCGCGGTGGCCGTGGAGGAGACCTCGACTAACTCGACCTGCGGTAGATGTCGCTCGAGCCATTGCCGACACTGCCCGAACACCTGCGGATGCGAGTAGACGGTGCGGATCTGGCGGCGAGGGCCCTTCGCCACGAGCGAGTGGGAAATCTTCAGCAGAACCTCCGCACAGATGACGAGTGGCGATTCCATGAACATATCGAGGGTGTGATTGACCGCCCCCTCGATTGAATTCTCGATCGGCACCACCCCGCAGTCGGCGCGACCGCGTTCCACCTCGGCAAACACGTCACTGATCGTCGTGCACGGCCGGTAGTCCGCCTGGGTCCCGAACTGCTGCAATGCGGCCACATGGGTGAAGGTATCCTCCGGTCCCAGGTACGCCGTCACGCGCGGATGCTCCAACGCTAACGTCGTCGAGAAAATCTCGCGGTAGATCGCCCGCAGCGCCTCGGCGGTCAACGGTCCAGGGTTGGTGCGCGCCAGTCGCGCCAGAATGGTCCGTTCGCGTTCCGGCGCAAAGAAGGTCTCTCCACGGGCCGACTTGAGTCGGCCCACCTCAAGCGCGAGGCGTGTCCGCTGGTTGAGGAGCGTGAGGAGTTGCGAGTCGAGCCGGTCGATCCGTTGCCGGAGTGCCTGAATGCTCATGCGTTGGTACCTCGCCTAACGTCGGTAAATCCCCCAAGGAATTCAGTCCAAAGTACTGTAGGAATTCGCGTGTCGTGCCGTAGATGATCGGTCGGCCTGGCGCTTCTTTGCGCCCGAGGATTTTGACCAGGCCCTTTTCCAGCAGCGTCTGCATCACCCCATCCACGCTGACGCCACGAACCTGTTCGACCTCGACGCGCGTGATCGGTTGCCGATAGGCCACGATCGCCAACGTCTCGAGGGCGGCGGTGCTCAAGCGTTCTGTCCGCGCGCCGTGGTAGAGTTTGCGAAGCCACGGAGCGAGCTGCGGATCCGATGTCATCTGGAATCCGCCCGCCAGGGACTCGATGAGAAACGGCCGCTGCTGCGTGCGGTAGGTTTCGCGCAGCTCCTCGAGCCACTGCCGTACCTGCGCGGGCTCGCCCTCACCGAGCACCTCATGAATCTGCTCGACCGTCAGCGGCGTCTCCGAGGCAAAGAGGAGCGCCTCGATGATGCGCTTGGCCTCATCCGATATCATGCGGTTTTCACCGTGGGTTGCATGGCGTCGTCGCGGCGCACGATCATGATCGGCCCAAACGGCGTGTCTTGCCGCGCCACCACTTCGCGCAGCCGCACAAGTTCCAACAGCGCCAGAAACGTCGCGATCATCGCCAGGCGCGACTGCGCGGTGGCGAACAACTCCTGAAACGACAGGTGCTGACGCTGCACCAGCAGGTGCAACAGCTCATGGACTTTCTGCTCGACCGTCACCTCATCGCGGACGACCTCGTAAAATTCCTCTTTCGAGATATGCATCAGCACGTTGCTGAACGCTGAGAGCAGATCAAACATGCTCGCCTCAAACGTCAGCGGAGCGGCAGGGTCGTGCGGTGCGGCTTCAGGAGCGCCCGGCCGGATAAAGACGTGCCGCCGCTGCTGCTCGAGTGCTGCGAGGTGACGTGCCACTTCTTGGAACCGTTGATACTCGAGGAGTCGTCGCACCAGGTCCTCGCGCGGATCAGGTTCTTCGATTTCTTCCGGCGGTCGCTCCTCCTGTGGCAGGAGCATCCGCGATTTGATCTGCATCAGGGTGGCGGCCATCACGAGGAAATCACCGACGACGTTGAGATCGAGGAGTTCCATCAAGTCGAGGTACTCGAGGTACTGCCGCGTGATCTCAGCGATGGGAATGTTGTAGACATCCACTTCGTTCTTGCGAATGAGGTGCAGCAAGAGATCCAGCGGTCCTTCAAAGAGTTGGAGTTTGACGTGGTACGTCATGGGCTAGGCCAACTTCCGCGCCACCTCTTCCACATGATAGACCTCGATGACATCACCTGCCTGATAGTCGCTGAAGCCCTCGAGGTTCAGCCCGCATTCCAGCCCTTCAGCAACTTCGCGCACATCATCTTTGAAGCGTTTCAGCGATGACAGCTTGCCTTCGTAGAGCACCTGACCTCCCCGTTTGACGCGTGCCACCGTCCCGGCGCGCGCCACTTTGCCTTTGCTCACGATGCCGCCGGCTACCAGCCCCACCTTGGAGACCTTGAAGACCTGGGTGATCTGGAACGTCCCCAGGAGGGTTTCTCTTTTCTCCGGCGTCAAGAGGCCTTCGAGCGCGCGTCGAACTTCGTCGGTCGCTTCATAGATGATCTGGTAGAGGCGCAGGTCCACCCCTTCGCGAATCGCCTGCTCCTGGGCTTTCCAATCCACCCCGACGTGAAACCCGATGACGATGGCTTCGGACGCGGCCGCGAGCATCACATCCGACTCATTGATGTCGCCGACGCCTACGTGCAAGAAGAGGAGCTTGACTTCTTCGGTGGTGAGCTTCTCCAGATTGGCTCGCAGCGCTTCCAGTGAGCCTTGGACGTCCGCCTTGAGGATGAGTTTCAATTCCTTGACAGCCCCCGCAGCAATTTTTTGATGGAGGTCTTCCAGCCGGAGGCGCGGCGCGTGGATCGTCGTGCCCAGGCGGCGCTCGGCCTGTCGTTGCTCGACGAGCTCGCGGGCCAATCGTTCATCCGTCATCACCAAGAAGGAATCACCGGCTTGGGGAATCCCCTGCAGTCCCAAGACCTCGATCGGTTGCGCTGGCCCCACATCCTGGACGCGGTGCCGATGCTCGTCAATCAAAGCGCGTACACGTCCAGACGACGCGCCTGCCAGGATGAGATCGCCGACGCGCAACGTCCCATTCTGCACCAACACGTTCGCAATCGGCCCACCGCCTTTGGAGAGTTTGCCCTCGAGGACGGTCCCACGAGCCGCCTGTGACGGATCGGCTTTTAACTCCAGGAGCTCCGCCTCCAAGAGGAGCATTTCCAGCAACTGATCTAATCCCTGCCGGGTTTTCGCTGAGACGCTCGCCATGATGGTCTTGCCACCCCACTCTTCCGGCACCAATCCGTGCACCATGAGCTCACGCTTGACGCGTTCGGGATCGGCCTCGGGCTTATCGATTTTGTTGATCGCGACGACGATGGGCACACTGGCCGCCTTCGCATGGTCAATCGCCTCGATGGTCTGCGGCATGACACCGTCGTCAGCCGCGACGACCAGGACCACGACGTCGGTCACCGTGGTCCCGCGTGCCCGCATGGCGGTGAACGCTTCGTGGCCGGGCGTATCGAGAAACGTGACGCGCCCTTTGCCGGGGAGTTCCACCGAATACGCGCCGATATGCTGCGTGATGCCTCCCGCCTCTTGAGCGGTCACGTTCGTCTGGCGAATCGCGTCGAGCAGCGAGGTCTTGCCATGGTCCACGTGGCCCATGAGCGTCACCACGGGCGCGCGTGCCACCAACTGTTCAGCGGCCGCCACTTCATACCGCGGCTTCCGGCTCAGCTCGTCGGACGACGGAGCGAGGGTGATGGTGAAACCGTATGCCTCGGCGAACTTCGCCACCACGGGGTGATCCAGCGCCTGATTGATCGTCGCGAAGACCCCGAGGTCAATCAACCGCTTGATCACGATGTTGGGCTTTTCCTGGAGACGTTCGGCCAGCGCCTTCACCGTGATGGGAAACGCGATCTCCACCGCTGGCAGCACGGGTGTCGTTGGCGCGGGAGGTGGAGACGCCGCGGGCGCTGGTGTCGTCGCTTCAGCGACAGCCACGGAGGCGGCAACGGTCGGCGCGGGAGCTACCGCAGGGGTCGGCGCTGGAATCGCCGTGGCTGGCGTTGGTGCAGGGGCACGGCCCAGCCGCTCCGGGATTTCATGACGCAAGATCTCGGCCGTCTCCTCGTCGAGGGTACTCATGTGGTTCTTCGCCGGCACCTTGAGCGCCTTGAGGTGCGTCAAGAGCTCCTTCGAGGAGAGCTTCAATGCCTTGGCCAGTTCATGCACGCGAATGCTCATCGCATGCGCTCCCTTTAGCTTGGTGCTTCAGGTGTTGCTGGTAACAGCGGTTCGGTTGGTGGCGCAGCCGGGGCCTCTGCTGTTGTCGTCGGTGGTACGGGTTTGCTTATGCCCAGGATCAGTTCCGCTGGCCGGAGGCCAGCTTTCTCCACCAACGCTTTCGCGTGCGTCAGGAGTTTGTCGGCCGTCTTGGGGCCGACGCCTTGTACCTGTTGCAACGCCTCGGCACTCGCCTTGGCGATCGCATCGACCGTCCCGAACCCAGCAGCGGTGAGCCGCTCCACCATCACCGGTCCGATGCCAGGCAACTCGGTAATCGGCGGCAACGCCTGTGCAGCCAGTTCGGCTTTACTCTTGATCTCGAGATTCCAGCCGGTGAGTTTCGATGCCAAGCGCACATTCTGACCATGTTTGCCAATGG
>Ga0137796_10001729_pt1 | contig 12210 bp, 12 predicted proteins | sample OV2TP3_FD_97704 | JGI IMG/M metagenome (GOLD analysis project Ga0137796, IMG submission 97704)
CACCAACCTCAAAGCCGTCTTCCTGCTCACACAAGCTGTCGCTCCAAGCATGATTGCGCGCCGCCGCGGCCACATCGTCAACATCAGCTCGCTGGCCGGCAAGAACACCTTCGCCGGCGGCAGCGTCTATTGCGCGTCCAAGTGGGGCTTGCAGGGGCTGACGGCGTGCATCGCCGAAGACCTGCGCAGCTACGGCATCCGCGTCAGCAGCGTGTGCCCCGGCTCCGTGCACACCGAGTTCTCGCCACACGAGGGCCGCGACACCGCCAAAATGCTCCACCCCGACGACATCGCCCACGTCGTCGCCATGCTCGTCACCCAGTCCCCCACCGGCTTCGCCAGCGAAGTCCTCCTCCGCCCCACGCAGAAACCCTAGGACGCGACAAGTTCGATGCGCATCTTAGTAGTTGCTAGCACCTTATGGACTAAGTTAGGCTCTCAAGAGGAAGCTGAAAATGCCCTGCCTGCTGATTGCTCTAATTCTGCTGTCGATTCCGCAAGATAAGGAAGCAGATGTTAATGCAACGAACCTTGTTGTTTTCTACCAGTCGAGCGGGAAGGTGTACAACCCGAAAGTCTATCTGGATGGACGGGTCCTTGCTCAGTCAGATAACGGCCGCTTCTTCTCAATTCGTTTGCCGGCGGGTACTTATTGGATCGCTGTTGAGAGTGGCCTGGAACAACCCCCACCTTTGAAGGTGGAAGTGGAAGCCGACGCGGTCTACGTGTCAATCAAGCCGAACTCAATCTGGACGGAAATGCCTGGCTTCAGTATCGAGCTGCCTTCCAAGGACGAAGCTGCAGAGAAAATCAAAAAGCTTAGGGCGCTCGACAAGAAATGGATTCGTGACCAGCGCGTCGTGCTTGAATTGCCACCGGAACTCTCTGCGGCAACCCCAACAAAGAAATGAATCTCTTGCGCCTGTGGCCGCTGTCGATTGTCAACTGTCCACTTCGAGCTGTTTTGAGTGCTGAGCTCCCTACCTCCTGACCTCCTGACTTCCTGACCTCCTGACCTCCCTACCTCCTTCTGTTGTACGATACGGCCACTCGGAGGCCCTGTGCCCGTGCCCGAATCTGCCATCAGCGAAAAGCTGCGCTGCATCGAGTCCGGCGAAATGACGCGCCTCGAAGCCTTCTCCGACGCGGTCTTCGCCTTCGCCATCACGCTGCTGGTGGTTTCGCTGGAGGTACCGCGCACCTTCAGCGAGCTGGCGGAGACGATGCGCGGCTTCGTCGCCTTCGGCATCTCCTTCACGTTGCTGGTCTGGATCTGGTTCCAGCACACGCGCTTTTTCCGCCGCTTCCGTATGGACGACGCCGCCACCGTGGCCATCAACGGCGTACTGCTTTTCGTCGTGGTGTTCTACGTCTATCCGATGAAGTTCCTGTGGAGCACGCTGTTCGCGCGCTGGGGCATGGGTCCTGCTGCGGTGCCGGACGCGAGCGGCGTGATGCAGCCCGTACTCGAGCGCGGGCAGATTTCGCAACTGATGGCCATCTACGCCATCGGTTTCACCGCAATTTTCCTTGCTCTCGCGGCACTTTATCTGCTCGCATGGCTGCGACGGCGCAAGCTTGCACTCGACGAGCTACAAACCTTCGACGCGCTGTCCGGCATCTGGGAGAATGTTGCCGTCGCCGGCGTCGGCCTGCTCTCGCTCGGCATTGCGATGTTCGGAGGCACAGGCTGGTCCGGACTCTCCGGCGTGAGCTATTTCCTGATCGGCCCCGTCAAGGGCGTGCACGGCTACCTCTACGGCTCCCGCCGCGCCCGCCTCGCCGCAAAACTGCAGGCGTGAGGGATTAGGTGCGAGGTTCGAGGTGTGTTCCGCGTTCTGAGTTGGGTCGAGCCTTGTGTTAGTTTGTCGAATCGGCTATACCCTTCACAATAAACCCGGCAAACCGATCACCATCATCGAACGGGCTGCCAGGAGGCAACATGCTGGACACCCTGGAGATACTGAAGGCACTTTCGGGGCCTGCGGCTGCCATTGGCCTTGGCATCGGGCTTGTGCAGTACGGCCGGGCGCAGCGCTGGAAGAAGGCTGAATTCGTCGCCGCTCAGATCAAAGATTTCGAAGCCAATGTGCTGGTGCGTCGCGCCATGAAGATGCTCGACTTCCGCGACTCGCACTTCGTTGCGGACGGTCGTGCTATTCACTTCAACAGCGATATCCTCGCCCGCGCTCTGCCCTACGAAAGTATGGTGCCGGAGTCACCCCCCGACGAGGCGGAAATTCGCCTTGCCTTCTGTGATTTCTTCGACGGCCTCGAACGCCTGCACCACTTTGTCGAGGCCGAGCTGATTACTGCCGATCACCTGAAGCCCTATCTGCCGTACTGGTTCCGCCGGTTCACCACCACACATTGCAAGCCGCAGGAGTTTGTGGACAGCATCTGGACCTTCATTGATGGCTATGAATATACCGGCGTGCGCGCGCTGGCCGGCATGTTTGGCTTCGCTCCGCCCGGCCCGAAACAGGCCACGCAGCGTACCGACGAATGGCTGAAGAAACAGAAGCAACAACTGGTGGGTGCAGGAAGCCCCGCTGCCAAATGCCCTTAGGATGGTTTTCTACTGAGTTCTGAATTCCAAATCACCCGATCACCAAATCGCCCGATCCCCCGATACTTCTCACTCACACATCACCTACAACCTCGGCAGCACAATTCCCTGCTGTGCCTGATACTTTCCCTTCTTGTCCTTGTACGACACCTCGCAAGCCTCATCCGACTCGAAGAACAGCACCTGACACAGCCCCTCATTGGCGTAGATTTTCGCGGGCAGCGGCGTGGTGTTGCTGATCTCCAGCGTCACGAAGCCCTCCCACTCCGGCTCGAACGGCGTCACATTGACGATGATCCCGCAGCGCGCGTAGGTGGACTTGCCCAGGCACACCGTAATCACGTTGCGCGGGATGCGGAAGTATTCCACCGAGCGCGCCAGCGCAAACGAGTTGGGCGGAATGATGCACACCGCGCCTTTAAACTCCACAAAGTTGCGCGCGTCGAAATGCTTGGGGTCCACCATGGTGGAGTTCACGTTGGTGAAAATCTTGAACTCGTCGGCCACGCGCATGTCGTAGCCATAGCTCGACACGCCGTAGCTGATCACGCCGTCGCGCACCTGGCGGTCTTCAAACGGCTCGATCATCTTGTGCTCGAGCGCCATCCTGCGTATCCACTTGTCCGGCCGTACCGTCATATCGCTGTCCCCTTTGGAGTGCGGGAGCTTGCTCCCGCTTTGTTTACATCCCACCGCGCCCGCTATCTGCTTCCAGGCTGTTTCTTCCTGATTCACTCGCCCTATTTCATTCATTGTCCTTCAATCGCTCAATCACCAAATCACCCGATCACCGGTTCACTCCATCGCTCGATTCTTATAGCCCACTGCATTCGCCTTGACAACCCGCAACTCCCTGTCTAGCATTGGCTTGCGAATCTGGCCGGAGGCGCCCCGTGATCAAGCTCGATATCGTCAACGCCGTGGTGGAAAACGCCAAGATCAGCCGCAGCAAAGCCGAACAGGCGGTGGAAACCGTTTTCGAAGCCATGAAGAACGCGCTCGGCCGCGGCCAGCGCATCGAGCTGCGCCGCTTCGGCGTCTTTCAGGTGAAGCCACGCAAGACCGGCATCGGCCGCAACCCGCGCACCGGCGAAGAAGTCGCCATCCCGCCCGGCAAAGCCGTCCGCTTCAAGCCCGGCAAAGAGCTGCAATCCATCGAGTCCAACTAGCTGGAACAGGTTTCAGGTTTCAGTTCAAAAATACCGTATTCTTGCGTTTGATCTGCGTTCATCCGATTCATCTGCGTTTATCTGCGATGACGGTCTTGTTCTGAGTTCCTGAGTTCTGAGTTCCCTTTTTTCTTCCCCCGTGCAATCCTAATCACTCGTCCCCATGTCAGAAGGCAACGGCAACTCCAACACACCGGCCGAAGTCATGGAGCCGCGCTTCGCTCCGCCGCCACCACCACCGCCTTTGCCGCATGGCGTCCGTCGCACGCGTCGCCCTTTGCGCTGGATCCCGCTGCTGCTTTTTTTTCTGACCGTGCTTTCGACCATGCTTATCGGCACGCACTACGCGCTGGCCTACGACTCGAACCGCGCGCCCTTTTCGCCCGAGGACCCCATCTTCCCTCCCGTCATCTCTGAGCCCGCGCTGCTGCTCACCGGCCTGCCGTTTTCTTTCACTCTGCTCGGCATTCTGCTGGCGCACGAGCTCGGACACTACTTCGCCTGCCGTTACTACCGCATCTCCGCTACGCTCCCGTATTTCATTCCCTTTCCCAGCATCATCGGGACGCTGGGCGCGTTCATCCGCATCCGCTCGCCCATCGTCAATCGCAAGGCACTGTTCGACGTCGGTCTTTCCGGTCCTGTAGTCGGATTTCTCTTCGCGGTGCCCGCGCTGGTGATTGCCGTGCTGTTTTCGAAGGTGGTGCCGGGTGCGCAAGCCGAGTCCGCCATCAACTTCGGCGACCCGCCGCTGTTTCATCTGCTCACGGCGTGGCTGCGCCCCGACGTGCCCGAAGCGAATCTGCTTTTGCATCCCGTGGGGCGTGCGGCGTGGGTCGGACTCTTTGCCACCGCGCTCAACCTGCTGCCTGCGGGACAACTCGACGGCGGCCACATCGTCTACGCGCTCACCAGCCGCCATCATCGCCGCATCTCCGTGCTGGTGGCGCTGCTGATTGCCCCGCTCGGCTTTTTCTGGGCGGGATGGCTGCTGTGGGCCGCGCTGCTGTTGCTCTTCGGTTTCCGCCATCCCGTGCTGCTCGACCGCTATGACCGTATCGACGCCAAGCGCCGACTCTGGGCTCTGGCCGCGCTGGTGATTTTTCTCCTCTGCTTCACCCCCATGCCCCTCTCACAACAATGAAGCAGGCGCTGCTGCCCGTTGTTTTCAACTGACCTAAAAACGTTCGTCGTTCATCCTTCATTCCTTCTTTTCAAATCTGCGTCCATCTGCGTTGACGTCTTGTCCTGAGTTCTGAGTTCTGAGTTCTAAGTTCTAAGTTCTGAGTTCCCTACATCAGACTAATCGGATCCACGTCCACCATCACCGCGCTCTCGGGAATCTCCTTCTTCGCGCAGAACTCCAATGCCCCTGCCAGCGCCGCATTCAGCGCCGAGCGCTTGGGCGACTTGAGCAGGAACTGAAATCGATACTCGCGCTTCAGCCGTGCCAGCGGCGCCGCTGCCGGGCCTAGCACCTTCAGCCCCTGCGCTTCGCGTGGCCGCAGGAAGCGATCGATCTCCCGCGCCCAGCGCGCGGCGTTTTCAATCTTGCGATCGCGCACAATCACGTTCGCGAGCGCCGTGAACGGCGGGTAGTGCATCAATCTTCTAAAGCGCAGCTCCTTCTCAAAGAACGACGCGTAGTTCTGCTGCGCCGCGTGCTCGACCGCGTAATGCTCCGGGTAATACGTCTGCACCAGTACTTCGCCGGTAAGCTCGCCGCGCCCTGCGCGACCGGCCACCTGCGTGAGTAACTGAAACGTGCGCTCAGCGGCGCGAAAGTCCGGCAGGCCCAGCGTCAAGTCCGCGCTCACCACACCCACCAGCGTGACGAACTGGAAGTCGTGTCCCTTGGCCACCATCTGCGTGCCGACCAGGATATCGATGCGCCGGTCCGCAAACGCGCCCAGCACCTGCTGATATTCGCGCTTGCTGCGCACCGCGTCGCGGTCCAGGCGCCCGACCCTCGCCTGCGGGTGGAGCTTGCGCAGCAACTCTTCGATCTGCTCCGCCCCCTCGCCGACAAAGTAGATGTGCTCGGACTCGCACTTCGCGCACGTCTTGGGCACGCGCGCGTTGAAGCCGCAGTAGTGGCACACCATGCGGTCGCGCTGTTTGTGGTAGGTGAGCGAGATGCTGCAGTTCTCGCACTGCGCGGTGGCGCCGCAGCTCCGGCAGAGCGCAAACCACGAATACCCGCGCCGGTTGATCAGCACCAGCGCCTGCGTGTCCGCATCGAGCCGCGCTGCTATGGCGTCGCGCAGGCGCGTGGAGAGCGCGGCAGCGCGTTGTGAGCGGCGGAAGTCGTCGCGCATGTCCACTACTTCCACGCGGGCCAGCGGACGGCCTTCCACGCGTCCGCCCAGCTCCAGCAGGTGATATTTCCCCGCGCGCGCGTTGTGAAACGTTTCGAGCGACGGCGTGGCCGACCCGAGCAGCGCGACGGCCTTCTCCATCTGCGCGCGCACGATGGCCACGTCGCGCCCGTTGTAGCGCGGCGTCTCTTCCTGCTTGTAGGCGTTTTCCTGCTCCTCGTCGACGATGATCACTGCCGGCCGCCCGAGCGGCGCAAACACCGCCGACCGCGTCCCCACCACCACGCGCGCCTCGCCGCGACGCACGCGCCACCATTCGCGCGCGCGCTCCACATCCGGCAGCGCCGAGTGCAGCACGGCCACCACGTCGCCAAAGCGCGCGCGGCACAGCCGGCCGATCCACAGCGTCAGCGCAATCTCCGGCACCAGCACCAGCGCGGTGCGGCCTGCGGCCAGCGCGTGCTCGACCGCGCGCAGATACACTTCCGTCTTGCCGCTGCCCGTCACGCCGTAGAGCAGGCCGGTGGCGAACTTGCCCGCCTGCATCCAGCGCTGCACCTCGTCGCAGCATGACTGCTGCGCCGCATTGAGCGCGTTGGCGGGCGGCGTGAAGTCTGTCTCGAATGCCTCCTCTTCGATCGCCAGCGGCTCCTCCCACGCCAGCAGCCGCCCCTGCCGCTCGAGCCGCTCCACCACCGAGCGCGACACCGCCGCCTGCTTCAGCAGCAACGACACCGGCATCGGCCCGCGCAGCGCCGTCAGCTCTTCGCGGATGCGCAGCTCCGCCTCGCTCACCCGCTCGCCCGCGCCGCTGCTTCCCGTACCCGCGCTGCCAGCAGTGCCCTCGCTCTCTGTGCCCTCCCTGCTTGTCTTCTCTGAGCCCCTCTGCGAACTCTGCGCCTCTGCGTCATCTTTCTTCTCCGCCCACGCGACGATTTTCTGCGTGCGTGTTTTGCGCCGCTTGGCTACTTCCGCAAACGCCGCCGCGCCGCGCCGCACCAGCCGCTCCGCCGCTGCCTCCCCGCCGACCAATTTCGCCAGCCGCACCGCGTTCACCGGCTTGCCTTCGACTTCCAGCAGTTGCAGCAGCGCCATCTCTTCCACCTGCTCAGCGGTGCGGTTCTGGAGCGACTGCAATTCGCGCTGATACTCGCGGCCCGCGTCGGTGAGCCGCAGCTCGCGCTGATGACGCACATCCACCGCGGGCGGCAGCATCGCGCGAAACACTTCACCCACCGGCGCCAGGTAGTAGCTCGCCACCCAGCGTCCCAACTCGACCAGCGCCGTCGGCAGCGCCGGCATGCCGTCCAGCACCTCCGCAATTTCACGAATCTCTTGAATCTTGAATTTTGAATCTGAAATCGCTTTCTCTGCGCTTCTCTGAGCTCTCTGTTTACCCTGAGCGGCGGGAACCGGCGTGAAGGGCGTCCTCAGCACCTCTGCATCTTTCTTCTCTGCGCTTCTCTGCGTCCTCAGCGCCTCTGCGTCATCTTTCCTTGAAGTGATTTGCGGGGCCTTCGTGTGCACTTCCACCACCACGCCGATCATCGCTTTGCGCCGGAACGGGACCAGCACGCGGCTGCCCGCCTCCACGCGCCCGGCCAGCGACGCCGGAATCGCGTAGGTAAACGTCCGCCGCAACGGCACCGCCAGCGCCACTTCGCAGTATGTGGGCATGAGTTGCCTAGTCTACCAGCAAGAGGGAGAGCTCACCGCAGAGGTCGAAGAGAGAGCCAGATTTGGGGGTCATTCTACGGTTGAAAGGAAGAACACAACCAGCATCAACATGCTCGCTGCAAATGCATAGGCCCGCGTGCGGCCCTCGAACGCCACGGTGAGAGCGGCGGCTAAGATCATTGCCGGAATCAGAGTGTCCATCCAAGCATCACCCAGAAGAGTGACAAGCTGGGATCCTCCGAGGTGCTTCTCAATGAAAAGCCAGACCGGCAGTGAAAGCCAATACGCTGAAACAATTGCAATGGAACCTAGCCCCAGCCGGCCACGCCAAATCGGCAAGCTGGTTCGGCGTTGACGTAACCACCCACGGAGCGAGAGAACAAGCAGCACTGGAACAGCGAAAAATGCGCCCCACAAAACAGCAGCACGGATGTAATCGCTGATCACGAATCACTTCTTCTTCGGCAGCGGCAGCCCCAGCTCGACCATGGCCAATTGCAGATCCTTCCACACGTCGGCTTTCGAGGGCGGATTGCGCAGACAGTACGCAGGGTGGTAGGTGGCCAGCAGCTTCGATGACTTGTACTCGAACCACTGTTGCCGCAGCTTGCCCATGGATGCGTTTGTATCGAGCAGAGTTCTTGCGGCCACGCTGCCCAGGCACACAATCACCTGCGGCTTGATCACGTCGAGCTGGCGAAACAAAAATGTCGAGCAGGTGCTGATCTCCTCCGGCTCCGGCGTGCGATTCTCCGGCGGGCGGCACTTGACCACGTTGCAGATGTAGACGTCGCTGCGCTTCAGGCCCATGGCCTCGATCATCTGCGTCAGCAGCTTGCCGGCGCGGCCGACGAACGGCTCGCCCTGCTCATCTTCATCCGCGCCCGGCCCTTCGCCGACGAACACAAGCTTCGCCTTGGGATTCCCCACGCCGAAGACGATGTTCTTGCGCTTGCGGCACAGCTTGCACAGCCGGCAGTCAGGCCCAATGTCGGCCTGGATGCGCGCGAGCGTGTCGCCTTCGATGCGCTGCGCCGCATCGAACAGCCCCGGCGCCTGCATCACCGGCAACGCAACCGGCGGCGCGTGGCGTAGGGGCGCTTGCTGTGCTGCCTGTGTAGCGGCGACCTTCAGGTCGCCACGTGTGCTGCGACGCGACGCAGGAGGTGCAGGCTGTGTCGGCGCAGCAAGCAGCGCCCCTACAAGCTGGCTCGATTCGCCTGCGCGGTCGCGGTAGAAGGCAGGAATGCCGATGTCGGCGTAATACTTCAGGCGGGCTTCGAGTTTGGCGCGAGTGCTAGGATTCACGACGTGTTTGTAGGGGCGCACCTACGTGTGCGCCCCCCTTGACGGGCGGACACATAGGTCCGCCCCTACATTGCAAACCTATGTCCGGCGGAGGCGGACGACCTCGTCGAGCACGCGCAGCGCAACTTCGAACTTGCTCATCTGCGGCAAGGTAGCCTCGCGCCCGTCGCGCGCGAACAGCGAGACGACGTTGGTCTCGCCGTCGAAACCAGCGCCTTCCGCCGTGACGTCGTTGGCCACGATCAAATCCACGCCTTTCGACGCCAGCTTCTGGCGCGCGTGCGCTGCCACATCGTTCGTTTCTGCGGCGAAGCCGACCACGATACGCGAGCCTTTTTGGCGCGCCACGTCGGCCAGGATGTCGGGCGTGGGCTCAAGCTCAACCGTGACACGCCCACTGCCCGCGCGCTTGATCTTCTGCGCCGCCGGCGCCACGGGACGATAGTCCGCCACCGCCGCCGCTTTAATGATGACGGTTGCCGCTTCGGCGTGCTTGAGCACGGCGCGGTGCATCTCTTCCGTGGTATTCACGCGCACCAGCTCCGCGCCCGCCGGCGGCTCGAGCGCGACCGGCCCACTCACGAGCACTACGCGCGCGCCACGACGCAGCGCCGCTTCCGCCATCGCGTAGCCCATGCGGCCCGACGAGCGGTTGCTGAGGTAGCGCACCGGGTCGAGCTCCTCGCGCGTGGGCCCGGCAGTGACGAGCACCGTCTCGCGATCCATATCGCGACGCAGGCCCAGCGTCTCGCGCACCGCGCGCACAATCGCTTCCGTGCCGGCCAGCCTGCCCGGCCCCGTCATGCCGCAGGCGAGGTAGCCTTCGTCGGGCTCCACCACGTGAACGCCGCGCGCGCGCAGCGCCGCCAGATTCTGCTGTGTGGCCGCGTGCTCCCACATGTTGACGTTCATCGCAGGCGCCACGATCACCGGCGCCTTGGTGGCGAGATAGAGCGTGGTGAGAAAATCGTCGGCCACGCCGTGGGCAAACTTGGCGAGGATATCGGCTGTCGCGGGGGCCACCAGCAGCAAGCGGATGCGCTGCGCCACGGCGATGTGTTCGATGGCGGATTCCACGTTGGCGCCGCCACCGGCTTCCGGCGCAAACATGTCGGTGATGACTTTCTGTCCGGTGATGGCAGCAAAGGTGAGCGGCTGGATGAACTGCTGCGCGCTGCGCGTCATCACCACCTGCACCAGCAGGCCTTCCTGTTGCAGGCGGCGCGCGAGTTCCGCAGCCTTGTAGGCCGCGATGCCTCCCGTCACTGCAAGCGCAACGTGCATCGGGACGCCTCTAGCGGCGGCGTTTCCCCTCTTCGCTTTCGCCTTCTGGAATCACCGGGACTTCGTATTCCAGCAGCTCATTCTGCAATTCTTCCTGGGCGATGCGTGTGGCCTTGCGCGAGTGCGAGTCCATCAACGGGCGTGCCCCGTCCTGGAGCTGGCGCGCGCGCTTGGCGGCGACGATTACGTACACAAACTTGCTGACCGGCGCACCCTTCTCAACCCCCATCACCGTCTCCGCCTCCAAAAGTCTCCAGAATTTTGCGAATCCGCCGTTCGTTGTCCGACGTGCGGCTGCGCGCGGCCGTTGCGATGGCTTGCACTTCGCGGCCGGCGCGTTCCGCGTCGTCGTTCACCACCACGTGGTCATAGTCCTTATACCGCAGCATCTCCTCGCGCGCCCGTTCCAGCCGCCGCCGGATTTCATCCGCTGGGTCCTCGCTGCGTTCCTTCAACCGGCGTTCCAGCTCCTCGCGCGAAGGCGGCAGGATGAACACTAGAATCGCTCGCGGCAGCGCCTGCTTCACCTGCTCCGCGCCTTGCACATCAATCTCCAGGACAAGGTCGGCGCCGGTGGCGCGCGCCTGCTCCAGCCATTTTTTCGGCGTGCCGTACCGGTGCTTGCCGAAGACGCGCGCGTGCTCCAGGAACTCCCCCGCATCCACCATGCGCTGGAACTCGGCTGGCGGGACGAAATTGTACCACTCTCCGTCTTTTTCCGTTGGGCGCGGAGGCCGCGTGGTGCAGGATTTCGAGAACAGCATCCCCGGCAGCTCCAGCAGCTTTTTCACCAGCGTGGATTTCCCCGAGCCGGAAGGCCCGGAGACGATGAACACCAGTGGATCGTGTGAGTTCATTCCACGCTCATTCCACGTTCTGGGCCTGCTCGCGCAGCTTTTCGATTTCCGATTTCACTTCCAGCGCCAGCTCGGTGATGGCGAGGCCCTCGGCTTCCACGCCGGGTGTTTTCGACAGCATGGTGTTGGCCTCGCGCTGCATCTCCTGCAGCAGGAAGTCGAGCTTCTTCCCCGCTTCGGCGTCGCTCATGAGCAGCTTCTCGAACTGCCGCAGGTGGCTCTCCATCCGCGACACTTCTTCGCTGATGTCGCCGCGCTCGGCCATCAACGCCGCCTCCTGCGCCAGCCGCGCCGGCTCCACGCCGGCTGCGCTTAACAACTCCTTCAACCGCGACTCCAGCCGCTTGGCATACGCCGGGCGCAGCGCTGCCGCCAGCTCGCCGATTTGCGCCGCATGCTTGCGGATCTGCGCGATGCGCGCTTTCATGTCGTCGGCCATGGCGCGGCCCTCGACGCGCTGCATCTCCTCCAGCTTGCCCACTGCGTCTCCGATGCAGCCCAGCACGGTGGCGCCCACACGCTCCATTTCCGCGTCGGTGAGCGATTCACTGGAAGCGATCACCCCGGGCAGGCGCAGCACGCCGGCCAGGTCCACATCCGCCGTGAGGCCGAACTCGTCTTTGAGCTCGCGCGCCACTTTGAGGTACGCGGCTGCGGTGGCGCGGTTCACCTGCACGGCCGCCTCGCCGGAGTGCTCGAAATCCACCGTCACGTCCACATGGCCGCGGCGCAGTTTCTGCCGCAGGACCTGACGCAGTTGCGGCTCGAGCGCCGCCAGCGACTCCGGCAGGCGCAGGCGCAGGTCGAGGAAGCGGTGGTTGACGCTGCGCAGGCTGACGCGCACCATCCAGCCATCCTGCTCAGCGCTGGCCTGCGCAAACCCCGTCATGGAGCGGATGAATTTGCCCACGGCTCCTCTCGCCTAGTCTCTGCTCACCGGTGCGTCCGCAAACTGCAGCTCATACAGCCGCGCGTAGATTCCGCCGCGCGCCAGCAGTTCCTCGTGACGGCCCATTTCAGCGATGCCG
>Ga0137796_10001730_pt1 | contig 12206 bp, 8 predicted proteins | sample OV2TP3_FD_97704 | JGI IMG/M metagenome (GOLD analysis project Ga0137796, IMG submission 97704)
GAGCAGCTCAACATCAAGACGCTGCTGGCGCGGCTGAATTCGCACAGCGTCGAAGAAGTCATCGTCGCCACCAACCCCACCGCCGAGGGCGAGGCCACCGCGCTTTATCTGGCCCGGCTGCTCAAGCCGCTGGGCGTGCGCGTCACCCGCCCGGCCATGGGCCTGCCCATGGGCAGCGAACTCGAATACACCGATTCGGTGACGCTGCAGCACGCGCTGGAAGGAAGGCGGGAACTCTAGTGGTGACCGGTATCCTGTGCCCGGTGGCCGGTGAAAGGGTCCGCGCCTTCGTCTGCGGCGTGATCCTTTCCTGCGCTGTGGCTGGCGCGCAGGCGCAGGAGGCGAAGCCGGAGGCGACGTCGCTGCTGGGGAGGCCGCTGTACGCGACACCGGTGAGCGAGGAGAGCCGGGCGCGGCTGGAAGAGAACCTCGCCAAGGCGCGGGCGGAGTACGAGAAGAACCCCGATGACGCCGACGCCCTCATCTGGCTCGGCCGCCGCACCGCTTACCTGGGGCGCTACCGCGAGGCAATTGCCATCTTCAGCGAAGGAATCAAGAAGCACCCCGGCGACGCGCGGATGTATCGCCACCGCGGGCACCGCTACATTACGGTGCGCGAGCTGGACAACGCCATCGCCGACCTCGAGAAGGCGGCGGAGCTCATCGCCGGCCAGCCCGATGAGGTCGAGCCCGACGGCGCCCCCAACCCGCAGAACATCCCCACCAGCACGCTGCAGTCAAATATCTGGTATCACCTCGGCCTGGCGCAATACCTCCAAGGCGACTTCGCACACGCGGCCTTCGCCTACTCAGAGGGCCTGAAGGTTTCGAAGAATGACGACATGCTGGTGGCCACGGCGAACTGGCTCTACCTGGCGCTTCGCCGGCTAGGCCGCGACGACGAGGCCGGTGCGCTGCTGGCACCCATTAAGAAGGACATGAACATTATCGAGAACAACGCGTACCACAAGCTGCTGCTGATGCACAAAGGCGAGGTCACACCCGACGAGGTGCTGGCCGAGGCCAAGGACGATCTCAATCGCGCCACGCTCGGCTACGGCGTCGGCGCCTTCTACCTGCTCAACGGCGAGCCCGACAAAGCCCGCGCCGTCTTCGAACAGATTATCGCCGGGCCGCTCTGGCCCGCCTTCGGCCACCTCGCCGCCGAAGCCGACCTCTCCCGCAAATAAAGGTCATTCCGGGTGGGGGTTTCGGTTCCACACAACTAACAGGCCGGGTGGGGACACGCTGCCCACGACCAGGTCTGGCATCCCATTGGCGTTGAGGTCCGCAGCCACCAGGTCCTTTGGCTTGACGCCTCCGAGCGGCACTCTTTGCTTATGGCTGATCCCGCCTTCGCCATCGCCGAAAAAAATCCAAACACTTCTGTCCGCCCCGCTGAGCACGGCAATGTCCCCGTAGCCGTCACGGTCGAAATCGTCCGACACTACGTCCGTGAGTCCGTCCCACACGCGGGCCGTCGGCCCGACTACTTCGATAGTCTTCTGGACGGCGCCAAAGCCGCCTTCGCTTCCCACCAGAAGGACCATGTGGCCGGACAGATTGCTTACCACCGCGTAGTCGGGAAATCCGTCGCCATTGAGATTCGCCGAGGCGATGGCCAACGGTGTGCGCACCGCCAACTCGTTGGACGCGGGCACAAACTCACCTGTCCCGGTTCCGAGCAAGGCTTTGACCACATCCGTATGGTACAAGCTGACCAGCAAATCTCCATGCCGGTCGTCGTTCAGCAGGGTGTGATGCAGTTCCCCGGGAGAACTGGGGCCCGCCTTGGCCCCCAGAGCAAATTGCGGCCCGGCGACAAAGTCCCCCGTGCCGGTGCCCAGGAAGATGTACACCTTCATGTCATCGCGGCAGAAGACGGCCACGTCCCTGTACCCGTCTTCGTTGAAATCTCCGAAGGCGAGGCTGCTGGGCGAGCCGCCGGCGGTGAACTGCAAGGGAGGCGCCCGGAATCCGCCCTTGCCGTCGCCGAGGAGTACGCTGAACTTGTTCCCGAAGCAGAGGTCGCTGCTGTAATCCGCCAGGAGAGCCAAGTCGAGCGCGCCGTCGTTGTTCAAATCGGCCACCTCGGGCCTTTCCATCGTTCCACACTGGTGCCCCGGCTCGTAGATGAGCGGGTCGGCAAACTTCCCTCCGCCCAGCCCCGGGAAAACCGCGAGGCGGGCGCGCTGGGCGCGATAGGCCCCGACGTTGAACGTCGCGACCAGATCCAGAACTCCGTCGTTATTGAAATCGCCCACGGCGGGGTAGCCGGGATTCGGCAAGGTGAGAACCGGGCCGAGCTCGAACGTCACCTGCGGAGTTTCCCATTGCGGCAGCAAGGTTGTGCGGGTGACCACCCCGACGACTACCAGGACCGCCAGCGCGCCGAGGGATGCGGCGGCTCTCCACCAGCGCCGACGCCGGGCGGCGGCGATTTCCTCCTGCTGCTCGAGCTTCGGGCGGCGGTTGTTCCACCAGGCATCGAGCTCCGCTTTGTAGGCGTAGACCGAGGGCCGGCCGGAGTGGACGTGGCGGTGGACGGGCAGCGCTTCCCTTTTTTCCCAGAGTTGGACGGTGCGGACTTCGCGCTTCAGGTAGGCGGCGATCTCTTTCCAAGAATCCAGCCGGTCGCTCGCCGCAGGAACCGCGACCGGCTCAGTGGCGTTGTCGGGCATGAACCCATCCCGCCCCCTACTCCGGCGTAGGAGCCAATGCTTGAGGGGACTCTAGCACTCCACCCACGCGGGTTCAAGGGTCTCTTCCTGCCCGAAATCAAGCGAAATCCCGCCCCTTTCGCCTCCCTTCGCTTGACGGCCGGCCTTCGGCGGCGAAGATAAGCATCAACTGAGGATATCCTCTATGTGGAGGTTTGCCATGCCACGCCATGGGTTCGTCCCAGGCATTTGCGTGATTGCTGCTGCCCTCCTCGGCCTGCAGTGCTTTGCGCAGATTCCCATCGAGGCCGGGACTATCCAAGTGACGGCCACCTACCTAGGGCAACCGGCAAGCGCCGCCTCTCCTCGCTGCTCGTTGACCGTGGCCATCGACGACGGCAGCGTGGGGTTTTACGTGTGCAGCGGTGGCTCGGCCAGCGTTACTCCCGGCGAACACACCGTTACTCTTCTCCACGAAGTCACCAGCGTTAGCCCCGTTCTTCCCGTCGAGACGGTACAGGTGGTCGCAGGAACCACCACCACGCTCAACTTCGAGGTCGGCGGCGTGCTGGGGGTGCTCACCGGACAGGTTCTCGTCAACGGGGAACCCCCTCCCCCCAACACTCATACCATCGAGATCCGTTACGGCGGGGCTTTCGGGGAACCCCTCGGAGAGGGGGGTAACTTTACTTACCTGCTCCCCGCAGGTTCGGGAACCGGGACGATCCGCTCTCCAGAGGGCGCCATCCTCGGCTCCTTCTCCTTCACCGTGTTGGCTGGCACGACAGTCGATTTGGGAAATCCCCTAAACGCTCGACCTGAGGCGCAGGCAGGAGCGGACGAAACCGTAATTATGGGGGAGTCAGCGACCTTCAACGGTACAGATTCGTTCGACCCAGACGGAACCATTGTGAGCTTTGAGTGGACGTTTGGAGATGGCGGGAGCGCCAACGGTGCCATCGTAAGCCACGTCTACACCACGGCTGGGCAGTTTACCGCGACCCTCACCGTCACCGACGATGACGGAGCCACGGATGACGACTCCGCCACAGTTACCGTCCAGACGGTTTCGCAGGCCATTCAGTCTTTGTCCGATTTGGTCGCCAGCTTCAACTTCCAGCAGGGCATCGCCAATTCACTCGACGGCAAGCTCCAGCGCACCCGCGAAGCCTTGGACGCCGCCAATGCCGGCCAGCGCCAGGACGCCGCCAACAAGCTTCAGGCCTTCATCAACGAAGTGAATGCCCAGAGGGGGGATGAAATCACGGATGCTCAGGCCGACACCCTAATAACACTCGCTCAAAGGATTCTGGCCACACTCTAGCGGGCTTCAACGGCAAAGCCTAGGCCGGCCTGCCCTATAATCCTCTTGATGGCGGATTACGCGTATCTGAGCGTGTGGTTTCGGGAGTTCACGGTGGAGCGGGGGCTGCGGCACCTCGAGGCCGCGCTGACGCTGTTCCCACAGTCGGCGGCGCGGCCGGGCTTCCGCCTGACCGTGCGCAGCCTGGGGCCGGAGGAAAGCCCAACGCTGGAGCGCGACCTCATCGCCGCGCCCGCCGACGTCCACGCCCTGGCCGCCGAGTTCCTCCACGAAGACACCGCCTACGAAGTCACCGTCTTCTGGGACCTGTGGCAGCCGCAGCCCGCCGCGGCGGGCAACCGGTGGGAGCAAGGGCCTTCGCAGGTCGAATTCCTGCTGATGGGCGCGGAGTACGACCCGAGCGCCGACCCCGAGGCGCGCGAGCACCTGCAGATCGGCGTCGGGCGCGAAAACCTCTTTATCGGCCGCAGCGTGGTACCGCAAGAGAGCAGCCGCGAGCCGCTGCGCGGGAACGTCGAGCGCATGTATGCCCTCCTGCACGACCTGAAGAAGTCGCTGCCGGTCGAGCGGCACACGCTGTGGTCGGAGGGCAACGAAGAGTTTGCTCGGCTCACCGGGGAGTTGCTTGAGCAGCGCTGACAGGACGTGCAACAACGACCCAAAACCTACCGCAGAGAACGCACCCTTCGGCGCGTCCCGACTACGTCGGGACTTGCTCAGGGTCTCCGCTCGGCTCCGCCTCGCTCCGAGAGGCACGCGGAGGTCGCGGGGGGAGAGCGAAAAGCAGATTCCTCGTCTGCTCCCGCCTGCAGCGGGAACAGACTCGGAATGACAGGGGCGGGGAGTGTTGCCGCTCCTGTCGCTACTGAAGTGGCAACCCCATCGCCCCTCAACCCCTAGAGGCGACCAGCGAGAAGCAGGCTGCTGGCGCGCCCGTAGTCAAAGGCCGGCGCGCCCCGTATAATTGATTCTCTTGTGGCCGCGCGCATGCGCGGCGCGTCCAATAGCCAGATGAGCGAGACCAAAACACGTCTGCCGGCGCGGGAGCGCCTGCGCCCGCTGTTTCCCTACCTGCGACGCTACCAGCGGCGTTTTGCCCTCGGCTTCGTCTGCCTGCTGGCCAACAACGGCATCTGGATGACCTTCCCGCTGGTGCTGGGGATGGCCATCGACGCGCTCACGCGCGGCGCCACGGTGCGCACGCTGGCGCTCTACGCCGCCACCCTGCTCGGCATCGCCGCCGGCCGCGGCCTCTTCCTCTACGCCATGCGCTGGATCCTCATCAACATCAGCCGCGACATCGAGTTCGACCTGCGCAACGACCTCTTCCTGCACCTCGAGCGGCAGTCGGCGGGCTTCTACAGCACCTGGCGCATCGGCGACCTGATGTCGCGGCTGACCAACGACATGGCTGCGGTGCGCATGATGGTGGGCCCGGCGGTGATGTACTCGGCCAACTCGCTGGTGGCCTTCCCGCTGGCCATCGGGTGGATGCTGTACATCGACTGGAAGCTGACGCTGCTGGTGCTGGTGCCGGTCCCGGTGGTCATCGTCGCCGTCAAGCACTTCAGCCACATCATCCACGTGCGCTTCGAGCGCATCCAGGCCAAGATGGCCGACCTGACCGCGCGCGTGCAGGAGAACATCGCCGGGGTGCGGTTGCTGCGGGCCTTTACCCAGGAGCGCCCGCAGGCAGCCGGCTTCGACGCGCTCAACCGCGACTACGTCGAGACCAACCGCGGGCTTATCCGCGTGCAGGCCATGTTCTTCCCCGCCCTGGCCGGCCTGTTGACCTTCGCCTTCCTGGTGGTGCTGTGGTTCGGCGGACGCGCCGTGCTGGCGCGAGAGATTTCCGTCGGCAGCTTCGTCGCCTTCACGCAATACATGTTCCTGCTGGCCTGGCCGATGATTGCGCTCGGTTGGGTCATCAACCTCTTCGAGCGCGGAACAGCTTCGCTGGGACGGTTGAATGAGATGCTGACCGCGCAGCCCGACATTACCGACCGCGCGCGGCATGACGCGCCCGAGGAGATTCGCGGCGAAATCGAGCTGCGCGACCTGAGCTTCCGCTACAACGGCGTCCCGGTGTTGCAGGGAATCGATCTGCGCATTCCCGCCGGCTCCACGACCGCCATCGTCGGGCCCACCGGCTCGGGCAAAAGCACGCTGGTTCACCTCATCGGGCGGCTGTGGGACGCGCCCGAAGGCGCCGTGCTCGTGGACGGCCGGCCCGTCACCGGGCACCGGCTTGAGGCGCTGCGCCGCGCCATCGGCTACGTGCCGCAGGAGACCTTTCTCTTCACCACGTCGCTGCGCGAGAACATCGCGCTGGGGGCGCCCGAGGCGCCGGAAGAGGAAATCCGCCGCGCCGCCGAGATTGCCGGGCTGGCCGACGACATCGCCGGCTTCCCCAAAGGCTACGACACGCTGGTGGGCGAGCGCGGCATCACGCTTTCCGGCGGGCAGAAGCAGCGCGCGGCCATTGCGCGCGCCATCCTGCGCGACCCGCGCATCCTGATTCTCGATGACGCGCTTTCGAGCGTGGACACGGTGACGGAAGAGAAGATTCTCCGCGGGCTGGCGGAGGTGATGCGGCAGCGCACGACCATCCTGATTTCGCACCGCGTCTCCACCGTGCGCCACGCCGACCAGATCGTGGTGCTGCGCGAGGGGCGCGTCGTCGAGCGCGGCACGCACGACGAGCTGCTGGCGCGCGGCGGCTACTACAACGATCTCTATCAGAAGCAACTGCTCGAAGAGGAACTGGAACGCGAATGAGCGACGCCGCCCACCACGAAGAAGAGTCGCTGGGCAAGATTACCGACTGGCGCCCGGTGACGCGCCTGTTCCGCTACCTGCGGCCGTACGCGGGGCGGGTGGGGGTGGCGGTGGTGTTGCTGCTTATCGCCTCCGGGTTCGAAATCATCCAGCCCATCTTCTACAAGGTGGCGATTGACCGCTACCTGGAGCCGTCGACCGGCCCGACGGAGCACCCGTGGCTGGCTTCCTACCTGCCCGCCGACCCGCTGGCCGGGCTCAACCTGCTGGCGGTGACGTTCGGCGCGCTGCTGGTGGTCAGCTTCGTGATGGGCTACGTGCAGGCGTTGCTGACGATGATGACCGGCCAGTACGTGATGTACGACCTGCGGCGGGAGATTTTCCGCCACCTGCAGCGGCTGCACATCGGCTTCTACGACCGCAACCCGGTGGGGCGGCTGGTGACGCGGGTGACGAACGACGTCGAAACCTTGAACGAGCTGTTCACCGCCGGGGTCAACGCGCTCTTCGGCGACGTCATCGTGCTTCTGGGCATTGTCGCCGTGCTGTTCTACTACGACTGGCAGCTTGCTCTGCTCACGCTGGCGGTGCTGCCGCTCATCGGCGCCGTCACCGTGGCCTTCCGCAACTACGCCCGCGACGCCTTCCGCCGCACCCGCACCGCCATCGCGCGCATCAACGCCTTCCTGAACGAGCACCTGAGCGGCATGAGCGTGGTGCAGCTCTTCAACCGCGAGCAGCGCGCCGCGCGCGACTTCGACGCCGTCAACGAAGAGAACCGGCAGGCCTGGCGCGACGCCATCCTGGCCCACGCGCTCTTCTATCCCGCGGTGGAAGTGCTGTCGGTGCTCGCCATCGCCGCCATCGTGGTCTACGGCGGCTGGCAGGTTCGGATCGGCGAGGCCGGTCTCGGCACAGTAGTTGCTTTCTTGATGTACGCCCGGCGATTCTTTTACCCCATCCAGGACCTGAGCGAAAAGTACGGCATCCTGCAGCAGGCGCTGGCGAGCTCCGAGCGGGTGTTCAAGCTGCTCGACACCGAGCCGGCGGTAGTGGCCCCACCGCTGGCGCGCCGGCTGCCCTCGACCGACGGGCGCGGCGCGGGCCGGGTCGAGTTCCGCAACGTCTGGTTCGCCTACAAGGACGAGGACTGGGTGCTGCAGGACGTTTCCTTCACGCTGGAGCCGGGCGAGATGTCCGCCATCGTCGGCCACACCGGCGCGGGCAAGACGACGCTCATCAGCCTGCTGCTGCGCTTCTACGACGCGCAGAAGGGGCAGATTCTGCTCGATGGGGTGGACATCCGCGAGCTCGACCTCGAAGAGCTGCGCCGGCCCTTTGGCATCGTGCTACAGGACCCGTTCATTTTTTCCGGCACCGTGGCTTCGAACGTGCGCCTCGGCACCGAGCAGATCGGCGACGACGGCGTGCAGCGCGCGCTGGAGAACGTCAACCTGGGCGGCTTCATCAGCGCGCTGCCCGACGGCCTCAGCCACGAGATGCGCGAGCGCGGCGCCACGCTCTCGGTGGGGCAGAAGCAGTTGCTCTCGTTTGCCCGGGCGCTGGCGCACGACCCGCGCATCCTGATTCTCGACGAAGCCACCTCGAGCGTGGACACGGCGACCGAGTTTCAGATCCGCGCCGCGCTGGAGCGGCTCATTTCCGGGCGGACCTCCATCGTCATCGCCCACCGGCTCTCGACCGTGCAGCGGGCCGACCGCATCCTGGTGTTTCACAAGGGCCGGCTGCGCGAGCAGGGCTCGCACCAGGAACTGTTGTCGCAGCGCGGGCTCTACTTCAAGCTCTATCAGCTCCAGTACCGCGACCAGGAAGTCGGCGCCGTGGCCGACGACGACTGATTTGTAATGAAGCGGCCGGTAGGAATCATCACTGTTTCCATTCTGCAGTCGATCGTCGGTCTCGGCTGGCTTTCGGTGTTCGCGTTTGCATCAACGTTCGTGCTTCATCTCTCAACCCATCCTTTTGAGGACATGGACGATCCACTTGTGATCGCGGCGGTAGTGGGCAGCGTTCTGCTCGAAGGCTTTGTGTTCATTGCCTTGGCTGGCCTGTTTCTGGCGGGTGGTTATGGTCTGTGGCGCCGACGCAGGTGGGCACGGGCCTTAACAGTCGCCCTAGCGACCCTGAGCGTGGTCGCTTTCCTTGTGAGCTTCTTCGCCAACGCAACTCCGTATCCGCCTAGCGATCGGATCGATACATTTGATATGTACGACATTCTGACGATGCGCGCCCTATCGCTGCCGTACGATTTGGCCGTATGGCCAATCTGGAAAGGGGCAATGCTTGTTTTCCCGGACCTGCCCTTTTACCTTCGGTTCATAGCGAGATTCTCCATCGGAATTGTAGCCAACGCACTTATCGTGCGCTACATGCTGAGCGCACCAGTGAAGCAGGCGTTCGGCGCCGCCTCGTAACCTTCTCCTTTGCCTCCTCTGCTTCCTATGCTTCCTCTGCTTCCTTCGGGTAGACTTGCCCGCCTAAACCAATGAGCCAAGGCTCAACAACAGCTCTCATCGTCGCCGGGGAGGCGTCCGGGGACACGTATGGGGCCGCGTTGGCGACGGAGGTGCGGACGCACTATGCGGTCGAGTGGTTCGGCATCGGCAGCGACCAGATGCAGGCGGCGGGCGTGGAGCTGGTCACCCACGCGCGGGAGATGGCCGTGGTGGGCATCTTCGAAGTGGTGCGGCATCTGCCGCGCATCTACGGCTTCTATCGGCGGCTGCTGGCCGAGGTGGACCGGCGCCGGCCGCGCTTCGCCGTGCTCATCGACTTCCCCGACTTCAACCTGCGGCTGGCGCGGCAGCTCCACCGCCGCGGCATCCCGGTGGTCTACTTCGTGGCGCCGCAGCTCTGGGCCTGGCGGCCGGGGCGGGTTACCCAGCTCCGCCGGTACGTGCGCAAGCTGCTGTGCATCTTTCCGTTCGAGGAGGAGTGGTTCCGCTCGCGGGGCGTCAACGTAGAATACGTCGGCCATCCTCTGCTCGACGCGGCGCGAACGACGCTGGGCCGCGAGGAATTCTTCACCCGGCACCAGCTCGACCCCGACGTGCCGACGATTTGCCTGCTGCCCGGCAGCCGCCAGCAGGAAGTCCGGCGCCACCTGCCGCGGATGCTCGAAGCCGCCGCCCAGCTCACCACCAACCGGCAACTCCAGTTCACGCTCGTCCGCGCCAACACGGTTGAACCCGAGCTCATCCAGAGCCTGGCCGGCCGCGCGCCGGGCGTTCCTCTTACCGTGGTGGCGGAGAACCCGTATAATGCTCTGGCTTCCTCCGAGTTGGCGGTGATTTCGAGCGGCACGGCCACGGTGGAGGCCCTGCTGCTTCGGGTTCCCATGGTGGTGGTGTACCGCGTGGCGGCGTCCACCTGGCGGCTGGGGCGGCCGCTGGTGCGCACGCCGCACTACAGCATGGTGAACCTGCTGGCGGGGGAGCGGCTGGTGCCGGAGCTCATCCAGCACGACTTCACCCCGGCGCGGCTGGCGGCGGAAGTTTCGCGGCTGCTCGACGACCCGGTGGAGCGCGGCCGCATCCAAGAAGTGTTGAGGAGTGTGGCGCAACGCCTGGGGCCCCCCGGCGCCATCGAGCGCGCCAGCCGCGCTCTGGCCGCCGCCGTGGGGCTAGATACGGAGACAAGCTGAGGGAATGAAGACACAACCGACCCGCCTGCTGCTCGCCGCCGTCCTGCTGGTCTTCTCCGCCGCTTCCCTGCGCGCGCAGGAGGACGCTTCCCCGTTCCAGGTGGTCCGGTACGAGATTGACGCCGAGCTGCGCCCCGAGTCGCACCAGTTGCTGGCCAAGGCTCGCCTGGAAATCCGCGCCACGCAGCCCGTCGCCGCGGTGAACCTGTTGCTGAACAAAAACCTCAAGGTCGAGCGGGTGCTGGACGGGCAAGGCAAGCCGCTCGTGTTCGAGCAGGCCGCGGGCGCCGAGTCGTTCACGGTCAACTTCCCCCAGACGGTGGCGGGCGGGTCGTCGACGACCGTGAGCGTGGAGTACGGCGGCGTGCTCGACCCGGCGCTGCGGCCCGAGCAGGGCCCCAAGCTCGCCTCCATCGCGCCCGGCCAGTCCTACCTGCTGCGCGAGTCGCGCTGGTACCCGCAGGGGACCAACCGCTGGGAGCGCTACGCGATGACGCTGACGGTCACCGTCCCCGAAGGCGAGACTGCGCTCGCCTCCGGGCGCGCCGACGCCCCGACAACTTCCAGCGGCAAGGCGCGCACCGTTTTCCGCGCGGCGGAGCCGACGCTGGCCGGGACGCTGGTCGCCGGGCGCCACGAGAAGCTGGCGCCGGCGGTGGGCGCGCCCATCGCCTTCTACCTGCGCGCGCTGCCCGCAGGCTACGCCAGCGGCAACGCCGACAAAGCCTCCGACATCCTGGCGTTTTTCTCCGACCGCTTCGGTGCGCTGACGAACGCGTCGGTCGCCATCGTCGAAGCCGGGGACGACTCCTGGGAAGCCTATGCCGCGCCCAACCTGCTGCTGCTGCCACCGCGGCAGTGGAGCTCCTCCATCAGCCCGCGGCTGCTGGCGCGCGGCCTGGCGGCGCAGTGGTGGGCGGCGCGCATCAGCCCCGCGACGGCAGACGATTCCTGGCTGGGCGTGGGGCTGGCGCGCTACTGCGAAGCGGTCTACATGGAGCACGCCGCGGGCCCGGCGGCACTCGAGCAGGTGCTGGAAGACCTGACCATCACCTCGCTGGTGGACGAGGCCGCGGCACCTATCGCCAACGCGGGCCGCCTGGCGCCGTTCTCGCCGGAGTTCAACTCGGTGGCGCGCGACAAAGGCGCGATGGTTTTTCAAATGCTGCGCGTGGTGATGGGCGACGAGCCGTTCAACCGCCTGCTCAGCACCTACAGCCAGCGCTTCGCCGGCCGTGCGGCGACTATCGACGAGTTCGAGCGCCTGGCCGAGGAAGTCCACGGCCAGCCGCTGGACTATTTTTTCAGCGAGTGGCTGCGCTCGACGGGCGTGCCGCAGTTTGAAATTGACTGGGTGATTTACCGCACGCAGAAAGGTTTCCGGGTCTCGGGGCAGCTCAAGCAGCAGCTTGAAATCTTTCGCATGCCCATCCCGGTGCACGTCGAAACCGAGGGCCCGCCAGTGACGCAACTGGTTGAGGTCGTCGGGCCGCGCACCGACTTCTCCATAGAGACCTTCGGCAAGCCGACCAAGATCGAGATCGACCCCGACTTCACGGTGCTGAAGTACACGCCGGCGCTGCGGCTGCGGGTGGCCATCGCGCGGGGCGAGAGCCTGTTCGAGCGCGGACAGTACTTCGAGGCGGCGCGCGAGTACCAGCGGGCGCTGGAAATCAAGCGCAACAGCTCGCTGACGCACTACCGGCTGGGCGAGACCTATTTCTCGCAGCGCAACTACCAGTCCTCGGCCAACACCTTCCGCGAGGCGCTGAACGGCGAC
>Ga0137796_10001731_pt1 | contig 12200 bp, 11 predicted proteins | sample OV2TP3_FD_97704 | JGI IMG/M metagenome (GOLD analysis project Ga0137796, IMG submission 97704)
GTGATTCCTCTCGGAAATTCGTCAGCCATCTCCTTTTTGTTACCCTCTTTTCGCCGTTTTTTCAGGATGATGATGGCTCGGTGACCGTAAACAAACGTGCCAGTGGCCAGACGGCCAAGGCGCGGAGTGTATCCGCACAGTCCTCACGATCTTCGGGGGGATCGGCCTCCGGCAAAAAGAGTCTGAGCGCATCTCAAATCAAGGCCATCTACGCGAGGGGGGATGATTGAAATGGATGCAATTCACCGATTCGCGTGGATGTGTCTTTTATCGGCCATGATCTTGCCCCTTGTCGTTAGCGCCACGTCGGCTGGATTGCGGGGTCCTAAAGGCGCCGCGAAATTTACTCCCCTCTCCGACAAAACGATCGACCGCGAAAACAAATTCAACGCCACACTTCAGGAATATCGGGAATTGGTCAACAGCCCGAATCCTCCGCCGGACATCAAGGATTGGGGTACCAGTCCGGAAAAATCAATCGAGAAAATGCTCTCCATGACAAAGAAGGCCAAAAATGCGCCCGACCGCGCTCGCACAAAAGGTGCGAAGCCGATTGTCCTCCGCCAAGATATAACCCTCGGCGATGAATCTCCGCGTCGTCGTGGTGGCGACAAAGAACCCGGACGGGGATGGGTGAATACGCCCAAAGTGGGCGATGGTGATGGCGGCATTGGGAAAGTGTCAGCCGATGAACCGGTTAGATCTCGGCATTCATTTGAGGATGACGCCGAAGCGCGTTCGGCACGCCGTGGCGATGCGGCGCTCAATCGCCCCGGGCGCTCCCTGGATGATGAATGGGAGAAACGAAACGTCGAGGATGTGCCTGAGTTACAGGAAGAGGTTCTCAGAGAAACGAAGGAACGTGATCGTATAAAATCGGAGGAAGCAAGAGCCGAGCAAAAGGCCGAGGAGGGCGCCAATGCCGAGCCTGCAGATGGCAGGGACGCGGACAAGTTGTTGGCCGATGCCGGTAGTACCGAGTCGGCCATCGATCCGAAGACGGGCCGGCCGATGAAGGGCAAACCCGGCAGCCCCAAATCGGGAGCACCGAAGAAACCAGGCGCGGCCGGTTCGAAACCTTCCATCGGTAAACCTAAAGGCGGCGCCTCGTCGGGTGGATCGTCTGGATCCAAAGGCACATTGTCGCAGGCCCAGATCCGGGCGATTTACGCGAAGGACAAAGATTGAGAGGAGGCGAGGTATGAATCACATACTCATTCGTGGTGGGGCTGGTGGTTGTGTTGTGATGCTGGCGCTTTTGTGGATCGTTCCGTCGGCTTGGTGCGGCCTGAAAGGTCCGCGGGCGAATGTCATCAACGATTATGTTCAGCGCGGAGCGCGTCCACCGGATATGACCAGCGAGGAGTACAACACGGCCGTGCGAATGCGAGACCAGAAGCAAAGCGCACAGCGGGTCCGAGATTACACCGAACGGGGCATGCGCTCACCGGACATGACGAGCACGGAATACAACCGTGCAAGCAAGGTACGGGAGGACAGTGCGCGGGCGAAACGCGTGCAGAATTATATTGCAACGGGTGGTTACACGCCGGACATGACCGATGCGGAGGTGAATGCTGGACGGAAAGTCAGAGAACAGAGCGCCAGCGCCAAAAGGATCGCCGACTATGTTGCCACAGGCGGTCGTTCGCCGCAGATGACCAGCACGGAGTATGAGACTGTGAAGCGGACACGCGAGCAAACCGCCAATCGCAAGAGTCTCCGCGATGATTATGTCGAACGGGGTGAGTTGCCGGCCGGCTCCATCCCGAGTCAGGATATGTGGAACGAGAGGCAGGCAAAATTAAAATCGGGTGCGACAAAGAAAGGTGGTTCCGTGACGATCGGCCCGATTGGGAGTCCCTCCTCCGGCGCAGGCGGCGGATCGATCGCGTTGTTGGAGCAGACACAGGCCAGATACTCCGGCATTGGGTCATCCGGTGGTACGGTCTACCCCGTTGATTCGCGGGCGCCGACGAGCACATCCAAGTCGGGGTCGCGTGCACGGTCAGGATCAAGCAGTACCCGCCAATTCTCGGCCGCGCAGATCAAGGCGATTTACGCCAAGAGTGGGGATTGAGATGCGTATGCAAGCGCTCCTTCTCTCGGTATTGGCCGTCCTATTCTCGGGCCTCACATCAGATGCCGGGTTGAACGGTCCGGCGGCATACGTCCCCCCGGCGTGGTACAACGACGGGCAACTCCGCAACCCCTATTCCGGCAGACCCATCATCACGGAGCAACAGGCGGCGAGGAACGACCAAATGACTCGCCTGCAGGATAGACTCCATAGCGCCAGGTCGGACGAGCAGGCATCGAACATTTTTCGTCAGATGCAGACCCTGTCCCAACAACCTTCTCCGAGTGCGGTTCCTTCACGCCCTCTCTTGTCTGCGGGGAATGCGGGATACATCTGTCCGAATAAATTCCAATCGCTCCCAGTGTCTCAGCAACCCGCAATGCGCCAAATGATGCCCGTTCCCGGAATGCCGAACGGCCCGGGTACCATGCACGCGGCGACAAACATGAGCCACGGCGCGCAGAAACAGCTTCAGCTGCTCGCAGCCGCAAATGACAACGCCCACCGAACGATGACAGGCCAGTCGGTTCCTAAAAAGGGCAGACCGGCCGCACCCAAGCAGGCCAAGAGTGCGAGACAGAAGGCGGGCGGCCAGGGCCAAGGCCGGACATTGAGCCGCGCACAAGTGGCGGCGATTTACGCCAAGGATCGATGAAACGGCGAGCGGTCTTCTGGCTGTTTGGGGGTTCGGTTGTTGTCATCGCCGTCGCCTGTGTGGTGGTTGTTGCATCGCCGGGGAGGGTCGGAGCAATCACGAACGACGTTGTCCGAAAACTTCTGAACGGAGTGGATGGAAATGCCATGCTCGCCCAATTGATCGTCCCCGCCAGGCCAACACTTCCGTCAGAGGGGCTTCGAAAGTTGGAGACCCGCGATTGGACGAATCCGCCCGAGATGGCAATACCCACCGACGAACAGCAAGCCGACCTCGGTTTGATCCTCTGGCGGCAACAGTTGAATGAGATTGCCCGCTTCGGTGCGAATAGGTATGTCGCAGTCCCCGGGTCCCCCGTCGGCGCCTCAGACCTCCTGGCGATGACCAACGAGTCCTACAGAATGATTGGTGTCCAAGCCCCTCGTGTGGGATCACCCTTACCGGCCGGTCATTCGTCGGCGACACCCAAGGGTGCCGCACCCAGAACGCACGCACAAACTCGTGAGAAAGGACCACTCTCGCCCGACCAATTGAAGGCCATTCACGCCGCAAAACGTAAATAAGCCGCGTCGCCCATTTCGCGATCTCCATAATCCCGACCACCGCTTTAACGCGCCACGGCGCAACAGCCAACCCTGTACTCAAAAAGAAACCGAAAAAAATCGCCCTATCGGTCTGAAACGATCCGCGTTTGCCGCCTGCTATAGAGTGGAGGTGATGACAAATGGAAAAGAAACAGGACGTTTTGGAAAGAGCAATTAAACAGGCAGACCTCTACTTCAAAGAGGGATCGAGCGACAAGGAGTACCACGTCAGAATCGAAAAATCCGGCGCCGGCCACATCGTCAATTTTGAGTACGGCCGAAGGGGATCGACCTTGCAGGCCGGCACGAAAACCCAGAACCCCGTAGCACTGGAGGAGGCCATAAAAATCTTTGACAAAATCGTCAAGGAAAAAATGGCCAGGGGCTACACGCCGGGCGATGCAGGAACGCCATACGTCGGCACGGACAAGGAAGAAAGAACGACGGGTATTCACTGCCAGCTTCTAAACGAAATCGACGAGGACGAAGTTGCGACTCTAATCAAAGATCCGCGATTCTGCGCCCAGGAGAAATTTAACGGAAAACGGATCCTCATTCAAAAGAAGACCGGCACAGATGTTGTCGGAATCAACAAAAAAGGACTGGCCTGTGGCATCCCCGAAGTTATGAAGCTGGCCGCAAGCCTCTTGCCCGGGATGTTCGTAATCGACGGAGAAGCCTGTGGCGAATACCTGCACGCCTTTGACCTAATCAGCCAAGACGGCCAAGGCTGTAGTCAGATTCCCTATGCGGAGCGGCTGACAAGGCTTGAGAGACTTTTGTCCAAGTCCGGGCAGGATCGTATCGTCCCCGTAAAAACCGAATACTCCGCAGATGGCAAGCAACACTTATTCGATACCCTCAAGGCAGACACCAGGGAAGGAATCGTATTTAAAGACCGCACGGCCGCCTACACACCGGGCCGACCAACCCGCGGTGGGGCACAACTCAAGTTCAAGTTCGAGGCCACGCTTTCCGCAATCGTATCCAAGATCAACAACAAACGAAGTGTCGGCCTTGAACTCATCGACGACGGCGCGAGAATCGATGTCGGCAACGTGACCATTCCGCCCAACCAGGAGATCCCCCAAGTCGGCGATGTCGTGGAGATTCTATACCTCTACGGCCACAAAGGCGGCAGCCTCTATCAGCCGCGGTATCTGGGCATCCGTGATGACGAAGAGCCGGAAAGCTGCAAGCTGTCGCAGGTCAAATACAAACCCGAGGAGGCGGGGTGAGCCGAAAGGGGTTGGTGGCGCGGACGTGCTGAAACACAGTCGGCCGATGTCCGTGTGAGCGATGGTGAGTGGCGGGGACGACCCGGCCGCTTCAAGCAACCTTGACGGATTGCCTTGGAGAATCCGGCCCGGCCAGCAGCGCTTCGCGATACGGCTGGGCCACGGTTTCGGCCGTCGCGGTAGCGGAAGGATTTCGTTTTTTCAGAATCTCATCCGCCTTTGACCTTTCACCGATGCCCTCATATATCCTGACCAGCCAGCTCAGTTGCGTTTTCTCGATTCGTGAAACGTTCGTCCCGACGGCGGCGATGACGGCCTTGCGGATTTCATATGCCCCGCTGTGGTCTCCCTGTGCCTCCAGAGCGCGTGCGCAGACTTCGCCAGCGTAAGGATAATCCGGCCACTTGGCGTGGGCGGCCCGAAGGACGCGTACAGCCTCGTCAACTTTGCCCATATCCAGCAGTACGTATCCCAGATTGGCGCGATAGCACCGGTCGTTGGGATTCAGCGCCATGGCTTTCCGAAATGCGCGTTCGGCGCCCTCAAAGTCCTTTTCATTCCAGCGGGTCAGGCCGAGGATGTTCCATGCGAGGTGTTCTCTGGGATGCTGTTCGAGGCAATGGTCAAGGATGTCGTGCGATTTTCGGCAGGACGCATCGGTTTGACGGAGCCGTTCGCCATTCGCGAGGTCGAGGAGGTCGTCCAGCGGCGCCACGCCGGTGGTTTCGATGGCCCGCCGCACTTTTTGGCGTGACGATTCCACCCACGCTTCCTCATCCATCGCCCGCCCGCAGATGAATGCTTCCTCGCCGCGCAACTCAACCCCGACGCCACGATGACTCGCAAGCTCGGCTTTGAGGTGAATCACCTTTGAGGCGTCTATACGAAATGTAACGACAACCGGCGCTCCCGCATGGGTGCCTTTCGGGACATCGAAACTTTTACGGATAAACTGCTTTTTTATTTTACGCGTCCGTGAATACAGCTCCACAACGACACGTTCAAGATCGTCTTGAGGAACAAAAAATGATTCGGTGAATACCTTTTCGCCCGTGGGCGGATAGGGCAGGACGGTTCCGGCGCTGACAAGCGGTTCCGGCCGGTCGCCGTAAACCCACATGCCGATGTCTTCGCCGAGCACCGGCTCGATCAGCGGAATGCCGGCGCGCCGCAGAACGGCGGCGTGGATGGCGGCGCCGCGTTCCACGGATAGATCGAGATCCGCCATCTGGATGTTGTCGCGCGGCGCCCCGATCCTTGCCAGATACTCGGCCAGCAGAAAGGGAACGAATGGAGCCCGACAGGACGCGCCGGAGAGGATCAGCAGGTCGAGATCCTTTCCGGGATCAATGCCGGACCGGGACAGGGCGAAGTCGAGCGGTTCCAGGAGCGAACCGATCCAGCGCCCGTCCTTCGTCTCGCCTTCCTCGGGGTCGAGGGAGAGAAATGGCTGCAGGGCGGCGAGCAGCATGTCGGTGGAGAAGGTCACCTTTTTGGGCGGCATGCTCGTGTCCGACCCGCCGACCTCCAAGGTGGCGCCGCAGACCTCCAGTGGAGGATAATCCATGGGGGCGACGGCGGATGGAGAGCCATTCCGCTGCCGGATGGCCGAGTCGATGCGGTCACAAAGCGTTTCTTTCAGTTGCCGGGCAACGTGGCGGTTTCGATTCACAAAGAGCCGTTCGTCTTCCGCAGTGGCGCGGCGATCTCCTATGATTTGCGGCAGGAGCGCCTTGCGGGCGATTTCGATATCGAAGTTATCACCGCCGAGGCGATCGTAATCTCCAAGGGCGAGGGTCTTGATACGAAAATCGGGATGGGCACCATTGTTGCGGCAAACCGATTCCAATTCAAACACGGCGACGTCACACGTGCCGGCGCCGATGTCATAGACGGCGACACGTCTGCGGCCGCCCACAAGCTGATTCGCCAGATTCATCGGACCGTAGAGGATATCCAGCAACACCGCAACCGGCTCCTCCACCAGGTTTCCCTCCGCCATCTGCCAGCCAGCCTTTTCGGCTGCCGCAAGGATTTCCCGGCGCGCTTCGTAGGGCAACGACGCCGGAACAGCGATGGAGACCGGTCGATTCAGGACAGCTCCGCCGGTCAGGGTCGATGCGCGTCCCCGCAGCGCCGATAGTATCTCGGCGATCACCCGTGAGGGTTTGACGAAGACAGATCCGACGGCGTTGAAATACAGCATGTCGGCGCTGAGATCGGACTTGGCGGACGCAAACGTCCTGAACGCGGCGTTTTCGCCCGCCAGTTGAACATCCTCGCCGACCAGCCGCGCTCCGGTGAATTTATTGCACGCGACGACGGACGGAATTCGATAACTTGGCCGGTCATTTTGGACTTGGCCGATGTCTGAGACATCGGCACTTGGAGCGCCGGAGGCGCTGATCCGGCCGACGGGAAGGGCCATCACCCGAAAAGGTGGTTTTTCAACGTCTGCGACTGCAATTCCGGACCGGGATGTGCCGAGGTCTATCCCCAGCGAACCGTTTTGAGCCAATAGCATCGTGGACATGGTCGATTCACCTCCTTTTAGATTGGACGACATGGTCATATTTTTCTTGATGAAAAAAATATCTATATCGCACCAGAAGCCGTAGATGAACCAGGCCGCGCGTTTGCAGACGCGATAGGCAGTCACAACCCAGTCCACGATGAGGAGTATTGTTCCAACGACAAACCCGACAACCCCCATGAGGCATGTGCCATAGAGGAGGATGCAAAAACCGGTGAGTAAAATTCCGCCCAGCCAAGAGCCGATCGTATCCATTATATTTTACTCCGGCCCATTGCCCGACACTGTCGTTTCACGTTTCGAGGAGGTTTCGGCCGGTTCGGTCGGTTTTTCACCACGGTCAATTTCTTCGAAGAAGTTTAACGCATTTTCGGCATTCTCACGGTCGACTTCCGATTTAAACGTGTGAGTCGTATTGTCATTTACAACGTAAATCTGGATTTTCTTGATGGCTCGCTTAAAAAAATATCCATATAAATCGGCCTGCAATTCAGCCGTTAATTTGGTGGATTCCAGAGAATCCCCGTCTTGAGTACTCTTAAATTCATAAATATATTCATCGGTGATTCCGTCAGGCTCCCCCAGAACAACATGTTTCTTCCAATCGAAATTCCAGCGAATCGTTTCGTAATTTCGAGTATATTTTTTATGCAGCATTTCTCCTCGAAGGGTTGGTATTTCGTCAAAATAGAATAGGTGGACTCCCCGCAATTTTGCATCCAGTTCACGTCGTGCGTGCTTGTGGCGGCGGCAGGGCATGCAGCAGGATGTCAGAGGTATGGTCCCAATGTCTTACAGTCGAGTTATTCCCACGTCCGCAGCTCGTCAATATATGTGTCTGGTAATTTATTTTTTTGTGCGGCAGTAATAATTTTATCAATGTAACCGTTTCTCGAAGGACCACGTGCTGTTCGTTTATCAACGTAAATCATGACATGCATACTTTTATTTTTTGAATCGACCACATAAATGTGCTTTTTTGAGTAGTACGTCGGTACTCCTTCCCGTCGGTCGAGTTCGCTGATGTCGGAGTGTTGAATTTCCCAGATGACGCCCCAGACCTCACTGGCTTTATCTGCGTTTAATGTTGCAACGCCGCGCTCGTTTATCATGAATTTAAACCCACGCAACCTTGCAATGTCGACAAACTGCACCGATGGGCATCTGTCACACATCTGTGCGTCGTCCATATTAGAACCGTAGGCAAAATAGAGTTGGCCTGCCGGCATCTTCTTATTCAAAGACCCAAACGCTTTTCAACGTCCTCGTATTTGGGATCGTCGGCATATATTTTTTCGAACTCGGCTCTGGCTTTTGCGGTCGAGCCGGAGTCCTCGTAGGCCAGAGCTCGCTCGTATCGTGCGGCCAAAGCAACTTTGTCGGTCGCCGGATTGCCTTTCTGTTTTTTCAGGATACCGGAAAGAGTCTCAATGGCAGCCTGGGGCATGGCCAGTTTTCGCATCGCTCGGCCCCGATACAGGAGCAAGGCGGCGTGGATCGAAGATTCGTTTGAAATGCCTTCGGACAATGTCAGCACGCGCTTGTGGATTACCTTATTGTCAGCGCAGCTGGACATGAGAATCTCAGCCAACGACAGCCTTGCCACCACATCCTCCGGCGATTTCTTCAACAAATACTCCAGCGTCTCCTGCGCCTTCCTCCATTGTTTGAGGTACTGGTAGATTTCCGCCAGCGTCAGAAGTATTCCCCGGACGTCCGGCCGGATGTGCGCCGTGACCTCTTGTGTGATCGGCATCATCACTTCCGCCGTTATGCCGTATTTTTTGAAATAGACGCCAAGCTCCGGCGCCTTGCGTGCGGCGGCAATGAAATGCCGAGCCGCCTCCGGGAAAAGCTCCTTTTTAAATGCCACGAATCCGGCGAGGAACGCCCCGTCGCCTAGGTGAACGGATTTTCGCAAATGCGGGAGCGCATCGTCCAGATCGCCCAGCGCCAGTTCCCGGGCGCCGTCGACCAGCGCCTCTTCGTCGTCCGGAGTAATCAATCGTTTGAAAAATCCCATCGTCAGCCGGTCCTCCGGCCGAACAACCGGCGTCGGAGGAACGTACTCCGCAGAGGAATCCCCGCGTCTTGCCCGCCTGCCCATACCCCCGGATGCGCTCGCGGTATAGTACAGCCCGGTCCCCGGTATTCCCACTGTCGTCCGCGCCCCCCGTGGCCCCACCGTGAATTTCGCGCCGCGGGGACCCAAAGACAATGATGCCCCCGACTTGCTCAGGTTCACGCTTATTCCCGGACAAATTCTTATTCGCTTGAAGAACCGGAAGCCCATGCGCAGTAAACTATGTGTAAATCTCAAATCCTGCAATAGACAGGGGCCTGTTACGCCAACCGCTTCTTCTCCACGTCACTCTGACGTTTCGCGCAAATAGACGGATGCCCGACCGCTTAAACATTTCTCCGACGTCGATGGACGTCATCGAAAAAACCCACGATTCTATGCTTTTCTCAGAATCGAATCGATGGATTACCCCTTCTGTAACTATGGCCCCCTCGGCCGCAATTTTGAGTGAGAGCGAGGGAACCGCCGGCGCGACCCCTTCCTGATAATCTTTGAAAATTGTTGCCACTCGCACGGAATCAAGGATTGTTATTGTCACGGCCCCTTGAGCGTTTCTGACCCGGGCCGCAGCCTCTCGACGGATCGTTTCACTAATCCGCCCGGTGGTCACATAATAGAATTGTAATTCATATTTTCGTCGACGGACCAGCTCCACTAACTGTTCCATCTTATCCTTGACGAGCGGATCCAGCTTCGAATAGTAATCGTTTTGGAAGTCTTTGTCTTCCCATGGAAAATTCGCCAATTCTGCAAAACTGAGGACATCGTTTCTCTTTTCACTGCTCTCGCCCAGGCTGTGGCGAAATTTACCTTGAATCACGTTTACCTGTCTGGCTTTATCATCAGGGAAAATCGCATCAATTCCTTTATCGCCGGTGTCGCCGGTCAGCGCTTTCACGGCTGCCTCGTCCGAATCCACCAAAAAGGCGCGTAGAAACCAGCACACGAAAGCACCATCATCTTTCAGGCGTGGGTTTGTGTGCCGAATCTGATTAATTTCATCCCGTATGTCTGATATAGCAATCTTTGGTTTCATGTATGGCCTTTCATATTAAGAGGGGAGTTGATCCAGAATGCTTATCAGAAATGGTACCGCCTTGGACGTACTCATTTTCCGGACCGCTATTACGCACTCAAAAAGTGACCGAGAGAGTACGATGTAGCCAAGGTTCGCGAAGTCCACATTTACTGTATCTGATACACTTTCGATGCGTTCGAACCCGAAGACCAACACACGCATCCCCTCAAGGCCGCGGGCGCTGTGGAATGTGCATAGACGGACCATCTCGGGATGGGCGATATCCCTCCGGAGCTTATCTTCCGTGTAGTCGATGAACGGAGTTTCGCTCTGTTTGAGCGCTGCAACTGCCCATTTGCGCTCCGGGCCTTCCAGGCTGGGAACAAGCACAAGCAAATCCATGGGCCGCGCATCTCCGACCAGTCGTGCCAATTGCTCCTTGATCATCCGGGCGTATTCTTCCACCATGCAGTCGAATTGCGCCTTGGGGAAGGAAGAATCCGTTTCTCTCATATCAACCAGCTTTGCGTCGTTGAGGTACTCGATAGACGGAGGGTTGCCATCGACCCGCGCGAAGTCGAATGGCTGTTGGTCGTCCTTCTGCTTTTTGTCAGTGAATCTTCTAACTGTAGGCGCAATCATTTTCGGATCTAGTTGTGCCTCGTAGAAGACCTGAGCCACCTGGAATACCGGTCGCGTGTTGCGGAAGTTCCGACGCAGTTCCTTGGGTGTGGATCGATCCCTGAATACTTTCAGCCAGGACCCAGCTTTTCCATAAAGTTCCTGCCCGGTACCGGCAGCGACACAGATCGTCGTGTCCTCCCTCGCATGCAGCTCCAGCATTTTGAGTGCCCAATCCTTCATGTCTTGGCCTTCGTCGACCAGGATCGTATCGTATTTCTCGATCTGGCCTTTCTTCTGAGCCATGTCCCTCGTGATGAGGTCTCCCCACTCGTCGTGATCCTTTTCTTCAATATCCCTGCCACTGATACCGTGTTCCGCCGCGTGCGTCCGCAGAAGGTCGAATACGTCCACTGGCAGGAGCTCTCCGGCAGACGCCCTCAACTTCTCGGAGTGCGATAAAATTCTGCGTACATCCGCGGCCAAGACCTTGTTGAAGCAAGCAAAAAGCACTCGGCGGCGGTTGAGCGCGTGATGTATGCCAATCTGCAACAGCCGGAACGTCTTACCTGTACCTGGGTGCCCATAGTAGAGGATTCTACTGGTCTTATCAGCCGGAACCAGTTTGATCGTCTCCGTGGAGACTTCCTCCTCGATGATCCAGAGCCTCTTGAGGTCGCTCGGGGCCGCCGTGCGTCGCGCTGTAATCGTCAGCGCCTTCTTGAACTCCTCGAACGTCTCAGGATTGTGGTTGAAATCCTTCTTAGCAGCGCCTCCCCTCATGGGCGGGTTAAGGCGGATATATTGCAACCGCTTCTTGAGCCTTTCTGGACCCGACGAGATGTCCTCCTCGAAGATCATTGTTTCGTCGAATTCTCCGGCGATGTAATTGTTGTCCCAAGCACGCTTCCAGTTTTCCCTGGAGATGACAGGCCAACAGACCGTGCTCACGAAGAACGGGAGGTGGTTAAGTATCTTCGGACGGAGGAAACGCCGGAGGGATTCTTGGGCCTCGTAAGCTTGGCGCTGCGGGGTTTTTGTATCCTCTCGCCCTCGGATTCGACAGATGTTCAGACCGAACTCTTCCACCATTTGCATGTGCACCGCTTTGATTTCGACGACGAAGACGCCAACTTCCTCATGCCATATCATACAGTCGATGTCCCTCACGCCTGGGATATAATCAAGGGCGAACCAGAGGTGGAGGCGTGGGTCGGGAAAGGCGGCGAGTTTGCGGGCCAGATTCGACTCGCCTGGTACCTTTGGATATTCGGTGTGGATGTTTGCTATGGCTTGGACACTGCCTTATTGCTTGTTCGGATCCAATTCAATGTCGGCTTCCGATAATGGCTCCTCGACGGCATTTCGGAGCCACGAGGGGTCGAAGC
>Ga0137796_10001732_pt1 | contig 12192 bp, 6 predicted proteins | sample OV2TP3_FD_97704 | JGI IMG/M metagenome (GOLD analysis project Ga0137796, IMG submission 97704)
AGCTCGCCCAGCCCGACGCCGGGGACGTTGTTCAACGCGTCTTTCTCCGACGGGTCCATGGTCATGCGGTATTCGCCGCTGCCGGAGCGATCTACGAACTCGATCACGATGTCGCTGCCCACGCCGGCCAAATTGCGGTAGCGCCACTTCTCATACGCGTGCGTCGTTGTGCGTCCTCCCCCTTCATGCGACGGCCGGTCGTAGGGGCCGCCAGTGGGATGCGATTCGATTTCGTCCGGCGCGCCCCACTTGATGTACATGCGGCCGCGATCGGTTTTGTTGCCGGGGATACCGGAGGCGAAACGTTCGTTGGCGTAGGCGATACGGCGATAGTGCTCGTCACGGAGTTCGTTTTCCACCGTATCCGGCGTGGGGTCGCGCATCCCCCAGAAAAGAATCTCGATGTAGTTCTCGCGCTCTTCGTTGGTGGAGAGCTTGCGGAAGGCGTCGAGCTCATCCGGCAAGATGATGTCTTCCACCTCTTCGAGCCAGGCTTTGTAGGCGTAAGGCAGTTCGTCGCGGCGTGCGCGCTCGCGCGCTTCACGCTCCTGCTGGTCTTTTTTCTGCTGCTTGCTCTGCTGCTTGGTTTGCTGTTGGTTGGTGTCCTGCTGGGCAAGCAGCGCCGGTGAGCTGGTCAGACAAGCGGCCAGCACGAAGGCCAGCGCCCGCGTAAGTCTCTGTCGCATATTCACCCCCACCCCAGATTTGCAGGATGAGAATCCGGCGGAGACAGCGGGGTTGCCTTTAGCTGTTTACTAGAACGGAGGAGATGAAGACCAACACTCAGGGATCAACAACGGGGGCGGCGCCGCGGAGGCGGGCGGCAGCGGCGCGAGCGCGCTCCGCATCGGCGGCGCGGCCGAGGCGGGCGTAGGTGTCCGCCAGCAAACGGAATCCTTCCGCGGAATTCGGCCGCAGCTCGACAGCCTTCTCGAGGTGAGGCAGGCCCCCGGCAGGATCCCCGTGTACGGTCAGCATGCGGCCGAGCAGCAGGTTCGCGCCGTAGTTGCTCGGTTCATACTTCAGCGCGGTGCGGCAGGAGTCCATCGCTTGCTGCGGCCGTTCGGTGATGGCGTAGGCGGTGGCCAGCAGAAAGTGCGCGCCCGCCCATTGCGGAATCTGGGTGACGACAATCTCGAAGTGCGTCGCGGCGGCCGCGATCTCGCCCACCGACAGCAGCGACCGCCCCAGCGCAAAATGCGCGGGGCCAGACGTCGGCATCAAATCCGTTGCCTTGCGCAAAGGCGCTATGGCTTCGCGATAGTTCTTCTGCTTCGAGTAGGCCAGCCCGAGCTGCATCTGCGCCACAAAAATCTGCGGGTCGGTGGCGAGAATCCTCTGCAGGGTGGGAATGGCGCGAGCCTGCTCTCCCTGCTCGATCATCAGCGTGGCCGAATGAAGCTGGTTGGCCACCTGAATCTTGTCCTTGGGGTCGGGCAGCTCATTGTCGGGCTTGGTGGTGGCGGCGCCGCCGGAGACGTAACCCAGTGCTGTGAGTTTCTCCAGCAGGCGCGGGTCGGCCTTGGTGCGCACATTCTCCGGCGTCCGCCCGCTCTCCACGCGCTTCTTGAAGTTTTCGAGCTGGCCATCCATGCGGCGGGCATCGGCCTTGCGCGCCTCGGCCAGATCCTGTTTGGTCTCCGGGTCAGCAGTCACGTCATAGAGCTCGGGGCGCGGCGCCTGCACATAGAGCTGGCCGCCGCTGCGCAGCGTGTGCAGCGCGCTCCAGCCGAAGGCGCGGCGCGGGTATTGCGTCTCCGCGTAACTCGGCAAATCGGCCGGCGGACGCTGTAGCAGCGGGATCAGGTTTCGGCCCTGCATCTCCTGTGGCACGGGAGCGTTCGCCGCCGCCAGCACTGTGGGCGCCACGTCCACCAGGCTCACCTGCCCGGTGTAGCGCACCCCCTTCCAGTGACCGTCGTGGAACTTGATGACGAGCGGCACGTGAATCGTGGTGTCGTAGAGAAACACGCCGTGCGTGAATTCACCGTGTTCGCCGAAGGCCTCGCCGTGGTCCGATGCGACCACGATGGTCGTACCCGCCATCAGGTTGCGCTGGCGCAGGAAATCGAACAGCTTGCCCATGACGGAGTCGGTGTAGGCGATTTCGCCGTCGTAGGGATCCTTGTGGCGCTGGCCCCACGGCGCAGGGGCTTCGTAGGGCTCGTGCGGATCGAACACGTGCACCCACAGAAAGAATGGCTGCGAGGAGCTGGCTTCGAGCCATTTCTGCGCGCGCGCTACCACGTCTTCGGCGCGGCGCTCCAGGCTCTGGTAGCGATCGTCGGCGCGGTCGCGGCGCAGGCGGTAGCCGGCGTCGTAGACGTCGAAGCCGCGGTTGAAGTTGGGCGCCATGCCGTTCACCGGATCGAGGATGAGCGCGCCCACGAACGCGGCGGTGCGGTAGCCGCGCTGCTTCAGCTCGACGGCGAGGTCGGGCACATCGTCGGGCAATGGCACGCTGAAATCTTCCACGGCGTGGAAGGGCGGATAGGTGCCCGTGAGCAGCGTGGCATGCGACACGGTGGTCAGCGGAGCCTGCGAATAGGCGCGCGTGAATACAGTGCCTTCGCGCGCCAGCGCGTCGAGGTGCGGCGTCAGCCCGCGCTTCGAGCCGAGGAAGCCCATGCGGTCGGCGCGCGTGGTGTCGAGCGTAATCAGGATGACGTTGGGCTGCGCTGTGGCCGGCGCCGTATCTGCCGTGCCGCAGCCGGGGAGAAAGACGAGGAGTGTCAGCAGGAATTTGCGTGTCATAGCAACCTAACAGCGTAGCAGAAAGGAGCGAGAGGCAAAAAACAAAGGGGAGGAGAAACCTCCCCTCCCCTTCGGTTCTGCGGCCTTGCGCCGGCTTCGGTTAGAAGTCGATGCGCAGGGCAAGCTGGGTGACCCGAGCACCGGTACCACCGGCGCCCGAGCCGTTGATGGTGCTGGTGGACTTGCCGAAGTTCGGGCTGTTGACGTTGCCGCTCGGTACCTGGAACTGTGAGCGGTTGAACAGGTTGAAGAAGTTGGCCTGGAACGTCAGCTTCATCCGTTCGGTGATCGCAAACTTCTTGTGCACGCCGAAGTCGAAGTTGATGTACCGGGGGCCCCGCAGCACGCCGCGACCCAGACCGGAGTTGCACCACCATTGCGTGGCGCTGATGATCTGTCCGCCATTCGGCAGGCCAGACGGGCACTCGGTGTCGGCGTTCAACGTGTTGAACAGAGTGGTATCGAAGAAGCCATTCGCCGGGTTCATGCCGGTGTAGGCCTGTCCGATGCCCGTTCCGGTGAAGACCGGACGGTCGGTGTTGTAGCCATCCTGGTTGGCGTCACCGCCGGCAGTGCCGGCGAACAACGGGATGGGCACACCGCCCTGGACAACGGTGAAGCCGCTGAAGGTCCAGCCACCCAGCCACTTGTTGTCTTTCAGCCAGGGCAGGTCGTAGTGATAGTTGATGGTCCAGCGGTGCCGGATATCGAAGTCGGCATTGCCGCGGTCAATGGCCCAGTTCGCGTTGTCGGTCGGACGCAGCGAGGCGCCGCGAGCGTTGTTGAATGCATCGCTCACGTAGTCAATCGCGTGCGACCAGGTGTAATTCGACTGGAACTGGAGGCCGTTGGCGAAGTTCTTACGAACCCCAACCTGCAAGCCGTGGTAGTTCGACCGGAACGAGCTGGTGCGGAAGTTATCGCCAGCGATGGTGGCGTTCGGACGGCCACTCGGCCCGCCATCGTGGCTGCCGGTGCGCCCGTTGAACGTGTTCAAGTCGATTACACCGAGCAGCTTGTTGCCCATGGTACCCACGTAGGCCACGTCGAGCACGTAGTTGCGTGCGAATTCATGCTGGATGTTGAGGTTCCACTGCTGGGCATACGCCGTCACCAGGTTCTCGTCCATGTGGCGCGGTGAGGGCGTGGGGTTAGCGGCAAACAGCGAGGAGCTGGTAAACGGAACCGTGTAGCTCCCGTCGTTGCCGGGGATGAAGAACCGGGTCGAGAAGGCATGGAACGGGGCGTTGAAGCGAATGTTCTCGAACAGGTTGTTCCACATGCGGTCGTAGAAGATGCCGTAGCTGCCGCGAATGACCCACTTCTGCGTGCCGAAGATGTCATACGCGAAGCCGAAGCGCGGGGCCCAGTTGTTGGTGTCTTTCTGCCAGATGTTTTGATCCCGCTGCTCGAACCGGCCGCTGATTTCGCGGGCGATCCATGGGTTATTGGTCGGGAAGAAAATATTGGCCGTCGTCGGGGTAACCGGCGTGGCCGAGCGGGCGAAATAGAAGTTGGAGTCCAGACCCCGGCGGAAGTTGTGCGGAGGCCCGAAGTACTCGTAGCGCATGCCCAAGTTGAAGGTCAAGCGCGAAGAGAACTTCCAGTCGTCCTGGAAGAACCCGGAGTACTCGTTGGCGCGATACCCGCGATAGAACTCGGGCAGCGAGCCGGTGCCGGTGCTGGGGTCAATGGCAGCCTGCGCATAGTAGAACGCGCCGTAATAGGGAGCGCCGTAGATGGCGAGGTCGGCAGCATCGCCGAACGCACCGTCGGTCAGCATCTCTTCAATAGCGTAGAAGCCGAACAAGCCGTTGCGCAGGGCTTCGAAAGCAGAGCCGTTACGCGTGCGGCGGTATTCGGCGCCCGTCTTGAAGGTGTGCTTGCCCTTTACCACGGAGACGCTGCCGCTGAGGTGGAACTGATTGTCCGTGAAGAACTGCGGCAGCGAACTGGAGTTCCCGAAGCCGATGCTGAGCGGGTCATCGGAGGTGAAAATGGAAGGGATGCCTTCCAACCCCGGTTCGTTCGGGAAGTCGCGAACGTGCCGCAGGTAGCTGAACTTGAGTGTGCTCAACACCGTGGGGGACCATGTGCGCTGATAGGTGAGACCCGTCAGCACCGAGCCGCCCGGAGAGGCGTACGGAGGACCGAAGGTCAGATCCCCGCCATCCAGCGTGCTGCTGGTGTCGGAATCCTCCCACAGCATGGTGTAGTTGAGCTGGTCCTTGTCGGTGATGCGGTTATCGCTCTTAATACTGACGCGGTGCTCATTCAACGCCAGTCCAGCCGCCGCGGTAATCGCCCCGTAGATCTGCACCGGGTAGACCACCGGATTGGCAGTGAACTGCGTCCAGCGGCCGCGGCTGGTGAAGTCGGCTACGTTGGTGCTGTTCGCCGTCGCGAACGGGATATTCCCGATGCTGGGCAGCAGCGTGTTCTGGAAAATCGGGCCCAGTGTCGCCGCCGACGCAAACGCGCCGGGGCAAGCCACGCCGTTGTACTGCATGCAGAAGCCCGCCGGGTTCGACTCGTGGAAGGTCGCCAACTGGCCGCTCTGCACGAAGTTCAAGAATTCCTGCGTGAAGCCGGTGCCGGTACGCGGCTCGGCTGCACGGCGCAGGTGGCCCTCATACGACCCGGTAATGAACGAACGGTCCTTGAGGACCGGCCCGCTGGCGTAGCCGCCGAACTGGTTGCGCACCAGGCGATCCTTGATTCCTGCCCGGTTGGAGAAGAAGTCATTCGCCGCCAGTGCCTGCACGCGGTTGTACCAGAAGACGCCACCATGGAATTCGTTGGTGCCGCTCTTCAGCACGAGGTCGTTGACGAACCCGCCGCCCTTGCCGTACTCGGCAGCGTAGCCGTTGGTGATGACGCGATACTCCTGAATGGCTTCCGGCGAAATGGAGGTGATGCCGCCGGCCACCGTGGCGCCTCGGCCGCCCTGGCCCTGGTCATTGTTGTCGAAGCCTTCCACGAGGAAGTTGCCAGTGCCGGGACGCAGGCCGTTGACGGCTGCGCCGCGGGTGGTGCCGCCGAACACGTCAGGCGTCACACCGGGCAACAGGTTGATGAAAGTATTTTGATTGCGGGTCTCCAGGGGCATGGATTCCCAGACCCGGCGATCCACAAGGCCGGAGAGCTGGGATTCCGTGGTCGTGACGAGCTGGGCGCCCGCTTCGACCGTAACCGTATCGGTGGCCTGGCCAAGCTCGAGCTTGACGTCCTGGCGCAGCGTCTGACCCACAGAGAGAACAATCTTCCCGATTTCGTTGGTTTTGAATCCGGTGGACTCCACACGCAGAGTGTAAGTCCCCACAATCGGCAGCCCCACAAAGCGATACACACCCGCTTCGTTGGACTCCGCGGTGCGGACCACACCGGTTCCATCATTCGTAAGGGTGATCTTCGCTCCCGGCACGAGCGCACCTGTAGGGTCAGTCACTTCACCCGTCAAGTCCGCCGTACCGCCCTGCGCGAAGGCACCCGTTGCAATTACGAGCGACATCGCCAGGAGGAACATGAGCTTGCTAAATCGACTCATTAAAACTCCTTTCTTTCTCATTTCCACGTTCTAGGTTTGATTTAGTTGGCCGCAGAAATAGCCGATAAATTACGGCAACCGGGTGCATTTCGTAGCACGGTTCTTGCCAAGGCCAATTTGGCACGTAAATCGCTCATTTTTAGTTGATTACAGGCCAATAAGGCTCCTTACTTACAAGTAGCTCATACAAAAAACCATATGCATGCCGCATAACTGTATAATGGACGTCCCAGTCCACTATCGTGTGCCTAATCGGTAATCTCTGCTATCACTAAGCGGTACGCGCCTTGTGGGTTTCAGCCTTTTTCCCTTGCAAATCACGCCGCCGCGGAGTAATGCTAGGCGACAGTTTGTGGGGTGCACTCGTGCGCAGGATCTGGCCGCCTCTGGTTTTCTTGCTGGCGTTCGCGTGCGTTGTGGATGCACAAGGTGGACCCGGCGTGCGCAAGCCGGGAATGGGCACCGGTAGTGAAACCATCGAAGTGCTGGAGCTGAGCGGAAGCGTCCTCTTTGCGCAGCAGTTCAAGCCCGCCCCGCGCGTACTGGTGAAGCTGGTTACCATCAGTGGCGCGCTGATCAGTTCTACGTATACCGACGAACGGGGCAAGTTTGATTTTCCCAATCTTACCCGTGCGGTCTACATCATCAAGGTTGAAGTCGAGGGTTACCAGGCAGTGCAGGAGCGCGCAGATTTGTACCGTGGATCGCGCGGCGATGCCGTTCTGGTACTGGAAGAAAAACCAGACGCGACGGAAAAGCCAAACGGCGCGGTGCGCAGCGTGCGCGAGTTGCGCATTCCCGACGCGGCGCAGAAAGAGTTCGACCGCGGCATGGCGCTGCTCTACGAAAAAGATCAGCCGCAGCGCAGCCTGGAGCATTTTCAAAAGGCCATTCAGTTGTATTCCGATTTCGACGCGGCCTATGTGCAGGCCGGTATCGCGCATCTGCGCTTGGGGGAAGTGGCTGCGGCCGGAGGGCTGCTGGAGCAGGGCGTCGACGTGAATCCGGAGTATGCCCCGGCGCGCGTGCTGCTGGGAACAGTGTATAACTCGTTGGGGCGTCACCAGGAAGCCATCGAAATGCTGGAGCGGGCCGCCGCGTTGGGCAATGTCTCTTGGCAGATCGAATACGAACACGCCAAAGCCCTCGTCAAACTGGGCGAGTTTGACGGCGCTCTGCCTCACGCACAACGTGCCTTTGAGATGAAACCGGATGCCGCCGAGCCGCACCTTCAGCTCTACAACCTCCAGGTGCAGCGCCGCGACTACGGAGCCGCCCTCGGCTTGCTAGAATCCTTCCTGCAACGCTACCCACAGCATTCCGCAGCCGTGCCGATGCGACGCGTCGAGCCGGAGCTCCGCGCCGCAGTTGCGGCCGCCAGCAATCGCCCGTAGAACTTCAAACCACTCTGCAAGACGCACGCCCGCTGTCCCTGTAGCTTGGCCGGGGAAGGGGTGCTAATATACGCCGATTGCGGGAGCCGCGGCTGGGGCAGTCTACATGCCATTCCGCGGCGCGTGTTGGTGAGACGGAAAGCCCTCTGAGCCGTGGCAACTCCGAAGGGAGCAGTCGAACCCAGGACGAAACTTTCCCCGCCGGACACACGTATCAGAAGGCGGGGCGGGTGTCGCGTGTCCCATCGGGTGGTGTTGGGACTTCGGCCGGCCTGAGCTCCCGTCCAATTGAGGATACAGACATGAAGAAGTGGAAGAAGATCGCACTCATCGTAGCCGGGCTCGTGATCATTGCCATTGTGGTGCAGGTGAGCATCAGCCAGGCCAACCGCGGCGTAGTGGCCGTGCAGACCGACAAGGTAAAGAAGCAGGATCTGGTGTCGCTGGTGACCGCCTCCGGTGAGGTGCGGCCCAAAGTGCTCAGCAACGTGCTGGGGGAGGGCTTCGGCAAGATTACCGAGATCGCCGTCAAGGAAGGCGAAAAGGTGCGCGTCGGCGATCCGCTGCTGCGCGTCGAGAGCATCCAGCCTGCCGCGGATGTGGAGGCACAGCGCGCCGCGCTGAGTTCCACCGAAGCGTCGGTGAAATCCATGGAAGCCGGTTACCGCTCCGCGCAGGCAGAGTTGACGCAGCGCCAGGCCGACTACGAGAAGGCCAAGTTCGACTGGGATCGCGCGCAACAGCTCTACAAGGATGAGCTGATCTCCAAGCAGGAATACGACTCGCGTAAGGCGGCGTTTGACAGCTCCACCGCAGGGATTGAAGTGAGTCAGGCGCGCGTGGCGCAGACCCGCGCCGAACTGGAGCGCTCGCGCAGCGTGCTCAATCAAAACAGCGCCATGCTCACCCGCGCGCGCGACCAGCTCCGCAAGACCACCTACACCGCGCCGATCAACGGCACCGTCACCTACGTGCCCGTGCACGTGGGAGAAAACGTCATCGCTGGCGTGGTCAACTCCACCGCCGGCAGCTACCTGATGACCATCGCGGACATGAGCATGGTGACTGCAGAGGTTAAGGTGGACGAGACGGACATCGTCAACGTCAGGGTGGGGCAGGATGCTGATGTCACCATCGACGCGCTCCCCAACCAAATATTCAAAGGCAAAGTCACCGAAGTGGGGTCGCAGGCCGTCTTGCGCTCCTCCGGCGTTTCCACGGTGCAGACCACCGCCGGCACGCAGGAAGCCAAAGACTTCAAGGTGATCATCACCCTGGAGAACCCGCCCGAATCGCTCCGCCCGGGCCTTTCCTCCACCGCGAAGATCAAAACGGCGCAGCGCGACGACGTGCTGGCGATTCCCATGCAAGCCCTCGCCGTGCGTACCCGCGCGGACCTCGAAGAGGCGCAGAAAGATGCGCAGGGGAAAAACGGCGGCGGCGGTGGCGTCACGCTGGCGGCCTCCAAGGCACCCGCGGGCACGGACCCCAAGAAGGAAGAGATTCAAGGCGTGTTCGTGGTACGCAACCAGAAGGCCGAGTTCGTCGAGGTGAAGACGGGCATCACCGGCATCACCGATATTGAAGTCCTCAACGGCCTGAATGAGGGCGACGAAATCGTCACCGGCAGCTATCGCGCCCTGCGCACGCTGAAGCCCGGCGCCCGCATCAAGAAGGAAGAGACGCCGGAAGCCGGCAAGGAAAGCAAGAGCTAACGCTGCGGGACGATTCACGCCTCGGCGGCGTCTAACATCCAGCAGCCCGAACGGTCGGCAGCAGGAGAAACGAATTCATGCCAGTGGAAGCCACAACCGCGGAGTCATTTCGTCAGGACCTGGTGGATAGCGGCATCGTCATCCGCGCGGAGGACCTCACGAAAGTTTACGAGATGGGTGCGGAGCAGGTGCACGCCTTGCGCGGCGTGGACTTGGAAATCCGCAAAGGCGAGTACTGCGCCATCATGGGTCCGTCCGGCTCCGGCAAGTCCACGCTGATGAACCTGATCGGCTGTCTCGATTCACCGTCGGGCGGCAAGTACTACCTGGCGGGGCGGCTGGTTTCCGAGCTCGACGACGACGAGCTGGCTTACATCCGCAACAAGGAAATCGGTTTCGTCTTCCAGACCTTCAACCTGCTGCCGCGCGCCACTGCGCTGCACAACGTCGAACTGCCGCTCATCTACAATGGCACGCCCGCGGAAGAGCGCATCGAAAAAGCGCGCCGTGCGCTGGCCATGGTGGACCTCGCTGACCGCATGATGCACAAGCCCAACGAGCTATCCGGCGGGCAACGCCAGCGCGTGGCTGTGGCGCGCGCGCTGGTGAATTCACCGTCGATCCTGCTGGCCGACGAGCCCACCGGCAACCTCGACTCCAAAACCGGCACCGAAATCATGGGCCTGTTCGAGCGGCTCTACGAGCAGGGCAATACCATCATCCTGGTCACGCACGAGCACGACATCGCTGCCCACGCCCACCGCATCATCCATATCCGCGACGGCCGCGTCGAATCCGACGAACGCACCCGCTAACAGCAGGGAATAGGGGATAGGGAAGCGAGATTTCCCGCCGTCCGGGCAAAGTGCTACTTGCTCCCCATCTTGTTCGCCGACTTCACCTCGATCGCAATCACGTGCCCGTTGCCAGACAGCATCTCCCACTTGTGCTCCGTCGCCTCCCGCCAGATCACCATTCCGGGGTTGAAGTCTAGGATCTGCGGTTTACCGTCTGGCCCCGTTGCCTTGAAGCGGCCTGCGCCCAAGCTGACGATCACCATCGGCGGGTGCGAGTGCATCGCACTCTTCCAGCCGGGCCCGATGCGCGCGTCGAGCACGCGCACGTGCTCATTCTCCAGAATCACCTTGTGTACATCCGGGTCCACGATGGTGCTGTCTTTCACCTGCTGCGCCACTGCCGCCGCAAGGGCCACCCCCAGAAACACACCCAGCAAAAACACGACTCGCTTGCGCATCTCTTTCTCCTTTTTGTGCTGACCGTTTGGAAATGGTGCACCGACTGGTGCCCGCAACATACGTCTCACAGATGGTCGCGTCAAGGGCGGGCTGTTTGACGTCCGGTCACACCGCGGCCTAACATGGCGCGGCCCTTGTAGCTCACGTCCCATTGTGGCGCGCAGCGACACAATTGACGTGAGGTTTTACCCTCGAGACGCAAAGGACCAAAGATGAACTCCAATCTGCGAAACAGGACTTCCTGCACGTCATACTTCGCACTCCTCGTTCTCTCTGCCGCCATCCTCGCCACGGCTGCGCTACCGACTCGCGCGCAGATGCCGACGCGCGCGCAATCCACCCAGCCACAGGCGCAACCGCAGGCACTGGGCGAAGGCTACAAGCTGCTGCAGCGCATCTTCGCCTCCGGCGACTTTCGCACACGCCGCTTTGGCCCCGCGCGCTGGATGGACGACGGCTCGAGCTACACCACGCTCGAGCGCGCCGGCGGACGCGGCAGCGCGGCGGAACTGGTACGCATCGAAGCCGCCACCGGCAAGCGCACCGTGCTGGTGGACGCCGCGAAGCTCACCCCCAAGGGTGCAAAAGAGCCGCTGTCCATCGAAGACTACGACTGGTCCGCCGACCACTCGCAACTGCTCATCTTCACCAACACGCGGCGCGTGTGGCGGCAGAACACCCGCGGCGACTACTGGGTGCTCCACCTCACCTCCGGCGCGCTGAAGAAACTCAGCGGCGCGGCGCCCGAATCCTCGCTGATGTTTGCGAAGTTTTCGCCGGATGGCACGCGCGTCGCCTACGTCAGCCGCAACAACATCTACGTCGAAAATATCGCCAGCGGAAAAGTGCGGCAGCTCACGCGCGACGGCTCCGACACCATCATCAACGGTACCTCCGACTGGGTGTACGAAGAGGAGCTCGACCTGCGCGACGCCTTCCGCTGGAGCCCCGACGGAAAACGCATCGCCTTCTGGCAGTTCGACTCCTCCGGCGTGGGCAGCTTTCCGCTGGTCTACAACGTCGGGGACGCCAACCAGATGACCACCGGTTTCCCCTATCCCGGCACGGGAAAATATCCGACGGTTCACAATCTTCCGTATCCGCTTGCGGGCACGACGAACTCTGCCGCGCGCATTGGCGTGATCCCAGCGGTCGGCGGCAAGCCGCGCTGGATGCAGATTCCCGGCGACGCGCGCAATCAATACATCGCACGCATGGAGTGGGCGGGCAACTCGCGCGAATTGATGATCCAGCACTTGAACCGCCTGCAGAATACCGACGACGTGCTCATCGCCGACGCCGCCAGCGGCGCCGTACGCCGCGCGCATCGCGAGCAGGATGCCGCGTGGGTGGACGTCGTTGACGACGTGCACCTGCTCGGCGACGCGGAGTTCCTCTGGGTGAGCGAAAAGTCCGGCTGGCGACACGTCTATCGCGCGGCGCGCGACGGCAGCGGGCTCAAGCCGGTCACGCAAGGCGATTTCGACGTGATCCGCGTCTCCGAAGTGGACGCCAAGGGCGGCTGG
>Ga0137796_10001733_pt1 | contig 12185 bp, 17 predicted proteins | sample OV2TP3_FD_97704 | JGI IMG/M metagenome (GOLD analysis project Ga0137796, IMG submission 97704)
TCGCCGACGCCAACGGCTGCGACATCGACCAGCCGCCGAACCTGGCCAAGAGCGTCACCGTCGAATGACCAAAAGGTGTCAGACACCTTTCAAAGCGGGAAAGGTGTCTGACACCTTTTGACCATGGCGGGGACGCTGGACGTAGTGGCCACGCCGATCGGCAACCTGCAGGACATCTCGCTCCGGGCGATTGACACCCTGAAGTCAGCGGACCTGATCGCGTGTGAGGACACGCGCCGCGCCGCGATTCTGCTGCGCGCGCACAGGATCGCCACGCCGACCACGAGCTTCCACAGCTACACCTCGCGCGGAAAACAGGCGCGGCTCCTCGAGCAGCTCCGTGATGGGAAACGGATTGCGCTGATCTCTGACGCTGGGCTTCCGGGCATTTCGGACCCCGGTACGTCGCTGATCCGCGAGGCGATCGAGGCCGGCATCCCCGTGGCGGTGGTGCCGGGGGCCAACGCGGCGCTGGCGGCGCTCGTGCTGTCCGGTTTTCCGACAGACCGGTTCGTGTTCGAGGGGTTTTTGCCGGTCAAGCCAGGCCGGCGGCGGCAGAGGTTGGAGGAGCTGCGCGAGGAAGAGCGAACAGCGATCCTCTACGAGGCTCCGCACCGGCTGCTGAAGACGCTGGCGGAAATCCAAGATGTGTTCGGTGACATCCGGCTCGCCGTGAGCCGCGAGCTGACGAAGGCCTTTGAGGAAACGCTACGGGATCGTGCGAGCCGGCTGCGCGAACGCTTCACCACGCGCCGGCCGCGGGGCGAATACGCCCTCGTGTTGCCGCCGAAGCGGCTCCGGTATGACGCCTAATCGTGTTCATCCAAGCGCGATCGTCGGAAAGAACGCGCAGCTGGGCGATCGCAACGAGATCGGGCCGGGGTGCGTCGTTGAGGATGGCGCCGTCCTCGGGTCAGGGAACCGGCTGTGGATGAATGTCTATATCGGGCCGGGCACGACCCTCGGGAATGAGAACCAGATCCACATGGGCGCCGTCATCGGCCACGTGCCGCAAGATACGGCGTTTTCCGGACAGGAGAGCTTCACGCGCATCGGCCACCGGAACATCCTCCGCGAATACGTGACCATCCACCGGGGGACGAAGCCCGGCTCCGCCACTGTCGTGGGGGATGACAACTTCCTTATGGCGAACGCCCACCTCGCCCACAACTGCCAGGTCGGCAGCCGCGTGACCATGGCCAACGTGGCCACGCTCGGCGGCTACTGCGAGGTGGCGGATGGCGCAGTGCTTTCCGGCATCGTCGTGATCCATCAGTTCGTCCGGATCGGCGAGCTGGCGATGGTCAGCGGGCTCTCCGGCGTCAACAAGGACGTCCCCCCGTACATGCTGTGCGGGGGAAGGCCGGCGGTTGTTCAGGGCCTGAACACGGTTGGGATGCGGCGGGCCGGGATCCGGGTAGAGGTCAGGCGGGAAATCAAGCAGGCTTTCCGGCTCCTCTACCGGCAGGGCCTGAGCGTCCCCCACGCCCTCACCGCAATCGAGCAGACTTGCGGATCATCAGAAGCCACACGTATTATTGAGTTTGTAAAAAATTCGAAGCGCGGTATCTGCGCCGGAATTGGGCTAGAGCAGGAGGGTGAAGAGGAGGAAACGCTGCTTCCGAAAAAAGGAGCTTGACAACATCGACCATTCTTTCGTATAATAAATTTAGTGTCAAACCTTTAAAGGCCCGTCCTGAGAGGCGGGAAAGGGATGCAGCAGAAACGGGGACTGCGACAGCACGAAACCCAGCCAAGCGGCTGGGATTTTTTGTGCCCGCCTGCCCCTTCGATAACGGAGCGGGCAGGCCCGCCACGGCCCTGCCAATGACCGCCTTTCATGAGAAAGCCAAGGTCATGGACGCGGAGGCCATCCGCCGGGCCCTGGTCCGCATTGCCCACGAGATCCTTGAACATCACAAAGGGGTCGAGCGGCTGGCGCTGGTCGGTATCCGCACCCGCGGCGCCATCCTCGCCCAACGGCTGGCCCGCGCGATCGAGGCGATCGACCGGCGGCCGGTGCCGGTCGGCGTCTTGGATATCACCCTCTACCGCGACGACCTCTCCCGCATCGCCCCCAATCCCGTCGTCCGCTCCACCGAGATCTCCTTCGACGTCACCGATCTCGACCTGATCCTGGTGGACGACGTCCTCTTCACCGGGCGGACGATCCGCGCCGCACTGGGTGCGCTAAACGACCTGGGGCGGCCCGGCACCATCGAGCTCGCGGTCCTGGTGGATCGCGGGCACAGGGAGCTGCCCATCCGCGCCGATTACGTCGGCAAGAACGTCCCGACGCACCTGCGCGAGCAGATCGAGGTGCGGCTGGCCGAGCTCGATGAGACGGATGACGTTGCGCTCGGGACGCTGGTGGAGGAGCGGACAAGCTGATCCCACCACCTGCGCCGGCCTGCCTTTGGCAGGCCACGAAACCCTTCATGGTGAGAGAGATGATGCTGGGCACTCGATCGGTTTCGCCACGACGGTCAGGAGGTATTCCCCTGGGCCGTCGTGGGGCGCAGGTGGTGGGATGATGCCCACCGCGGTGGGGTCGGGATCGGCGACGCAGACGAGGCCCTGGACGAAGAAGGACCTCTTGGGGTTGCGAGAGCTGTCGGCGGAGGAGATTCGCCTGCTGCTGAAGACGGCGGAGTCGTTCCGGGAAATTTCCCTGCGGCCGATCAAGAAAGTCCCCGCGCTGCGCGGCAAGACCGTCGTCAACCTCTTCTTCGAACCCAGCACGCGCACCCGGACCTCCTTTGAGCTGGCGGCCAAGCGGCTTTCCGCCGACATCGTCAACATCTCCGCGCAGGGCTCCAGCCTCGCCAAGGGCGAGACCGTCCTCGACACCGTCCGCAACCTGGAGGCGCTGAAGGTGGACATCCTGGTCATCCGCCACGCCGCGGCCGGGGTGCCCGCGCTGATCGCCAGGCAGGCGAGCGCCTCGGTCATCAACGCCGGCGATGGCGCGCACGAGCATCCGACCCAGGCGCTGTTGGACCTGATGACCATCCAGGAGAAAAAGGGGCGCATCAAGGGGCTGCGGGTGTCGATCATCGGGGACATCGCCCACTCGCGCGTGGCGCGCTCCGATATCTGGGGGTTGACCAAGCTCGGCGCGCGGGTGACCGTGTGCGCGCCGCCGACGCTGCTGCCGGCGCAGATCGAACAGTTGGGCGTGCACGCGACGCACGACGTCGAGGCGGCCATCCGCGAGGCGGATGTGCTGATGCTGCTGCGCATCCAGCACGAGCGGCAGGAGGCGCAGCTCGTGCCGAGCCTGCGGGAGTACCGGCTGCGCTACGGCATCGACCGCGAGCGGCTGGCGCATGCGCGGCCGGACGTGCTCATCATGCATCCCGGCCCGATCAACCGCGGGGTCGAGCTGGATTCGAGCGTGGCCGACGGCCCCTACTCGGTCATCCTGGATCAGGTGACCAACGGGCTGGCGGTGCGCATGGCGGCGCTGTACCTCGTCTCCGGCGCGCCGAAAGTCGAGGAAGAGTTCGCGTAAGATGGCCAGGCTATTGATCACACACGGCCGGCTGCTTGATCCGGCGAGCCAACGCGACGGCCCCTTCGACCTCCTCATCGAGAAGGGCAAGATCGCCGACGTGCGGCCGTCCCTCGCAGCCCCCGCCCCGCCTGGTGGGCGGGCCGGGGCGAGCAACGGCGCGAAGGTGATCGACGCGACGGGCAAGCTCGTGGTGCCCGGCCTGGTGGATCTGCACACGCACCTGCGCCAGCCGGGGCGGGAGGACACGGAAACGCTGGAAACAGGCTGCCGGGCGGCCGTCCGCGGCGGCTTTACAACGATCTGCGCCATGCCGAACACGACGCCGCCGATCGACCACCGCGGGGTGGTGGATTTCATCGCGCAGGAGGCGCAGCGGCTCGGCCTGGCGTCGGTGCGCCCGATCGGCGCCATCACGAAAGGGCGGCAGGGGCGGGAGCTGACGGATTTCGGGGAGCTGTTCGAGGCCGGCTGCGTGGCGCTCTCCGACGACGGCAACGCCGTCGCGGACAGCTTCCTCATGCGCCGGGCGCTGGAGTACGCGAGGATGTTCGGCCGGCCGCTGATCCAGCACGCCGAGGATCCGCAGCTTGCGGCCGGCGGCGTCATGCACGAGGGGCTGCGCTCCACGACGCTGGGGCTGCGCGGGATCCCGGCGGAGGCCGAGTCGGTCATCGTCTCGCGCGATGTGGCGCTGGCCGGGCTCACCGGCGGGTGGGTCCATGTCGCGCACCTGTCCAGCGCGCAGTCGGTGGCGCTCATCCGGCAGGCCAAGCGCCGCGGGGTGCATGTGACGTGCGAAACGACCCCGCACCATCTGGCGCTGACGCACGAGGCGGTCGGCGAGTTTGACACGCAGGCCAAGGTCAACCCGCCCCTGCGCACCGAGGAGGACCGCGCGAGCCTCATCGAGGGGCTGCGCGACGGCACCATCGACTGCATCGCCACGGACCACGCGCCGCACGCTGACTGGGAAAAAGCCGCGGACTTCGACGCGGCGCCCTTTGGGATCAGCGGGCTGGAGACGGCGCTGGCGGTGTGCGTCACGACGCTGATCGAGCCGAAGCTGTTGACGTGGGGCCAGCTCATCGAAAAGCTGGCGGTTGCCCCGGCCACCATCGCCGGGATCTCAGCCGGCTCGCTGGCCGTCGGCGCCGACGCCGACATCGCGCTCATCGACCCGGCCGCGCGCTGGACGGTGGATCCGCAGCGCTTCGTGTCGAAAGGGCGCCACTCGCCCTTTGCCGGGCAGACGCTCACCGGCGCGGTGGCAGCGGTCTTCCGCCGCGGCGTGGAGGTGGGAGGATGAGCAGCAAGCCAGCGTGGGTTGTGCTGGAAGACGGCACGGCGTTTCGGGGCCGGCCGGTCGGCGCGGATGGCGAAGTGTTCGGAGAAGCGGTCTTCAACACCTCGATGACCGGCTATCAAGAAGTCCTCACCGATCCCTCCTACAAGGGCCAGATCGTCGTGATGACCTATCCCCATATCGGCAACTACGGGGTCAATGAGGAGGACGTTGAGTCGCGCCGGCCGTGGGTCGAGGGGTTCGTCATGCGGGAGCTGTCGCCCATCGCCAGCAACTTCCGCGCGCAAGAATCGCTCGACGCGTACCTGAAGCGCCACGGGGTGGTGGCGGTCGATCAGCTCGACACGCGGACGGTGACCCTGGCGCTGCGCCAGCAGGGCTCGATGAAAGCCGGCATCTCGACGGTTGAAGCCGACCCGGAGGCGTTCCTGAAACGGGTGCGCGCTGCGCCGGACATCGTCGGCGTCGACCTTGTAAAAGAAGTCACCTGTAAGGAAGCCTACGAATGGCCGCTGTTGGGACAGGGGACAGGAGACAGGGGACAGGCAGACCAACACATGCCCCGTCCCCCGTCCCCCGTCTCATGTCTCAAACATCATGTGGTGGTATTGGATTATGGGGTCAAGTACAACATCCTGCGGCAGCTGGCCGCGTTCGGCTGCCGGGTGACGGTGCTGCCCGCCGCCGCCACCGCGTCGGAGACGCTGGCGACGAAGCCAGACGGCGTGGTGCTGTCGAACGGACCGGGCGATCCGGCGGCGGTGACCTACGCGATTGAGACGATCCGCGGCTTGATCGGTCGGGTGCCGATGCTGGGCATCTGCCTAGGACACCAACTGTTGGGCCTGGCGTATGGCGGCGAGACGTTCAAGCTGAAGTTCGGGCACCACGGCGGCAACCACCCGGTGCAGGATCTGGCGACGGGGAAGGTGGAGATTACGACGCAGAACCACAACTTCGCGGTGCGCGTCGAGTCGATCCCGAACCGGAGCGCGCAGACGTCCCACAAGAACCTCAACGACGGCACCGTGGAGGGCATGCGCCACACGACGCTGCCGATCGTCAGCCTCCAGTACCATCCGGAAGCCGCGCCCGGCCCGCATGACGCGCGACATCTCTTTCCACAGTTTCTGGACTTGCTCGAAGGGGCACGCGCATAAAAATGGCACCGGGTGCTCTGTCGAACAGCCGCGGTTCCAGAGCAAACAGTGTCAGACACGCTTCCCGCTGCGAGACGACAGGTCGAAAGGTGTCTGACACCTGTTGCGGTCGTTCCAGCGGCTGTTCGACAGAGCAGGGACTGGGTCTCTTTTCCTGCCACCCTCAAAGGGAAAAGAGACCCGGCACCAATTTTTCTGGTCACGGTATTCGATGAAACTCTTAGTCACCGACGAGTCGGTGCGGCTGGCGCGGTGGCTGAGGCTGCTGGGGCATGACGCGGCGCTGATGCCGGCACGGCCCCTGCCCGAGCTGTACCGGCAGGCGTACCACGAATCACGAGTGGTGGTCACGCGCAACCGGGACGTGAAGGCCGGCCGCGTCCTCCGTGTCGTGCAGCTGGCCAGCGAGCAGCTCGACGCGCAGTTATCCCAGGTGGTTCGCGAGCTGAAGCTGCCGATCGGCGCCGAGGAGGTCTTCAGCCGATGCGACCGCTGCAACGTCGCCGTCGAGCCGGCGGAGAAAGCGGCGGTGAAGGATCAGGTGCCCCCCTACGTGTTCCAAACCCAGCAGGCGTTTCATCGATGCCCGTCGTGCCGCCGAATCTACTGGGCCGCGACGCATTGGGACCGGGCCCGCCGGGTGGTTGACCGGCTTCGCGAGGAGGTGCGCCATGGCTAGCTTCGTGGCCGATTTTCACATCCACTCCCGGTACAGCCGCGCGACGTCGAAGGACCTCACGGTGAAAGAGCTGGCGAAGTGGGCGAAGCTCAAGGGCATCGGCGTCCTGGGCACCGGCGATTTCACGCACCCCCTGTGGTTGCAGGAGCTCCAGGAGACGCTGCGCGACACGGGGCGCGGGCTGTTCGAGTTCGACGGGGTGCGGTTCCTGCTGACGGCCGAAGTGAACACGCTCTTCTACAAGGGCGGCAAGGCGCACCAGATCCACTCCGTCCTGTTCGCGCCCAGCTTCGCGGCGGTGGAGCGGATCAGCGAGGAGCTGGAGCGGTTCGGCAGCCTCAGCCTCGACGGCCGCCCCACGTTCCAGATGGAAGCGTGGCGGCTGGCGGAGATCGTCCTCGGCCTCGAGCCGCGGTGCCTCATCGTGCCCGCGCACGCCTGGACGCCGTGGTTTGCGATCTTCGGCTCCACGTCGGGCTTCGATTCGGTGGAGGAGTGCTTCGAGCAGCAGGCTGCGCACATCCACGTGCTGGAGACCGGGCTGTCATCAGACCCCGCGATGAACTGGCGGCTCCGCGCGCTGGATCGCTACACGCTGATTTCAAATTCCGACTCGCACTCCGCCCGACGGATCGGCCGGGAGGCCAACCGCTTCGATTGCGAGCAGGACTACGACGTCATCGTGACCGCCCTGAAGACGAAGGACCGCAGCAGGTTCCTCTCGACGCTGGAGTTTTTCCCGGAGGAGGGCAAGTACCACCTCGACGGCCACCGGCTGTGCAAGGTCCGCTTCACGCCCGAGGAGACCAAGCGGCACGGCTATCGCTGCCCGGCGTGCGGCAAGCGCGTGACGGTCGGCGTGATGCACCGCATTGAGGCATTGGCGGACCGGCCGGCGGGCGAGACCCCGCCTGGAGCGATTCCGTTCACGCGCGTCGTGCAGCTCGATGAGATCATCGCCGATGCGCTGGGGGTCGGCGTCGGCACGCAGGCGGTCGAGCGCGAGTACCAGCAGCTCATCTACACGTGCGGCACCGAATTCGACGTCCTCCTGGAGGTGCCGGAGGAGCGCCTGCGGCAGGTGACCACCGAGAAGATCGCCGAGGGCATCCTGCGGATGCGGCGGGGGCAGGTGACGGTCGAGCCGGGCTTCGACGGCGAGTACGGCAAAGTCCGAGTCTTCGATGAGACGAGCGAGCCGGCGGCAGCCGGCGAGCAGCAGATGACGCTGTTCTGATAGGGTCACACATTGACTCTATAGAGTTATGATGCTATAGTGTTGTCGTGGAGGTGATGGTCCAATGAGGCGCGCGCAGATCTATCTGGATGAGGCTGAGTACGAGGCGTTGCGGGCCACGGCGTTCAAGCAGCGTCAGTCAATCTCCGCCGTCTTGCGTCATCTCATCCAGGTCAGCATCATCGGCAAACCGGCCAAGCCGAAGAAGCGCTACGCCGCCGGGTTGTTGGAGCTCTCCGGCTTGATCCATGAAACCCGGTCCGATGTGGCTGAGCGGCACGACGACTACCTGTGGGGGGAAGCCGAGTGAAGGTGTTTGTTGATACGAGCGCACTCTACGCCCTCATGGCGCCTGAGGACAGCAAACATCAGGCAGCGGTTTCCTGTTTTGAGGGGTTGCAGGCGGAGGGCGCTGTGCTGGTCTCCACGAACTACATCCTGCTTGAGTGCGTCAGTCTCCTCCAGCGCCGGCATGGGTTTGAGCGCGCCAACAGGTTTTTGGTGAAAGCGAGCGCCATGCTGGATCTGGCCTGGATTGGAGCAGGAGAGCACCTCGCAGCGATTCGGCGATGGACGCAGGCGGGGAATCGCGGCTTGAGCCTTGTGGATTGTACTAGCTTCGCTGTCATGGATGCTCAAGGGTTGCGCCGCGCCGTCGCCTTCGATGCCCAGTTCGCGCAGGCCGGCTTCGACGTGCTGCCGCAAGCCGATCGGGTGGCTGAGCGGCGCAGCGTCTATCGGGCCGCCCGTCCGCGGCGCTAACCGCGCAAGACGTCCGGTTGGCCGTATGTGGCACTGGCGCAAGATGGCGTTGCAACTGCTAAAGCAGCTTACCAGTTTGGAATGACGAGGGTTGACAGAACCGATATGGTATGATAAATTAGAATACCAGGAGGTGAGAAGTCATGCCGACGACAAAAGTCGCGATCACCGTAGATGAGCAGCTCCTGAAGCTGGTCGATCGGTGGGTAACCCTAGGGCGTTATCCTAGCCGCAGCCAAGCGATTCAAGCTGCGGTGCGTGAGAAGGTCGAGCGCTGGAACCACACCCGACTGGCTGAGGAGGTTGCCAAGCTCAACCCCAAGGAAGAGCGAGCGCTAGCTGAAGAGAACTTTGCCGGGGAAGCATGGCCCGAATTCTAAGGGGGGATGTCTATTGGGCTGATCTGGAGCCGACGAAAGGCCGGGAGCAGACGGGTCGGCGTCCCGTCTTGGTGCTTAGCCATGAAGTGTTCAACAGCCACTCCGGCACGGTCATTGCACTGGCCATTACGAGCCAGCCGCAGCGGGCTGGTTTCCCGTTGACCTACATGCTTCCTGAAACACTCCTGCCCAAACCCTCTTGGGTCAAGATAAGCCAGATTCGTACTCTTTCGACCGAGCGTCTCGGTCACCGACTCGCCCATGTGGAAGAAACTGAGGTCAACCGAATCATTGAAGGCATTCTTGACATCATAGGCTCTTAACGTCTCCCTCATAATGGGCCCACAGGAATTTCGCTTCTCGATAGGTCGAATCCGCTCGCGGTTCTCCAAAGCAGAACTTTTGTCGTCCCTTAAGGAGTATGGGCGCATCACTCAAAAATCGCCGGATGCCGCCCCCCTTGGGGGGCGGAGGAAGGCGCCCACGCGGTCGGGTCAGCACACGAAGGCGGCCTCCGGCGCTTTTTGGATCCGACGACACCTCAAGGATGGGCAACGAGAAGATGCCGCCCCCTTTAGGGGGCGGAGTATCACTGGTTCTGTCTCTTTTGGGATGCGAGAATACGATACCTGGTCTGGTCGACTCGCTGCGTCAGATACTTTTTGTCGCTACTTTGGGAGCTGGGGTAAGGCGCTTCAAGTCGCGGGTTTTCGGACAGTTCGTGCGCAAAAGCTTGATCCGCGTCAGATGGTTGAGGCATTCAAGGCTTGTTGGCGAGAAGAAGGTTCCGTTCCATCGCAGAAGCAGCTTGAGGGTTTCTTGGAACGCCATAACTTTCCATTTCGGACCAAGAGTTACTTTGCTTTCTTTGGAGGGCTTGGGCGCCTTGCTCAGACCATCGTAAAAGTCCAGAGTAGTGAGATTGATGAGGAGCAACTCTTCAAGAGGTAATAGGTCCTTTAAAGATCTTCTGGAGTTTCGTTTGGGAGGTCCTTTTCAATCTCCCTATCGTTTCGTTTATAGATCCGTCCAGATCCTTCTCGCAGGTCCATCAAAGTCCTTTTCCTGTTATCCGTTGAGGGCTTTCCACAGCCCGTTTACGGACCCATTCCAGAGGGTCCTCGCTGGTCTTCATACTGTACATCTTGCATCTGAGGAGGGTGTGTGCTATCCTCATCAGCGACGGAGGTGAACCGATGTCTCGAGCTGTAGGCAGTGCAAGTCCGAGGATTCCCAAACGTTTCTGGCAGGATGAGAGGTGGGCCTTTGACCATTATCCAGAGTTGCTCAAGCGCTACGAAGATCGGTGGGTGGCAGTAGTGAACCGGCGGGTGGTCGCCGCCTCCAAGAGTTCCGTCAAAGCGGAGGAACAGGCCAAAGCTAAGACAGGACGACAGTCCCCAATCGCTGTCGTCTTTGTTGAAAGCGGCCGGCATGTCTACTAGAATCGGGCTGAACTTCCGTCGCGTGCCCGATGTGGAATTGCTTCATCGCGGCATTTTTCACATCCGCCTCCTGTGTCGAGTCCAGTTTCAAACGCTCACCGATAATCTCCTCGTTCGTTCTGCCATTGTAGATACCGGCGCGCCGCTGTGTCTGATTCCATCCGATCTCTGGGAGCAGGTACGGACCCAACGGTTTGAAGCCACCCGAATTGGTGGTCTGATGATGCAAAAAGACTGCGCGATCCCAGGGCGTGTGGGCATTCTGTCGATGACCCTGCTTGATCCAGCTGATCACCAGAAGCGTCTGACCGTTCGAGCTTTTCTCGCGCAGACCACCGAAGTCCCGCTCATCCTGGGCTTCCAGGACTGCTTGGAAAAAGCCACCGTACACCTGTCCTTTCCCCGTAACGAAGCCTGGCTTGAGTTCGCTTGACTCGTCTGAGGAAAAGGTTATGCCAACGAAACAGACATCCAATGTCGATGCGTGGCTGAAGCGGGAGACGCTGCGCACACGGAAGGCGCTTGAAAGCGCCTCGCGGCATTTCGACGCAGACGACGGCCTGACGGTGAATACCCTCGAGGCCGTCTACGGACAGGAGAGCAGCTTCGGCACCCAGCTGGGAACACGCGGGTCATCGAAGCCGGCCGGCCACTTTCAGTTTGAGCCGCCCACTGCCAAGCGGTATGGCCTGAGCGTTTCAAAGGAAAACGATCAGCGCTTTGACATCTACTACGCCTCCTCGGCGGCGGCCAGATACCTGAAGGATCTCGATTCGATGTTCAGTCGGAAGACTGGCTTATCGAGTGGGAAGAGCACCATCGCGGTCACGAATGTCTCGGAACGGAAGAAATTTGTCCTGGCGGCGTTCAATGCCGGCGAAGGCCGCGTCGCGGGCGCGCAGCAGCTCGCCGAGAAGGCCGGGAAGAACCCCCGATTATGGAGCGACGTGCAACAATTCGTTGCGCGAGCCGGAACCACGAGAGCTAAGGAGCAGGAGACAAGGGAGTATGTCGAAAAGGTGCTCAGCTACGAATCCGAGTTCGCTATCAAATCACCGGCCGACAAGAGGAAAAAACAACAGAAACCAGGAACACGACAAGCATGGTGCACGGAGGGGCGCTGGAGGACAATCGACGATAGGCCCGTGTTTATATGCGCTTGAAGAGGTTCAGAATGGGGAGAGTGTGCGTCGTTTCGTGTCTCATGTTCTGCGTCGTGCTCTTGCATGGGCATCAATCCAGGGCTGCGGCGCACAAGCGGTTCGGCAACATGACCTACCTCACCGACAGTCCGTATATCGTTGAAAGAGTCACGCTGGTCAACGGCCAGCGTGTGACGTGGAATGGCCGCCTGCATCATTCGATGTACTATGAGGGCCACTATGTGTATGGCGATTTCAATCGTGACGGACGTAAAGACGCCGCGTCGGTTGTGGCCCAAAGCGAAGGCGGCACCGGCCATTTCCTCGAACTTGCGTTCCTAATCAATGAAGGCGGGCAGCTTGTTCATCGGGTTTCGCATTACCTGGGAGATCGAGTCATGGTCAATTCATTGAAAGAGCGCGACGGCAAGGTGGTCATCGACATGGTTGTCCATCGGGAGCATGATTGCAGGGCCGGCCCCACCAAACGTGTTAAGCGCGTCTACGATTATCTGAACCCCAACCCAGATCTCGTTCTCCACAGCTGAGTCCCGCCACGG
>Ga0137796_10001734_pt1 | contig 12183 bp, 10 predicted proteins | sample OV2TP3_FD_97704 | JGI IMG/M metagenome (GOLD analysis project Ga0137796, IMG submission 97704)
TGGTGCTGCACCCGCCGATGCTCTACATGGGCTACGTCGGTTTCTCGGTCGCGTTCGCGTTCGCGGTCGCGGCGCTGCTCTCGGGCCGGCTCGACGCCGCGTGGGCGCGCTGGTCGCGGCCCTGGACCACGGTGGCGTGGACCTTCCTCACGCTCGGCATCGCGCTCGGCAGCGCCTGGGCGTACTACGAGCTCGGCTGGGGCGGCTGGTGGTTCTGGGACCCGGTGGAGAACGCCTCTTTCATGCCGTGGCTCGTCGGCACCGCGCTGATCCACTCGCTCGCGGTCACCGAGAAGCGCGGCAGCTTCCGCAGCTGGACGGTGCTGCTCGCGATCGCGGCGTTCGCGCTGTCGCTGCTCGGCACCTTCCTGGTGCGCTCCGGGGTCCTCACCTCGGTGCACGCCTTCGCCGTGGACCCGAAGCGCGGCATCTTCATCCTGATGATGTTCGCGCTGATGATCGGCGGCGCGCTCGCGCTGTATGCCTGGCGCACCTCGCGCATCGGCCTCGGCGGCAGCTTCGAGCCGGTGTCGCGCGAATCGCTGCTTCTCGGCAATAACGTTCTGCTCGCTGCCGCCGCAGGAAGTGTTTTTTTGGGAACGATATACCCTTTGGTGATCGACGCGCTCGGGCTGGGCAAGCTCTCGGTGGGCCCGCCGTACTTCGAGGCGGTCTTCGTGCCGCTCATGGCCCCGGCGCTGTTTCTCATGGGGGTGGGCCCGCTCGCGCGCTGGAAGCGGGCGAGCATTCCGGAGCTGGCGGTGCTGCTGCGCTGGGCTTTGGGAATCAGCTTGCTCTTGGGACTCTCCTTGCCCTTTCTGTTCGGGAAGTGGAGCGCCCTGGTCGGCTCCGGCCTGGCGCTGGCGATCTGGATCGTCGTTGCAGGCCTGATGACGCTGAGAAAGGGCCTCGGCCACACGCGTTCGCACTACGGCATGGTGGTGGCGCATATCGGCGTCGCGGTGTTCGTGGCCGGGGTGACTCTGGTGAAGGGCTACGAGAGCGAGAAGGACCTGCGCATGCGCGAGGGCGACACGGTCGAGCTGGCGGGCTACGCTTTCCGGCTGGAGCAGGTGGCCGAGGTGAGGGGACCGAACTACGTCGCCGCGCGGGCAAGAGTTGCGGTTTCGCAGGCCGGCAGACCGGTCACGGTGATGTACCCGGAAAAGCGCATCTACACCGTGCAAAACCAGCCGATGACCGAAGCGGCGATCGATCCGGGCCTGACGCGCGATCTCTATGTCTCGCTCGGCGACCCGCTCGAGGGCGGGGGCTGGCTCATCAAGGTGCAGCACAAGCCCTTCATCGACTGGATCTGGGGCGGCTGCATCCTCATGGCGCTCGGCGGGCTGCTTGCGGCGAGCGACCGGAGATATCGATACACGATCAGGACAGCCCCTCTCGTCAGGGGGGCGGCGCAAGCCCGCCCATGAGCGCGCGTTCCCGGCTCTTCGTCACCCTGGGGTTCTTCGTGCTGCTGGTGGCGCTGCTCGCCGCCGGCCTGGGTCTCAATCCCCGCGAAGTGCCTTCGCCGCTCATCGGCAAGCCGGCGCCGCATTTCGAGCTGCCGCTGCTCGGCGCGCCCGACAAGAGCTTCTCGCAGAAGGAGATGCTCGGAAAAGTATGGATCCTCAACGTGTGGGCTTCGTGGTGCCCGCCGTGCCTGGTCGAGCACCCCGTCATTACCGCGCTGGCGAAATCGGGGATCGCCCCGGTCGTGGGCCTCAACTACAAGGATGCGCGCGAAGAGGCGCTGCCCTGGCTTTCGCGCAACGGCGACCCTTACCAGCTCTCGGTATTCGACGCCGCGGGACGCATCGCCATCGATTACGGCGTCTACGGCGTGCCCGAGACCTACGTCATCGACCGCCGCGGCGTCATCCGCTACAAGCACATCGGCCCGCTTACCGCCGAGATCGCGCGCAAGAAGCTGGAGCCTTTGCTGAAGGAGCTGAACTCAGGTGGCTAGGTTTCTTCCCGCCATGATTCTCTTCGCCGGGGTCGCGTTCGCGCAGGGCCCCGATCTCGACAAGCGCGTGAACGATCTCGCGAGCGAGCTGCGCTGCCTGGTGTGCCAGAACCAGACGCTCGCCGACTCCAACGCCCCGCTCGCAGTCGACCTGAGGAACCAGATCCGCGAGCAGCTCAAGGGCGGCGCCAGCGAGCGCGACGTGATCGACTTCATGGTCGCGCGCTACGGCGATTTCGTCCTCTATCGCCCGCCGCTCAAGCCGACCACCATCGCGCTCTGGGCCGGGCCGTTCGTCTTCCTGATCCTCGGCGTCTGGGTCCTGCTGCGCCGCGTCACGCGGCGCAAGCTGCCTGAGCCGGCGCTCTCGGACGCCGAGCGCAGCCGCGCCGCGAAGCTGCTGGAATGACCTGGTTCTGGGTCATCGGCGCGGCGCTCGCCGTTGCGGCGCTCATTCTCGTGCTGCGGCCGTTGTTGTGGCGGCGCGCGCGGGCGCGGATCGATTCCTCCGCAGCCAATGTTGCCATCTATCGCGACCAGCTGCGCGAGCTCGACGCCGACCTCGCCGGCGGAACGCTGGCGCAGGAGGACTACGATCGCGCGCGGCGCGAGCTCGAAGCCCGGATGCTCGAAGACGTAAGCGGCGCCGGGACGAAATCCGCCGCAACCGGGGGGCGAGCGGTCGCGGCCGTCGTCGCGATCGCAGTCCCGGTGTGCGCGCTTGCGGTGTACCTCGCGGTCGGAAGCCCGGGCGCCCTCGAGTCCCCGGAGCACAACATCGAAAGCATGGTCGCGCGCCTCGCGGCCCATCTGCGCACCAATACGGATGACGTGTCGGGGTGGAAGCTGCTCGGCCGCTCCTACGCGGCGCTCGGCCGCTTCCCGGAGGCCGCCGACGCCTACGCCAGGGCCGCGGTGCGCGAGCCGCGCGACGCGCAGCTGCTCGCCGACCTCGCGGACACGCTCGCCATGGCGCGGGGCCAGCGGCTCGCGGGCGAGCCCGAGAAGCTCATCCTGCGCGCCCTGGAGATCGACCCGGAGAACCTCAAGGCGCTCGCGCTCGCCGGGACTGCTGCATACGATCGCAAGGACTACTCCACCGCCGCGGCCTACTGGCAGCGCATGCTGCCGCTCGTGCCCGCGGATTCCGAGGACGCGAGAGCGATCCAGGCGAATATCAACGAGGCCCGCGCGCTTTCCGGCAAGGATGGAAAGAAAAGCGGCCTGCGCGGCACGGTCGCCATCGCCCCGCAGCTCAAGGACCAGGTCTCGCCGGACGACACGGTGTTCATCATCGCGCGGGCGGCGGAGGGGCCGCCGGCGCCGCTGGCGGTGCTGAAAGCGAAGGCCTCCCAGCTGCCGCTCTCCTTCGCGCTCGATGACTCGCTGGCGATGGCTCCCGGCATGGCGGTGTCGGCGTTTCCCCGCATCGTGGTGATCGCCCGCGTCTCGAAGTCCGGCAAGCCCGCCTCGCAGGCGGGCGACCTCCAGGGCTCGAGCAAGCCGGTGGCGAACGACGCCAGCGGTGTCACCGTAGTGATCGACTCGCAGGTCCGCTGACAATCGTTTGATTGCGCGACCTTGGCATTGTGGTGTGTCTTGGTCTGCGCCAATCCAATTGGAGAGGCGCGAATGCGACTGAGAATTACTTACGATGTCCAGGGCGCCGTCAATCGTTTGATTGATCCCGCGAAGGCCCCGCGCTACGCTGCGTGCACGGAGCCGGATGCGCAGAAGGAGGGGAGTATGCGCAAGGGGATCGTCGCTTCCGCAGCGCTGTTCTCGAGCGTACCGCTCGCCATCAACTCGGGCAGCAGTCACTCGGCGAAAGCCCTGTGCGCTGCGGTGCATTGAGCCGAAAACCATAGCTTGCCCGCCGGCACATGCCGAGCGCAGCAGAGCGGATCGAATGGTCCCGGCCGGTCGAGCTGCCGGGTGTGGAGTTGTTGCTCGCGGAGCGGTGCACGCGGCGCTGGCGGGTCTTCCACGAGACGTACACCATCTGCACGATACTCGACATATCGGGCGCAGAGACTGAGTGGACCTACCGGGGAAGACTTCACTCGGCAAACGCGCAAGAACTGATGCTGATGGAGCCCGGCGAGATCCACGCCATGCCCCATACGATTCCGCCGTGCGACTTCCGCGTGCTGTTGATTGCTCCCGCAGTCGTCGAACGGGCGGCGGCCGAGCTCGGGGTGACGGCTTCACGACCGCATTGGAAGTGGGCACGTGCCGCCGATCCGGCGCTGTTTCGCAGCTTCGCCCGGCTCCACGCGAGCCTCGAATCGCCCGCAAGCGAGCTGGAAAAGCAATCGCGTCTGGCGGCTTGTCTTCAGCTCGTGCTGGAGCGGTGCTTGGAAAACGGCTTGCCCTCGCCCAAGCAACCGGAACATGTGGCGCTGGTGCGGGCGCGCGAGTTCATCCGCGAGCATTATCGGCATCCGGTCACCTTGGGTGAGCTCGAGGCGGTCAGCGGCCTGAGCCGCTTCCATCTCGTGCGGGCGTTCACGAAGGCATTCGGCGTGCCTCCGCATGCCTATCAAATCCGCGTGCAGATCCAGAGCGCGCGCGCGCTCCTTGGAGCCGGGACTCCACCTGCCGAGGTCGCCGCCGAGACCGGTTTTGCCGATCAGAGCCACTTGACGCGCCATTTCAAGGCGGTCTATGGCACGACCCCCGGGGAGTATCGGCGGGCCTGCGGGTTTGATCCGAGGTACGACAGCAAGAACGTTCTAGCCGGTCGCGCCGCCGCGATCTAGCCTGCTACGGCGTTGACGCCGGGCTGCCATGCAGGGGGGGCGAACATGTCGATGTCCTTGGATTCGATGCGGCGTGCTGCGATTACCGCGCTCTGTTTCCTCTTCCCGTTCGCGGTGGCGAACTCCGCGCTCGCGCAAGGCGGCACCTGGACTTCGAAGGCGCCGATGCCGACGGCGCGAGATCATGTCGACGCTGGCAGCGTTAACGGCATCGTTTATGCCGTGGGCGGAATAAACGGCGGCTGCAGCGCTTTTGGTACCGTCGAGGCCTATAACCCGGCAACCGACAGTTGGACCACCAAGTCACCGATGCCGACCCCGCGCTACGACCCCGCGATCGGCGTCGCGAACGGGATTCTGTATGCCGTGGGAGGCTCGAACTTCTGCGGCACGACGTTCGCCAGCACCGAGGCCTATGACCCGGCGACGAACGCCTGGACGGCCAGGGCCCCGATGCCGACTCCGAGGAAGATGCTCGGCGTCGGCGCGGTGAACGGCATTCTCTACGCCGTCGGCGGGGCGAACGAAACAACAATATTCGCCACGGTCGAAGCATTCGACCCGGCGACCAACACCTGGACGACCAAGGCCTCGTTGCCGTCGCCGCGAGCAGGCCTCGGCGTCGGCGTCGTGAATGGAATTCTTTATGCCATTGGCGGGGGTACGTCGGCCTCGGGTAGTACGACCGTCGAAGCCTACGACCCGGCGACCAACACGTGGACGTCAAAGGCGACGATGCCGACGGCGCGAGCGCACCTGAAGGTCGCCGTCGTGAACGGCATCCTTTACGCCATCGGCGGGGGGGACGAAACCGGAGTGTTGCCTACTGTCGAAGCCTATGACCCGGCAACTAACAGCTGGAGCACGCAGGCACCCATGCCCACCGCCCGGCTCTATCTCGGCGCCAGCGCAGCAAACGGCGTTGTTTATGCGGTGGGAGGTTTTGGCGGCAGCGTCGCCGTCGCAACCGTCGAGGCGTTCACGCCCGGCCCAGGTGCGGGCGATGTGGTTGCACCGAGCACCGTAGCGAGCACATCGCCGGCGCCGAACGCCGCTGGATGGAACAACAGCTCGATCGTGGTGACGCTTACGGCCACAGACAATACCGGCGGAAGCGGCGTGCAGTCGATCACTTACACGATCGCCTCCGGCTCGCCCACGACGGTGAGCGGCGCCAGCGCTCCCTTTACCGTCAGCGCCGAGGGGATGACCTCCATCACCTATTACGCGCGTGACAACGTCGGCAACAACGAAACGCCGCAAAGCCTTACGGTGAAGATCGACACTGTCGCGCCGACGCTCTCTACCGCGACCGTCCCGGCGCCGAACGCGAACGGCTGGAACAGCACCGCCGTCGTCGTGAACGCGGTTGGGGTCGACAGCGGGAGCGGCATGCAGTCGATCACCAACATGGTGACGAACGGCTCGTCCTCGACAGGCAACACAGCGAACGGAAGCACGGCCTCCTTCACCGTATCTGTGGAAGGCACCAACACCGTCACCGTCAGCGCCACCGACTTCGCCGGGAATTCTGTCGAGACGACATTCCCCATCCGGGTCGACCAGACCGCGCCGCTGCTCGCGCTGCCCGGAACGATCACCGTAAACGCCACCACCACGACCGGCGCGACGGTGACTTACACCGTCACGGCGGCGGACAACTCCGGCCTCGAGCCTAGCGTCGCGTGTACGCCCGCTTCGGGCAGCACGTTCGCGATCGGCACGAGCTCGGTCAGTTGCACGGCGACCGACGCGGCCGGCAATTCGTCGAGTGGCAGCTTCGCCGTCACGGTGCTCGGATCCTCTGACCAGACCACGAACCTGGTCTCGTTCATCGAAGGGCTCGGGCTGTCCGGGGGCACCGTCAACAGCCTGACCAGCACGCTCGAGAACGCGGTGGCTCAGCTCGCCAGCGGCGGCAACGTCACCGCCGCGTGCAACATGCTGGACGCGTTCATCAACCAGGCGAGCGCGCAGTCGGGCAAGCAGCTCACGGTCGAGCAGGCCACACAGCTCATCGCGAGCGCGAACCAGATCCGCGCCGCACAGGGCTGCCCGTAGCCTGCCGGCGGTCGGCAAAAAGCGGCCTTCGGGCCGCTTTTTTTGTTTTTCGCGTGCCGCGCCAGGCCCGCCGGTATACTCGCGCCCGGGGGGGAAATGCGGTTCCTGCGGTGGTCGATGTATGGCTTCATGGCGCTGGTGCTCGCCGGCGGCTGGGCGTTTCTCTACTGGCAATCGAGCGCGGTCGACCTCGCCGCGGGCGATGCGGCGCGCTCCGCCCTGAACGGCCTGCGCGCGATCGATGCGCGCTGGAACGACCAGCTCGTCGCCGCGCGGCTCGCGAGCCGCTCGGGACCGGAGCCGCAGCCGGCGCGCCACGGCCGTGCGTACGCCGCGCTCGAGATCGAGGCGCTGCGCCTGCCGCATCCGCAGATGGGCATCGCGCTCTCGGCCGTGAAGTCCGCCTTCGACGAGAAGGCGAAGCTCATGCAGCGCATCGCGGCGGGCGAGGCGCTGTTCGACCAGGCATGGCTCTCGCCCGCCGGGCCGAGGCTCGACGTGCTCTCGCGCGTCCTCGACCGGGCTTTCGAAGACGCCCTCACGCAGGCCGAGCTCTACCGCGTGTGGCTGCTCTACTACTCGGCTTTCCTGCTCGCGATCCTCGCGTATCTCGTGTCGCAGCTCTACCAGGCGAATGTCGGCCTCGAGCGCCGCGTCGCCGAGCGCACGCGCGAGCTTTCGCAGGCGCTCGACAAGCTCAAGGAATCCGAGGCGATGCTGGTGCAGAGCGAGAAAATGTCGTCGCTCGGCCAGATGGTCGCCGGCCTCGCGCACGAAGTGAACACGCCGCTCGCCTACGTCAAGGCGAGCCTCGAGTCGGTGCGCGCGCGCGTCGGCGACGCCGGCCGCATCGCGCAGGAGACCGACCGGCTGCTCGAGCTGCTCTCGGCCGGGCAGACCGACGAGGCAGCGCTCGCGGCGCAATTCAAGGCGGTCCAGGAGCTGGTCCGGGACAAGCGCTTCGATGCGCTGGAAGCGCAGGTGAAGGACGGGCTGTACGGCATCGGCCAGATCTCGGAGCTGGTGGCGAATCTCAAGGACTTCAGCCGGCTCGACCGCAGCAAGGTCGCGGAGTACGACCTGCACGGGGGCATCGAAAGCACGCTGCGCATCGCCCGGCACCAGCTCGGCGGGCGCAGCGTGCGCAAGGTGTTCGGCGACATCCCGCCGGTCGCCTGCTCGCCCTCGCAGGTGAACCAGGTGCTGCTCAACCTGATCGTCAACGCCGCGCAGGCCACCCGCGAGCAGGGCGGCGCCATCGTGGTGCGCACCGGCATGCGAGACGCGCAGCGCGTCGCCATCGAGGTTTCCGACAACGGCCACGGCATACCGGAGGACGTGCTGCCGCGCATCTTCGATCCCTTCTTCACCACCAAGGACGCCGGCAAGGGCACCGGCCTCGGGCTCGCGATCTGCTACAAGATCGTCGAGAGCCACGGCGGCAAGCTCGAAGTGCAATCCAAGCCGGGCGTCGGCACGCGCTTTACGGTCGTGCTGCCGGTGAGCGCCGCGCCCGCGCTCGCCGCCTGAGCGGCCGATGGCGCGCATCGGCAAGTTCGTCGTCACCGGCGAGGTCGGCCGCGGAACGAAGGCCGTGGTGTACAGCGCTCTCGACGCCGTCATCGGCAGGCCGGTAGCGATCAAGGCCGTGCCCATCGCAGAAAAGGCACATCTGCAGCGGCAAGCGCAGGCGGCGGGACAGCTGCACCATTCGAATATCGCGGTGATCTATGAATACGGCGAGGACCAGGCGCAGGCCTGGATCGCCATGGAGCTGGTGCACGGCAAGTCGCTGCGCGAGCATCTTGCTTCCGGCTATCGGCCGAACCCCGCGGAAGCTCCGCAGATGCTCGTGCAGCTGCTCGAGGCGCTCGACTACGCCCATGGCCGCGGCGTGACGCACGGCGAGCTCCGGCCGGAAAACGTTCTCATCGACGCCGCGGGCGATGCCAAGCTCATCGGCTTCGGACAGGCGGGCGACGAGCACGGCGACCTGCGCTCGGCCGCGGCGCTGGTGAAGGAAGTATCCGGCCACGACCTTGCGGGGGAGCACGGGAGCGCGCGCGAGCTCCTCGAAGCCCTGCGCGGCGCGTACCGTCCGGCCGGCATCGCCAGGAACCTGGGCAAGCTGCGCCGCGGCATACAGGAAGCCGCCCCGGCCGCGGCGCCGGCCAGGGCGGCGCGGCGCCTGCCTGCGGTGCTGTTCGTCGACGACGAGGAGCGCGTGCTGAACGCGCTCAGCGCGCTTTTCCAGGGCAGCTACGAGGTCGAGACCGCCGCGAGCGGCGCTGCGGCGCTCGAGCGGATGAAGGCGCGCCGCTTCCTCGTGGTGGTGAGCGACCAGCGCATGCCCGGCATGACCGGAGTCGAGTTCCTGCGCGAGGCGAAGGCCCTGGCGCCGCGCACGGTGCGCATCCTGCTGACCGGCTACTCGGATCTCGCGGCCACCATCGGCTCGGTGAACGAAAGCGAGGTGTTCCGCTTCGCCTCCAAGCCCTGGCAGCAGGAGGAGCTGCAGGCGACGCTCGCCGAGGCGGTGACGGTCGCGATAGCGCTCGAGGCGGCCGCCGCGCGCGGCAAGGCCGCCGTCAAGACCCATGCCGCGGCCCTGGTGCTCGGCGAGCCGGCGATCGCGCGGGCGGCGCGCGAGCTCGCGCGCGGCGCGTTCCCGGTGCTCGAGGCCGCCGACAGCAGCGCGGCGCTCGAGCTGCTCGCCCGGGAGGAGGTCGGCGTGGTCCTCTGCGACCTCGATTCGGGCGGCGAGGACCCGGCGGCGCTGCTGCGCGTGCTGAAGAAGCATGCGCCGCAGACCCAGCTCGTCGTCGCCTCGGCAGCTTCGGATTCCGAGCTGGTCATCGGGCTGATCAACGAGGCGCGCATCCATCGCTTTCTCGCCAAGCCGGTCAATTTCTCGCTGCTCGAGCAGGCGCTCGCATCGGCCCTGGAGCGCTATGCGCGCGTCGTGAGCACGCCGGGGCTGGCACGCGCAGAGGACGCCAAGGCCGGGAAGGAAACGGCGCAGGCGCGCTCGTTCCTCGAGCGCATGCGCAGCCTCGGCGGACGATTCATCAGTAGCGCGGCTCGCTGAGCCGCAGCTCGGCGCCGACGAGCGGCACGCGCAGCCAGCTCACCAGCGGCGATCCCCACACTTCGATGCGCCGCAGCCCGGGAAGCGGCTGGTCGTCGCGGTAGAAGTGCGTATCGCCGTGCACCAGCACCACCCTGCCGGCCATGCGCTCGCCGAGCATCCGCAGGCGCTCCCTCAGCTCGGCAAACCCGTCGCGCGGCAGGGTAAGGAAAGGGTTGCCCTGCATCAGGATGACCAGGCCGGCGCGTTTTTCGGCGAGCTCGACGGCCTCGTCGAGCCATGCGAGCACCGCCTTCATGCGCGGCGCGTGCTCGGGGTGGCGGACGTTGTTGTCGTGCCCCGGAACGTTGAGCGCGACGAAGACATGTCCCGCCGCTTGCCAGCGGACATGCTCGCAGTAGGGACCGCGCTGCCTTTCCAACCCGGTGAGTTTCTCTTGAAAGCAGAACTGGCTGCGCCATGCCTGCAACCGCTCCAGCGGCTCGCGGCAGTCGCTCCACTCGTTGTCGCCGGGCAGCAGGACGAAGGGGTGCCGGATGCGCGCAAATTGCATTTTTCTTTTCAGCAACCAATCGTCGTTGCAGGCCTGCAGGTGCGTGCCCACGTCGCCCACGTGAGCCACGAAGAGCAGCTCCTGGGAGTTGATATCGTCGATCAGGCCGTCGAGCCGCTCGATCTCGGACGCGGAGTAGGGCGTATCGCCGAGCAGTCCGAACGCGATGCCGCCGGCGGGCGGCTGCGCCGCGCAGCCCGCGAGCAGGAAAAATAGGGACAGACCCCATTTTTCGCAAATGAGAAAAATGGGGTCTGTCCCTATTTTTCTCTCAAATGCCGTAGGCCTTGCGCAGCAGCGTGAGCGGATGCGCCTTCACGGCGCGCTTCGCCTCCTCACCCATGCCCTGCATGATGTGGCGCGCGGCGATCGGGCAGTCGGAGCTGACGTAATCGGGAGCGCTCGCCGCCATCTGGCGGAACACCGGCCGGCCGATTTTCATCGAGTTCGCGAAGTACTCGGTTTTCACGCCCCAGGTGCCGTCGTGCCCCGAGCAGCGCTCGACCACCGTCACTTCGGTGCCGGGCACGGCCTCGAGCATCTCGCGCGTCTTCTGGCCCATGTTCTGCACGCGCGAGTGGCAGGCAATGTGATAGGAGACTTTGCCGAGCGTCTCCTTGAAGTCGGTCTTGAGAAACCCGTCCTTCTTTCGCAGCACCAGGTATTCGAAGGGATCGAACATCGCGTCGCGCACCGCGAGGGTGTCGGCGTCCTCAGGGTACATGAGGGGCAGCTCCTGCTTGAACATCAGGGTGCAGGAGGGGACCGGCGTAACGATGGCGTAACCCTCGCGTGCCAGCTTCGCCAGCGCCGGAATGTTGATCTGTTTTAGAGAATCAACCCCGGCGAGATCGCCGAGCTCGAACTTCGGCATGCCGCAGCAGGCTTCCCTGTCGGCCAGCACGTACGGGATCTCGTTGTGCTCGAGGATCGCAAGCAGGTCGTGGCCCATGACCGGCTCGTTGTAGTTCGCGTAGCAGGTGCCGAAGATCGCGACCTTGCCCGGCGTGTTCTTGCCGTCGCGCACGGGGAAGGAACTGCTCTTCCTGAATGAAGACCTGAACTTTTTCGGCGCGTAGGGCGGAAGCTCGCGATCCTTGTGCACGCCCAGGGTTTTTTCAAGAATGGCTCTCGAAAATCCGTTTCTGTTGACGGCATTGACGGTCTGCGCAACCACCGGGATCGCGGCGAGCTTGCCCATCGCGTCGGTCGAGGAGAGCAGCCGGTCGCGGAACTTGATGCCTTTGGCGAACTTGATGCTCTTCGCGCGCAGCATGACGTGCGGAAAGTCGACGTTCCACGGGTGGGGCGGCACGTACGGGCACTTGGTCATGTAGCACAGGTCGCAGAGGTAGCACTGGTCCACGACCTTCCGGTAGTCCTCCTTGCGGACGCCGTCGACCTCCAGGGTGTCTGACTGGTCCACCAGGTCGAACAGCGTCGGGAAGGTGGTGCACAGGTTCACGCATCTGCGACATCCGTGGCAGATGTCGAAGATGCGCTCGAGCTCCTTCTCCGCCTTCGCCTGGTCCCAGAACTCGGCGTTTTTCCAGTCGAGGGGATGCCGGGTCGGAGCCTCGAGGGATCCTTCGCGCATCAATCGGCCAGCGCGTCCAGCGCCTTCTGGAAGCGGTTGGCGTGGCTGCGCTCGGCTTTCGCCAGCGTCTCGAACCAGTCGGCGATCTCGGCGAAGCCCTCTTCGCGCGCCTGCTTCGCCATCCCCGGGTACATGTCGGTGTACTCGTGCGTC
>Ga0137796_10001735_pt1 | contig 12183 bp, 6 predicted proteins | sample OV2TP3_FD_97704 | JGI IMG/M metagenome (GOLD analysis project Ga0137796, IMG submission 97704)
ATCGTATTTCTTCCAGCCCCAGTAGGCATGAAAGAGGTTGTGCTGGTAGGTCGCCACCGTGGGGTCGAGCTTGATGGCCTTGTTGAATTCACTCACCGCGCCCTTGTACTTCTTTCGCGCATATTCCACCGACCCCAGATTGTTGTAGGCGCTGGCGTAGTTCTTGTCGGTCTTGATGGCCCGCTTGTAGTACTTCTTGGCTTCATTCAACCGCGACTGCTGGTGATAGGCGATCCCGATCTTGTTCATCAGTTCCGCGTTGCGTGGCTCTTCCCGCAGCAGGTCCTGATAGACCGCCACCGCCTCCACGTACATCTTGCGCGCCATGTAGATATCTCCGCGCATCAGCTTCGTTTCGCGCGGGCTCATCTTCTTTTCGGAGGGTGCGACCGCGGGCTCCTGTTGCTCCACCACAATCGCGCGCGGCGCCGTGCGGTCTTCTGGCTTGCCGCCCGGCTCATCGGCCGGAACGGCCTGCGACGCAGAAGAGATTGCGAGAAGAGTTGCAATGATGATAGCGAGACGGAAAGCTCTGGGCCTCATGTTCCCTCCCCACCCCTATGGCTTGTCCTTGTCCTTCCCCTTTTCCTTCTTGCCTCCAAAGATACCAAAAATGCGGCCGAGCAATCCCTTTTTCTTTTCTTCTTCGGCTGCCTTTGCCGCGGCGTCAGCCGGCGGAGCCTTGCCTGGCTCTTCCACCTTGCCAGGTGCGGCGGGCTCATCGGAGGCTGTCCCCACTGCGATGGGCCGGGGATTGACGGGATTCCCTGCCGACGGTGGCGCGGGCTGCGGCGGCGGGTCCCTCTTGCCAAAGACACTCGAGAGCCAGGACACGCCCGGCATCTGGCTGAAGCGCCGTCCGCCGTGCAGTTCGCACATCATCGTCGGCTCGGTGCCTGCGATGAAGACTTCCATCACAGGATTCGGACACTCCGGCGTGGCGGCTTGCAGTGTCTCCGGGTCAATCAAGCCGCTCACGATGCCTTCGGGGGGAATGAACGGTTGCGCGTCGCGATACTCGGGCAGCGCCACTGCGCTCTTCATGAATTCGGCCCAAATGGGCGCGGCTGCCTCCGACCCCGGCAGGTCGAGCTCGCGGTTATCGTCGAAGCCCACCCACACCACGCACAACAGGTTCGATGTGAAGCCGGCAAACCAGCCGTCGTGTGATGTGCCGGTCTTGCCCGCTGCCGGAGCGGTGAACCCGCGCGCGCGCACGCCGGCTGCGGTGCCGCGATTGATTACATCTTCAAGGACGTTCACCACCAGGTAGGCAACTCGCGGATCCAGCACCAGCCGCGTGACGGAGTTACTCTTTTCCAGCTCCTGTCCTTCCCCGCTGACCACCGAACGGATGAAGCCCGGCTCCGAGCGCACGCCGCCATTGGCAAACACCGTGTAGCCTGCCGCCACTTCCAGCGGCGTCATTTCATACGCGCCCAGCGCCACCGCCGGAGTTCCCTTGATGGTGCGTGCCAGTCCGAGCTGATGAGCCATCGCCGCCACGCGGTCATAGCCAGCCATCTCTGCCACTTTCACTGTGGCCACGTTGAGCGAGTGGCGCAGCGCCGCGCGCGCCGTCACTGTGCCGTAAAACTTTGCGCCGTAGTTGTTCGGGCTGTACTCCTCGTCGGCAAAGTAGAAGGTAGTCGGTTCGTCGGTCACGGTCGTCACCGGCGTGATCGTCGGCTCCAGATGCTCAACCGCACTGGCAAAAGCCGTGGCATACACAAATGGCTTGAACACCGAACCCGGCTGGCGCTTGGCCATCGCGCGGTTCAATTGACTCTCGCCGTAATCACGGCCGCCCACCAGCGCCTTGATCTCGCCGGTGCGCGGGTCAATCGCCACCAGCGCCACCTGCGCCTGCGGGACGCCTTCCTTGCGCCGCTTGAAGCGCGCAGTAATCTTCGCGTCCACATCCTTCAAGCCGGTGGCGATGGCGTCCACTGCGGCGCGCTGCAGGTTGCCGTCGAGCGTGGTGTAGATGCGGAACGTCTGCTTGCTCAACTCTTCTTCGCTGTAGCGCTCCTGCAGGTGGTCCTTCACCATGTCCACAAAGTACGGTGCGGAGCTGGAGGTGCGTCCCGGCCGCACGAATTTGAGCGGCAGCTTGCGCGCCGTGGCCGCTTCGGCTTCTGTGGTGTGCGCGTTCTCCACCATTTGCGTGAGCACGCGGTCGCGCGCCTCGATGGCGCGATCCGGATTGCGTTCCGCCGCGGAATAGCGGTTGGGCGCGCGGATGATGCCCCCCAGGAACGCCGCTTCGCCCAGCGTGACGTCGCGCACGTCCTTGCCAAAGTAGGCGCGTGCCGCCTCGCCGAACCCGTGGATCGAGAAGCTGCCGCGGTTGCCGAGGTAGATCTCGTTGGCGTAGAGCTGGAAGATCTCCTGCTTGTTGAGCCGCTGCTCGAGCTGCAGCGCCACCATGGTTTCAGCGGCCTTGCGGCGCCACGCGGCCCATCCCCTGCGTTCCAGCGAGAAGAAAAAGCTGCGGGCCACCTGCATACTGAGTGTGCTGGCGCCCTGCGTGTTGCTCCCGCTGCGTACGTCGGTCCACGCCGCGCCCACCACGCGGATGGGATCAAGGCCGGGGTGATCGAAGAAGCGCTTGTCTTCCGCCGAGAGCACGGCGTTGATCATCACCTTGGGCAGATCGTCGAAGCGCACCAGTCGCCGCTTCTCGCGCGCTGAATCAAACAGGTTGGAGAGCAGCTCCGGCTCGAGCTCTGCGATCCCGAGGTTCTGCTGGCGGCCGGAGAGCGAGCGGATGCGCGCCACTTTGTTGCCCGCGAACTCGATGCGGATGGCGTTGTTCTCGCCGAAGTACGATTGCGCCGAAGGATGAATCTCCAACGCTGCGCCATCCACGCGGAAGACGCCCGGCGCGCCGGTTACCGGACTCTGCGTGTAACCGGTGCGCTGCAAATGGCCCAACACTTCGCCGGGCGCGAGCGTTTCGCCCACATGCACGCGCGGCGGAGCGGCGAAGATCATCGAGGTGTTGGACCAGATGTTCCCGTTCAACCGCGCGTCAATCATGCGAGAGAAGTGAATGTAGTAGTAGGTGAAAACTCCGGTGCCGATGAGGAACAGAAGTCCCGCGGCGCCGAGCAGCCTCAAGCCAAGGCGCGAGGTCCAGAATCCTCTGGAAAAGCGAATGCGCAAACCTTCCTCCGCTTCCTTCTTATTGTACTCGCAGCGGGCTTGGATGCCGCGTGGGATTTGCAGAAAAGTGGCGCAGGCTTGCAGCCTGTGCGCCGTTCAAACTGCCAGGTGTTCGTTGTTCAGCGCCAAACAGCGCGCAGATGCTGACGGGTCTCTTCCCTGTTCGGCTAGAAGCCGCGGTTATCCACTTCTGGGTCGAAGTTGAGTTTCAACGGGTAACCCAGCAACGAAACCTCCACCGTGTAATGGAGGCTGATTTGCACTCTGCGGTTGCCTTTGGTGACTTTCAAGTCCGCGGGCTCCGCGGGAATCTCCAGCTCCACCACTTTTTTCCAGACGGCTTCGCGGATTTGCACTTCGGTCTGCGTACCCACGGCCGCAAAGCGCGCCGTGGAGTCCATGGTGTCGCGCAGGTCGTAGTAGTTCACGAAATGAGGAATCACTTTGACCGCGGAGTACGCGAGCAGAAACAAGAGCGCAATGGCGATAATCGCCTTCATGTGTCCGGCGCCGCGTTGCCGCTTGCGAATCATGCTGCCGCTCATCTTCACACTCCCTTTGTAGGGGCGCCGCTTCTCGCGCCCGTGTGACAAGGGCTAGAAGTCACTCCAAATCGCATCCTAGCACCGGCTCTTAGGGGTGTCGAGATTCGTCGCGGCAGTATGTATCCATTCCTTCAACCTCGTTTCCAGCGAGGGGAACGCTCAGTAAGCGCGGGCGAAGATGGCTTTCTCGCGGGAAGGTTTCGCGCAGAAGATGCATTTGCCTTCGCCGCCGCTGCCATCGAGCGGGATGCAGCGCATGGTGGCTTTCGTCTCTTCTTTGATGGACGCTTCGCAGTCTGCGCTGCCGCACCACCACGCCGACGCGAAGCCAAACTCCACCGCCGACTTGAACTCGGCGTAGTCCTTCGGCTCGCTCGTGTTCTCTTTGCGGAAGGCCAGCGCGCGGTCGTGCATCGCCTGCTGCACCTGCGCCAGCAGGTCGTTCACCGCGGCTACGATGCCCGCCTGCGGCACGAATGACTTCCCTTCCTTCCCCGGACGGTCGCGGCGCGCCAGCACCACCTGATTCTTGGCGAGGTCCTTGGGGCCGATCTCCATGCGCACCGGGACGCCGCGCATCTCCCAGTCGTTGAACTTGAAGCCGGGCGTCATGCCGTCGCGCTCATCGAGTTTGACGCGTACGCCCGCGCCGACCAGCTCCTTTTGCAAGCGGCGGCCCGTGTCGGTGCACGCGGCCTTTTCTTCGTCGGACTTGCCGATGGGCACAATCACCACCTGAAACGGCGCGAGTTTCGGCGGCAGCACCAGTCCCTGGTCGTCGCCATGCACCATGATGATGGCGCCGATGAAGCGCGTGGAAAGCCCCCACGACGTGGTCCAGCAATATTGCTGCTGGCCCTGCGCGTCGAGGTATTGCACCTCAAACGCCTTGGCGAAGTTTTGCCCGAGGAAGTGCGACGTGCACGACTGCAGCGCCTTGCCGTCGCCCATCATTGCTTCCAGCGAATATGTAGTGTCCGCGCCGGCGAATTTTTCCGCGTCGGACTTGCGCCCCTGAATGGCAGGAATCGCCGCGTCGTTCACGGCGAAGTCGTAGTAGATGTCGAGCATCTGGCGCGTTTCGGCTTCCGCCTCTGCGCGCGTAGCGTGCGCGGTGTGACCCTCCTGCCAGTAGAACTCCATGGTGCGCAGGAAGAGCTTGGTGCGCAGCTCCCAGCGCACCACGCTGTTCCACTGGTTGTAGAGCAGTGGCAGGTCGCGGTAGCTCTGCACCCACTTGGCCCACATGTGGCCGATGATGGTCTCCGACGTGGGACGTACCACCAGCGGCTCGGCTAGCTCTTCGCCGCCGCCGTGCGTCACCACCGCCAGCTCCGGCGCAAAGCCGGCGACGTGCGACTTTTCCTTTTCAATGAAGCTGCGCGGGATGAACATCGGAAACGCCACGTTCACATGCGGCGGATCCGTCGCCTTGAAGCGGCGGTCGAGCGCCTGCTGGATATTTTCCCACAGCGCCCAGCCGTACGGACGCACAATCATGCAGCCGCGCACCGGCGCGTAGTCCGCGAGCTCCGCCCGCATCACGAGTTGGTTGTACCACTCAGCGAAATCTTCTTTGCGCGTTGGCAGCTTCTGGTCAGACATGTGTACGTTTTTCTCTTGTAGGGGCGCTGCTTGCTGCGCCCTTTGCACAGGCATCGCCCGCTTCAAAAACAGAATCCCACAGCGTAAAGGCCACACGCAATTGTGTCAACCAACGCCCAGTAGCGCAGGCTCACAGCCTGTGCCTCTGGAATCAGCAATCGTCCGCACAAGCTATGAGCCTGTGCTACCAGATGCCCGACGCGATGGGGGAGGGGGGTACCCATCGCGCCCATCCCGCAACTTCTTGACTGCTGGCTGCTTGCGCGTTTTGGCCATCGCGCAAGCCTCGCGTGCTTCGCGCAAACCGCTGATTCTGCGACGCGGTGCATCGAGGGCACCGCAGGTAGTGCGCCGAGCACCCGGCCGCTGATGCGTGCGCGATGGGGGGTGGGGGTACCATCGCGTCCATCGCGCAAATTGCTGATGGGAAACGACTTGCACGATCTGGGCATCGCGCAGGCCTCGCGCAAGGCGAGGCGCCGCTCTGCCTGCTTTGTGCTACATCTCTCAAGTCCGCTTGCCTCCATTCCGCCTTCCAAGCCTTGGTTCTCTCTCAGCATGGCCATAGATACAAATATATCTAAAAGAAACTACCGTGTCAAGAGAAAAGAGTGGTGTATCTTCTCTCCCCCGGCGAGTCGCGCTCGTGTCCGCCGGTCAGAGCGACTTGATGGCCGCGCCCACACCGCCGAACGAAGCTGAGCGACTGGCTGCGCTGCGCCGCACCGGCTTGCTCGACACTTCCCCAGAGCCGCAGTTCGACGACTTGACCCGGCTGGCTGCGTTCATCTGCGGCACGCCGATGGCGCTGGTCTCGCTGGTGGACGCCGACCGGCAGTGGTTCAAGTCCCGCGTCGGCGTCGAGGCCACGGAGACGCCGCGCGACATCGCCTTCTGCGCGCACGCGATCAACCAGAATGATCTCTTCATCGTGCCCGACGCAGCCGCCGACCAGCGCTTCGCCAACAATCCGCTGGTGACCACCGATCCCCGCCTGCGCTTCTACGCGGGCATGCCGCTGATCACGCCGGAGGGCCACGCGCTGGGCACGCTGTGCGTTTCGGACCGCACGCCGCGCGAGCTGACGGAAGCACAAAAAGATGCCCTGCGCGCGCTGGCCCGCCAGGTGGCAGCGCAGATCGAGTTGAGTCGGCACATCGCCGACGCGCGCCGCGTGGCCAGCGATCTGGGACGCGCGAAACAGAAGCTCGGCGCGCAATACGCCATCGTCAGCGTGCTGGCGGAGGCCGCCACGCTGCGGGCCGCTACTCCCAAACTCCTGAAGACCACCTGCGAAAGCCTGGGCTGGGAGTACGGCGCCATCTGGGGCGTGGACGCGGAGGAGGGAGTGCTGCGCTGCCTCGAAGTCTGGCAGGCATCCCACGTCAGCTTCCCTGAGTTCATTGCTGCAAGCCGCAGCATGACATTTGCCCCTGGCATTGGCCTGCCCGGCCGCGTGTGGTCCAGCGGCACACCAGCGTGGATTCTCAATGTGCAGGAAGACAAGAATTTCCCGCGCGCCCCCATCGCCGCCCGGGAGGGACTGCGCGCCGCCTTCGGCTTCCCGATTCTGTTTGGCGGCGAGGTGCGTGGCGTGATGGAGTTTTTCAGCCGCGAGCTCCGCCAGCCCGATGAAGATCTGCTGCGCATGATGGCCACGGTGGGCACGCAGGTGGGCGAGTTCATCGAACGCAAGCGCGCGCAGGAGGAGCTCGACCGCCTGTTCGAGCTTTCCATCGACATGATGTGCATCGTGGGCTTTGACGGCTACTTCAAGCGGCTGAACCCGGCCTGGGAACGCACGCTGGGATGGACGAAGCAGGAGATGAAGGCCGCGCCGTATCTGGAGTTTGTCCATCCAGAGGACCACGCGGCCACGCGGGCGGAAGCCGCAAAACTCGAGGGCGGCAAGGAGAGCATCTTCTTTGAGAACCGGTATCGCTGCAAGGACGGCAGCTACAAGTGGCTGTCGTGGCAGGTCACGCCCTCGCCGGGACAGCAGCTCATGTATGGCGCGGCGCGCGACATCACCGACCGCAAGCGCGTGGCGGAAGAGCTGCAACGCGCGCGCGAAGCTGCCGACGCCGCTAACCGCGCCAAGAGCGACTTCCTCGCCAACATCAGCCACGAAATCCGCACGCCCATGAACGCCATCCTCGGCATGAGCGAGCTGGCGCTGGAGACTCCGCTCAACCGCGAGCAGCGCGAATACGTGGCGGCGGTGAAAGAGTCCGGCGAATCGCTGCTGGCGCTCATCAACGACATCCTCGACTTCTCGAAAATCGAGGCGGGCAAAATTGAACTGGAGACGGTGGAGTTCGGCCTGCGCGACGTGCTGGGTGATGCGGCGCGCATCCTCGGCCCGCGCGCGCATCAGAAGAACCTCGAACTGGCCTGCCACGTGGTGAGTGACGTGCCCGACGACCTGCTGGGCGACCCCATGCGCCTGCGGCAGATCGTCACCAACCTGCTGAGCAACGCGGTCAAGTTCACCGCCGAGGGCGAAGTGGTTTTGCGCGCGAAGAAGCGGCGCGAGGAAAAAGGAAAAGTCGAGCTGCTGGTCTCCGTCTCCGATACCGGCATCGGCATCCCGCAGGAAAAGCACAATCAAGTGTTCGAGACGTTTGTGCAGGCCGACAGCTCCACCACGCGCGAGTACGGGGGCAGCGGGCTGGGTCTGGCCATCGTCAAGCAGCTTGTGGAATGCATGGGCGGGCGGATCTGGCTGGAGAGCGAGCCCGGACGCGGCAGCACATTTTACTTCACCGTGCTGTTCGGCATCGGACGCGGGAAGGCAGCGCGGCGTAAAGCCATCGCGGACCTGCGCCTGCGCGGCATGCAGGTGCTGGTGGTGGACGACAATGCCACCAACCGCCGCATCCTGGAGGAGACGCTGCTCAGTTGGGGTATGCAGCCCGTCACCGCGGAGAGCGCCGCAGCCGCGCTGTCGCTGCTCGAAAGCCGCAGCGCAACCGGGCACACCTTTCCGCTGATCCTCTCCGACGGCAACATGCCGGGCATGGACGGATGGCAATTCGCCGAGCGCATCCAAGCGAATCCCGCATGGAGTCGCAGCGTGATGGTGCTGCTGACCTCGGCGGGACGTCCCAGCCAATCCGAGCGTGCGGGCACAGCCATCGCCGCTTACCTCACCAAGCCGGTCAAGCAGTCGGACCTGTTCGATACGATTGTGACCGTGCTCAGCGGCGCTGCCTCCACAAGGCGTGAAAAAGTGACGCCGGCGCGCAAGCGCAAGTCGGCGCAACCGCGGCGTGTGCTCCTGGCGGAAGATAACCCGGTCAACCAGCGGCTTACCACCAGCCTGCTGGAGAAGAAGGGTCACTACGTGGTGGTCGCCAACAACGGGCGCGAAGCCTTCGAGCATTTCAAGGACGGCAGCTTCGACGCCATCCTCATGGACGTGCAGATGCCCGAGATGGACGGCTTCGAGGCTACCGGCGTCATCCGCGCGCATGAGCGCGAGGCCGGCGGGCACGTCCCCATCATCGCGCTCACCGCGCACGCGCTGAAAGGCGACCGCGAGCGCTGCCTCGCCGCGGGCATGGATGCGTATCTCTCCAAGCCCATCCAGCCGCGCGTGCTCTCGCAGGCGCTCGACGAAGTGACGGCCGGCGCAGGGACGAATCCTGTCCGCGTGGAGAAGGCCAAGGCGGGAGCGCTGGTGGACACTGCTTCCCTGCTCTCCCGCGTGGGCGGCGACCGCCAACTTCTGCGCGAGATTGTGGAGATCTACCTTGCCGAATCGCCGGCCATGCTGGGAAAAATCCGAGGAGCCATCACCGCAGGCGATGCGGAAGGGCTGCGCAAAGCGGCCCACGGGCTCAAAGGCACCGCCGCGAATCTCTCTGCTGGTCGTGCCGTGGAGGCAGCGCTGCGGCTGGAGAACATCGGGCGCAACGCGGATCTATCCGGCGCGGCAAAGGCGTTTGTGCGGCTGGAGAATGAATCGCAGAAACTGGAGCAGGAGTTGCGCCGCATGCTGGCGGCGAAGCGCGCAGAGCCTCGTCGCGCTGCAACGAAGCACAGGCAACGCAAGCGGTAGCCGCTACGCGGAGCCTTTCGCGTCGAGGAACTTCACGAACAGCACTTCGTTCTGCTTTTCGTTGTAGACCAGCTCATCCACCATAGCGGTGGTCATCAGCAAGCCGAAGCCGCCGGGCCGCAGGCCTTTTTCTTCCCGCACGCCGACGTGCTCGAAGGGCTGCTCGCGTGGATGGCTGACGGCAGCGTGCGCCAGTCCCTCGAAGCGAAAGCCCTGGCCCGGGTCGGCGATGCGGTAGATGAGCAGGCGCGGCGTGCGCACGTAAGCGATGCGGACTTTGCGCGTGGGGTCGAGCTTGCCGCCCCACTCCACCGCGTTAAGCAGCAGTTCATGAAAGGCCTGTCCCACTTTTTCGCGGATCTCCGCCGGCAGATTCGTTTCCAGGCGCGCGATGAAGTTCTGGATGCGCCCGGCGGTTTCGATGTCGCACGGCACCAGCAGCTCCACCCAGTTGGGCCGCGCGGAGATCACTTCGATGCGCAGCTTCTCGCGCTTGCGCTCCAGCGTGCTTTGCACCAACTCGAGGAACGGCTCCGCATCAACCGGCTTGTGCACGAAGTCATAGGCCTGCTCGCGCACCGCGCCCAACAGCGTTTCGGGCGTGTCGTCGGTGGTCATGACGATGGCGGGCGGGGGATTCAGCATCTTGCCCATCTGCGCCAGCACGTCGAGGCCGGTCATCTGCGGCATCCACACGTCGAGCAGCACCAGGTCGAACTTCTCCTTTTGCATCGCGGCCAGCGCTTCGGGGCCATCGGCGCAGAGCGAGACGTCGTAGCCGTCTTTTTTCAGCAGCCCCTGCATCAGGTGGCGCGTGGTGCGGTCGTCATCCACAACGAGAATCCTCTTCATGCGTGGGCTCTCCGCTGCGCCCTGTTGCGTTGCCGCCATGCGTGCCATCCTAGGCTTCACTACATGCAGCGTCAACAGGCTGCGCACGCAGGAGTGATTTGAAGCAGGCTGCTGAATCCGATAGAATTGCGTGTAAGGCAAACTGATGGATTCCGCGACAAGACCGAGTTCCGCAGGCGAGTCAGGGATGCGCAAGCCGCGTATCGCGATTGGCGCCGACCACGCCGGCTTCCACGCCAAGGAAGTGATCCGCAAGTTCCTCGCTGAGCAGGGCTACGAAGTCGAGGATCTGGGCACGAGTTCCGATGAATCGGTGGACTACCCGGACTTCGCGCGGCACGTGGCGGAGCGCGTGGCCTCCGGTGGCGCGCCGCTTGGCATTTTGGTCTGCGGCACCGGCATCGGCATGGCTATGACCGCCAACAAAGTGCCGGGCATTCGCGCTGCGACCGTGCACGACGAGATGACGGCGCGCATGGCGCGCGAGCATAACGACGCCAACGTGCTCACGCTCGGCGGCCGCGTGGTGAGCGACGAGCAGGCCGTGGCCATCGTGCGCGAGTTTGTGAACACACAGTTTGCCGGCGGCCGTCACGCGCGTCGCGTCGAGAAAATCAACGAGCTCGACACGCAACGTACCGCCAAAGGGGCCTAGCCACCGAGGCACGGAGACACGAAGGAGCTTTCAGTTATCAGCTATCAGCCGTCAGTTCCAGCCAAGCGTGGAGGCTGACTGCTGAAAGCTGACCGCTGACAGCTCTTTGTTCTGAGTTTCTGAGTTCTGAGTTCTTCAAATGACAACGGACACACGAACGAATCGCTTGACCCTGCCGCTGGCCGAGGTCGACCCGGAGATCGCCGAGATCCTGCGCAGCGAAGCACGGCGGCAGGCCACCGGGCTCGAGCTCATCGCCTCGGAGAATTTCGTATCGGAAGCCGTGCTCGAAGCCATGGGCTCGGTGCTCACCAATAAGTACGCCGAAGGCTACCCGGGCAAACGTTACTACGGCGGCTGCGAGTTTGCCGATGAGGCCGAGCGCCTGGTGCAGGAGCGCGCCAAGGAGCTTTTCGGCGCCGACCACGTGAACGCGCAAGCCCACTCCGGCACGCAGGCCAACGTCTCGGTTTACATGGCGGCGCTGCAGCCCGGCGACACCGTGCTGGGCATGAACCTCGCGCACGGTGGCCATCTCACGCACGGGCATCCGCTGAATTTTTCCGGGCGCATGTACAAGTTCATCCCTTACGGCGTGAGCAAAGACACCGAGACGATCGACTACGAGGAAGTCGAGAAGCTGGCCAACGAGCACAAGCCCAAAATGATCGTGGCCGGTGCGAGCGCCTACTCGCGCATCATTGACTTCGAGCGGCTGGGCCAGATTGCGCAGTCGGTGGATGCGCTCTTCTTCGTGGACATGGCGCACATCGCGGGACTGGTGGCCGCCGGCGTTCACCCCAGCCCGGTGCCGCACGCCGACTTCGTCTCCACCACCACGCACAAAACGCTGCGCGGCCCGCGCGGCGGCCTGGTGATGTGCCGCGAGCAGTTTGCCAAGGAACTCGACAAGCTCACCTTCCCCGGCACGCAGGGTGGCCCGCTGATGCACACCATTGCGGCGAAAGCCGTCTGCCTGCGCGAAGCCATGCAGCCGGAGTTTCGCGCCTATCAGCAGCGGGTGGTGGCCAATGCGGCGGCGCTCGCTGCGTCGCTCGACCATCACGGCCTGCGCATCGTCACCGGCGGCACGGACAACCACCTCTTCCTCGTCGACGTGCACATGGGCGGCGGCATCACCGGACGCGACGCCGAGCTGGCGCTCGAACGCGCCGGCATCACCGTCAACAAGAACGCCATTCCGTTTGACCTGCTGCCGCCGCTCAAGGCCGGCGGCATCCGCATCGGCAGTCCCGCGGTGACCACGCGCGGCATGGATGTGGCCGAGATGGTGC
>Ga0137796_10001736_pt1 | contig 12179 bp, 11 predicted proteins | sample OV2TP3_FD_97704 | JGI IMG/M metagenome (GOLD analysis project Ga0137796, IMG submission 97704)
TTTAAGCCTTTGACGAGTTTCCCGACTTCTGATATAATGCCAACATTCTCATGCCCTAACACAAAGCTTTTGGATATATACGGCTCAAGATAAAGGCTTTCCTGCCCATTTAAGCCGCCTATGTCGCTGCCGCAAATTCCAGACATTGTCACTTTGATTTTCACCCACTCTTCATTGATAAGCTTTGGCTCAGGAAGCTCAACAAGCTTTGCCATGCACAAATGGCCATAGACGATTTTAGGGCTTAATCTGGACAAATACCTCATCAGCAGATATTTAATTGGAGTTGGCTTGCAAAGTACTGCTTTCATCAGAGAAAGAATTAAAAAGAGGTTTAAAAAGATTGTGGGGAAATATCAGGAAAAAATCAAATATCATAATAAAGGTAGTACTCCCAAGGATGCGGCCTTAGCCGAACTGGATCTATCTCTTTTGTTCTTTTGTATCCTATCCAGGTTTCTATCATATCCTTTGTAAATACATCGCCTTCGAGCAAAAAGTCGTGGTCCTGCTCAAGAGCATTTATTGATTCTGGCAACGAAGCAGGAACGCTTTTGATTCTTGCCAGCTCGTCTTTGTCAAGATGGTAAATATCCTTGTCAAGCGGCTCTCCTGGCTCAATCTTTTTTTTGATTCCATCAAGCCCTGCCATGAGCATTGCTGCAAAGGCAAGGTACGCATTACAGCTAGGGTCAGGGGTTCTAAATTCAATCCTTTTTGCTTTATCACTTCTTGAATAAACCGGAATCCTGACAGCAGAGCTCCTGTTCCTTTTTGAATAAACAAGATTAACAGGCGCTTCAAATCCCGGCACAAGCCTCTTGTAAGAGTTAGTTGTTGGGGCTATCAAGGCGCATAAAGCATCTGCATGCTTCAACAAGCCGCCAATATAATGAAGTGCCATATTGCTTATTAGCGCATACCCATCTTTGTCATAGAAAAGGTTTTTGCCCTGCTTCCACAAGCTCATATGGGTATGCATTCCGCTCCCATTGTCATTAAACAATGGCTTTGGCATGAAAGTTGCTGTTTTTCCATGCTTTATCGCAACATTCTTTATAATGTACTTATACATCATAACCTGATCCGCCATTCTGACAAGAGGCGCATACCCCATGTCAATCTCGCATTGCCCGGCAGTAGCAACCTCATGATGATGGCACTCAACCCAAATCCCTGCTCTTGTCAAAGTTTCTACGATTTCATTTCTTATGTTCTGCAAAGAGTCGCTTGGCGGAACTGGAAAGTAGCCTTCCTTATATCTTGGCTTATAGCCTAAATTAACTGTATCAACTGTACCGCTTCCTGTATTCCAGCTCCCCTCCTTTGAGTCAATGTAATAATACCCAAAATTTTCTTTTTGATCATACCTTATACTGTCAAAAATAAAAAACTCAAGCTCAGGCCCATAATAAGCAGTGTCGGCAATTCCAGTCTCTTTAAGGTACGCTTCTGCTTTTTGCGCAATATACCTTGGATCTCTTGCAAAAAACTCGTCTGTTTCAGGGTCTTTTGCATTGCCAATAATGCTCACAGTCGAATCAGAAAAAGGGTCGGTAAATCCGGTCTTTAAGTCTGGAACAAGCAGCATATCACTTTCATAAATCTCCTTAAATCCCCTTATAGAACTGCCATCAAACCCAAATCCATTTTCAATTGAGTTTTCTGTTAATTCTGTTATCGGCACAGTAAAATGCTGCCACATCCCGGGCATGTCTGTAAATTTCAAGTCCACAAATTTAACCTTTTCCAAATCCCTTCTAAGGTTTTCTACGAAATCTGCCTTCACCATTTTTGAAGGCTCTTTTTTTATTAATTCCAGTATTTCTGTTGCGCTCATTTTTACCCCCAAATTTATTCATCATTAGAAAGTTAAGAATTTTGCTAATATTTATATATTTTTTCTTTTCCTGAATAATTTTACTGCATAAATATACTCCTTATACTCGTATCCTTCTCATCAACATTAAAAATCTCTCCTAAAAACTGCTGTATCGTATATACATTTGTCCTGCAATGGGATGTTATTTCGGAAGTTTTAATCGTGGAATTGCCAGCTAATGCCATGTAGGGGAGTATTTGATCTGCTAAATGCCTGTCAACTGGCGCTTTGCTCTCAATTTCTCTAATTAAGCTTGATGCCGCTTCCTGCCCGACAATTTCTGCTTTTTTGCCCTGCTCGCCAAGAGAGTCAGATCCAAGCCTGATTGGGTTGTTCTCATCAATGTCATCCTTATTTTTAGAAAAAATCACCCATAAAGTAATGCCAGAGCCTGTTGACAATGTATTTTGATATTCTGAAGCTATTTTTATCGGAACATTAAGCCTCTTGCCTAGGATGTTTTGAGCTGAATGCGCTTGCCTTTCAGCAACTCGCGCTTGTTGCAGATTTATTGAAGCATGAGAAATTCCTTTAATTTGAATTAAATGGTGCTGATCTATTAGATAATATGGCTTAATATTTTGTTTTAGATGATAATGAAATTCATTAAAATCAGAAAAATCATTCAGCCTAAATTTTGGATTTATCTTTAGCTCAACTTTGCCATTTCCTTTTGGGTAATACCCTCTTTTCAGCAATTTTGCCTCTATTTTGGCAAATCTTTGCAGCTGAGGCAATAAAACATTGTTGAAATAATCAAAGCTTGGGCTCCAGCTTACGTCACTGCCGCCGGTAATTGATATTCTAATCGGCCTGCTGACAAACATTGAAGGAATCAGCAAAGACTGCATTAATAATGTTATTGAGCCTGCTGTTTCAATGTCAATATCCAGGTTTTTAGCAATAATTTTTTTAGGGCAATATTTTAAGCGCAAAGAGCCAAGTTCAGCCCCTTCTGCAGCTGCATTGCAAATCTCCTGAAGGGATTTGACACAATAAAGATGCTGATTTTTCAATCCAGCGTCTTTTCTGCCTTTTCTTATGTTATCTGCTTCAAAAGGCTGCTGAGTGATTGTTGATAAGGCTAATGCTGTCCTAATTATCTGGCCGCCTCCTTCAAACTCGTCGCCTTTGATACTAATCATAAAACAAAAGAAAGAGAATTTTTATATAAATCTTGTTAAATATTTTCCACATCTTCAAGCAGGGAATCTACATTTCCAATGTCTTCTGAATTAAGATCATTTTCAATGCTGTCTGCTGATATATCATCGGTTTTTTGATTAGGCACATTTGTCCCAGCTGTTTGTTTGCTCGCTGATTCTGTTACAGGCTGCTTTGGACTTTCAGCCTTTTGCATCGCATCCTTAGCTGTATCTTCAATTTGCCTATTTTGGCATGCAGAAATAAAGATTGCCAAGACCAAAACAACAACAAGCAGTTTCCTCATTTTTCTCATCTCCAAGCAGATTAAACTTATGTATTAGTATTTAAGCTTTTCTCTTCCTAAACTTTTGCGTTTTACTCATAAGCCTAACCACATTTTTATATATAAAGTGCAAAAGTTTAGTCTGCAGCCCAGCCTTGCCATACTTTCATACTTTTATTTGTCCTTTCTTTATTTGCTCTTTCTTAGGCTTTTTATTTCCTTATGCGCTTCCTTAAGGCTTGCTGTAACTTCTTTGGTCTTTGAGATTGTGGCTCTCATGGACTCTTTGGCTTCCTTCACAGCTGCTTCTGGATCTTCACTCTCTGAAATTGAACCTACCAATTCCCTGGTTTCATTTAATAGCTTCTTTGCTTCAGCAAGTTCGGTTTTTGCTTTGCTAAGAGATGCTTCAGCCTTTGAAGTGTCAGTTCCATTGGCTTTAAGAGTCGCTATTTGCTCTTCTATCTTGACCATTATTTTGTCAAACCTCTGGAAAGAGTTTCCTAACACATTAGCCATCCTTTTGCCTACGGCTTCTGTTTTTTCCAGCCGCTTTGTGCCGTATTTGGTTAATACATTAATTGTTTTGCCTGTTATTTGTCCGTCAGCAACAACTACAACTCCCCTGAAAATGTCCCCAGGGAGTATATCTGTCAATGCTATAATTTCAGTGCCTCTTTTGATGGCAGTATCAGAGGAGACGGTAACAGTAACCTCTTTTCCCGGAACAAGTACCCCAAATCCAGCCGTGCCTCTTCTTACACTTGCAGTCCTGACATTTGCAGTTAATTGGCTTGAAGCTAAATCAACCGAAATAATTGAGCCGCCAAAAGCTGCAGTGCCATTATCTAATTTGTTTAGCCTGTCTTCCATGCTTTTTAGCCTGCCTCTGGCTGGTGTATTATTTTCAGCATTTACTGCCAATGCATACATAATAATCAAAACTACACTCGTCAAATAAAAAAATGTCAGATTAACTTTTTTTGTTTTTTTCATTTTGTTCATTTTTATTACCTCCAAACTAAAAATTTTAAAATCTCTTTATCGCAAAGTATACTGACTTTATTTATAAATAAACTTTTTTTAACCAAAAAAAATCAGGATTTATACGCTTTTTAAAACTTTATAAAGCTTTATTTATCCTTTTTTAGCTTTAAAAGGATAAGATTGGCAGATTTTAATGGAAATTGGGGTTGTAAGACATTTTATTTTTTCGCTAAATTTTTATAGATGGGGAATTTATTTGTATTATGGTCCGCATAAGGATTTGGCTTTATGTGATGGTGGGCATATTATTTATCAGCTTTACGAACGCAGCTACCATACATGGAACAATATATGATTTGACACTAAAAAAATTAAGCAGCGTTATAGTGGAGATAAACACTTCGACTAAACAGCTGTCCGTGATACAAAACAGCTCTTACTCATTTGATGTGCCAAACGGATTCTACACAATAAAAGCCAAGACGCTCCAAAAGAATGTCGAAACTACTCACCTTGAGGAGAATATAACTGTACTTCAGGAAGGCTTTTACAACTTGGACCTCATATTGTACCCTGATTTTTCAGAATTGGAAGAGGATATAAGCAATATTGATGAGCATGAGAAAAACCCCATAAAAAGAAACTTGCTATTGGTTGGTTCTATCTTATTATTTGTTTCTATCTTATTATTTGTATCTGTCATTCCATTTTTAATATATTTTATCGTGAAACATCTCAAGAATAAAAGATATGCGAATAGAAGTGCTGAATCAGTTCCTATAAACGAGGGTTCTGCCATCAACAATAATGGTGATTTAGGTCAGATCATGAAAATTATCATGCAGGAAGGCGGCAGAACAACTCAAAAAGAAATAAGAAAGCAGATTCCATTATCAGAGGCAAAGATAAGCCTGATGCTCGCCGAGCTAGAGCATAAAAATATTGTTGAAAAAATTAAGAAAGGAAGGGGGAATATAATTATTTTAAAGAAAAAATAAAATTAGGGAGTGTTATCGGTTTTCTTGAGAGTTTTCCCCAAAATTCTCTGTATCCTCTCCGCTATAATCCTCTTCAGAGCCGGAACTCGGTTCCTCTGAAGACTCTTCGTAGCTTTCTTCCTGGGTTTCCTCACCAGCTTCAGCTTCTTGTCCCTGCTTTTGGCTTACTACTTCAGCAAAGCCAACTTTCTGAAGCACTCTTGTAACCCTTATCCTTACTTCATCATCTTTCTTTGTGCCCGGCACAAACAAGACAAATCCGTCTTTTTTGGCTACTCCGTCGCCTTTTTCACCAACTGCCTCTATTTTCACATCCAACTCGTCTCCAACCTTAACTGGGGCAAAATTCTGACTGAATTCACGCCTTCCTCCTCTGTCATGTCTCATATCTAATTACCTCTATTCTATTTAAGTGTTCTTTAGAATTATACATTCCAAAAAACAATCTTGCGTTTATAGCGCAATAAGTCAAAGTTAGAGCAGGTAGTATTTAAAGTTTTTGGGGGACTGATGCTCAAATTTATTTCCTGCTCATATCAGCAATAAATCCGAAGATGATAATTTGCAATCCTATGCTGAGAACTAAAATGTCAAGCATCATTAAGCCCAGATGCCTGAAAACCCCATTCCCAAAGAATTGGAAATATACAAGGTAAATGCCAAGTATAAATCCAATAGACAGTATCATGCTCCCAATTATTCCGAAAAACTTCAAAGGCTCAAAGTCTCTGTATACCCTAATGATGTTTATAAAAGCTCTTACTGCATATCCAAAAGGGCTGCTTATCAGCCTGCTTTTTCCTTCTCTTTTTGCAAAATAGATTGGCACTTCTTTTATCTTGAATTTGTTTCGGACAGCCCTTATTATCTGCTCTTGCGTATATGTATGGCTTGAGGTTATTTGAACGCTTTCAGCCACTTTTCTGGTAAAAGCCCTGAAGCCGGTTTGTGCATCGCTTATATTCATTCCGGCAACCTGAGAGACTACTTTTGAAAATGCCAGGTTGCCTAATCTTTTGATAATTGGCATGTGTTCTATCCTGCCTTTAAACCTGCTTCCCAGCACTAAATCATAGCCATTCTCAATCTCTTTTAATAGATGAGGTATTTCATCAGGAGTATACTGCAGATCAGCGTCTATATGCACTATTAAATCAGCATTAAGCATTAGACATTTTTCTATTTCTGTTTTAAAGCATTCAGCTAATCCATAATTTTTTGGATGAGAATAAACAATCGCGCCTGCCTTCTTTGCAGCATCAGCCGTTTTATCTTTTGAGCCGTCATCAACAACCAGAATCTTATAATTGTAGCTGGCTTTTTTCATTACTTTATGAATTTTCCCTATTAATGCCCCTATTGTTTTTTCCTCATTATAGGCAGGAACTGTAATGAATATTCTCATTAATCTATCTAAAAGTAAAATATTTATATACCTTTCTGTTTTTTAGAGCGGAGATTTAATGTACCCTCTAAGCATTGTCCTGTTTTTAGTGTATTGTTGGAGCAGCGGTCTAGGCCTGGGATTGCTTGTTAAGGAATCAGAAGATTTTCTTGAAAGAAACCTAATGAGAATTGGCATTGGGCTGGGGGGCTTTCTAGCTATAGGGTTTCTTCTTAATTTGCTCAGAGTGCCTCTTGATTGGAGAATATTTTTGTTAATTAGCATTTGCTTGATTATAATCAAAGTATTTCTGATCCTGAAGAAAGGCGGTAAAGGCGTAAGCGTTTTTGGAGCATTTAAACACTTCAAGCCGAATAACTTCAAGCTGAATATTTACCCACTCTTGATGCTCATTCTATTTGCAGTTTCTTTTTATATGTACGGGAAAGGCGCTTTTTCATACCCTTATCTGGAGGATGATGATTCTTGGAGCCACGCTGTAGGCATTAAGTTTGTATCAATTGAAAAGACAGTTTTTGCAGGGAAAAACAACCCTTTCCATTATATTGACCCTTATCCTCCTGCTTATGATATGCTTATCGGTATTTTACACCAGACTAATGGCTCGCTATACTGGACCCTTAAGTTTTTCAATGCGCTTGTTATATCATTAAGCATTATCTTCTTCTACTTTTTTGTTAAAGCCTTTACAGAAAGCCCAAAAAAGGCATTTTTCTCAACCTTTGCCTTATTTGCAATGCCCGCCTTCCTGAGCCATTTTATATGGGCAATAGCCATCACAATGCCTTTGTTTTTTGTCTCATTTTATGCCTTTGAGAAAATAAAGCATGATAATAAATGGTGGCTTGTATCAGCCATTGTGTTTATGCCAACACTTACATCATCTCCAAGCCACAGCGCATATTTTGCTGTATTTTTGGCATTAGCTGTGATGGGTAGGACTATTATGGAAAAGAAGCTGTTGGTTTATCCTTATCTTGCTGTATTTTCTGGATTTTTATTGTCTTTTGTTTTGTGGTGGCTGCCAATGAGCATAGTTTATGAAGTAAACGGTATTTTGGAAGGGGTAGGAATTGGAAAAGGAACTAGTGTAGCTAGCATTGCCGGTACAGGCGACAAGGTTTATTCGCTCAATGATTTTATTTATCTTCCAAAAGATGCCAGCGGTAATGCTGTGAATATGATAAATAATCCAATTGGCATAGGCCCGCTCTTGTCTTTATTGCTCATCATAGGGATTGCATTTTTGATATACAAATACTTCGCAGAATTTAAAAAATATAAGTTTCCTGTAATAATTCTTTTCTCTGCAGTAATATCGCTGCTCACCTTTTTCCTTTTTAGGACTTATATAAAGTTTGTTGATAAGGTGGGCGTTGAATCACTGCCGCCTGGCTCTGTCCCATTTTTTGAGTTTTTGTCTGATAAAATTTTTCTAGTCATAGCCATGTCAATTGTTATTTTCATATTATCTATTCTGGCAGTAATGAATTATAAGAATTATAAAAGTATGGAGACAGAAAACAAATCAAAAAATAAATATTTATTTATAACATTCTTATGGCTTGCGCTTGCCTTTTACGCTGTCAATGCAGGGCCATTTTATTTTAAATTATCGCCTTTTAGGGCATGGGTTCTGCTCGCAATTCCGGTTTCAATCTTATGCGGAGAATCTATAAATTTACTCGCAACTTTAACAAGCTCTATAAGCAAAAATATTAAAGGATTAAGCAAAATACCCTCATCAATTCCGGCTCTGTTAATAACAGGGCTTATATTTTACGGCATAACTGTAACTTCATTTACACATAAGTATAGCATTAACACCAGCGTATGGTTTCCTGGCGGCTTTTGGACATCAAACGAGGAGATAAGGGGCTATATGTGGTTTAAAGATAATGTTCCAAATGGAGCAAAAGTATTTGCCTTTTCAAACCCTGCATTAATAATAGGATTAGATAAGTTTATGTGCAGCTGGTGCAATGATGAGAGGGAATACCGCAGCAAGGGATTTAGCAAGAGCGTTGAGGATAATTATCAATGGCTCAAGAAAGGAAAGTATGAATACCTTATTATAGACGGGCAAACTGCAAGGAAATTTGGAGCGAGTGAGACAAGTTCAAAAATTCAGGAGTTAGCAAATTCAGGCAAATTCAAGCCAATTTTTAGCAACAATGGAATGATAGTGTTCAAAGTTGCTTAATCCTGATAATCTTATAGAAAAGTTTTCTATAAACCTTTTTAAATCGTTAGCAAACCATTTATTTCATGGCAAACCTATGGCTTTTTGACATTGATGGGACATTAGTTGATATTAGGGATGTGCAAATTGCTGCAACTCAAAAAGATTTTGAAGCGGTTTTGGGAATGCACGTGCCGGCAGATATAATTTTAGGAACATTTGGAATGAGTGAAATAGAATCATTGAAAAGCATATTCAAAGCGATAAGCATGCCCCACAACAATAGTCTTATTGAAAAGATAATAAAGTTACACCCCCTCAATTTTGCTAAAGTTCTCTCAACAAATGAAATAAAGCCGCTTGAAGGGGTTGTTACAGTTTTAACCGCCCTGCAAGCTCACAAAGAATATCTGGGAGTTGTCACTGGAAATTTAGAAGGTCCGGCAAGGCTTATCTTAGAAAGAGCCGGACTAAAAGATTTCTTTTCTATTTTAAGCTGTGATGACGGCAGGAGCGAAAGAAAGCAAATAGTGCAGAATGCAATTCATTCAGCAAAAAAGAGAAAATATAATTTTAATAGAGCGATTGTAATAGGAGACACTACAAGAGATATTGATGCGGGAAAGCATGTAAATGCCTTTACAGTAGCGGTTGCAACTGGGACTGACAGTTTTGCAAAATTGCAAGACAGCAATCCGGACATTGTATTGCTTACATTAAGGCATTATAAAAGGATTTTTACTGCATTAAGATAAAGGATTATTAGGTGGGGAATCATCCAATTCCTCTTTATTGACTTCTTTTAAGTCACTCTCAACCATTATCTTAACCAATTCTTTGAATTTTACCTTTGGCTCAAACCCAAAAGCTTTTTTTGCCTTTGAATAATCTCCTCTAAGCACATCTGTTTTTCCCGGCCTTAATAATTTTTTGTCAATTTCTATGTAATCATCTGCCTTTAATCCAACGCATTTGAACGCTTCTTCAGCAAATTCTCTTATAGAATGCAATTCTCCTGTGCAAATTATAAAGTCATCGGGCTTGTCCAGCTGCAATATTCTCCATGCAGTCTCTGCATATTCTTTGGCATAGCCAAAATCAATTTTTATATCTATATCTCCTAAATACAGTTTCTTCTGCAAGCCTTTTGATATTCTTGCTACTGATTTAGTTATTTTTCTTGTTACATACTCCTCATTGCGCCTTGGAGACTCATGGTTATAGAATATGGCAGTTGATGAGAATAATCCAAAGACATCCCTATAATATCTTGCCAGAAGATAAGCAAAAGCCTTAGCACAGCCATAAGGGCTTTGCGGCCTAAAATTGGTTTCCTCACTTTGAGGCTCATTTTTGGGATTTGCCGCTTTGCCAAACATATTAGATGATACGGGCTGGAAGAGCCTTATTTTAGGGTCTATCTGTTTTATAATCTCAAGAATCCTCCCAACAGCAGCACCAGTTATATCAAATGAATAATCCACTGAATCGTAGCTCCAGCTTACATGATCTTGATCAGCCATATTATAAAGCTCTTGCGGCTTAACTTGGCTGATAACTCTATATATTGATGTGGCATCAGCTAAATCGCCTTTATGCAGGGTTATTTTATCCAATATGTGCATTATGTTTTTCTTATTGCCTGTTGAGGCTCTCCTGAGCAAGCCATGCACACCATACCCTTTCTCCAGCAAAAATTCTGCCAAATATGAGCCATCTTGCCCCGTAATCCCAAAAATAAGCGCTTTTTTCATCTTATTCATTATTGAATTTATTTTATTACTCTGATTTTTATATTACCCTGTTTTCATAGTACTCTAAATTCCGGAAGCGGAACAATAAATTTTCCGCCTTTTGCCATCCACTCTTTTTCCCTTTCAATGAATTCATCCAGAAATGCGTATGGCAGGACTAAAAAATAATCTGCCCTTTTCCTTGCTTCCTCTTCAGGCATTATAGGAATCCAGGTGCCTATTGTGTACCTGCCCCATTTTTCCGGGCTTTTATCAGCAGCGCCTTCTATTAAATGATAGTTAAGCCCATAGTATTGGAGTATTGTATTTCCTTTTGTTGATGCGCCATACACATAAATTTTTTTGCCTTTAGCAGACTCATCTCTAATGAATTTGACGCATTTCATTTTGTTTTCTTCAATACGACTGAAAAACGCCTTATAATCAGAGCTTGTGAATTTTTCATTAAAATTGACGCTTCCATTCCTGTAATGCCTTGCATACAATCGGTATGAGCCGCCATTAATCTCGTTTTCTTCTATTTTAAAAATTTCCAATCCATTCTTTTCAAAGAGATATTTTAATGATTCGAGAGAATAATATTCAAGATGCTCATGGCACAAATTCCCTACATCATTTTTCTCAAGCATGTTTTTAAGGCACATTAATTGGGCAACAAAGATCCCATCAGTATCCAAAGCCTTTGCCGCATCAGCAACAAATTGGTTTGGGTCTTCCATGTCATAAAACATTCCAATAGCTGTGATGACTTTTGCTTTTCCAATGCCGAGCTTTTTGTATGCTTCATAGCTCCAAAAATCATGAATTACATATTCGCAATGCCGCTTTAATTCATCAATAAGATTATTTGCAGGCTCGCAGCCAACTCTTATGGCTCCTTTAGGGTAATAGCTCAAAAGAGTGCCATCATTAGCCCCTATATCCAAAACAATGCCATCAATGCCTTTTTTCTTCATTTTCTTCATCATTTTCTTCAAATTGACTATTCTTGCGGCAGTTTCTGCGATTTCTTTTAATGCATCTCTCATAGTTCTCGTAAGGCCTGAACGATACCAATAAAATCTAGAGTATAATAGCTCTTGCGGAGCAGTGTGCCTTAGCTGGAGAAGGGAGCAATTCTCACATAGCACTAATTCAAGAGGTGCTTTAAGCGCTGACTTGTCTTTGTTCTCCTTATTCTTTACAAAGTTAGATATATACTGCATGCCTAATGAAAAAATTGGGAGCAATCTGTCGGAATAGCATAATCTACAGGTTACTCTGGTAGTATAACCAAATTCTTGAGTTTGTTCCACTCTAGTTTGTTCTATTCTAACTAGCCTTTCCATAACCCTTCCATCTTGCCTAAGTCATTTAATTACTTATTATTTACTCATTTAATCATTTTATGCGCCAAACCTCAACTTAATTATTTTTAATCCGTATTGGGCACCATATTTTAACAAGGTAAAAATATTGCCATCTGATTTTGAGACTCCGCCCTTCCTTATGCCATAAACATAGCCCACTTCAGTTACTTTATAGCCATTTTTAATGCACTTA
>Ga0137796_10001752_pt1 | contig 12123 bp, 17 predicted proteins | sample OV2TP3_FD_97704 | JGI IMG/M metagenome (GOLD analysis project Ga0137796, IMG submission 97704)
TACTAAAGCTCTTCAAGGCGACCTCACCCCAGAACCGGCTGATCGCCCCGGAAGAGGTGGCCGAACTTGCCTTGATGCTCGCCTCTGACGCGGCCGGTGGAATCACTGGACAGGCGATCAACGTGGATGGCGGCGCAGTGATGGTATGACATCGGGATCCCGCTCAATGAAAAATGCAAAGTGCAGATTGAAAAATGTAAAATGAGCAAACTCCTAGCAGAGATTTGCACTTTTGCACTTTGCAATTTTCATTTTGCAATGCGTCCAAGGCTGAAAGGAGAGCGAGATGGCTTATCAAAGTTTCATCTACGAGGTCAAAGATGGCATCGCAACGGTCCGCCTGAATGATCCTGACAGACTGAATGCCTTGACCTTCCAGACCTACGAGGAGTTGGAGCAATTGACCCGAGATCTCGCCCATGATGACGCGGTAAAGGTCTTGGTGCTCACAGGCGCCGGAAAGGGCTTTTGCTCCGGCGGGAACGTGCATGAAATCATCGGGAAACTGGTGCAGATGAAGGGAGACTCTCTGTACCGCTTTACCCGCATGACCTGCAACGTGGTAAAAAATATGCGCTCGTTAAAAATGCCGATCATAGCGGCAGTGAACGGGATCGCCGCGGGCGCGGGGGCGATGCTGGCGCTGGCGAGCGATTTCCGCATCGTTTCGGACCGAGCTAAGTTTGCTTTCCTGTTTGTGAAGGTGGGCCTGGCCGGGGCGGATATGGGGGCCCTATATCTGCTTCCCAGGATCGTCGGCCAGGGAAGGGCGACGGAACTTCTCTTTCTGGGAGATGCCATCGATGCGCAAGAGGCCTGCCGTATCGGGCTAGCCCATAGGGTTGTGGCCCACGAGGAGTTCCTTAAGGAAGTCTACGCGCTGGCGCGGCGTCTTAAAGAGGGACCCCTTTACGCCCTCGGTGTGACCAAGGAGCTTCTCAACCTAGAGGCAGACGTGGACTTTGAGGTCGCGCTGGAAATGGAGGCCACGGCGCAGGCCAAATGCATGGAAAGCCCGGACTTTCACGAGGCCTATAGGGCCTTTGTTGAAAAAAGATCGCCACTATTCAATCGAACCTTAGCTATTGGCCGTCAGCGATCAGGTGTCGGCCATAAGACCAAGAGCTGAAAGCCAGCTGAGAGCTATCCATCATGGACCTATTTTTTGACCGGGAGCATTTAGTTTTGCGCAGTCACATCCGCTCCTGGGCGGAAAAAAACTTGTTCGCGCGTGCAATGAAGGAGGCCGACATTGACGAGGAGGCTTTGCGCCTCGCAAACCAGCTTGGCCAACAGGGATTTATGGCCTATGTGGCTCCTAAGAAATTCGGCGGAGCCAGGGACAATGTTCAAGCCCGCGATTTGTGTGTTCTCCGGGAAGAATTGGCCCGAGCCTCTCCACTGGCCGATACCATGTTTGCTATACAAGCACTGGGCAGCTATCCGATTACGATCGCCGGAAGTCACCAACAGAAGGGACGTTATTTGTCTCGTATGGCGAAGGGAGAGGCGATCGCGGCCTTCGCCCTAACCGAACCTCAGGCCGGATCGGACATCTCGTCCATGCAGACGCGGGCCGTGAGACGGGGAAAAATTTACCATCTCACGGGAATGAAGAGCTTCATCTCGAATGCCGGTCTGGCTCACGCCTACGTGGTCTTTGCCCGCACCGACCCTGAGAAGAAAGCCAAGGGGATCAGTGCCTTTGTGGTAGAGGCTGAGAGCCCAGGATTTGTCGTTAAAGAAAAGACTCACCTTCTCTCTCCCCATCCTATCGGTGTCATCGCGTTCGAAGACTGTCGTGTCCCAGAAAGTCAGCTCTTGGGCAGCGAAGGAGAAGGACTTAAAATCGCGCTAACCACCCTTGACACCTTAAGATGCACGGTTGGCGCGGCGGCTGTGGGCTTCGCCCAAAGGGCTTTGGAAGAGGCCATGCGTTATAGTGAAAGCCGGCGTCAATTTGGCCGAGAGCTAGCTCAGTTCCAGGCCATACAGTTTAAACTCGCCGAAATGGCCACGGAACTGGAAGCCTCCAAGCTGTTGGTTTACCAAGCCGCCTGGATCCATGATCACGGCCAAAAAGGACTTAAACAGAAATCTTCCATGGCCAAGCTCTTCGCCACTGAAGCGGCCCAGAGAATCGTGGACCAGGCGCTCCAGATCCACGGGGGTATGGGAGTGGTGGCAGGAACCGCGGTGGAAGAGCTTTATCGGGCGGTGCGAGCGTTGAGGATCTACGAAGGGACCTCGGAGATACAGAAGCTCGTTATCGCAAGAACCCTGCTAGAAAAATCGGCGATGGAGGATGGAGGACGTAAAGTCCCGAGGGGACCGCGTCCCTCTTCGGGATAAAAGATCGCGATTCTCAATCTTCGATCCTCGATCTTCGTTGAGAGGAGGGGCTATGGATTTTGAGTTGCCAGAGGAGCTAATCGCGGTCCGCGATCTGGCGCGGGACTTTGCCGAGAAGGAGATTGCTCCGACTGCGGCTAAGGACGATAGGGAGCACAACTTCCGCAAAGACCTGGTCTTGAAGATGGGCGAACTGGGATTCTACGGATCTGTCATCCCGGAGAGCTACGGAGGAAGCGGTCTTGGTTTTCTCGCCCTTACGCTCATCACGGAGGAGATCGCTCGGGTTCACAGTGCCATGCGAGTTGCCATCAATATGCAGGTGGGACCTGCCCTCGCCCTACTCCGATTCGGCACTGAAGAACAGAAAAAAAAGTGGATTCCTTCCCTCATTCACGGCGAGAAGATCTCTTGTTTCGCCATCACGGAGCCTGACGCCGGCTCTGACGTCGCCGCGATGAGAGCCACAGCAACCCGAAACGGCGATAGCTATCTCCTCAACGGAACCAAGATTTGGATCTCCAATGCCCCCGTGGCTGACCAGGGTCTGGTCTACGCCTACACCGACCGATCCCAAAAGCACCGGGGAATTTCAGCTTTCTACGCCGATCTCCATCAGCCGGGAGTCAGCCGCCGCTCCCTGGAGACGATGGGTGCCCATGCCTCCCCGATAGGCGAACTCAGCTTTGACAAATTTCACATCCCAAAAGAGAACCTCATCGGGGCCGAAGGTGAAGGCTTTAAGATCTGCATGTGGCAGCTCAACCAGACCCGCCTGAACTGTGCCGGGGGAGCCATAGGTGTAGCGCGGGCTGCCCGGGAAGCAGCGGTGAGCTATTGCAATCAGAGAGAGCAGTTCGGCCAGAAGATCGGCCAATTCCAAATGAATCAGGATCTCATCGCCCAGATGGTCGTCCACGAAGAGGCGGCCCGTCTGTTAGTCTATCGCGCCGCCTGGCTGGCGGACCAGAAAAAGCCTAACAACCTCGAAGTCTCAATAGCGAAGTACACCGCCGCCGAGGCTGCTGCCTTCGCCGCAGACGCCGCCCTCAGGATCCTGGGGGCGTACGGTTACTCCACCGAATTTCCCGTGGAGCGCTATCTGCGTGACTCCAAGTCCTACCAGATCGTCGAAGGCTCCTCGAATATTCAGAAGCTCATCATCGCCCAGGATGCCTTGGGATATAGAAAGGCAAACCGCTGAAAGTCCTGTTGTAGTCCAGGTCATATAAGCGTTTAAAACGTTTTGAACAATTCGAGCGGATTAAACGCGCTACGTGAGAACCAGGACTTGTTATTCACGGCCTGAATGATTATCATTTAGACAATGAATAATTTGCACAGTCGCTTGCTTCCTCGGCTACTCACGCCGGTCGTCGAAGAGACTCTCCAGCAGTTCCCAGTGGTGGTGGTCGCGGGAGCGCGCCAGACGGGCAAGAGCACGTTGGTTCAAAACCTGCCTTCGGCCGGGGCTCGGTCCTACTGTACTCTGGACGACTTAGATACTCTCGCCCGAGCGGAGAGATTTCCAGAGACTCTCCTGGAACAGGCGGACCTTGTGACACTTGATGAGGTCCAGCGGGCACCGGAAATCCTTCTCGCGATCAAGCGCGCCGTCGACAAGAACCGGCGCAAGGGCAGGTTTCTCCTGACAGGTTCTGCCAACCTTCTTTTGCTGCGTAAGATATCGGAGTCTCTAGCCGGTCGGGCCATCTATCTGACTCTCCTTCCAATGTCCGAGCGAGAAAAGCGGGGAGTTCCAGACCCCGGTCTTTGGCCGAAGTTCATCAAGGCCAGGACGATGAAGGATCTCGCCAGCAGTCTTAGAGGAGACGAACCATACGCGCGCAATTGGGCTGAATCTGCTCTCATCGGTGGCTATCCTCCTGTAGTTCTTGCGGCGTCTCACCGGGAGCGAGTGAGATGGTTTGAGGGGTACGTCCAAACTTACCTGGAGCGCGATCTTCGAGATGTGGCCTCCATCAGCAGTCTTGTTGACTTTCGGCGGCTGATGGGATTGGCAGCTCTACGTCTTGGCCAAATCGTGAATCAAACAGAGCTGGGCCGAGACGCAGCCTTAAGCCAGACGACTGTCCATCGGTACCTGAATTTGTTGGAGGCATGCTACCAAATCGTGCGCCTACCCGCGTTTGCCAGGAGCCGTTCCACGCGTCTCATTAAGTCTCCCAAGATCTACTGGAACGATACAGGTCTGGCCGCGTTCCTAAGCAGCCTGTCCAGTTCTGAGGACGTACAGAGCCACCGCAATGCCGGCGCTTTGCTCGAGAACCTTGTGCTCACACAATTGCTCGTATGGCGGGAGATTGAGTTCCCGCGCCCGCAAATTTATTATTGGAGAACGGCTTCAGGCATCGAGGTGGACTTCGTCGTTGAGTCACGGCACGGTCTGCTGCCGGTCGAAGTAAAGACGAGCCCTCGGGCTAGAGTGGAGGATACCCGATCCCTCGAGTGGTTTCTGAACGAATATCCAAAGGAGGCAAAGATAGGAGTGCTGCTTTATGGCGGAGAGAAAATTGTTCCACTGACTCGCCGGGTTCTTGCAGTACCCGTCGCGGCGGTCCTGTGACATGCCCATCATCGCCGGGGACGCGTTGGGATACAGAAAGGCGAATCGATGATTTTTAACTTTCGGAGACGATGAAAAATAAGTGGAAGTACGAAATCATTATTTACTGGAGCGATGAAGATAAGGCCTATATTGCTGAGGTGCCTGAGTTGCCCGGCTGCGCGGCCGATGGGCCAACGTACAAGCAGGCGCTGGCAAACGTTGAAGTGGTGATCCAGGAGTGGATCGACACCGCGAAAGAGCTGAATCGCCCCATACCCCAACCGAAGGGTCGATTGATGTACGCATAGGTCTGATCCCCTTTCCCCCTCCTATAAACTAAAGCCCTGACCCCACGAATCATGCCGAGTGGGTGGGACACGCTGGCTTTTTATACTCTCCGGTTGTTTCGTCAACCAGCGACTTAACTCTTTGACCCCTTCCAATACACGAAAAAAAATGGTTGCTCACACCTGTTCTCCACTTCCACGATTCAATGCCCTTCGCTAATAACATCCTTGATGAAACCGGATAGAGTCCCAAAATAGAATCCAATGATAATACCACCCCAGTTGGAAAGAATTTCGGGTACAGTTGAACCCTTAAACGTCAGAACAATGACTGCACCTATGATTGCCAATGCTATGATTGCTGAAACAGTCGTTCCCAAATAAAGGATCGTTATGACAATAGATTGTTGCCGTCTCTCCACGAGAACAGGATCCCGAGGTGCCTCCACGGTTCCGAGATTTTCATGGTCGGACATACTTCACCTCCGGTTTTGGGACCTGAAATGTTTTTGCAAAACGTGTCTTAGGGGGCTTATTCAAAGGCTCGTTACGCAGGTAACGATGTGCATCGCTACAGTAGACATAAGATATAATAGCAAATCACTAAATAGAAACTACTTCCTTGCGATTTTTCCTCTGCACATCCTCGAGAATTATTCGCCAGCCTCCATTCTTTTGCTGCAATAAGAAGTTCGTTAAGCCAAGCGCTCTTCTCAAGGCATCGGCCTTTGACACTCTCAGCATGGACGCAATGTCGGAGAGAACTCGGTGGGCTTCCATACTCAAATCAACTGTAGCTCTTTTTGATACCATATTTACTCAACAATGGGATCTTCGGGGACACCCACCAAGCCAATGTACTCAAAATCTTCCTCCTCGCCGCCTAATACTCCGAGAATGTCATTACCAGTTAGCAGTAGATGCTCTTCACCATCGATTCTAATCTCTGTCCCGGCATACCTGCCAAACAGCACCCGATCGTTTACCTTGACGTCTAGATGGACTAATTGTCCGTGCTCGAATTTGCCTTTGCCCACGGCAACCACTCTTCCCTCGTCAGGTTTTTCCTTAGCTACATCAGGAATGATAATCCCCCCCTTGCTTTTCTCCTTTTCTTCGATCCTCTTCACTACGATGCGGTCTTGTAAAGGCCTAATCTTCATACGACCTCCGTGTAAAATGGCGTTTTCCGCGAGGGAAAAGGGGACGCGAACCTTTTCTGCGGAAATTTAAAGGAGTCTTTTCACCTAACCCACAGCATGACATCGGGGCGTTGTGTATCTCCCTGCAGCCATAAAAGGAGATTCCCCCTGATTGATCACCAGACAATATTCGGCAACGCGGATGCTGGGCTCCCTCGTAGCTTCTTGGAAATGTACCGGTGAGAATGCGAATACTTTCAGCCACCAAATTAAGATTCTGTCGATTCCTCGGGGTGCTCTGGCTCCACGGGCTCGTAGGGTTCGCTCGCTCCAAGTTCTTCGTAACCAAAAGAGATCGTTTGGTTCGCGACGATTGGGTCGTAAGCGGTCAAAACATTGGTGAAGTTTTTGAAATCGACCACGAAGTAAGCGCCCTCACTAATTTTCTTAATCGGGGATAGTCTCATCATCGCACCCCCTTAAAGAAAAATTGTCGAAGTCTTTGATTCTGCTTCTGGTTGCTTTGCAAAATCCGCTTTATTTCCGTCTCCTCAAGCTCGGTGTATCCCTGAGAGGGTGTAATTTCAGCCATCCTAATGGGTCCGCCAACCTTCGGATCCTGGGATGCGGTTTCGGTAATGAGATACGCAGCCAATCCCTTTAGGCTCTTGAGATTCATTTGCCTATCGTAAAGCCGGTGGATTAGGTAAATTGCATATTGCGGAATTCCTGCCACCATAAAACCCGTGGAACATGTTTGGAGAGCAAAGTCTAGGGCATTATTCAAAAGGTAAATCCGCGGCATTGGACTTTGCCCCTCCTGGGTATTATAACCCGTAATCAAAAAGATCAAACTCGGCCTCTGATCCATGATCGGCTGGGGGCCTGCCCAGGGACGTTTCCCAAACCATTGGAAATACTCCTTCTGAATCACGCTTACTGCCTCTTGGGCAACTTGATCGACATGAACCAGGCCCTTTTGGCTCATCGTGTCCTGAAGCTTACTAATCAACGATGCTGCTAGCTCCGATGAACCGGATATGGTAATCCCCGAATGGCTTGTAAGCTTGAAAAGCTTTTGCTGTAGGTCATTTACAGCGGTTAAGCCCCTGGGGTCTCCTATAGTTCCCCTGCTGTCAGCAGCAAGAACAATGCCATCCTGCCCTTCCAGGGCGACAATCAGAGTCATTGGGTTGTCATTCCGCAGCTATTTTTAACGGCAAATGCTAACAGGCCTAGTGAAGACAAGTCAAGACCACATCCGGGGGTGATGTATAGGCAGGGAAAAAGGACATATTGCACTTTTCGGATATTCGGTCGAATTTAAAGGGGGGTCTTTTCACGTAACCCACAGCATCGCTTCAGAGCGCGGTCTATCTCACGCGGCCATAAAAGCGGATGCCACTGATTGATCACCAGACCAGAGGGATATTCGGCAACGCGGATACCAGGCTCGCTCGCGGCTTCTTGGAGACGCACCGCCTGTCCTGAGTAGACCCGAAGGGCCGTATGAAGGGGTGAGAATGCAAGGACGGCGCAACATGACTCACCGCTTCTATCGTATGGATGGCTTTCCCGTCGTAAAAGACCCCCGAGAGAGGCCGTCACAGAATTCATAAAATGTCGTTTTTCGTGGGTCATCAAACCCCTACGCGACTCGATATCATTGATCCTGGGCGAAATACGAAAAAAGTTTTCCGTCCGAACGATTAACTGGTAGTCCCGACCCCTTTTCTTGCGTTAGTTTGACGGAATTCAAAGATGTTGGTATCTTCCGCCTAGAACCGGAGGCCCGATGCCAAAAAATCATATTGGCCTTTTCATTCTTTTTGCCGCTACTCTGTACACCGGTCCAATACCAGGAAATGTGAATTCCCCTCCCAAATTCCTCTTCAGCCATACATCTGATTGGCAATCTAGACAAATTGTAAACACGATTCGAAACGACCATAGATCAGAGTCTCTCATAGTATTCTGGCCTGAAGCCGGAATTACTAGACCTGAGCAAAACCCCCTTCCTCCAAATTCTCCGGAAATCCGTAAGATCGGTTGTACAGAGGACAGCCTTGCTAAGAATATTTCTGCACAACTTTTTTATGGATTGAGTTATACACCAAAGACCGCTGGCGTCTATAAAGTTAAGCAAGAAGGCGAGAAACGCCGGCGAGAGCTGATGTCGGAAATTATTTCTACAATAAAAGGCAGACCTTACCACCTAGTAGTTACTTCTAGTGCCGTTCCGGGCGAATACATAGAATATGTTTTCGACCAAAATATGTTGTTGGAAATCTCTCTTCCGCTTTCACCGGACTCCGTAAGTCATTTTGAGAGGGCAAAGTGGTCAGTCAAACCAGGTGCGCTCTCTAATCTAAAATTCGGCAAGCTTCCCTTGAAGGAATATCTTCCAAATTTCGGAGCTTATAACCTTTTGAAACCTCCTTCTGGGAAATCCGTTATCAAGATGCCTGTTGGCTCTTCTGAATTGCGTTCACTCTTAATATTCATCTCCGACCCAGACATGAATCTGATGACATCTGGCGTTATATCCCTCCACATACCGCGATGAAAGTCCTTCAGATTATCATTGGCCTTGTAATTGGCGCAGCCGCAGACTCTATTCTCATTTTTCAACGCCTTCTCATTTACACAGAAGCTACGAAACAACCGCTAATTGGGGGGGGTGTTGTTGGGTTAATTGTAGGCATTATACTCGCGTTTCTTGTGCCTGTTAGAATCACTGCTGTTATCTCGGCTGGTATTCTTGCAGTTTTCGGCATTGCACTCTTTAACAACCTCGTCCAAGGCGAATTAAGTTTCTCCGGGAGGGGATTTGTTTTGTATATTTTGGCCTTTGTGATTAATTCTGCTCTATTTTTCTTAGGAACAGCACTCTACGAGATCCTTCGACGGTCTTCGAATTCACTAAAGGAGTAGGGCTGATTGATCACCAGGGAGGGAAAAGGAGATGCGAACCTTTCTTGCGGAAATTAAAGGGTCGAGAGCCTTTTCACGTAACCCGCAGCATGACCTCGAGCACTGTTCATCTCTCCGGGGCCATAAAAGCAGATGTCACTGATTAATCACCAGACAATATTCGGCAACGTGGATGCCAGCCTCGCTCGTGGCTTCTTGGTGGTCGAGAAAAAGGGGTCGGGAGTCTTTTGGTTCAGATTTGAACCAAAACACAAGGAATCTTGGACTTGGACCGGTGTCAGACTTGCCTAATTTGCCTAACGTCAGCGACGTAATCTATATCCCCATAGGCGAGACTATTGAGGTTACTCGAAAATTGGGGGCCAGAGAACAATTTTCTTAAGCACTTCGGTATTTAAACAATCTAGTTGGTCCTGCCGCCGAGCTAAAATCTGGGCGTTCAGCCTTAAGGATTACGCGGCCTTGGCTCTCTGCTTTGTGGGCACTAAGGTGACTTTGACGCGGACACCAAACCGCGCCAGCATATCAATGATCGCGTCGGTGCTGAAAAGGTCGATCCTCCCGCGCAGGAGATCGCTCACGCGGGGTTGCGTTACACCGAGGATCTTTGCCGCCTGAGCCTGTCTCAGGCCTCGAGCAGCTATCAGCTTCTGGAGTTGGATCATGAGGTCAGACCGAATCTTGAGATGCTCGGCCTCCTCAGAGGTGAACCCAAGGTCGCGGAACACATTACCGCTCGAACGTGACACTTTCAGTTTCATGATGCACCTACCCTTTCGCGGCTGCGTCAGCCCGACGCTTCGCAATCAAGGAGCGGTATCGGTCTCTAGCCAGGTCAAGGTCTCGCTGCGAAGTCTTGCGCGTCCGCTTCTCAAATGCATGCAGCATGTAGACACCCTCCGCGAACTTCGCGACGTACAGGACCCGGTACTCCAGTTCCGTATGGACTCGAATCTCCTTGACTCCAGGCCCGACGTTCGGCATTGGCCTCCAGTCGTTGGGATCGAGCCCTTGCTGAACGCGGCGCTACTGGAATCCTCCTACTCTTCGGGCATTTCTCGGGAACGCTTGCAGGTCAGCACGGGACGACCCGACCCAGAACAGGGGCTTATCAGCCACGGTTTAATATACAAAACCTCGTATATAATCGCACCTCTAATGGCGTGCTCCCTCTTGTCGGAGCCACGCGAAGGCCCCACCCAAAACAACCCAAAAAAGGAATAGACCTGCTAAGGAAAAGGCACGGAACTTCCAGACGATGTCAGAAGGCATGTCGACTGCATCGGGGTTGCCTGGGAGCAGCAGATAGACAGTGACGAGATAAAAGATATAGCCCGCTGCGGGCCAAACCCAATGTCTCTGAAGGCGCGGCAGGCTCAGGAGCCTGAAAAATAGCGCGGTCCCGATAACGGAGAGGGCCAAGACGGTCAGAAAAAGCAATTGCCGGTAGCCGATCGTTTCCGGATCTCCGACTCCGGGAGGATTCGCTGGGTATTTGAGAAAAGGAAAAACTGCCACAGACCACCCCAGCGCCGCAGCTAAAGCAAGGCCAATTCGGGAGTCGCTCCATGGAGGAAACCAGCCGTGCGCCAGATGGAAGATAACTCCCAAAAGGAGCCCCCACGCCCCTCCGTAAAGCAACAACCCAAGGACAAGTCCCGCTTTTTGAGCGGGACGGGTGACCACCGGCTCCTTCGGTGCCTCCCCTTTTGCCTGGCCTAAAACCTCCTCGATTTCGATGGCCCGGTCGATCAAAGGCTCGGTAAAGAAAAAATGAAAACCAGCAGCGGCGGCACCGGCGATCAGACCAGCCAGTAGTGCCGACTTGAGAACCGCCAGCGGCTTGCCCACGATACCTCTGTCCTCACCAGTACCCAGTCGGCAGTCTGCGGTGGGCAGTAAAAAGTATCCTGCTATCTGCTCGCTGCTTACTGCCTTCTGTTTTTTTTAGATTAATGGCAGGGAAAACCAGCGGCATGCCGCGCATCGTGAACAGCTTCGTGGATGAGGTTCATATCGAAGGCAGGAGCGCCCTGGACTAAGGACAGCAAAAATCCTTGGTCGAGTGCCAAGAGATAGAGTCCAAAGAGACCGAGAACAAGTAATCCTACGGACTCCCACTCCTCAGCCAGGGTGTTCATCGCTTTTTCCATAGCGCTTCTCTCTCCTTAAAAACCCTTCTAACCCCGACGCTAATTTTTTGCAAGTGAATCAGTTGGTGAGTCCAAAGAACCGATAAAGGTCGATGAGGGCCAAAGTCATTCCGGCAAAATAGGTGATGTCGTTGGCCGAGGAATTGAGACCGATATCCACGCCCACATCAAAAACAACCCGCGGGGTCAACGCATAGGTAAGAGCCCAATCGGTGCTGACGATAGACGGCGTCTCCCGGTTGAGACGGGGGCCACCGTAAATCTCGCCTGAGATCCCAAGGGGACCGAAAAGGGAACGGGAAAAGGATAAGGCCCAAACATGAGAATCATCAAATCCTCTTCTTCCCTCCTTGCCAATCCAACCCAAGAAGTAGCTGAGTTCCGAGTCCAAGCCGAGAAGCTCTGTACTGGCAAGAAAGGCAAGGTTGTGGTCTGTCCGTCCCGAGCCGAGCCCCTTTTTTCTGGAGGCGGTCGGCACTTTTATCTCGTAGGAGAAGGCCAGAGCAGGCCAGAATCCATCCTGTCTCAGGAACCGGTACTTAAAACCAGGAGAAGTGTCTCCGACCCCCGACCGTCGTCCCTCAGGATCTTCTGACCTTCGGGAAAGATAGTTGTCCATACCCAGACGCAACTCGAGATCCTCGGCCAGTCCAAACCGGATCAGCCCTGTGGCAACAGTCAGGGTC
>Ga0137796_10001757_pt1 | contig 12100 bp, 15 predicted proteins | sample OV2TP3_FD_97704 | JGI IMG/M metagenome (GOLD analysis project Ga0137796, IMG submission 97704)
TCCGTATGCCGAGGCAGCGTCACCCGAAAGGTGCTCCCGCGCCTGGGCCGGCTGGTCATCGTCACCGTCCCGTGATGACGCTCGGTGATGCGTTTGACGATGGCGAGTCCCAGTCCGGTGCCTCCGACCGCGCCCACCTCGGGTCGGTCTTCGTGGTAGAACTCTCGAAACAGCGACGGTCGCGCCGAGCGGGAAATCCCCACGCCGGTATCGCTCACCGTCAGACGAACCGCCCGACGGACCTCCTGCACCGAGACGGTCACCGCGCCTTTGGCCGGCGTAAACTTAATGGCGTTGGTCAGCAGGTTGATGAGCACTTGGGTCAATCCGGCTCGCTCGGCCCAGAGCGTTGGCAGCTGGGCAGGCGCGGTCATCGTGAGGCGGACCTCTTTGTGTTTCGCTTCGCCTTGGAGATGGTCGCAGACCGACCGCGCCAGCTGCAGGATGTCGACGGGTTCCCAGCTGATCTGGGACGGCCCCTCCGCCAACTTCACCCATTGGTTCAGATTAGTGATGAGCGAGGTGAGGTAGCCGGTCAGATCGCGCAAGCGCTCGATGACTTCGCGCTGTTGCGGAGCCACGGGACCCAGCTCGCCGCTGAGCAAGAGCGAGGCGTAGCCTTGAATGGAGGAAAGCGGCGTGCGCAGTTCGTGGAAGATGACGTGGAGGACATCCGTCGAAGGAGCGGAGGCTCGCGCGATCACGGGATTTTTGCTGCGGTGAATGCTCACGCGCCCGTCCTGGTGGAATGTGCGACACCGCTTCGTTCGCGCGGCACCAATGCGTACCGCCCGAACGATGCCATTCCATCGATCGTCTGCATGGCAGACATCATAACAAATTGTTTCCGGGGTGGCTACCGTTGTTTACGAGCTTCGAGTCAGCCAACGGCACAGATGCGCCGCTGCGACACCGAGATAGGTGCCGAGCGCATTGCCCGCAATCGCCAGCACCGCGCCGAGCGGGGCCAACGAAGGATGATACACCGCCCCTACCATGGGGGCTGACACGACCCCGCCGATGTTGGCTTGGCTCGCCGTCGCAAGGATGCCCATCGGCACGCGCCGCCACCGGCCGATCCATAACAACAGCCCCGCGTGGATCACGATGACCACGAAGCCAACCGCAACCCACGCGGGCGTGGTAAAGAAAGCTCGCAGACTGGCCTGAGCGCCGGTCGCGGCCAAGACGACATACAGGCACGGATACCCCAGCAGCGGCCCATGCGCTCCGAAATTGCGCAAGGACGGCAGGAGAGCGAGGGCCAACGCCATCGTGGTCGCGAGCCAGACGGTCCATCCCGCGGCTGAGTTAATCCACAGGGTCGTCGGCAGACGCCCAGCGATCCATCGCGCACTCCAGAAAACAACCAATGCCACCGTCAGGCACAAGAGAAGATCTCTCAACATCCTCAGAGGCGGGTGACGCGGACCGGGGCGCCCCATGCCTGCCTGTGCCGTGGGCACGGCAGACAGGCCGAACGCGGTGGGGGATGGGGGGCTCGCCTGTTGGACATCTCGCATCCCCCGCGCTGAGGCCATGGGGCTGGCCCGTGGCAGTAGGACCCGCCTCGTCAGTGGTGTTGAGCGGATTTCCATTTCTGTTGCGCGGAGCCAGCGGTTGAGCGCCGACTGCGATCCGGAAGCGGCCACCAAGAGCGCCATCCAACTGTACGCGACCAACGCATCGACCAGAATCAACGGCGCAAAGACCGACTCGGGAGTCTCAAGCAGCGCGCGCAGAGCGAGCAGGTTCATCGTGCCGCCGGTCCACGTGCCAACCAACGCCCCCGCGCCCTTCCACGCCTGCGCCGGAAGCATGCCTTGCATCATCCACACGCCAAGGACAGCACCGAGGAGCACGCCCGCGGCCCCGGTCACGGCCGCCAGGAGTGCCTGCGTCCCGGTTCGCAGGATCGCCGGCAGATCCGCGCCGAGGAGCAACAACACCAGCGCGATCGGCAGCAGGCCCTGAATCAGCGGGCGATAGAAGGAGGCCTGTGCGGCTTCGCGCGGCAGCCATCCGACATGGACTCCGAGCGCCGGCAGCAGATAACACCACAGCGGCAGCGGCATGTACCGAAAGAGCGGGCCGAGCCACGGTTGTCGGGAAAGAAAGAGCAACGCGCCCACCATCAACACTACAAGAGCCGCGGGCCACCAGTGGCTCATCGCTGCCCTCTCGCCATCAATCCAAGAAGGTCCCAAAGAACACGGATTGCTCCTTCACCACCTCGCCGGAGGCGAGTTGCTCGACGGATCGACCCAGCCGCTGCTCCAGCGCGATGCGCCTGACGGTGAATCCGGTGCCGGGGGCTTCAATGACATCGCCGGTTCCCGCATAGAGCATGACATGGACCATGCGGCTGGGATGATTCGGCTCGGAGAGAAACAGCAGATCCCCGATGCGCGGCGCGGCGATGCGTCGCGCGCGCAAGAATTGCTCGTGCGCATCGCGAGGGATTTCCACCCCGATCGCTCGATAGACCAGGCTCGTGAGGCCCGAGCAATCCACTCCCGTGACCGGGGCGGAGGGCACGGCGCTCGCCGGCGGCGCGGTCGGTGAGCGGCCGCCCCAATCATAGGGATCGCCGAGGAACTGCTGCGCGTGGCTCACCACGAGCCGCCGTCGCTGCGCCGGCGCCAGCGCGTTCAATTCGCCAAGGGCTCGGGCATCCGCATAGGCCATCCACGCCATCGTGGCATCCAACAATTCTACTCGCCACAGCTGCCCTCCCATGTCCGTCGCGCGCACATACGTGCCGAATGGAAGTCGCCACGGCAGCGGCGTCATCTGATACGGATCCCGCCAGGCCCGCGCCCACTTGCGGGTCACGACAATGGTCGGGGCTCGCAGCGCATCCCACACCGACAGCGATGCCAGCGGCAGCCATCCCGGATAGCCTTGCCATCGCTTCGCGTGCGTCCACTCCGGTTGTTCGATCGCCTCGACCGACGCCCACCCATTCACGGCTTTGAGCACACGCACCCGCTCGCCGTAGAGGAGCTGAGTTTCTTGAAGCGGATCGTGGGCGTCGGCGACCGCGCGGGGGCGCGGCTGGGCGCGCAGATCGCTGACGGCCACGTTGACCGCCATCTGGGCATGGGGCGCAGCGCAGCCGCCCATCGCCATGACCCCCAGGAGCACGAGCGCGCAGAACTTTTGATTGACGTGCGCGGCGGCGACCGGTATAGTAGGGCGCGTTTTTCGTCTGCAAGACATTGTGTGGGTTGGAGCACCGAAGGGGGTGACGTGAGGATGCCGCGAGGCACCGTGAAGTGGTTCAGTGATCAGAAGGGGTATGGCTTTATCACCCCCGAGGATGGCTCGAAGGATGTGTTTGTTCATCACTCAGCAATCCAAGGCGAAGGCTTCAAATCCCTTCAGGATGGCCAGTCGGTGGAGTTTCAAATCACCCAAGGTCCGAAAGGGCCGCAGGCCACCAACGTTGTGAAATTGTAATCCGCGCGCGGCATCGGCCGCGGCGCCGTTTTCCAAACAAGAAATGCCCCTGTCCCAGCGAAGGACGGGGGCATTTCTGCGATTGGCAATCGCCGGCTTACGAAGGGGTGCTGCGAACAGCGCGATAGGGGGCGGCATGGCGGCGATGCAGATCCCAATTGTCCCTGTAGCGCTGAGCGAGCGCTCGGTCATGGATCACGAGGAGGTTTTCCGCATTGGCCTCCTCGGCTGAGCGCGTGAAATTGAAGGAGCCGGTGATCACCGTGTCGTCATCGATGACCATCACCTTGTTGTGGGCGATGCGGTGCGCGGCGTCAATGAAGACGGGAATCGCCGCCTCGGCCAAGACCGCCGCGAGCGCTTGCCGCTCCGTGCGCTGGCTCGTATCGAGGAGCACCGCCACGCTCACGCCTCGCTGATGCGCGTCGATGAGCGCTTGCGCGATAGGCCGCGACGTCAACGAATACGCCTGCACGAGGATGCCAGCGCGGGCCGCGGCGATCGTCTCGATGATCAGGCGCGTGCAGTCGCCTCGCGGGGAAAAGCACACGCGCCAGGAGGCCGGCTGCGACGTCGGAGCGCTCGCTGCGCCGCGCGGTTCTTCTCGGCATCCGCCCGCGAGAAGCGCGCTGAGCAGGCCCAGGAGCAGATACCGCATCGCATCCCTTAAAAGGCGTGCGCGACGGCCACGGTCACCTCAGCGCCATCGAGGTAGGCGCTCTCGACGTTCACGATGATATCCTCCCCGACGAGATAATCGGCGCCCAGCACGGGGCCGAGCCACGCGTCCTGTTTATAGGTGCCGCGTTGGACCGTTTCGCCGGCCTTGCGGAGTTTAACGTCAAAGTTGACGAGCGAGCATTTGATGCCCGCGTACGGTTTCAGCCGTCCCAACGATTTGGCGGTGGTCGTCGCCACCTGCCACTCCTGCCACCTGCCCTGATTCTTGTCGCGGCGATGCGGAGCGCCAACCCATAGGTATTGCACGCTCCCATTCCACTCCCACTGATGTTTCGCATGGTGCCACAGCCGGGTTTTCAGCTGCGCGCCTAGGCGGAGATTGCTGCCGAAGTCATGGGCCCCGCTCGCCGACGTCCCATCGGTCACGCGCAGATACGCCCACCCGACCTTTCCGTAGAGGCTCAACCAATCGGTCAACCCATAGCCGCGGACGTGCTCGATGTAATACAACCCTTCTTCCGGATCGCCCGCCCCTTTCGCCCCCCGGCCGAGCACGCCGCCGCTGCCGAGGCCGAACATCCATTGACCCTTGCGAAGGCTGCTCGCCGGACTGCCGATAGGATCCGCCATGGTGGCGGGAAGCGGTGCCAGCATGCAGACCACGACGAGGTTGAGGAAGAGGAAGTGCTGGGCTTGGCTCACGCGCGTGGCCTCAGTGCCGTTTCGATCACGCGCAACAGATCCGCTAACACGAAGGGCTTCGAGAGGAAGAGGCGTCCGCCGATGCGGTGCTCGGTGCGTTGGGTTTCGTCGCCCGCCACGAGCGAGGTGAGGAACACGACCGGCAGATCCGACGTCCCCGGGCGGCGTTCCAGCTCCTCCGCGACGGCGCTGCCATCCATGCCCGGCAGCATGACATCGAGGAGGACGAGATCCGGCTTCGCCTGCGCGATCTGCCGCAAGGCGCTTTCCCCATCGCCGGCGGAAGACACGTCGTAGCCCTTGCCGGCCAGCAACGACGTCACGAGGTTCACAATCCCAGGCTCATCGTCGACGACGAGGATCCGTTTCGCCATGCCCCCCTCCGCGCGACACGACACGAGTGACCCACCCGCGCTTACTATAACACGTTCGCTTTCAGGAGCAACTTTCCTCTTGTGTTATAATGGGGCCTTTCATGCGTTGAGGCGCGATCGCGATGCCACGATTTTCAGTGCTGCCGCTCGTCCTGCCGGAGCTGAAAGAACTCTTGGCCGCGCGCAATCTGGAAGCGCTGCGGCAGCTGTTGGTGGACCTGGATCCGGTGGACCTCGCCGACGGCTGGCGCGCGCTCTCCTCCGCCGAGCAAGTCGTCGTCTTCCAACTCCTCCCCCGCCGCCTGCAGTCCTTGCTCTTCGAAGAGCTCGACGTGGAAGAGCAGCGCAGCCTGCTCCTGAACCTCGAAGAGTCCAACATTAAAACGTTGCTGGCCGACCTCGATCCCTCGACTACGTCGCGGCTCGTGCGGCGCCTTTCGCCTCGGATGATGCGCCATTTTCTCGAACTGATGAAGCGCGAAGAGGCCGGCCAAGTCGAGGAGCATCTTAATTTCCCGGTGCAGTCGGTCGGCAGCTTGATGCGCCGGCGCTTCGTCACGGTCAACCAACACTGGACCGTGCGGCGCTCCCTGGAACACATCCAAGCGAACACGCGGCTGCGGCATCTCGAAGAGCTCTATCTGGACACCATCTACGTGAGAGACAACGGGTCGCTGGCAGGCGAGGTCGCGTTGAAGTGCCTGGTCGTCGCGCCCTCGGACATGCAGGTGGGGCAGCTGATGGATCGGCAGATCCAGAAACTCGCCCCGATGATGGACCAAGAGCAAGCCGCGGCGATCTTCCAAAAATACAAGCTGACCTCTGCCGCCGTGGTGGATGCGGCCGGCGGCATGATCGGCATCGTCGTCGTGGGGGATGTGCTCAAGGTCATCGAGCGGGAGACCGAAGAGGATTTTGCGAAGATGGCCGGGATGGTGGAGGCGCGCCTGCTGACTCGTCCGCCGTTGTATATTGCGCGCATTCGCTTCCCCTGGTTGATCGCGACGTGCGGCGGCTACTTCTTCGTGGGGTGGGTGGTCAAGCACTACGAGGGCACCTTGGCCCAAGTCATCGGGCTGGCCAGTTTCATGCCCTTGATCGCGGCGATGGGAGGCAACGTGGGCGCGCAAACCGCCACGGCGGTCGTGCGCGGGATGGCGACCGGCGAAGTGCGCTCGCTCGGTCTCTCCGAGCTGGTGATCAAAGAAACCTTCGTGGGCGTCCTGCTGGGACTCCTCTACGGGCTGGGCGCGGCCGCCGGGGCGCATCTGCTGTACGGCGATCGCTTCGGCTGGCGCTTCTCCCTCGTGGTGGGCAGCGGCATGTTCGCGTCCATGACGGCCGCCTCGCTCATGGGATCGGTGGAGCCGTTCATCTTTCAGAAACTCCACATCGACCCCGCCACCGCCACAGGACCTCTGATCACGTTCTTCGCGGATCTGATCAGCACAGCGACCTATTTGACCGTCGCCACATGGCTCTTTTTGCAGTAAGCCAACACGGAAGGAGGATGCGGATGAGGTGGCATGCCACGCTCGGGATCGTGGGTCTGGTGCTGATCGCTCAACCAGCCGGTCATGCCGAGACCCCGGCCAAGCACACGCTCTCTTTCACGAAGGAGTATACGCCGGGCTCGTGGACGTCGGAGGTGGGCTATGGCCGGCGCGCCATGGGGAAATTGGGATTCGGCCTCAAGAATCTGTTCCTCGGATGGACTGAGCTCTTCACCGAAGCGCAGGAAGGGGTCGCTGGCGGAGAGAATGTCTTGTCCAGCGTGGCCAAAGGGGCGTGGTACGCGCTGCTGGATGAGCTGGGAGGCGTCGTCCACGTGGCCACATTTCCCATCACGGCGCTGGATGTTCCGCTGCCGGATGGGGGCACGCACGTGTTGTCCTTTTAACGCCTCCGGCTGCTCCAGCGAAGGACGAGGTGCAGTCCTTCCACTCCCACGAGCACTCCCGCGAGGGTCAACACGGTCAGCCACGTCGGGGTGACCCCGAGCGCATGCGCCGCCTGCCGGTTCGCGTGCCTCAAGGAACTGATCGCAGGAGTCGGCAGACACCATTGAAGGACCAGCGCGGTCATCCATAATCCCGCCAGAATGCCGAGGGCTAAACCGGTCTGAGTGGCGACGCGCCGCCATCGCCGCAGAGTGCTTCGCCCGCGCACCGTGTGCCACACCTCCGGCACCGGCATCAAGAGCGCCGTCAGCAGATAAAACAACCCGCCGATGCCGGTGCCAGGCAGCTCCACGTTCATCAGTGTCCCTTCTCATAGACGCGCAGCGGCCGGCGCGCGATCAGCTCGGACCAACACGCTTCCAGGAAAAAGAAGCCATTCGCCAGCCGCAACACCAAAAAATGCGGCAGGCTGCCGAGCGCCGTGCCGACTTCGCGCCGCGCCGTGGCCTGCAGGAGGACGGGCACCAACGTCGCCGGCGCGTCGATGACATACCCCAAGAGAAACCACGGATTCACCGTCAGGGCCAACAGCGGCAGGATCAGCAGATAGGCCACCGACGCGACGGTGGCATCCCACATCGCCACGGCGACCATGGATCGCAAGTACGGAATGCGACAGAGCCCTCGCCAATGCAAGATGTACCGCCCGCGCGACATCGCCGGTGCCGTCGGTCGAGCCGTCATCCACGACGATGATCTCATCCACCGGCACGGTCTGCGCCTTCAGGCTGCGAATCGTTTCCGCGAGATGGTCCGCTTCGTTATACGCCGGGACGCTCGCCGTGACCCCGCGCCAGAGCGGCTCGCGCCAGGGCGAAACGTGCGCCCGTATGGACGCCACGCGCCCGATCGGCCGCCGCCTCTTGAGCAGCGGACGCGACGGGACGGTGCGGCCGCGCGGCGGGCTCGTGTTGACCATGAGGGGACTTCTCGGTGAGATCATAAAGGATTAGCGCTGGCTTTCAAGTTCCGGTCCCGCCTCAGTTCCCTCATCCCATCCCAAGCCGAGCGCGATCTTGCATTCCTCCGAGGCCATCGTCCGGGGGTCCCAGGGCGGCGTAAACACAATGTTCACTAGCGAGGATTTGACCCCGGGCACGGTCGCCACGGCGCGCTGCACCAGGGATTTCAACTGCGGCCCGTACGGACAGAAGGGCGACGTGAAGGTCATCGTCAGCTTCACCTCATCTCCCTCCGGCTGCGGGGTGATATCGACGCCGTAGATGAGTCCCAGATCGACGATGCCTAAGTGCAGCTCCGGATCCTCAATCGGCTCGAGGACCCCCATGACCTGTTGCTCGGTTACCGCCATCGTCCTTCCTTTCTCATGCGTGGGTGCTAGACCGAGCGGGTCCCTCGTAGTCGTTCAGGCCTTGCTCGACGATGTTCCAGGACAGCGCGGCGCATTTGACACGGACGGGAAACTTCCGCACGCCGGTGAGCGCCTCCAAGTCCCCGAGATCGACGCTGTCGTCGATGGCCTCCCCCCGCATCAGCGCCTTCATGGCGTCCGCCAGTCGGCGAGTTTCCTCGAGCGTCTTCCCTTCCAGGTGACCCGCCAGCATGGACGCCGCCGCTTGGCTGATCGCGCAGCCTTTGCCGAGAAATCGAACCTGCCGGATGCGGCCTCCGTCCACTCGCAGGAAAAACGTCAGCTCATCGCCGCAGAGCGGATTCGCCCCTTCCACCTTAATCTGCGCGTTGGGCAACTCCCCGCTGTGCGTCGAATGCTTGAAATGATCGAGGATGACCTCGCGATACAACTCATCGAGTTGCTCAATCATGAACGCGGACCGGCTTATTGAAAAACGCCTGCGTCGCCTGAAGCGCCTCGACCAACCAATCAACCTCCTCGAGGGTGTTATAGATATAGAAACTCGCGCGGGCGGTCGCGGCAACTCCCAAGCGGCGCATCAGCGGCTTCGCGCAGTGATGACCCGCGCGGATCGCGACGCCTTCCGCATCGAGGGCTGTGCCGACATCATGAGGATGCAATCCTTGCAGATTAAACGAGACTACCCCGCCGCGCGGTCCGGTCGTCGGGCCGTAGAGCGTCACGCCCTCGAGCTGGCGCAGCCGCTCGATGGCGTAGACGCTCAAGCGCTGCTCGTGGGCGTGCACCGCGTCCAGCCCCAGGCGCGTCAAATAGGCCAGCGCCTCGCCAAACGCGATGACATCCGCGATGTTCGGCGTGCCGGCCTCGAATTTCCACGGGATCTCATTCCACGTGGCCGAGCGCAGCTCGACCGTGGAAATCATCTCGCCGCCGCCCAGGAACGGCTCCATGGATTCGAGCACTACCTCCCGCGCCCACAGCACCCCCACGCCGGTTGGCCCGAGCATCTTATGGGCGGAGAAGACGAGCGCGTCGCAGCCAAGCCGCTGCACATCGACGGGCATGTGCGGCGCGCTTTGCGCCGCGTCGATGATGACCAGCGCTCCGCGCTCGTGGGCGCGCTGCGCGATCTCCTCGACGGGATTGATCGTCCCCAACACGTTGGAGACGTGGGCAAGCGCGACCACTTTGGTGCGCGGCGTGAGCAAGCGATCGAGCTGATCGATGCGCAACCGACCCTCATCCGTCACGTCGATGAACGCCAGCTCGGCTCCGGTCGCCTTCGCCAGCAATTGCCACGGGATCAGGTTCGAGTGGTGCTCCATCGTCGAGAGCAGGATCTGGTCCCCGCGGCGCACATGAGCGCGGCCCCACGCGTGAGCCAAGAGATTGATCGCCTCGGTCGCGTTGCGCGTAAAGACGATGCCGCGCGCGGAAGGGGCGTGGAGGAATCGCGCGGTCTGCTCGCGCACCGCCTCGTACGCCGCCGTCGCTTCTTCGGCGAGCGTGTGGATGCCTCGATGGATGTTCGCGTTGCTGGTGGTGTAATACCGCGTCAGCGCGTCGATGACCTGGCGCGGCTTCTGGGTCGTCGCCGCGTTGTCGAGGTACACCAAGGGCTTGCCGTGCACCCGGCGGCTGAGGATCGGAAAATCATCTCGGATGCGCTGAGGATCCAGCATCTTCTCTGTCCCACGCGAGCTTACGCCACCTTCACTTTGATCTCGTTCCCCTCGACCTTCACCGGATACGTGTTGATGGGCACCGCCGCCGGCAACGCGAGCACCTTGCCCGTGCGCACGTCAAAACGCGCGCCGTGCCGCGGACATTCAATCGCCGTGCCCTCGAGCCATCCATCCGCGAGCGGACCATCGTCATGGGTACATGTATCATCGATCGCGGTAAACTCCTCCTGCGTCACGTGACAGATCAGCAGCTGTTTTCCGCTCACTTCAACGGGCTTAAACTGTCCCACGGAAATGTCGCTCGCGTTCGCCGCCGTGATCCACGCCTCGGTCATGTCCGTCGACGCCTCGTCGTTACGATCGCTCCTGATGGAGGTGGCCTTCGATCTCTTCCCGCAGACGCTGCCGCAGCGGCTCAAAGGGCACTTGCTGGATGATGGGCTCCACGAATCCCATGACGATGAGCCGCTCAGCGTGCTCCCGCCCGATGCCCCGCGCGCGGAGGTAGAACAGGTGCTCCTCATCGATGGGCCCCACGCTCGCTCCGTGCTTGCACTGCACGTCATCCGCAAGGATCTCGAGCATCGGGATCGTCTCCGCCTTGGCGGCGCGGCTGAGCAAGAGATTGTGATTGGCCTGGAACGCGTTCGTCTGTGTGGCCGACTTCGCGATGCGGATGAGCCCGGTATAGATCATGCGGCTGCGATCCTGCAAGGCGGCGCGAAACTGCAGATCCGACGACGTGTGGGGCGCTTGATGATCTTGCACCGTATGCTGATCCACGTGCTGTTGATCTTGCCCGAAGACGAATCCGCAGAGTTGAGTGGTCGCGCGCTCGCCGAGCAGCTTGGTGATGGTGTGCGCCTTCGACACCGCCGACCCCAGGGTGAGGTTGGCCAAGGTGAGGGTCGCTCCGCGCGCCAGGGTGACGCGCTGCAAGAGAAATTCCCGCGCCGCTCGATCCCATCGCTGCAGGCGCACGTATTGGACATGGGCGTCCGGCTCCAGCACGAGTTCGATGCGGGCGTTGATCATGTGCGGAATGTGGGAACCCTCCCCGTCGCTCGACGACGACACGCTGACGTATTCATCAATCAAGGTGATCGAGCCGCCGGCGCCGACGGTGATGATCGTCATCGGAAACACCGCCTGCCGCCCCTCGACCGACCACGCCTGAATCAGGCGCAGCGGCTGCTGTCCGCTGAATCCTTCCGGCACCCGCACCGCGATCCCGCCATGATGAAACGCGGCGTTTAAGCTCGTCAGTTTCCGCTCAGCGGGCGTCAGCCCGTCGGCTTCCATGATGTGTCGAATCGGCTCCGGCCGCTCTTGCGCCGCCACCGACAGCGGTTGCACGCTCAAGCCGTCTCCTGTGTCGTCCACGTCCGTCGAGGTGACGCCGTTCACGCGAAGGAGCAGCCGTTCGCCCCCCAGCGGCTGAAGGAACGCGGCAAGATCCGACGAGCGCCACGCGGCCTCATTCCCCGCGGTGGGCGGCACGGGCGAGAAGCCTTCCGGCGGATTCAGCAGCGACGTATCCGTGCGGCGCCAGATATCGTCGCTCGGGTGCGGCCACGGCAACTGCGCGTACGTCGCCAGCGCGTGACGGCGAAGCTCCGTCATCCAGGAGGGCTCCCGGAACCGGCGGGCCAAGGTTTGAATGGTCGCCTCGCTCAAGGGGTCATCCATGACAGCACGTCAGCCAACCGCCCCCGCCATCTCCAATTGGACGAGGCGGTTCAGTTCCACGGCATACTCCAGCGGCAGCTCCTTGACGAACGGCTCGATGAAGCCGTTGACGATCATGTTCATGGCTTCCTGCTCGGTCAGTCCGCGGCTCATCGCGTAGAAGAGCTGCTCGTCGCCGATCTTCGAGACGGTCGCCTCATGGCCGATCTG
>Ga0137796_10001760_pt1 | contig 12080 bp, 11 predicted proteins | sample OV2TP3_FD_97704 | JGI IMG/M metagenome (GOLD analysis project Ga0137796, IMG submission 97704)
ATGGCCAGGGCCTCGTCGGCGCCGAAGGTGCGGGCGGAGAAGAGGATGTCCTTGGCCCGGGACGGCCCCACGAGGCTCACGAGCCGCTTGACCGAGTGGAGCCCGTAGACGATCCCGAGCCTCGCGGCCGGGATGCCGAACTTGGCCCCGCGGGCCGCGAAGCGGAGGTCGCAGGCCATGGCCAGGGCGATCCCCCCGCCCATGCAGAAGCCGTGGACCATCGCCACGGTCGGCTTGGGACAGTCCTCGATGGCGGCGTAGGCGGCCTCGGTGCGGGCGTTGTAGGCCTCGGCGGTCGCCCGGTCCTTCCGCACCTCCTCGAACTCAGAGATGTCGGCCCCCGAGGCGAAGGCCTCCCGCCCCGCGCCGCGCAGGACGACGGCGCGCACCGCGGGGTCGTGACCCAGCCCGTCGAAGACCGCGGGGAGGGCGGTCCACATCGCCAGGTTGAGGGCGTTCCTGACGTGGGGGCGGTTCAGCACGACGGTGGCGATGCCGTCGGCGCGCTCGACGAGGATCTCGTCAGCCATGGGGGTCGCCTCGCGCTCTGGGGTAGTGTCGCGGAAGGGTGGCGAAAAGTCAAGCGCGGCGCCTCCGCCGGGGGCGCCGCGCAGCAGGACACGCTGGTGGCGGTGGCAGGAATCGAACCTGCGACACGGGGCTTATGAGACCCCTGCTCTGCCGCTGAGCTACACCGCCCGGAAAGGCCTGGACAGCCCTCGGGCGTTTGTTATAATCGCCTTCAGGCGATCCCTCAAGACCTTACGCCCTTCCCCCTTTCCGAGTCAAGGGGGAGGGCCGCATGGGGGGACGTATGGAGATCAGGAAGCGGCCGTGGATCGAGGACGAGGAGAACCCCTACTACTCCGACGATGACGACGAGGAAGAATTCGACGACGAGGACGAGTTCGACGAGGAGGAAGACGAGGAGCTCGACGAGGAAGACGAGGAGTTGGAGGACGAAGAGGACGGAGACTACGACGACGAAGCCTAGATCCTGACTCCGCCTGCTCCCACCGCCCTTCCCTCCCCTTCGCCGCGGCCCCCGGCGTCCCGCCGATCCGGAGGCCCCCGTGACCCCCGTCGCCGACCCCTCCCGTGGCATCGAGACCCCGGGCCCGGCCTGTCGCGTCCCCGCGGCGGTTTTTTGAATTGACGGGCCAGGCCCCGGGAGTATAGTAGGTCGCGACGCCATACAGATCGGGGTTCAGGACCGTCAACTGCGGGAGCGGAGGCGTGCCCTGGGGGCGCGCCGCGGAAAGGGAGGAGCCTATGGCGCTGCTTGGCTACGACGGCTGGCTCTTTCTGCTGCGGTGGTTCCACTTCCTCGCGGGGATCACCTGGATCGGGCTTCTCTACTACTTCAACTTCGTCCAGACGCCCTTCGTCGCGGAGACCGAGCCCGCGGTCAGGAGCGGCGTCACCCAGAAGCTGGTGCCGAGGGCCCTGTGGTGGTTCCGGTGGGGGGCGATGTTCACGATCATCACGGGCTGGATCTACCTCCTGCACCACTGGGTGGGGAAGGTCGGCTTCGCCGCGGGCGTGGGCGCCTGGGCCATCCTGCTGGGCGGGATCATGGGGACGATCATGTGGGCCAACGTCTGGTTCGTGATCTGGCCCAAGCAGAAGATCGTCATCCAGAACGCCCTCGACACGGCCGCGGGCCGGCCCGCCAACCCCGAGGCCGCCCCCGCCGCCGCCCGCGCCGGGCTCGCGTCGCGGACCAACGTGGTCTTCTCGATCCCGATGCTCTTCTACATGGGCGCGGCGATGCACCTGCCCCTGCCCATCCCGCGGTCGGGGGCGGCGTTCTGGATCGTCAGCGGGATCATCATGGCGCTGGTCGAGGCCAACGCGCTCTACGGCACGCCCGGGCAAGGGGCGGCCAAGCCGCTCGCCACCGTCAAGGGCACGCTCTGGGCGGGGTTCATCCTGGCGGCGGTCGTCTACGTCTGGTTCGAGATCATCGGGGGGTAGATCCCTCGGACGGGCTCCGCCCCCGACCCTCGGCTGGCGGATAGAGAGTCCACTTCGAGCGCCTGCGTTGCCCGCGCAACCTGGGGGGGAGGCTCGGAGGGGGGTGAAGCCCCCCTTCGAGTATCTACTCGAGGTAGGCGGCGAGGTCGGGGATCGCCGGGCCGAGCTGCGGCATCGGCTGCATGACGGCGGTGTCGCGCTTCGGAGCGTAGCCGGGCGGATAGGTCCCGCGGAGCACCTTCGCCTCGAGCAGCTCCCGCGACGAGCCCTTGATCGCGGGCCCGACCGTGCCCTCCCGGGCCGGGTCCAGGTTGTGGCAGGCGATGCACTGCGCGAGGTAGACCTGCCGGCCGCGGGCCGCCGGGCCGTCCGCCTCGCCGCAGGCCGCCGCCGCCAGGGCGAGCGCGCACACCCACAGGGGGTAGCGTCGAGCCACTATGCTGCCTCGGAGGGGGGCTTCGCCCCCCTTCCGAACCTCCCCCCGAGGGTGCGCCGGCGAAGCCGGCGCTCGGAGCGGACCACCCAGTCCGCGAGGCAGGAGGCCAAAGCGCGCGAGCCGCACAGCGTTGCTCGAACGGGCTCCTAGCCGCCGAGGTCCTGAAGGAGCGAGGCCTTCACCTCGTCCGGGATCCGGACCCGGGCCCGCTCGCCCGGGTGATCCACCACGAGGAAGGCGTCGCGCTCGCGGAAGGCCCGGATCTCGGCCGGGCTGAAGCGGAACCGCACGAAGTGGACGGCGCTGAGCTTGCCGCGCTCCTCGTCCGAGTGCCCCGCCTCGAAGACCCCGGGGATCGCGTGCACCCCGCCGATCTCGATCCAGACGTGCTCGCCGACGTCGATCCCCATCAGGCGATCCAGGATCTCCTTGATGAGGGCAGGGTCCTCGATCTCGATGAACAGGGTCGCGGACAGCTCCCCCTCGCCGGGGATCAGGTCGTTGTAGACGTCGATCTCGTCCCGGACCCTGGCCTCCTCCACGATGCGCTCCGCCCGCAGCATCTCCTGGATCTGGAAGAGCACCGTCTCCCGGTTCTCGAAGAGGAAGGAGAGGTGGTCGCCCACCTGGACCCGGCGCCGGCGCTTGAGGTCGATGATCCGGCGCCGGTAACCCTCCCGCATCCGCTCGTACTCGATGAGGGGCGCGACCTCGGCGAACTCGATCTTCCGCATCAGGCCTCCTCGATCCCGTACGCCCGCGCCAGGAGCTGGACCGGGTGGAGGGGGCGAGACCCCAGGCCCTGGGCGATCTGGAGCGCCGAGAGCGGGCAGTCGGTGGCGATGTGGTCGGCCCGGGCCTCGCGGAGCTCGCGGAGGAGCGGCTCGGCGACCTTGAGCGAGAGGTCGTAGAACTCCCGCTTCATCCCCCACGTCCCGTCCATCCCCGAGCAGCGCTCGATGAGCCCCACCCGCGCGCCGGGGATCAGGGCGAGGGCGTCCCGCGACTTGAACCCGATGTTCTGCGCCCGCAGGTGACAGGGGATCTGGTAGGCGATCCGCCCGACCCCGGCCTGGAAGGCCGTGTCCAGCCGGCCCGCCTCGTGGCGCCGCATCAGGTACTCCATCAGGTCGAAGGTCCGCGCCGCGACCGCCCGGGCCTGGGGCGAGCCGTGGAGCCAGGGGTACTCCTGCTTGAGGACGTAGCTGCAGGTCGGGCCCGGGACCACGATGTCCATCCCCGCCTCGGCCAGGGGCGCCAGGCTCCGGAGGTTGCCCTCCATCTTCGCGAGGGCCCTGTCGATGTCCCCGCCGTCGAGCCACGGCATCCCGCAGCAGCGCTGGGGCGGCAGCTCGACGGCGAGGCCGTTCCGCTCCAGGACCGCCACGGCGGCCTTGCCGACCGCCGGGTCGTGGTACTCCACCGAGCAGGTCGCGAACAGGGCCACCCGCTCCCCGCCGGTCGCGCCGGACCGCCGCCGGGCGAGCCAGCGCGAGAAGGGCTCCCGGGCGAAGGGGGGGAGCTGGCGGTCCCGGTGGATCCCCGCCACCCGCTCCAGGAAGAGCCGGTGGGGACGGAAGGTGTTGGCCCAGGTCGAGAGCGGCGCGGTCAGGGTCCCGAGCCGCCCCAGCCGATCCGGGTCGCCGAGGAGCCGGTCCTGGCGCGTCACCCCGTCGCCGCGGGCCCGGACGGCCCTGGCCCGGAGCATGAGGCGCGGGAAGTCGAGGTCGAAGCGGTGGGGCGGGGTGTAGGGGCAGTGGTTGAAGCAGAGCTTGCACTGGTAGCAGAGCTCCTCCACCCGCCGGAGGTCGCCGGCGGGGAGCCGCTCCGCGTCCCCGTCGACCGCCTCCTGATCGAGGCCGGCGAAGAGGTGGGTGAAGGAGGGGCAGAGGTTGAAGCAGCGGCGACAGCCGGTGCAGATGTCGAAGATCCGCCGCTCCTCGCGCTCGAGGGCGGCCTGATCCCAGAACTTCGGCGCGCGGATGTCCAGCATGACGTGGAGACCCTCGGGAGGGGCGCACGGGGCCGGACCAGTGATCCGGCCCCGTTTCTCCGCCTCTAGATGGCCTCGGCCGGCTCCTTCCCCTTGACGTTCTGGAGCCCCTTGTTGAACCGGCCGGCGTGGGACTTCTCCGCCTTGGCGAGCGTCTCGAACCACTCGGCCAGCTCGGAGAACCCCTCCTCGCGGGCGGTCTTGGCCATGCCGGGGTACATCTGGGTGTACTCGTAGGTCTCCCCCTCGACCGCCGACTTGAGGTTCAGCTCGGTCTTGCCGAAGGGGACGTCGGTGACCGGGTCCCCCACCTCCTTGAGGTAGTCGAGGTGCCCGAAGGCGTGGCCGGTCTCGGCCTCGGCGGTGTCGCGGAACAGCCCGCCAATGTCGGGGTACCCCTCGATGTCCGCCACCCGGGCGAAGTACATGTAGCGGCGGTTGGCCTGCGACTCCCCCGCGAAGGCGTTCTTCAGGTTCTCCAGGCTCTTGGTCCCTTTGAGGCTCTTAGCCATGCGTCCACTCCTCCTTTCGCGTCTTTATGCTGTCGCGCGTGAGCGTTAACGCCGAGAACGGCTCCCCGCCGGCACCCGGGCGCGAGCCCGCCGGGGCCGGGCGCCCTTGCCGAGACACTCGGCGCAGTAGCCGAGGAACTCGACCCGGTGCGCCAGGACCTTGAACCGGCGCCCCAGCCGCCGGGGGACCCTCGGACGCCATGCGGACTCCTCGGCGAGGTCGATGATCGTCTTGCACCCGAGGCACACGGCGTGGTCGTGCCGCTCTTGGTTCGGCTCGAAGCGGGCCGCCACGTCCCCGATCCCCACCTCGGAGATCTCGCCGACCCGCTTCAGGGCCTCCAGGGTCTGGTAGATCGTGTTCCGCGAGATCATCGGCACCCGTCCCCGGACCTCCCGGTAGAGCTCCTCGGCGGTCGGGTGCGAGCGGCTCGCCTTGAGCGCCCGGAAGACGGCCAGGCGCTGGGGGGTCAGCTTGAGGCCGGCCCGCCTGAGGCGCTCGGCCAACGGGTCCAGCGGGGCGATCGTCTCGTGCCCTTTCGGTAGCATCAGGAATCAATCCTAATCAGGATTTTGTCCCGTGTCAACCCTTTTCTTGGCCGGCCCGGGCCGATGCCTCCCGGCTCACGTTGAGGGCCCGCGGCGGGCAGGGGTATAATGTCCGCCATGCGCGTGACCCTGATCGGCCACGCCTCCCTCCTCGTCGAGACCGCGGGGGGCACGGTCCTCACGGATCCTGTCTTCTTCGACCCCTTCGAGGGCGGGGCGGTGACCTCCTGCCCCGAGCGGGAGGTGGACCCCGGGAAGCTCCCCGAGGCGGACTACCTGGTTGTCTCGCATCGCCACGCCGACCACTTCGACATCCCCTCCCTGGCGCGGCTCCCCCGGGACTGCCAGGTCCTCTGCCCCCGGGACCCCGTGATCCTCTACGCCCTGGAGCGGCTCGGCTTCGGCCGGGTCACCCCGGTGGACCCGATGCGCCCGCTCCCCGCCTTCGACCTCCAGCTCTTCCCCACCCGCTCCGAGGAGCCGACCGTGCGCGAGTTCGGGCTCGTCGTGGCCGACGGCTCGGGGACGCTCTGGAACCAGGTGGACACCGTGCTCTCGCTCGCCACCGTCCAAGCGGCCGTGGCCCGCTTCGGGGCCATCGACGTCCACATCGCCCGCTACGCCAGCCAGAACTTCGACTTCTTCGAGGGGCGGACCGCGGCCTTCCCCTACGAGGAGCACCAGCGGAACCTCGAGACCGTCCTCGCCGTCCGACCTCGGGTGGTGGTGCCGGGCTCGGCCGGGTTCAGGTTCGCCGCCCCGCACGACTGGTTGAACCGCCACCTCTTCCCCGTCTCCACCGAGCGCTTCGCCGCCGACCTCGCCCGCCTCGACCCGGCCGTCCGGCCCATTCTCATGAGGCCGGGGGACCTCCTCGAGATCGAGGGCGGGGAGGTCCGGCACCGCCCGGGGGCCTCGCCGTTCTGCCGGACCGTCCGGCACGACACCGAGGCCATCCGCTTCGACCCGACCGCGCCGGTCCCGCCCCTCGAGGACCCGAACCCCGACGGCTACCCGGAGGCCGAGATGGAGCGGGTGATCGCGGGCTTCCTCGAGCGCCTCCACGGCTGGGCCGTCGAGCGGGCCCACCGGCGCCTGACCCTGCCCGACCGCTACCGGCGCGCCGGGGCGCTCTACGAGCTCGAGGTCGTCTTCCCGACGGGCCGTCGCCGCTGGCAGCTCGACTTCCGCGCCGCCCCCCCGCGCCTGGACCCGGACGGGACCGGCGAGGCCCACGTGGTCCACCGGATCGCCGCCTCCGCCCTGACCGGGTGGATCCTCCGCCGCCGTGGGTACCTCTACACCCGGGCCTACTCCCGGCGCTTCTCCACCCTCTACCGGGTCTACGGCGACGAGGCGGGCGTGGAGGTCCGCCCGGTGACCCTGCCGGATCCCGCCATCCATTACCTCCTCACCGACGCCGAGGATGCGGCCGACGCGGCCCGCCGGCGGATCGACCTCGAGATCGAGGCCTGCCACGGGGCGCAGTCATGAAGGGGACCCTGGTCAATGTCGCCGCCGTCCTCGCGGGGAGCGGGCTCGGGCTGGCCATCGGCGGCCGGCTCCCCGAGCGCTGGAAGGGGATCATCACCGACGCCCTCGGCCTGGCCACCCTCGTCATCGGGGTGAAGCTCGCCCTCCAGGCCCAGAACCTCCTCATCGTGATCGGGAGCCTGGTGGCGGGCGGGCTTCTCGGGGAGTGGGGGGACCTCGAGGGGCGGCTCGAGCGGTTCGGGGAGTGGCTCAAGAGTCGGACCGGGGCCCAGGAGGGGACCTTCGCGGCCGGCTTCGTGACGGCGAGCCTGGTCTACTGCGTCGGGCCGATGACCGTCGTGGGCGCCATCCAGGAGGGGATCGACGGGACGGCGGACATCCTCTACGCCAAGTCGATGCTGGACGGGGCGGCCTCGGTCGCCTTCGCCTCCACCCTGGGGCTCGGCGTCGCCTTCGCCGCCGTGACGGTCCTGGTGGTCCAGGGCAGCCTCACCCTCCTGGGGAGCCGGCTCGCCTTCCTCCTGGACGAGAGGGTGCTGAACGAGCTGACCGGGACGGGCGGGGTCCTCATCCTGGGGATCGGGCTCCTCCTCCTGAACGTCCGCCGGCTCCGCGTCGCCAACTTCCTCCCCGCCCTCGCCCTCGCCGTCCTCCTGGCGACCCTGTTCCGCTAGTACCTGGGCTCACGGATGGCTGGTCCGCTCCGAGCGCCGGCTTCGCCGGCGCAACTTGAGGGGGGAGGTTCGGAAGGGGGGGCAGCGCCCCCCTCCGAGTGTTATAATTCCGCCTCAGGAGGTCAGCCCGAATGGGCCACGCCGATTGGCTCCTGATCCACGGGGCCCGCCAGAACAACCTGAAGAACCTCTCGGTCGCCATCCCCCACGACCGGGTCACCGTCATCACCGGGGTCTCCGGCTCGGGGAAGTCCTCCCTCGCCTTCGACACCCTCTTCGCCGAGGGGCAGTGGCGCTACGTCGAGTCCCTCTCCACCTACGCCCGGATGTTCCTGGAGCGGATCGACCGCCCCGACGTGGACGGGATCGAGCACATCCGTCCCGCCATCGCCATCGAGCAGAAGAACCCGGTCCGCACCGCCCGCTCCACCGTGGGGACCGCCACCGAGCTGGCCGACTACCTCCGCCTCCTCTACGCCAAGATCGGCCGCGTCCACTGCCCCCGCTGCGGCCAGGAGGCCAGGGCCTACTCGGCCGAGGCGGTGGTGGACGAGCTGTTGCGCGACGTCCCCGGCGAGCGGGCCCTCCTCGGCTTCCCCCTGCCGGTCCCGCCCAAGGGCGACCCGGCCGAGTTCGCCGCCCGGCTCCTCCGCCGGGGGTTCGCCCGGATCAAGGTGGGCGAGGATGTCGTCGAGCTGGGCGCGCCCGCGGCCCCGGACCTCGGGGGCGCCGGCGAGGTCCTGGTGGTCCTGGACCGGGTCGTCATCAAGCCCGAGGCCCGCTCGCGGCTGACCGACTCCCTGGAGACGGCCTTCCGCGAGGGGGGCGGCCTGGCGTTTGTGGAGGTCCTGGGGCAGGGGCGCAGGAGCTACGGCCAGGGGCTCGGCTGCCACGCCTGCGGGATCGCCCTCGAGCGCCCCCAGCCGCTCCTCTTCTCTTTCAACCACCCCCTCGGGGCCTGCCCGGAGTGCAAGGGGTTCGGCAACCTCCTCCGCTACGACGAGGCCCTCGTGGTCCCCGACCCGACCCTGTCGCTCGCCGAGGGGGCGGTCGAGCCGTGGCGCCACCCCTCCGGCCGCTGGTACCAGCGCGAGCTCGTGAAGGCCGCGAAACGCCGCGGGGTGGACCTCCACACCCCCTACGCGCGCCTTCCCGAGACCGTCCGCCGCTGGGTCTACGAGGGCGACGAGGAGTTCCCGGGGATCCAGGGCTTCTTCGAGGAGGTCGAGGGGTACCGCTACAAGCTCCACGTCCGCGTCTTCCTCTCCCGCTACCGGAGCCAGGCGCGCTGCCCGGCCTGCGGCGGCGCCCGGCTCAAGCCCGAGGCGCTCGCGGTGCGCCTGGGAGGGCTCACCATCGCGGAGATCTCCAGGCTGACGATCGAGGAGGCCGCCCGGTTCCTGGACGCCCTCCCGCTCACGGCCTGGGAGGGCGAGGTCTCCGGCGACGTCCTCCGGCAGCTCCAGGCCAAGCTCACCTTCCTCCTCCGGGTCGGCCTCGGCTACCTCACCCTGGACCGGCAGACCCGGACCCTCGCCGGCGGCGAGGCCCAGCGGATCAGCCTGGCCAACCAGCTCGGCTCCCAGCTCGTGGGGACCCTCTACGTCCTCGACGAGCCCTCCATCGGGCTCCACGCCCGGGACACGGCGCGGCTCGCCGAGCTCTGCCGGGAGCTGGCGCACGCCGGCAACACGGTGGTGGTCGTCGAGCACGACCGGACCTTCATGGAGGCGGCCGATCACCTCATCGAGCTGGGCCCGGGCTCGGGGGAGCGCGGCGGCGAGGTCGTGTTCGCGGGCCCCCGGGAGGAGATCGTGAAGGAGCCCCGCTCCCTCACGGCCCGCTACCTCTCCGGGCGCGACGGGATCCCGGTCCCCGCGTTCCGGCGGGAGGGGAGCGGCCGGGCCCTCGCCCTGGTGGGGGCGCGCGAGCACAACCTGAAGGCCCTCACGGTCAGGATCCCCCTCCACACCTTCACCTGCGTGACCGGGGTCTCGGGCTCGGGGAAGTCCACCCTCGTCCACGACACCCTCTACCGCGCGGTCGCGCGGGCCTTCAAGGTCGAGTTCGAGGCCCCCGGGGCCTACGACGCCCTGACCGGGCTCGAGTACCTGAAGGGGGTCCGGCTCATCGACCAGGAGCCGATCGGGCGGACCCCGCGCTCGAACCCCGTGACCTACATCAAGGCCTTCGACGAGATCCGGAAGCTCTACGCCTCCCTCCCCCGGGCCCGCGCCCTCGGGCTCGGGCCGGGCCACTTCTCCTTCAACGTGCCGGGCGGCCGCTGCGAGGGCTGCCGGGGGGAGGGGTTCGAGAAGCTCGAGATGTACTTCCTCGAGGACGTCTACGTCACCTGCCAGGAGTGCGAGGGGCGCCGCTACCGCCGCGAGGTCCTCCAGGTCACCTACCGCGGGAAGGACGTGAGCCAGGTCCTCCAGCTCACGGTGGACGAGGCGATCGAGCACTTCGCCGCCGTCCCCGCCCTGGTCCGGCGCCTCCGGGTCCTCCAGGACGTCGGCCTCGGCTACCTCCGCCTCGGCCAGCCCGCCACCACGCTCTCGGGCGGCGAGGCCCAGCGGCTCAAGATCGCCGCCGAGCTGGGGCCGCGCCTGACCGAGGATTTCCTCTACATCCTCGACGAGCCGACCACGGGGCTCGCCTTCGAGGACATCAAGCGGCTCCTCCTCGTCCTCGGCCGGCTCGTGGACGCCGGGAACACCGTCCTCGTCGTCGAGCACCACCTCGACGTCATCAAGACCGCGGACTGGGTCCTCGACCTCGGCCCCGAGGGCGGGGACGCCGGCGGCGAGCTGGTGGCCGAGGGGCCGCCCGAGGCGATCGCCCAGGTCGCCGCCTCCTACACCGGGAAGTACCTCCGGGAGATCCTCCGGAACGGCCGGAACGGCGGCCGGGACGCCCGCCGGCGCCCCCGCTGAGCCGCCCGGGCCCCGCCCTTGCCGCGCCCAAGCGAAGCCCCGTGGCCGGCGCCGCCGCTGCGGCCGACCGTGGGCGTCCACTACGGCTGGGTCGTCGTCGGGGCGGCCTTCTCGGTCCTCTTCGTCGCCTACGGTGTCCAGTTCTCCTTCGGCCTCTTCTTCACCGCCCTGGTCGCCGAGTTCGGCTGGAGCCGGGCGAGCCTCTCCGGCGTCTTCTCCCTCTACGGCGGCGCTTACGCCTTCCTCGGGCTCTTCGCCGGGCGGCTCACGGACCGGTGGGGGCCTCGCGCAGTGGTGGCTACTGGCGCACTCCTCTATGGCCTCGGCCTCGCCCTCTCCGGGCGGATCTCCTGGTTGGGGCAGCTCTATCTCACCTACCTCCTGGCCGCGGCCGGGATGAGCACCGCCTACGTCCCCTGCAACGCGACGGTGGTCAAGTGGTTCACCGCGAAGCGCGGGCTGGCGGTCGGGATCACCATGGCGGGGGCGAGCCTGGGGACCTTCGCCTGCCCGCCCCTGATCGCCCTTCTCCTGGCCCGCGTCGGCTGGCGCGCCGCCTATGGGATCCTGGGAGGCATCGTCTTTGCCCTCATCGCCGGGCTCTCCCTCCTCCTCGTGCGCGAGCCCGCAGCCCGCGGCCTCGACCCCTACGGCGGGGTCCCGGATTCGGCACGCCGCTCAGAAGCGACCGCGACGAGCTGGCGGCCCGGCGAGGTCCTCCGCCACCCGAGCTTCTGGGGGCTCCTCGCGGTCTACACCGCGACGTGGATCCCGGTCTTCCTCCCGCTGGTCCACCTGGTCCCCCTCGCCCAGGACCTCGGGCTCGGCCCGGCGGTGGGCGCCGCCACCCTCTCCGCCCTCGGGATCGGCGCGGTCGCGGGCCGCCTCGCCATGGGCGCCCTCTCGGACCGGATCGGGCGACGGCCGACCCTGGCCATCGCCCTCGGGCTCCAGGCGCTCTCCTTTCTGAGCCTCGCGCTGGCCGGGTCGGCGCCGGCGCTCCTGGCGAGCGCCGCGCTCTTCGGCTACTGCTACGGGGCGATCTCCTCGCTGATGCCTTCGATCGTCGGGGATTACTACGGCCCGGCCCACGCCGGGAGCCTGGTGGGGATCATCTTCGGGGTGGCGGGACCGGCCTCGGCCCTCGGGCCGCTCCTGGCCGGCTGGGTCTTCGACGCGACCGGGGCCTACACCTGGGCCTTCCTGGTCTCGGCCCTCACGAACCTGGTCGCCCTCGGGCTGCTGATCGTGACCCGCCCGCCTGCGCGCGCCGCCGGGGGGCTCAGCGGGGGGTGTACATGATGACGGCGACGCCGGCGAGGCAGAGCGCCCCGCCGAGGAGATCGTAGCGATCCGGCGCGATCCGGTCCACGCCCCACCCCCAGAGGAGCGAGAGGATCACGAAGATCCCGCCGTAGGCCGCGTAGACCCGACCGAAGTGGGCCGGCTGGTAGGTCGGGACGATCCCGTAGAGGAAGAGGATGGCCGCCCCCGCGAGCCCCAGCCACC
>Ga0137796_10001761_pt1 | contig 12076 bp, 6 predicted proteins | sample OV2TP3_FD_97704 | JGI IMG/M metagenome (GOLD analysis project Ga0137796, IMG submission 97704)
TGGGCTTGTAGTCAAAATAGTGAACGGCATCGATAACGCGCACGGTGCGGGTTTTCGAGCGCATGACCACGGATTGGGTGGCGGCCCCGCCGGCAAAGAAGCGAACCCCTCTGAGGTACTCCCCGTCGGTCACTCCGGTAGCAGCAAACATCACCTCTCCGCCCGCCAACTCCTCAATGGAATACTTCTTTGTGATGTCCGGAATCCCCATAGCCTGCGCGCGGTCTATCTCCTGTTGGTTTCTCGGCCTTAAGCGACCCTGCATGTCTCCTCCCGCGCAGCGCAGCGCCGCGGCTGCCAAGACCCCTTGGGCAGCCCCTCCGATCCCCATCAACAGATCGATGCCGGTCTCCGGCTTGGTGGTCGCAATCGCGGCCGAGACATCTCCGTCACTGATCAGCTTAATCCGCGCCCCCGCCCGCCGGACTTCCTGGATCAACGCTTCATGCCGCGGCCGATAGAGGATGATCACCGTCAAATCCTCCACCCGCTGCCCCTTGGCCTCGGCAAGGGCTTCAAGGTTCTCGGTCGGGCTCTTATCAAGATCCACGACCCCCCTTCCCGCGGCGCCCACCGCAATCTTCTCCATGTAGGTGTCAGGGCTGTGGAGAAACCTCCCCCGTTCCGCAATGGCTATAACAGACAAGGCATTGGGGCCTCCGTTGGCGCAGATGGTTGTCCCCTCCAGCGGGGCCAGGGCGATATCGACTTGAGGACCCTCACCGGTGCCCAGTTTTTCGCCGATATAAAGCATTGGGACTTCGTCCCTCTCCCCTTCTCCTATGACCACCGTGCCTTCTAGTGCGACCCCGCTAAAGGCTTGACGCATAGCGTTCACAGCGGCCTGGTCAGCAGCCCTTTCGTCTCCCCTGCCCATGAAGCGGGCGCACGAAAGCGCGGCCGCTTCGGTGACGCGAACCACTTCTAAGGCGAGGTTTCGGTCCACGGTTTCCCCCCTCTCAAAAGCGCCTCCATCAGAGTAAAAGCCTTTTCTACTATCACCCCGCTTCTCTTTGCGTCGCTCTCATTAAAACCAAGCGCCTTGGGCCCCTCCCCTTCAGTAGAGGAGAACAGGACAAAGGGTACCGGGTCGGAGACATGGGTTCTTAGGGCGATCGGGGTCGGGTGATCGGGAAGCAGGAGCAGCTTCCAAGCCGGCCACCGATCCATGCCCCGGATCAGCGTCCCGACAACTTTTTCATCGAAGTCCTCTATGGCCTTGATTTTTTTTCCCACATCCCCCATGTGACCGGCTTCGTCCGGGGCTTCGACATGGATGAAAATGAGATCCCTCTCTTCCAGCGCGCTGAGGCCATACTCGGCCTTCCCCTTGAAGTTGGTGTCAAAGAAACCCGTAATGCCGGGAACGCGGATCCGTTCGAGGCCCGCATAGACCCCGAGACCGTTAATGATATCTACCGCCGAGATGACGCCCCCCTGGATGCCGAACCGCTCGTTAAGAGAGGGCATCTTCGGAGCCTTACCCTGCCCCCAGAGCCAGATCGAGGTTGCCGTCCTCTCTCCTCTCTCGTGCCGCTTGCGGTTGACCGGATGCCGGGCGAGAAAAGCTTCCGACTCCGCCATCAGCTTGCCGAGCACCTCCGCCCCGTCTCCCTCGGGAAGGTAAGGTCCGATCTCCTGATCCGTGATATCGTGCGGCGGGGTCGTCTTCATGGTCTCTTTTCCCCCGCGCCACACCATCAGATGGCGGTAACTCACGCCGGGATGAAATTCCACCCCGTTTCCGCCTAAATGGCGGTTCAGATCACATACGATCTCAGCCGCCTCTTCGCTGGAGATGTGGCCGGCGGCGAAGTCTTCCATGACGGAGCGGTTCCCGTCTTTTCTTAGAGTGACGAGGTTACAGCGAAAGGCAATATCTTCCGGAGCCAAAGAAACCCCCATGCTGGCTGCCTCCAGGGGGGAGCGACCGGTGTGATACAAGGTAGGGTCATAACCGAGAATGCTCATGTTACCCACGTCGCTTCCTGGCGGAAAACCATCGGGAATGGTGCGGGCAAGGCCGAATATGCCACGAGAGGCGAGCCAATCCATATGGGGCGTCGCGGCTGCCTCCAACGGAGTTTTCCCGCCCAGGCACTCCAGCGGATAGTCTGCCATCCCATCCCCCTGGAGAATGGCGTACTTCATCCCGATCACTCTTCTTCCCTCTTAAAAAGCGCCGCAAGGGCGTCGATCTCAGGGGCTATCCGGATCGGCTCTGCCGAATGACGGATGGCTATGTCGGGATCCTTGAGCCCGTGGCCCGTGAGGGTACAGACCACCACATCACCTTCGCGGAAGAGCCCCTCTTTCTGTTTTTTGATAACTCCAGCAACCGATACGGCCGAGGCAGGCTCAGCCAAGAGCCCTTCTGTGTTGGCTAAGAGTTTATAGGCGGCAATAATCTCTTCGTCGGTGACCGCATCGATCGCGCCCTCGGATTCCCTCGCGGCCGCTACAGCACCTTGCCAACTGGCAGGATTACCGATCCTGATAGCGCTGGCGATCGTCTCTGGTTTTTCCACCACCCTGCCCAGAACAATGGGCGCGGCTCCCGCCGCCTGAAAGCCCATCATCGCGGGCAGAAAGGCCGTTCGACCAAGTTTCAGATATTCTTTATAACCCTTCCAGTAAGCTGTGATGTTTCCAGCATTTCCTACCGGAAGAAACTGAAAATCCGGTGCCTTGCCTAGGCAGTCGCATATCTCAAAGGCGGCGGTCTTCTGTCCCTCTATGCGATACGGGTTTAGGGAATTAACCAAGGTGACCGGAAACCGGGTCGTGGCCTCTTTCACCAAGCGAAGGGCCGCGTCAAAGTTTCCCTCCACTTCGACAACCTTGGCCCCATGGATCATCGCCTGGGAAAGCTTTCCCAAAGAGATGCTGCCCTGAGGTATGACCACATAGGCTTTCAACCCGGCGCGCGCCGCGTAGGCGGCGGTCGAGGCGGCCGTGTTTCCCGTCGAGGCGCAGATCACGGCCCGGCTCCCCTCCTCCAGCGCTTTGCTGATAGCCACGGTCATGCCCCGGTCTTTGAAAGAGCAAGTCGGGTTGAGTCCTTCGAGCTTTAGGTAGAGATGGATCTCCGGGTTGATGGCGCGCTCCAGGTTCCGGCAGCGCAGGAGCGGGGTGTTGCCCTCATGCAGGGTAACGATGCTTTCCTGCTTTTTGACCGGCAGGAGATCCCAGTAGTAACCGATGACCCCGGGCCAGATAAAGGCGTCCGCAGACAACTTACGAGGTCGCGTGAGCTTACGACTCTTCGTTCTCATCGTGGCGAAGAGAAAGGGACAACCCGGATGTAAACACTCTTAGCCTTGACCACCTTAAGCCGGTTAATCCGAGATAGGGCCGTCTTAAGGTCTCTCTCCCGGGCCTCCCTGGTATGCATGACGATAGGAACACTGTTCCCTTCCCTTTCCTCTTTTTGAATGACTGAGGCGATGCTGATCCCATAGGAGCCAAGAATGCCAGAGATCTGAGATAAAACCCCAGGCCTATCCAATACCATGAAACGGAGATAATAATCGGTCTTTAACTCGTTGATGCTTTTTACCGGAAGACGGCTCAGGCTGTCTATGGGATAGCCGAGCGGGGGAATCCGCAAGCTCTTTCCATGGAGCCGGTTTCTGGCAATCTCGATGATATCGGCTAAAACCGCAGTAGCCGTGGGCATCATCCCGGCACCTTGCCCAAAATACATCGTAGGTCCCAGGGCCTCTCCCTCGATGAAAACGGCATTGTAGGGCCCGCGCACTAAGGCCAGAGGATGGTTTATGGGAAGCATAGCCGGATGTACCCGCGCCTCGATGGCGCCATTTTCATGCCTCGCGATGGCCAATAGTTTGATTCTATATCCCAGCTCGCGGGCATAGGTAATATCCATAGCGCTGATGTTTCGAATTCCCTCTGTGTAAATATCCTTGAGTTTGAGCCGCGTTCCAAATGCCAACGACACCAAGATGGCCAGCTTGTGCGCCGCGTCCTCGCCATCTACGTCCAAGGTCGGGTTTGCCTCCGCATAACCCAACTGTTGCGCGTGCGCCAAGGCCTCGTGAAAGTTTTCTCTCCTCTCCTCCATGGTTGTGAGGATATAGTTGCAGGTGCCGTTGAGGATACCGAAGAGAGCCCGGTTGCGGTCTCCCGCCAGCCCCTCTTTTAAGGTCCTAATGATGGGGATCCCTCCTCCGACGCTCGCTTCAAAGCCTATATCAATCCCATGCCTTTGCGCCTTGGTAAAAATCTCTTCCCCATGGACCGCAAGCAGGGCCTTATTGGCTGTCACAACATCCTTTCCTGACTCCATTGCCTTCAAGATATAGCTGCGTGCAGGTTCATACCCGCCGATGAGCTCTACAACGATATCGACATCGGGATCACGCAGGATGTCCTGGGGATTGTTGGTCGTCACCAAACTTGCGGGGAGATGGACGCCTTTCTGCTTACGGGCATTGCGCGCCAGAATCCTGGATAAGGATAACGTGGTACCCACTCTTTTCCTGATGAGTTTCTGATTCTTCGTCAATAATTTGATGACACCTTGGGCTACCGTCCCACGGCCGAGAAGGGCTATGTTGATCCCCGGCTTCATGGCTAGTCGAGTAAGCTTCCCAATGCCCGGCGGATCGTCCTCACTGCTTGTCGAGTGCGGTGTTCGTTTTCGATGAGCGCGAAGCGGACAAAGGGGTCCCCGTACTGGCCAAATCCGATGCCGGGCGAGACCGCCACCTTGGCCTCTTGGAGCAGGAACTTGGAGAAATCGACGGACCCCATCTTTTTGCACGGCTCCGGGATCTCTGCCCAGACAAACATGGTGCCCTTGGGCTTTTTGATCTTCCAACCCACCCTTTCCAGACCATCGACTAAAGTGTCCCGACGCCTGCGGTAGGTCTCTCGGATTGTATCGACACAATCCTGGGACCCGTTGAGGGCATGGATCGCCGCTATCTGTATCGGTTGAAACATGCCGTAATCCAGATAACTCTTGATGCGGGCCAAGGCATGGACCATGTCACGGTTCCCAACCGCGAACCCCACCCTCCATCCAGGCATGTTGTAGCTCTTGGAAAGAGAAAAGAATTCAATGCCGACCTCCTTGGCCCCGGGGACCTGGAGAAAGCTGGGGGGTCGATAGCCGTCAAAAGCGATGTCGGCGTAGGCGAAGTCATGGATGACGAGAAGGCCGTGCTCTTCAGCAAAGCGAACGATCCGCTCAAAAAAATCCAGCTCGACGACCTCCGTAGTCGGATTGTGGGGGAAGCTGATGATGAGGAGTTTTGGCTTGGGCCAAGTCTGCTTGCTGGCCTCCTCTAAATGGGAAAGAAAACCTTCGCTGGACTGCATGGGGATATTGTGAAGGTCTCCGCCCGCAAGAACCACGGAGTACTGGTGAATGGGATAGGTAGGGCTCGGGCAAAAAACCACATCACCAGTATCCACGATGGCCCAAACCAGGTGTCCCAACCCCTCCTTTGCTCCGATGGTAACTATCGCCTCGGTCTCGGGATCTATCTCGACTTGGAAGCGCCTCCTGTACCAATCCGAGATGGCGACTCTGAGCTTGTAAATCCCTCTCGAGGCAGAGTAGCGATGGTTGTGGGGTTTCTTGACCGCCTCGATGAGCTTGGAGACGACGTGAGGAGGCGTGGGCTCATCCGGATTGCCCATACCGAAATCCACGATATCCTCTCCCCTTTTTCGAGCCTCGTGCTTCAGGTCATTGATGATGTTGAAGACGTAAGGGGGCAGCCTCTTGATCCGTTGAAATTCCACTTCTTACTCCTGAATTAGCTTCTGAACGGCCCTCGACTGCAAGGCACTTTGAGCGTCATTCCCGTGAAAACGGGAATCCAGGACCCCTACGAAATCTCCCCCTTGCTAAGGGGGAGACAAAGAGGGGGTCTGGCACTCCCGCTTCCGCGGGAGTGCCATGTCTTGCCGACAACTGGTTGCTGATCGGTGACAGATTATTTTATAAGCCATCCTCCCCTTGGGTGCAAACGACCGACCTGAGTGAGCCATGAGGAGTGAGGCGTGAGCAGTGATAATAAAGGATGAGCGTCACTCTGCTCACCGCTCACTGTCTCACTGCTCACTACCCGATTCCCCCCAGCTCCAGCCTGCTCCCCCAGCGGTGCTTCAGGATCTCCCTCAGAGGCAGCGACTCGGGCCGCGTCAGAGATGGATCCTGCGCCAGCCAGTCGAGAGCTTCTTTTCGGGCCTCGAGGAGAAGGCGGGAGTCCCGGACCAAATTAGCCAGTCGAAAATCCGCGAACCCTGACTGACGCGTACCCAGCAGCTCTCCCGGGCCCCTGAGCGCCAGATCAGCCTCAGCGATCCTGAAGCCGTCATGCTCCGTCTCCATGACTTGAAGCCTTCTGAAGGCCTCCGGGCTGCTGCGTTCGTAATGCACCAAAAAACACCGGGAAAGATCTTTTCCCCTCCCTACCCTTCCGCGAAGCTGGTGCAGTTGGGACAGGCCGAAGCGCTCCGCGTGCTCGATCACCATGACAGTCGCGTTGGCAATGTCGATCCCTACCTCGATCACAGTCGTCGCCACTAGGATCTGCAAGGCGCCTTCTTTGAAGCGACGCATGACCCGCTCCCTCTCCTCCGCATTCATCCTGCCGTGGATCAGCCCCAGACGAAATTCCTTGAACACCCCCTGGGACAGCTCCGCCGCCATTCGGGTCGCATCGCGGAGATCGAGCCGCTCCGAAGCCTCCACCAAAGGATAAACGACATACGCCTGATGCCCCCTTTGGACCTCCTGGCGCACCAGGTCATAGAGCAGGGAACGCTCCTCATCTTTGAAGAGCTTTGTCAGCACCGGGGTTCGACCGGGAGGCATCTCATCCAAGGAAGAAACCTCCATATCTCCGTAAAGCACCATAGCCAGGCTCCTGGGAATGGGAGTGGCGCTCATCAGGAGGATGTCCGGTTGTGGTTCGACTGAGCTCACCAGAGACGGAGAAGACGAAGAGGCCCGCCGCTTCGTCAGCCGCTTGAGCGCCATGCGCTGGATCACGCCGAAGCGGTGTTGCTCATCAATGACGCCTAAGCCCATCCGGGGAATGAAGACTCCTTCCTGAATCAGCGCATGAGTACCCACGACAAAGGCAATCTCCCCCCCTTCTATCCTCTGGGTCGTCTCCTTTTTCACGCTTGCTGCAACTGAACCCGTGAGGAGCGCGGAGGAAATCGATAACCCATCGGCATACCCCTTCAGGTTGCGGAAATGCTGCTCGGCCAAAAGTTCGGTCGGCGCCATCCACACGGCCTGATAGCCGTTTTCTATGGCCGTGAGTGCAGCGAACCAGGCCACGATGGTCTTGCCGGAGCCCACATCTCCTTGGATTAAGCGTTGCATCGGCCGCGGAGATTCCATATCTCGGTAGATCTCCTGCAAGACCCGTTCTTGTGCCGCCGTCAAAGTAAAGGGGAGCAAGGCTCGCATCCTTTGCGTGAGAGCTCCCCCTTTGGCCGGAAAAGAGATGCCCTCCAGGGCCGTGCGAAACTTTCGCCTCAGCCCCAGACCGAGCTGAAGGTAGAAGAACTCATCAAAAATGATCGCGCGATGGGCGGGCGAGTCAAGCTGGTTGAGGGAGACGATATCTGCCGTTTTCTCGGGCCGGTGGACTTCCTCCATCGCCTGGGCGAGAGCCATCAACCCCTGTCTTTCAGCTACCGACCCTGGGAGAAAGCTGGGGAGGAAAGAGGCATACCCGTCCAGTGCCTGCTGCAGCCACCTACGGATCGCTCCGAGTGGAATCCCCAATGGCTTCAGATAGATCGGCAGGATCCTTTCTTTCCCGTCTTCGCCGCCTGGCTCGATGGGCTCAAATTCCGGATGAACGATCCTCTTTTGCGCCCCCATTCCCCTCTCCACTTTCCCATGGACGAGAAGCGTCTGTCCTCGCGTCAGACTGTTCGCGATATAGGGCCGGATGCGGTACCAGACCAGACCAAGGCTTGCGGTACCGTCCACCAGCGTTGCGGTAAGGATCTGTCTTCTTATTTTAGGAATGTATTTTTTTTCCAGCCTAATCAGGGCGCCAACAAAACTCTCTTCTTTTCCTATGGTCGCCTGGTAGATTTTTTTGATCTGACGGCGGTCCTCATAGCGGAAGGGCAAGTGGTAAAGGAGATCCTCCACTGTCTTAAGGCCTAACCCTTCCAGCTGGGCCGCGCGCTTGGGACCGACTCCCTTGAGAAACCGCACAGGGGTCTGAAGGGCGCTGAGACAAGCTTTGGGTGAAACCCGTGTTGGCTGGTAGGAGAACCCTTCATCCTTTATCATTCGATTGATATTCCTGAAGCGCCTGGACCTCCAGCTCGCGACCCTTGAGAAGCTCGATCCCCTCGGCGGCAGCGTCCGCACCGGCGACGGTGGTGAAGTAGGGGACCTGATAATCCAGGGCATTGCGCCGAAGGTAGAAGGAGTCCGCGTGCGAGTGCGCGTCGGTCGGCGTATTGATCACCATGGCGATCTCGCCGTTTTTGATCGCGTCTGCTATATGGGGGCTCCCCTCCTGAACCTTGTTGACGACCTCCGACGGGATGCCGCGACTCTGAAAATAGCTCGCCGTGCCCCGGGTGGCCACGATCTGGAAACCTATCTGATGGAGCCTTTGGGCGATAGGGGCGACCCCCTCTTTGTCTTCATCCCGCACGCTGACAAAAACCTTCCCTTGAAGCGGCAGACGCACCCCGCCGCCCAACTGCGCCTTGGCGAAGGCAAGCCCGAAGGAGCTGTCCATCCCCATCACCTCTCCGGTCGACTTCATCTCCGGGCCCAAAAGGGTATCGACGCCGGGAAACTTGCTGAACGGAAAGACCGATTCCTTCACGGAAATATGCCGCGGCAGAATCTCTCTCATGCCGAGCTCGCTCAAGTTTTTCCCCACCATGATCCGCGCAGCCAGCTTCGCCAAGGGGATGCCGATGGCCTTGCTCACAAACGGAACCGTACGCGAGGCGCGAGGGTTGACCTCAAGGACGTAGACGTCGCGCTGCTTAACGGCGAACTGAACATTCATGAGTCCGCGGACATTCAGGGCCAGGGCCAGGGCAACGGTCTGACGGCGGATCTCTTCTTGGATCTCCTTGCCGATCGATTTTGGCGGGAGCGTGCAGGCGCTATCGCCGGAGTGAACTCCCGCCCTCTCGATGTGCTCCATGATCCCTCCCATAACCACTCTCTCGCCGTCGGCCAGGGCATCCACATCCAGTTCCACGGCGTCGTCCAGGAATTTGTCGATAAGAACCGGGTGCTCCGGAGAGGCCGCCACCGCATGGATCATATAGCGCTTGAGGGTCTCCTGGTCGTAGACGATCTCCATCGCCCTGCCCCCCAAGACATAGGAAGGCCGCACCAGGAGCGGATAGGCCAGCCTCTCGGCGATCTGCAGGGCCTCGAGGTTCGAGCGGGCCGTCCCGCTCGGCGGTTGGTTGATGCCGAGGCGCTCCAGAAGCTGCCTAAATCTCTCGCGGTCCTCCGCCAAGTCGATGCTGTCCGGAGAGGTGCCGATGATCTTCACCCCCGCCCGTTCCAGTGGCAAGGCCAGCTTCAGGGGAGTCTGGCCACCAAACTGAACGATCACCCCGTCGGGTTTTTCTCGCTCGACGATATTGAGGACATCCTCCAGCGTGAGCGGCTCGAAATAGAGTTTATCCGAGGTGTCGTAATCGGTGCTCACCGTCTCGGGATTGCAGTTCACCATGATGGTCTCAAAGCCATCTTCCTTAAGGGCAAACGCGGCGTGAACACAGCAGTAGTCGAACTCGATCCCTTGTCCGATCCGGTTCGGACCCCCTCCCAGGATCATAATTTTTTTCCGCGCCGTCGGCTTAGCCTCGTCCTCTCCTTCGTAAGTCGAGTAGAGATAAGGGGTATAGGCAGCAAACTCGGCTCCGCAGGTGTCGACGGCCCGGAAGACGGCGCGGACCCCGGCCTCAAGACGGAGCGAGCGGATTTCCTCTTCCGTCCGACTTAAAAGGCTACCCAATCGGCGATCGGAAAAGCCCATCTGCTTGACCGAACGGAAAAACTCCGCACCCGAGCACTCCGCTCTGCCCCGCTGCCCTTTGATCTCTTCTTCAGCGGACACGATTTCACGGATGTGCTCTAAGAACCACGGATCGATTTTGGTGAGCGCGTAAATCTCGTGCGAAGGCATGCCCAGGCGAAAGGCATCGGCGATATACCACAGACGCTGGGCGTTGGGAGTCCGAAGCTTCTCCTCGACAAGCTTAAGGCTCTCCTCCCGGCCGTCTCCGCCCATTGGGAGCCTCTCCTCAAAGCCATAAGAGCCGATCTCCAAGGAACGCATCGCCTTCTGCAGCGATTCCTTAAAGGTCCGCCCAATCGCCATGACCTCCCCGACCGATTTCATCTGAGGGGTGAGAATATCTTTAGCTTGGGGGAATTTTTCGAAGGTAAAGCGCGGGACCTTGACCACCACGTAGTCGATGGTGGGCTCGAAGCATGCCGGAGTCTCGCGCGTGATATCGTTGGGGATCTCGTCCAGGGTGTAGCCGACCGCCAGTTTGGCCGCGATCTTGGCGATGGGGAAACCGGTCGCCTTGCTGGCAAGGGCCGAGCTGCGTGACACACGAGGGTTCATCTCGATCACGACGAGACGGCCGTCCTGGGGATGAACGGCAAACTGGATATTGGATCCTCCGGTGTCCACGCCGATCTCGCGCATGACCTTGAGGGCGGCGTCGCGCATGATTTGATACTCTTTATCCGTAAGGGTTTGGGCCGGGGCGACGGTGATGGAGTCCCCCGTGTGGATCCCCATGGGGTCGAAGTTCTCGATCGGGCAGACGATGACCACATTGTCCTTGTGATCGCGCATGACCTCGAGTTCAAACTCTTTCCAACCCACGACTGACTCCTCGATCAGCAGCTCGTGGATCGGGGAAACATTCAGCCCCCATTGGACCACTTCCTTAAAATCCTCCGCGCCGTAAGCGAGGTTTCCACCGCTTCCGCCGAGCGTCCGCGACGGGCGGATGATCAGCGGAAAGTTAAGCCGCTTCTGGATGCGCAGCGCCTCGCGCAGGTTGCGGGCATAGCCGCTTCGCGGGAGATCCAGGCCAGCCTTCCTCATCGCCTCCTTAAAGAGGTCCCGATCTTCCGCCTTCTTGATCGCCTCGAGCTTTGCGCCGATCATCTCCACGCCGTAGCGGTCTAGGATCCCCTGCTCCGCCAGGTCCATCGAGATATTGAGGGCGGTCTGCCCTCCCAGGGTGGGAAGCAGGGCGTCCGGTCGCTCTCTCTGGATAACCTTCTCTACGATATCGACGGTGATCGGCTCGATGTAGGTGCGGTCGGCAAAGCCGGGATCGGTCATGATGGTGGCCGGGTTGGAGTTGACCAGGATGACGCGGAAGCCCTCTTCCTTCAGAGCCTTGCAGGCCTGGGTGCCCGAGTAGTCGAACTCGCACGCCTGCCCGATCACGATCGGGCCGGAGCCGATGAGCAGGATCGATTTGATGTCGGTTCGCTTAGGCATGCTTTTAGGGGTATTCTCTTCGTCTTAGTTGGAACTGTGTAATCCTCGGAATCTTCTTTGTAAATCTTGAATGAATTTCTCCGCTCCCGTATTCTTTTCAGCAAACAGTCTTAAGTCTGAGATATTGCCTATTATCTTCTCCGCATATTCTGGACCTCCTAAAAGCGATTGAATTCCGGCATCACGTAGGGCCTTGTTAAGGATCTGCTTATAATGGCCTTTCTTACACTTGTATGGTGGCATCTCCGGAGGCTTATCAATCCCAATTCCCTCCTTCAAAGCCTTTTGGTCCATCAAGTACCAACGTTCAATATGAGGATCAGGCACGGCGTAAAGAATTCTGCTTTGAAACCAATCCGTTGGCCTAAGGTATCTGGAAAGTTGCTTGACCCTGTCGTTATATCCCTTGCAGTTCCCGTCAATCGAGACGACGATCAGATCAGCTCCTGCACTGCCTAGCCTTCGGGCATCCTTCAAGAAATTTCGAAACTCAGCGATCACTCTAGACCCTCGCCGAGCCGATTGAATCCTATGTTTCAAGCCATCACCTG